>JAABUW010002096.1_pt1 | contig 31197 bp, 26 predicted proteins | sample 5560081 | NCBI WGS metagenome assembly JAABUW01 (sample SAMN10711882, study PRJNA513363) | rock metagenome | isolation source: Antarctica rocks | place: Antarctica: Victoria Land, Knobhead sud | reverse complement strand
CGGCTGGGTATCGGTCGGCCAGGACCACGACACCTCCGCGTTTGCCGTCGCGACACTCCGCCGCTGGTGGACCTCGGTCGGCCAGATCGTCTACCCGGCTGCGGATCGGCTGCTGATCTGCGCCGACGGCGGCGGGTCCAACGGCTATCGGGTCCGGGCCTGGAAGACCGAACTCGCCGCGCTGGCAACCGAAACCGGCCTGGCTATCACCGTCTGCCACCTGCCGCCCGGGACCAGCAAGTGGAACAAGATCGAGCACCGACTGTTCAGCCACATCTCCATGAACTGGCGAGGCCGCCCGCTGACCAGCCACGAAGTCGTCGTCGACCTGATCGGCGCGACCACCACCCGCACCGGCCTACAGGTGCACGCCGAACTCGACCCCGGCGTCTACCAGACGAAGATCAAGATCGGGGACGAGCAGATGTCGGCCATCGCCCTGGACCGGCACGACTTCCACGGCGAGTGGAACTACACGCTCCGCCCCGAACCACGACACGCCGATGAGTGACCCACCTTATTCCGTGCAGGCCCTAAGGATCTCTTCGGTCATTCTGGCTGACTGCCGATGATGCGCCAAGCCCCAACATGGATGACGGCGCCTCACCCGCGCCGGACGAGTGCCTGCCGGTGCCCGCCCAGCCGGTCTGGTGGGAGTCCACGACGTCGCCCCCACCGTGCGGACGGCCGCTGGCGATAGACCTTCCGCCAAGGACCCAGGTCTCGACCTGGCTGTGGTGGCTCGCCAAGACCGGCCGGCCCGCACCTGACGCTCTCCCAGCACCGGGGCTCCGGTTACCCGAGCGCCCCAGTGGTGCACTCAACGATGCTGCACTGAGGAGACCACAAGATTCTGGTCTGGCAGGGCGAGCCGGTGACGAGCCGCACGCGCAGGTGCGCATGGTTCTGCGCGTATGCCGGGGGGCAGGCCGACTGACGTGCCCTGCCCGGCTGGGAAACGAGCGGACTGGGCGGCGAGGGGCAGACTTGGCGGGTGGAACTCCTGATCGCTCGCAACCCCGACCCCGAGAGCACGCTGCCCTTCCTGCTATGGCTGCCGCTGGGGGACGGTCTGGTGTTCCGCACGAAGGGCACCTGGCCGCGGACAAGCGCCTTGTACTGTCATCCTGTTCCGGTTGCCGACTGGCCGAGCCAGCCCGACATCGTCGAGCGGGTGGTGCTGCGTGCCTGTGCTCGCCGGGGCGCGGCGATCGACGTGGTTGCCGACCGAGGCCGGGAGCAACGTTCCCAGATCGTGTTTACTCACGCCCGCGGCCGGGAGATGGTGTTCTGGCAGTCACCACGCACCCGCAAGCAGGCGTGACCCGACGTACGCCTGCCCACAGCGCGAGCCGCAGGGATTGGTGAGCTCGAGATCCTGGTGGACGCCCACGAGCACTATCCCTACCGGTTCTCCAGACAGCAGGTCCGCACCGTGCGCCGCGCCCTCTCCTGCGGGGACTACGCGAGCGGTCATGGCGGCCAGCTGGTCGCGTCGGTGGAGCGCAAGTCGCTGGCCGACCTGGTGTCCAGCCTGACCAGCGGTCGGTTGCGCTACGCCCTGGGCGAGCTCGCCACCTTGCCCAGAGCTGCGGTCGTCGTCGAGGACCGCTACTCGCAGATCTTCGCCCTGGACCGGGTTCGGCCCGCTCAGGTCGCCGACGGCCTGGCCGAGCTGCAGTTTCGCTGGCCCACGATCCCGATCGTATACTGCGACAACAGGAAGCTGGCCGAGGAGTGGACCTACCGCTACCTCGCCGCCGCGCATGCCTGGGCGGAGACCGAGCTGCCTGCGGTGGCCCGGATCGGCAGTGGCGAGGAGGGGATGACCAGCAGTCTGATGCAGCAGGCGCCATCGACCCGCGAGGTCCGCGCGTGGCGCGGGCCAACGGCCTGGTCGTCGCCGACTGCGGGCGACTGCCCCGACCTGCTTCGGGCATGGCAGGACAGCCGCCTCAGCTGAACCGGGGACACCGTCACGGCAGTGCATTTGCCGCAGCGGACCCACCGCCCGCACTTGGCAAGGATCGTCGTCACGGAGGAACCTGAGCCCATGAGAAGTGAACCGGTCCTGGTCGCCCGGCGCCGACGGGTCTGCGATGAGTGACCGGACGGTCCCCATCGGCGACTACGGCTTCCTTGCCGACGGGGAGGTCACCGCGCTGGTCTCGCCGGGAGGGTCCGTGGACTGGATGTGCGTGCCGCGGCTGGACTCGCCGAGCGTGTTCGGCTCGATCCTCGGCCAGCACGCGGGGCGCTTCCGGCTCGGACCGTCGGACGTGTCCGTGCCGGCGGCCCGCCGCTACCTGCCCGGCACCATGTGCCTGGAGACGAGCTGGGGCACGGCAACGGGGTGGATCATCGTGCGCGACGTCCTGCTCATCGGTCCGTGGCGGCACGAGGAGGACTTCTCTGGGCCGCACCAGCGCACCCCGATGGACTACGCGGCCGAGGGCACCCTGCTCCGCACGGTCCGGTGTGTCTCGGGCGAGGTCCAGACCGTCATGGAGTGCGAACCCGTGCTCGACTACGGCCGCTCGTCCGTGGGCTGGTCCTACACGGACCACGTCTACCACCAGGGCCAGAGCACAGCGGAGGGCAGCGAGGTGACGATGAGCTTGACGACCGACATGCGTCTGGGCTTCGAGGGTGGCCAGGCCACGACGCGGACCCTGCTCAAGGAGGGGGACGTGCGTTACGCGGCCCTGTCCTGGGGCGGTCGCCCGCCGCCGCTGACCTACGACGACGCCTACGAGCGGCTGGTCTGGACGACCCACCACTGGCAGCACTGGCTGGCCCGGGGCGCGTTCCCCGACCATCCCTGGCGCACCTACCTCCAACGCAGCGCCCTCACCCTCAAGGGCCTGACCTACGCCCCGACCGGCGCGATCGCCGCGGCAGCCACCACGTCGCTACCAGAGACCCTCGGCGGGGAGCGCAACTACGACTACCGGTTCACCTGGATTCGCGACGCGACGTTCGCGCTCTGGGGTCTGTACTCGTTGGGCTTCGACTGGGAAGCGGTGGACTTCTTCTCCTTCATCGCCGACCTCGCCGAACGCGACGAGGACCTCCAGATCATGTACGGCATCGGCGGCGAGCGGGACCTCAGCGAGTCGACGCTCGAGCACCTGACGGGCTACGCCGGCTCCCGGCCGGTCCGGATCGGCAACGCGGCACACGCCCAGGCGCAGCACGACGTGTGGGGCGCCCTGCTGGACTCGGTCTACCTGCACTCCAAGGCCGCGGACCATCTCGACTCGAGGATCTGGCCGATCCTCGGCAAGCAGGTCACCGCCGCTCTCAAGCACTGGCGTGAACCCGATGCCGGCATCTGGGAGGTCCGCGGGCCGCTCCAGCACTTCACCTCCTCCAAGATCATGTGCTGGGTGGCCCTGGACCGGGGCGCCAGGCTCGCGTCGATGATCGGCCAGGACGCGGAGGCGTCGCAGTGGCAGCTCGCCGCCGAGGAGATCAGGGCGGACATCCTGACCAACGGCGTGGACGAGCGCGGAGTCCTGACCCAGCACTACGGCACCACCGCTCTGGACGCATCCCTGCTCCTGGCACCATTGGTGAGGTTCCTGCCGGCGGACGACCCGCGGATCCGGGCGACCGTCCTGGCCATCGCCGACGAGCTGACCGTCGACGGCTTCGTGCTGCGCTACCGGACCGAGCAGACGGACGACGGCTTCGAGGGACAGGAGGGCTCGTTCACCATCTGCTCGTTCTGGCTGGTCTCGGCCCTGTGCGAGATCGGCGAGCACCACCGCGCGCAGAAGCTGTGCGCCAAGCTGCTCTCCTTCGCCGGGCCGCTGGAGCTGTATGCCGAGGAGGTCGACCCGCACACCGGTCGCCACCTGGGGAACTTCCCTCAGGCGTTCACCCACCTGGCCCTGATCAACGCCGTGATGCACGTCATCGGCGCCGAGCGCGACAGCGAGAACAGCGAGAGCAGCGAGGACCGCCCCATGGGCTGACGCCGGCCACAGGGTCTCCGGTGACGGCAGGGTGGTCGAACGAGAACCGTCGGCGCTCAACCCCGCACGACCCGGCGCCGGCTTCCGTCGACCTTCGCCGTCCACCCGCGCAAGTCGAGGTGCTCCAGCAGAGGGACGGCCACCCGCCGGGTGGTGCCCAGTGCCTGACGGGCCTCGCTCACGCTGAAGGGTTGGGCCAGGCCGGCCAGAACCCGCATGGCGAGCGCGGGACCGGTGGGAAGCAGGACCACCTCCTCTCCGAGCCGCAGCAGCCGACCGGCGGTGACGGCGGCGGCGACCTCGCGGACGCCCAGTCCGCGGGCCACCAGCTCGTGGTGCTCCGGCGCGGCGAACGGCTCGACGGCCAGACGGGTTTCGAGATCGACGACCCCGGACTCCGCGACGCCGAGGTCAGCCCGGACTCCTGGCCTGCTCACGCGTCCGACGGCGACCTCGAGCGCCGCAGCGCGGGCGAGCGCCGGCATGAGTCGAGGGTCGGGGACCCCGGCGCCGCGTCGCGCGGCCTCCAACGGCATACGAGGCTCGAGAGGGTTGGCTTGCGCCTGGCCGTCCACGACCTCGACCAGCGCAGCCGCCCACCCGTGCCACGTCACCTGCGCCACGAGCCAGTCGCCGACCTCACGCAGCGCCGACGGGTCGAGGACATCGCCAGGCGTGAGTATGCCGAGTGCCTCCAGGTCGGCTCGTCGCACGGCGCCGCGCCGGGTCACCTCCGCGACGACGTCCGCTCGTCCCGTCGCGCCGCGGAGGGCGTCTGCCCGTCTGGCGGCTGATCCGCGCCGGCTCAGCGCCGGAGGGTCCGCGTCGAGGACGAAGACGCCTGCGGCCAGAGCCTGCTGGCCCGGGTCGCGCAGGAGAGCCCGGTCGCCGAGCTGCAGCGGCAGGGGTCTCGAGGTCATGAGCCGTGCCGTCTGACCGCCGAGCGGGCGGACCCGGACCGGCACGGCGGCCGACCCGATGTGCAGGACGAGCTCCGAGGGAAGGTCGGTGGCCGCCGTCGTGAGCCGGACGTCGGCGGCCCGGGTCGGCCGCCACCCCCCGGGGGTGCAGAGGGCGTCACCGCGGCTGACGTCGTCCACCGTGACCGAGCGCAGGTTGACCGCGACCCGGGCGACGGCGTCGACCCGGTCCGTGGCTCGGCCGAGGCACTGAAGTGCCCGCACCCGCACGAGCCGGCCGTTGAGGTCGAGCTCGTCACCGAGCCCCAACGAGCCGGACGCCAGCGTCCCCGTTACGACGGTCCCGCTGCCCCGGATGGTGAAGGAGCGGTCGACCCACAGGCGGACCCGACCTTGCGTCTCCGGGGGCGGCAGTCGCGAGACCAGCCGGTCCAGGGCGCGACGGAGGTCGCCCAACCCGAGTCCGGTCGCGCCCGAGACGACGACGGACTCCGTGGCTCCGAGGCTCGACCGGGCAACGTGCGCCTGCGCCTGCGCCAAGGCCGGTCCCGGGTCGGCAAGGTCGGAGCGGGTCACCGCCAGGAGCCCGTGACGGACGCCCAGCGCGTCGACGGCCGCGAGGTGCTCGCCGCTCTGTCGACGCCACCCCTCGTCTGCGGCGACGACCAGCAGCACGGCCGGCGCGGGACCCAGGCCGGCCAGCATGTTCCCGATGAACCGCTGGTGCCCGGGCACGTCGACGAACGCCAGCTCGGCCCCCGAGGGGAGGGTCGTCCAGGCGTAGCCGAGGTCGATCGTCATCCCCCGTCGGCGTTCCTCTGCCCATCGGTCGGGTTCCATCCCCGTGAGGGCGCGGACCAGCGTGGACTTCCCGTGGTCGACGTGGCCGGCGGTGGCGACGACGTGCATCACGGTGCTTCGGTGGGCGGTCCGCAGGGGTCGAGGTCCCGCGCGGCGAGCAGGGCAGTGAGGAGGAGCGCGTCCGACTCCGGCGGGATGCAGCGGAGGTCGACGAGGCACTGGCCGCGCTCCAGGCGCGCAACGACACACAGGTCACCGCTGCGCAGATGGGCGGCCCAGGCCTCGGGCACCGCGACGGCCCACCCGGCCAGCTGGACACCGGGAGCACCGCCGCCGCCGACCACCCCGGCCGAAGGCACCACGGGGGCGTCCAGCGCCTGGCCCAGTCGCTCGGCACGACGCCTCAGCGCCGGCTCGTCGGCGTGTAGATACTGCTCGGCGGGTGGCCTCGGTCCGCGAAGGGTGGCCTCGAGCGCGGCTAGCGTCAGCTTGTCGACCCGCAGCGCGCGCGCCATGGGATGTCGCCGCAGCGTCTCGACGAGGTCGGCCCGCCCGAGCACGAGCCCGGCCTGCGGTCCTCCGAGCAGCTTGTCGCCGCTGCACGTCACCAGGGCCGCGCCGGCCAGCAGCGCCGTCCTCGCGTCGGGCTCGTCCGGCAGCAGGGAGTCGGGCCGAAGGAGGCCACTGCCGATGTCCACGACCACCGGGACCCCGAGACCGGCCAGCTCGTCGACGCCGACCGCCGAGGTGAACCCCTCGACGCGGAAGTTGCTCGGATGGACCTTGAGGACGCACCCGGTCTCGGCGCTGATGGCTTCGGCGTAGTCGCCAAGGACGGTGCGGTTGGTCGTGCCGACCTCGCGCAGCCGGGCGCCGGCGGACGTGATGAGGTCGGGCAGCCGGAAGCCGTCACCGATCTCGACCATCTCGCCGCGGCTGACGACGACCTCGCGCCCGGCGGCCAACGCGGTGGTGGCGAGGAGGAGCGCCGCGGCTCCGTTGTTGACCACCAGAGCCGCTTGCGCTGCGGGGACCGCCTGGGTCAGCGCCGCCAGCGTCGCCCGGCCCCGCCGGGCCCGCTGCCCGGTGTCCACGTCGAACTCGACGTCGACGTATGCAGCGGCCGCGTTGACGGCCTCGAGGGCGGCGCTCGACAGCGGCGCGCGGCCGAGGTTCGTGTGCAGCACGACGCCGGTGGCGTTGAGGACCGGCCGCAAGGACGTCGTGCGGGCCGGAAGGCGCGCCACCACCTCGTCCACCACGTCAGCGGCAGCGATCTCGCCGGCCCGGGCCCGGGCCTGAGCGGCCGTGACCGCCGCCTTGACGGCCGTCACACCGAGCCGACCGACGGCTCGCGCCACTCGTTCCTCGGCCAGCACCGCGTCAGTGCGCGGGATGCGACGGCGGTCGTCTGGCGGCTGCACCAACCCATCCTAGGCGGAAGTCACCAGCAGCTCCGGGTGACCCGTGGCGGAGGCGGACGGGAATCGAACCCGCCTGACCCGGATGCCGGGTCACACCGGTTTTGAAGACCGGGAGGGCCACCAGGCACCTGTACGCCTCCACGAGTCACCGTAGCCGGTCGCGGGTAGGGTCCAGGCATGACCTCGACGGGCGTGACCTACCGGCTCACCCAGTACGCGCGCGGTGGCGGGTGCGCCTGCAAGATCCCGGCCGGCGAGCTCGAGGAGATCGTCGCGGGTCTCGTAGGGCTCGACACGCCCAACCTGCTCGTCGGGCTCGACCACGGCGACGATGCGGCCGCGGTGCGGATCGAGGGCGGCGTGGTAGTACTCAGCACGGCCGACTTCTTCACCCCCGTCGTGGACGACGCCTACGACTGGGGGCGCATCGCCGCGGCCAACGCGCTTTCCGACATCTACGCGATGGGCGGACGGCCGATCCTCGCCATCAACCTGGTCGGCTGGCCCCGCGACACCCTGCCGACCGAGCTGCTGCGCGAGGTGCTGCGCGGGGGCCTCGACGTCGCAAGAGCGGCCGGCTGCCCGGTCGGGGGTGGCCACAGCATCGACGACCCGGAACCCAAGTACGGCATGGCGGTGACGGGTCTCGCCGACCAGGAACGGTTGCTGCTCAACAGCTCCGCGCAGGCAGGTATGCCGCTCAGCCTCAGCAAGCCGCTCGGCGTCGGAGTCCTCAACAACCGGCACAAGGCCACCGGCGTCGTCTTCCCCCAGGCCGTGGAGTCCATGACAGCACTGAACGACCAGGCCTCTCGGGCCGCCCTGGCCGCGGGGGTCGAGGCGGCGACCGACGTCACTGGTTTCGGGCTCCTCGGCCACCTCTACAAGATGGTCCGCGCCTCGGGGGTCAGCGCGGTCATCGACGCTGCGAGCGTGCCCTACCTCGACGGCGCGCGGGAGGCGCTGAGGGACGGCTACGTCAGTGGGGGGACCCGGCGCAACCTCGAGTGGGTCCGTCCTCACCTGGCCAGTGCGGTGGGCGAGGACGAGCTGCTGCTCCTCGCCGACGCACAGACCAGCGGTGGGCTGCTGATGGTCGGGGAGGTGCCGGGCGCCACCGTGGTCGGCGAGGTCGTCGCGCGCGGGCCGGCGGCGTTGTCAGTCAGGTGACCCCGCGGCATACCGGCTCGGGCAACCCCCGCAGCTCCGGCAGTCGTGGCAGCGACAACCTCCTCAGCCGCGGGCTGCCGCCTCGCCAAGGGTCCCCTCGGCGGTGGTCTGTCGGGTGCGCGGGATCTTCGTGACGAAGGGCAGCACCATGCCCACCAGCGCGATGACTCCCAGAGTCGTGTAGGCCACGCCGTAGCTCTTCGTGGAGCCGATCAGGGCCGACGCGAGGACCGGCCCGACGACCCCGGCGATGCTCCAGGCGATGATCATCAGACCGTAGATCGCGCCGGCGTGCTTGACCCCGAAGTAGTCGCCCGCGGTGGCGGGCATCGTGCCGAACCCGCCCCCGTAGCACAGGTAGACGACCGCGGCCAGCACGAAGAACAGCACCAGGTTCGAGGCGTGTGGCAGCAGGATCAGGCAGATGCCGGAGAGCCCCAGCATGGCGGCGAAGGCGAGCATCCGACCGGTGAAGTCCGAGACCGCGGCCCAGACGATCCGGCCACCACCGTTGAAGACGGCGAGAATGCCGACGACCGTGGCGGCACCGGTCGCCGTGTAGCCGGCGATGTCGGTGGCGCTCGCGGCGGCCTGGGAGATCAGGGCGATGCCGGCAGTGGTGTTGAGGGCGAGAATTGTCGTGAGGAGATACCACTGCGGGGTCCGCAGCGCCTCGCCCTGCAGGTAGTCGCGTCCGCTGTCGACGACGCGCCCGGTGGTGGCCGGCGCGTAGCCCGGGACCATGTAGTCGGGTGGTGGGTTGCGGAAGAAGGAGGCACCGATCAGGGACAGCACGAGGTAGGCGATGCCGAGCGGGAGGAAGGCCCGGGTGGGGACGTCCTTGTTTGCGTCGATGAGCCGCTGCGCCACCGGTGAGGTGAGCACCGCTCCGAAGCCGAAGCCGCCCACTGCCAGCCCTGTGATGAGGCCGCGCTTGTCGGGAAACCACTTCTGCAACATGGCGATCGGCACGATGTAGGCCAAGCCGAGACCGAAGCCGCTGATGACGCCGTAACCCGCCACGAGCAGCGGCAGTTGGCTGCGGTCGTGGGCGAACGAGGCAACGATCACGCCGATCGCGTAGATCACCCCACCGGCGATGGCGACCGGGCGGGGACCGCGACGATCCTGGAGCCGTCCGCCGATGTAGGTGCCGATGAAGATCATCCCGATGGTCACCTCGAACGGCAGCGACGCCTCGAGCTTGGTGAGATGGAACGGCTCGGCGCTCTGCAGAGCCTTGCTGAAGACGCTCCACGCGTAGACGGCACCGATCGAGAACTGCAGGAGCAGCGCCGCGGCCACCAGCAGCCACCGGCCGCGGGTCGGGTTGTCGCTCGCGGTCGACGACCCTGGCTGTTCGTTCGAGGTCATGGGACTGCTCCTTGTGGGAGGGGGGCGGTGGGTCCGGGGTGGGTCACGCGGGCTGGTCGGAGCGCACCGGTTGGCCGCGCTCCAGTCGCTCGCGCTGGGGCAGGACGGTGTATTTGGGGTCTCGGGCGGACTGCTGCCCAGCCTCGAAGACGCCGAACCGGGTGCAGACGGAGCCAGCCATCAGGGCGGCGCCCGACATGACGGCCGCCAGCCGGCTGCGGCCGGCCAGGAGCGAACCGACAGCTCCTGCAACGGTGAGGGCCTTGCTCGCCCTCATGAAGACCCCGGCCTTGCCCTGGTGCAGGGGCTCGGCCGTGAGTCCCATCGTGCCCTCCATCCGGTGCTCCGCCGCCAGCTCGAGCAGGGCCCCGCCGAGCGCCATCCGGCGGGCGGGGCCGGCCTGGCCGACGGGGGAGCAGATCATCCCCAGGCCTCCCGACGCGGAGGCTGCCGAGCCGACGAAGACGAAGGGCAGCTCCCGGTAGGCGTCGTGCCACGACGGCGTGGCCGTGTCCGCCAGGAGGACGGCCGTGTAGGCCGCGACCGGCGGCGCGAGGAGCGCTGATACGACGCCAAGGGGACGCCCGAGCGGGACCACCCTGGAAAGCGGCCCGCTCCGCGTCGCAGGCAGCATCCCGAGGAGCTCGGCGGCCGCCGCACCTCCCGCGAACGGACCGTAGCCTGTGAGGATCCAGGTGCCGACCGACATCGGCGAGGTGAGCTTGGCGGTGCGCAGCATGTTGAGGAACCGCTCCGGGCGCCCGAGGTCGTGGACGAGGGCGCCCATGCTCGCGGTGATGGCGAAGAGGGCGCCCAGGCGCCCTGCCCGTCGCAGGGCCGGACGGTCCGTGAGGTCGGCGCCCGCAGCCAGAAGAGACGACCCGGCTGCCAGTCCGCCGAAGAACAGGTATGCCGGGATGTCCGCCTCCCAGGGGGACGGCTTGACGACCTGGCGACCGTAGTAGGACGTGAAGGTGGCGTCCGGGACCATCGACCGCTCGCCGCCGCCACCTCCTCCGCGACGACGTCTTCGACGCGGCGCGCCGGGCTCGCGACCCGTGCGCCCGGCCAGCGCCTGCTCGGTCTGGGCCGGTGTCATCGCCGCCGCCCGAGGAATGAGACGACCGCTCCGGCCAGCAGGGCCACCGCTGCGGCCGACGCCCGGTTGAACATCTGAGGAAGCTCCTTCGTCGTGACTACCGGGTCCGGAGGAAGACCGTAGACCTCGGGCTCGTCGAGCAGCAGGAACATCGCCCCCGATCCGCCGACACCGTCCTTCGGGTCCTCGCCGTAGAGGCGGGCCTCGGAGACGCCACGGGCGTGCAGGGCCTCGACCCGCTGCTGGGCCCGCTCGCGCAGCTCGTCGACGTCACCGAACTGGATCGACTCGGTCGGGCAGGCCTGGGCGCAGGCCGGGGTCTGGCCCACGCCGATCCGGTCGTAGCAGAGGGTGCACTTCTGGGCGATGCCGACGTTCTTCGTGCCCTCGGCGCCGGTGCGCCGCTCGATGACGCCGAAGGGGCAGGCGGGGACGCAGTAGCCGCACCCGTTGCAGATGTCGTCCTGGACCACCACCGTGCCGAACTCGGTCCGGAAGAGCGAGCCCGTCGGGCACACGTCGAGGCACGCGGCGTGGGTGCAGTGCTTGCACACGTCGGAGGACATCAGCCACCGGAACTCCGGCCGGTCCGGCGAGTCGCCGTCGCCGTCGCCGTCGCCGGCCGGGGCACTGACGCCGGGAGCGCCGACCGACGGCATACCGAGGGCGACGGGGGAGCGGCGCATGCCGGAGTCCTGGCCTCCCAACGGTTTTGGCTGCTCGATGAAGGCGACGTGCCGCCAGGTGCTGCCACCCAGCGCACCCGTGTTGTCGTAGGACATGCCGAGGAGGTTGAACCCGTCGTCCGGGATCTCGTTCCACTCCTTGCAGGCCACCTCGCAGGCTTTGCACCCGATGCACACGGAGGTGTCGGTGAAGAAGCCCTTGCGCTTCGGCGGGTCCGCGTAGCCGGCCTCGGGAGCGGGGTCCATCGGTCCGAACAGGCTGTTGCGGGCCATCATCGGTCTCCGTTCGTGGTGTCGGCGCAGGGATCCGTGGCCGGGTCACCATCGGCCTGGGCGTGGAGCTCGGCGCCTCGCGGCGAGGTGACGATCGGGACGGGGTGGTCGTCGTGCACCCCGGCACGGCGCTGGTAGCCGGCCACGTAGTCCAGCAGCCCCTGCCCGCTGGGGCGACGTCCGGGCTGCACGTCGCAGGTCCCCACCTTGCTCTCCTGGATGAGCACGTTGGGGTCCAGCGAGATGCCCAGGAGGTCGTTGGCGGAGTCGCCGGTGACCAGGCCGCTGCTGCCCCAGTGGTAGGGGAGCCAGACCTGGTGCAGCACCCTCCCGTCGATCCGCAGCGGGCTGAGCCGGTCGGTGACCATGATCCGTCCCTCCACCGCAGACCGGGCGGTGATGACGTGGCCCCACCCCATGTGGGTCATGCCGCGTTCGGCCGCGAGCTCGGGAGAGACCTCGATGAACATCTCGGGCTGGAGCTCGGAGAGGTACTTCAGGTTACGGCTCATGCCCCCGGCCGTGTGGTGCTCGGTCAGCCGGCTCGTGGTGAACACGTAAGGGAAGACGTCGGAGTGCTCCCCGGGAGGGCTGGGGTTGAGGCGATTCTCCTTGCGCTCGTACTCCTTGCGCGTCGGGTTGCCCTGCTGCGCGTAGAGCGCGTTGCGGAAGGGCGACTCGACGGGCTCGTAGTGGGTGGGCATCGGGCCGTCGATGAGACCCTGGGGGACGTAGAGGGACCCCTTGCCGTCGCCCTGCATGATGAACGCGTCGTCCCCGGCTATCGCGGCGACGCCGCTCGCTCCCTCGGGTGGCCGGTAGGACGGCGGCTTGCCCTTCTCGAAGTCGGGCACGTCATGACCCTGCCACTCGCCCGCCTCCTCGTCCCACCACACGTAGGCCTTGCGCTCGCTCCACGGCCTCCCTTCGGGGTCGGCCGACGCACGGTTGTAGAGGATCCGGCGGTTGGCCGGCCAGGCCCAGCCCCACTCCGGAGCGACCCAGGACTGCTCCCGTCCGGGCTTGCGGCGGGCCGCCTGGTTGACGCCGTCCTTGTAGACACCGGTGTAGATCCAGCAGCCACCCAGCGTCGTGCCGTCGTCCTTCATCTCGGTGAAGCTCGAGAGCGGCCTGCGCGTCCCGACGTCGTACCCGTTGATCTCCTGCAGGACCGCCTCGGCGCTCGGGTCGTCGTGCGGCCCGCTCACCGGGTAGTCCCAGCTGAGGTCGAGCACCCCCCGGTCGCGCTCCAGCGTCGAGGTCGCGAGGCGCTCGCGGACAAGCCGTCCGAGGTGGTAGAAGAACCACAGCTCGGAGCGCCGGTCCCCGGTCGGGTCGACGGCCTTCTCGCGCCACTGCAGCATCCGCTGGGTCTGGGTGAAGGTGCCCTCCTTCTCGACGTGGGAGGCGGCTGGCATGAGGAAGACCTCGGTGGCGCACTGCGTCGGCACGATCTCCCCGGTCTCGATCTCCGGCGAGCTCTTCCAGAAGTTCGCGCTCTCGATCTCGAAGAGGTCGCGCACGACCAGCCAGTCGAGGTTGGCCATGCCGAGCCGTTGGGCCCGGCCGTTGGCCGACCCGACGGCCGGGTTCTGCCCGAGCAGGAAGTAGCCCTTGACCTTGCCGTCGATCATGTCGAGGACGGTCCGGTAGGTCCCGTGGTCGCCGGTGATCCGCGGCATGTAGTCGTAGCAGAAGTCGTTCTCCAGCGTCGCGGCGTCGCCCCAGTAGGCCTTGAGCAGGTTGACGCAGAAGGCGTCCGACTTCTCCCAGAAGCCCTTGGCCCCGGGGTGCTTGATGCTCCCGATCCACGCCTCCAGGTTGGGGTGGTCCGCGGCCTGCGGCATGGGGAGGTAGCCGGGGAGGATGTTGAAGAGGGTGGGGATGTCGGTCGACCCCTGGATGCTCGCGTGCCCCCGCAGGGCGAGGATCCCGCCACCGGGTCGTCCCATGTTGCCGAGCAGGAGCTGGAGGATGGCACCGGCCCGGATGTACTGGACGCCGACGCTGTGCTGGGTCCAGCCGACGCTGTAGACCAGCGCGGTGGTCCGCTCGCGCCCCGAGTTCGAGGTCCAGGCCTCGCAGAGCTCGTCGAAGGCCGACCGTGAGATGCCGCAGACCCGCTCGACCATCTCGGGCGTGTAGCGCCCATAGTGGCGCTTGAGGATCTGGTAGACGCAGCTCGGGTGCTGCAGCGTCTCGTCCCGCGGGGGCTGCCCCTGGACGCTCGCGCCGTGGCTCTCGTGCTGGAGGGCGCTGGCGGTCTCCCGCTGGGTGTGGTGGTCCTGGCGGTCGGCCCCGTGCTGCTCCTGGCCGGCATACTGCCAGCTCGTCGGGTCGTAGGTGCGGGTCTGCGGGTCGAACCCGGAGAAGAGGCCGTCGAGCTCCTCGGTGTCGCCGAAGTCGTCGCTGACGATGCTCGCCGCGTTGGTGTAGGCGACGACGTACTCGCGGAAGTCGAGCTCGTTCTGCAGGACGTGGTTGATGACCGCGCCGAGCAGGACGATGTCACTCCCGGCACGCAGCGGCACGAACGTGTCCACGAGCGCACTGGTGCGGGTGAAGCGGGGGTCGACGTGGAACACCTTCGCGCCCCGGGCCTTGGCCTCCATTACCCATTGGAACCCCACGGGGTGCGCCTCGGCCATGTTCGAGCCCTGGATGATGATGCAGTCAGCGTTGGCGAGGTCCTGCTGGAAGCCGGTGGCGCCGCCCCGACCGAAGCTGGTCCCCAGACCGGGGACCGTGGAGGAGTGTCATATGCGCGCCTGGTTCTCGATCTGGATGGCGCCCAGCGCGGTGAACAGCTTCTTGATGAGGTAGTTCTCCTCGTTGTCCAGCGTCGCCCCGCCGAGGCTGGCTATGCCGAGGGTGCGTCGGAGCTTGTGGCCCTGGTCGTCGATGTCCTGCCAGGTGTCGGCGCGAGCCTTGACGACACGGTCGGCGATCATCGTCATCGCGGTCCCCAGGTCGAGGTCCTCCCACTCCGTGCCGTAGGGCCGGCGGTAGCGGACCTTGGTCAGGCGCAACGGGCTGGTGACGAGGTTCTTGCTGGCCGATCCCTTGGGGCAGAGGCGTCCACGGGAGATCGGGCTGTCGGGGTCGCCCTCGATCTGGATGACCTGCTCGTCCTTGACGTAGACCCGCTGCCCGCAGCCCACCGCGCAGTAGGGGCACACGCTCTTGGCCACCCGGTCGGCGTCCTCGGTGCGCGGGCGTAGGTGGTCGGTGTGCTCGGAGCGCACCGCGGTGCCCCGTCCGAGCGGATCAGACCCGCGCACCTGTCGGACGACGGGCCACGACAGGAACGTCTTGCGTACGTCCACGATGAGCTCCCTTCCTGTTGCATCGTAACCACCTGCAGGACTTCACGTCACAGGCAACGCCGACGAGGTCAGCTCGTCGGGTTGAGCCGCAGGGCGCGGTCCTCGTCGCGGCGAACCTGGACCCGCCCGTCGACGGCCCTGGCCTCGAAGACCGGTGCCGGGCGCGTGGCCGGCCCGCGCCGGACCGAGCCGTCGGCGAGGTCGAAGATGCTGCCGTGCCAGGGGCACTCGACGCAGCCGTCGGCCAGCGTTCCCTCGTGCAGCGGGGCCCCGCGGTGCGTGCAGCGGTCGCCGACCGCCCGAAGGGCGCCACCGTCACGCACGATGAGCACTGGGGTGTCGAGGACGGTCACGGCGTGAAGGACGCCGTCGCGCAGGTCACTCTCGGCGCAGGCGTCGGTCCAGTCTGTGGGCGGCTTCATGAACGCCGTGGTGTCGACGCCGACGCCGAGGGCGTAGGCGAGGTGTCCTCCCAGCCAGCCGCCAAGACCAATGACACCGAGCCCGGTGACGGCGAGCATCTGGCCACGCCCACCTGCCCGACGGGTCAGCCACGACCCGGTTAGCAGGCTCAGTCCCACGATGTTGCACATGGCGTGCGCCACGCCCACGCGGCGTTCGGCCCCCTCCGTGTCGCCCCAGTCGGACAGGCCGGTGACCGCGGCGGGCACCGCGGAGACCAGGCCGAGGGCGATGAGCCGCTTGGCGGCACTCTCCTCCGTGTGAAAGAGGTCGAGGACGACGGCCCCCGTGAACGCCCCGATCGGCACGGTGACCAGGACAGGGTGCAGCGGGTGCCCGACCCACGTCCCCGACAAGGCGTCCTTGAGGGGGCCGGGGCCGAGGCGTGATGTCACGGCCGAGGCGAGGTCGGCGGGCCGGTCGAGGGCCTGGGCTCGCTCGACCCCGGTGGTGAGGCGTTCCAGCAGACGTGTCAGAGGAGGCATGCGGCAGTCCTACCCCGATAGTGGGGGTGCCAACCCGTCGACGGGTCGGACGTGTGCTGCTACCTGCTGCTCACGACGTTCGAGCTGTCGATCTTGAGGATCCCGCCATCGCTCACCAGGCCGAATGAGGTGACCTCCGTGACCGTGCGGCCGTCCTTGAAAGAGTAGGTGACGGTCGCCTGCACCGCCCCGGGGGGCGAGCCGGCCGCGTCGCTGACGGTGACCCGTTGGACCGGCGCCCAGAACGCGTTGTAGGTCTGCCGGTTGCGCGCGGTCGTGCTCTGGTAACGAGGGGTCAGCCGTGACCACCCTGCCTCGGTGTTGCCTGGCAGCAGCCCGTAGTAGTCCGACACCGCCTGCGCGAGCTGGGCACCAGTCGGCGGACCGGACGTCGTGGTCGGCGGAGCGGTAGAGGTCGTCGCCGGCAGCGCGCTGGGGGTGCTCGGCGGCGGTGCGGGAGAGGCAGGTTGGCTGGCGGTCGTCGTCGTCGGCGGCGGGGGGGCGGCTGACGAGCTGGCGGCCGACGAGGAGGCGGTCGACGGCGGGGCCGAGGAGGGCGCGGACGAGGTGGCAACAGTCGACGAGCTCGACCGGGCGGTGCCGGGCTGGGCGGGCGAGCCCGGGTCGTCTCGGCGTCCGAGCAGCTGGAAACCCAGGACGACCGCCAGGACGAGCAGGACGGCAGCGCCCGCGAGGGCCAGGCCCACGCGGGAGCGTCGCCGCGCCGCGTCGTCGTCCGGACCACCAGACCGCGGCGGTGGAGGACCGGTCCTCGGCTCACCGACCGGGGGCAGCGCCGTGGCGGTCGGCTCGGCGAGGTCCACCGGCGACTGCATCGCCTGGGTCGGCGCCGCGGCCGCCGCGACGGGCAGCTCGTCCTCCACGGTCGCCGACGGGGCGGCGTCCAGCGTCTGCAGCTCGCGGGCCACCTGGTCCATGGATGGCCGGTCCTCGGGCTCGGTGGCCAGCATCCTCATCAGCACCGGCGTGAGGGCGCCCCCCCGGGTCGGCGGGTCGACTGCGCCCGACGCGACCAGGTGCAGCAGGGCCATCGGGTTCTCGTGCGTCCCGAACGGAGGCGCACCCTCGACGGCCGCGTAGAGGGTGGCCGCCAGCGAGAACACGTCCGAGGCGAAGGTCGACTCGGCGCCCCGCGCGACCTCAGGCGCAAGGTATGCCGGGGTGCCGGTGACCATGCCCGTCGAGGTGAGCGTGACGTCCCCCAGCGCGTGCGAGATGCCGAAGTCGCTGATCTTCGCCGAGCCGTCCTCGGCGATCAGGACGTTGCCCGGTTTGACGTCGCGGTGCACGATGCCGACCCGGTGCGCCGCAGCCAGGGCGGACGCCACCTGGGCACCGATTCGGCTGACCTCGGTCGGCGTCAACCGGCCTCTCTCGCCGAGCAGGGAGTGCAGGCTCTGCGACGGAAGGAACTGCATGATCAGGCACGGCTGGCCGTCCTGCTCCACGACGTCGAACACCGGGACGGCGTGGGGATGGTGGAGACGGGCCGTGATCCGCGCCTCACGCATCGCCCGACTGTTCGCCAGCTCGGCCTGCGCCTCGCTCAGGCCGAGCTGCGGGTGCAGCTCCTTGAGCGCGACTGGACGACGCAAGCGCTCGTCCCAGGCCTCCCAGACAACCCCCATCCCCCCGGAGCCGAGCTGCTTGACCAGCCGGTAGCGCCCGGCAATGAGGGCATCGCGTTCGCTCATCTCCCGGCTCCCTCCTCGGACGACGTCGAGCGCCGACTCGACAGCGACCCTATCGACATCCTTTTGCGGCCCGACGTCCGTAGCCGCCGACATTGGGGGCTGCTGCCGTTGATGGCCCGCGAAGGGGTAGCGGGTGTCGGTCCCAGAAGCGGTGGGCCGGTGTTGGGTAGCCTGACCCGATGAGCTGGCTGCACGCGGTGATCGACGTCCCGACCGGCGACGCGGCGACGGTCACCTTTTGGGAGCAGGCGCTGGGCTGGCGCCTCGGGCCTCCGTGCGCAGGCCACCCCGAGCTGTCCAGCTTCGAGCCTCCTGACGGCGACCCCTACGTTCACCGGCGGGACGTCTACGGTCCGGCGCGCGTGCACGTCGACCTCGAGGTCGACGACCCGCGGGCGGAGCGGGACCGACTGGCGGAGTTGGGGGCGCAGGTGCTCGGAGCCCAGGAGGCCCGGCAGGCCATGGCGTCACCGGGCGGTCTGCCCTTCTGCCTCCTCCGCGCCCGTGACCACCGGCCCCCGGGCCCGGTGTCCTGGCCCGAGGGCCACCGCAGCCGGCTGGTTCAGGTCTGTGTCGACTCGCCGGTCGCCGCCCACGAGCAGGAGGTCGGGTTCTGGCAGGCTGCGCTGCCCGGCTCCTGGAGCGGGTCGCCGTCTCCGGAGTTCGCCGGCAAGTACCACGACGACCACGGCTCACCGGTCCAGCTGCTGTTCCAGCGACTCGAGGAGCCGGACGGACCGGTGCGGGCCCATCTCGACCTGGGCACAGACAACCTTGCTGCAGAGGCCTCCCGGCTGCGCGCGCTCGGCGCCGGGCTGGTCGGCCCCGGCCGGGGCTGGGTTGCCCTGCGTGACCCGGCGGGCCTCCCCTTCTGCGCCACCGGCAACTCACCGGAGCAGACGCGGGTTCGCGACATCGCTCGCCGGGGGCGCACGGAGGCCGGCCGGTGAGCGGCGCCCGCGCGGCATACCTGGTCTCGGGGGTCCGCACACCCATCGGCCGGTATGCCGGGCAGCTGGCTCCCGTGCGGCCGGACGACCTCGCGGCGCACGTCATCCGCGAGCTGACCCTGCGTCACCTTTCCCTGGACTGGGGCGCCGTCGACGACGTCGTCCTCGGCTGCGCCAACCAGGCCGGGGAGGACAACCGCAACGTCGCCCGGATGGCCGCCCTGCTCGCGGGACTGCCGGCCGAGGTGCCCGGCACGACGATCAACCGGCTGTGCGCCTCCGGACTGGACGCCGTCGGCTACGCGGCCCGGTCCGTCCTGGCCGGCGACGCCGAACTCGTCGTCGCCGGTGGCGTCGAGAGCATGAGCCGAGCGCCGTTCGTCCAGCCCAAGGCCGAGACGCCCTACGCCCGCGCCCCCGAGATCCACGACACGACCTTGGGCTGGCGCTTCGTCAACCCGGGCCTGCAGGCGCGGTACGGCACCGACTCGATGCCGCGGACGGGCCAGCACGTCGCCGACGAGCACGGCATCAGCCGGGAGGACCAGGACGCCTTCGCCCTGCGCTCGCAGGAGCGGGCGGCCACGGCGCAGACCGACGGCCGGCTGGCCCGCGAGATCGTGCCGGTCGCGGTGCCCCAGCGCCGGGATGAGCCGGTGATGGTCGCGACGGACGAGCACCCCCGCGCGACGACGGCGGCGGCGCTGGCGGCACTGCGGCCGCTCTTCGACGGCGGCTCGGTCACCGCCGGCAACTCCTCCGGGATCAACGACGGTGCGGCAGCCCTGCTCGTCGCCTCCGGCGACGCCGTCGAGCGCCACGGTCTCCAGCCCCTGGCTCGGGTGGTGTCCATGGCAAGTGCAGGCGTCGAACCGAGGGTGATGGGGATAGGGCCGCTCCCAGCGGTCCGGAAGCTGTTGAGCCGCAATGATGTGGACCTGGCAGACGTCGGGACCATCGAGCTCAACGAGGCTTTCGCGTCGCAGTCGCTCGCCGTCCTGCGCGGCCTCGGGCTCGAGGATGACGCCTCCCACGTCAACCCGCACGGCGGAGCGATCGCCCTCGGCCATCCGCTCGGGATGAGCGGCGCCCGGCTCGCCCTGACGGCCGCGCTGACCCGGTCCGACGAGGACCTGGACCGCGCCCTGGTGACGATGTGTGTCGGGGTGGGCCAGGGTGTGGCGATGCTCCTCTCGCGTCCCTGAGGGGCGGCGGGGGGACCGGCCGCGGCGATGGCTGCTCAGCCGAGGTTCTGGAGCCGGACCTGGCCGCGGGCGATGAGACGGTCGTCGTCGTCGCGGGTCTCCACGACCCAGACCTGCTGGGAGCGCCCGCGGTGCAACGGCGTCGCGGTCGACGTCAGCCGGCCCTGTGTCGCCTCGCGGAAGAAGTCCGTGCTGTTCGAGACCCCGACGACCTTGCCGCGGTCACCGAGCCATAGGGAGGCCCCGATGCTGGCGAGCGTCTCGACGATGCTGCAGTGCACGCCGCCGTGCACGATCCCGTAGGGCTGGTGCAGGGCCGCCCTCGCCGTCCAGTGTGCCGCGACCTCGTCCCCGTCGGCTCGGGTGAGCTCCATGCCGAGAGTGGTGGCGAACGGGCCCAGGACGTCGGTGCCAAGGTCTGCACGGGTCAGGTCCACGGTGTCGTTCTCCTCGGCTCGGCCGGCGGTCCCGTCCAGTATGGCGGCCGCCGGTAGGGTGACGCCGTCGGGCACACCACTGGGACGAGTGAACGGACGAGCCGCGTGGAGGACGTCGAGGAATGGTTCCTCACCACTCGACAGCGCGGGAACGCGGCGACCACCCTGGACAGCCGCCACCCGGACGGCAGGGCGTGGACCGAGGGCAACCTGGTCGTGCCGCTCGTTCACGGCGCGACGTACTTCGCGCAGCTGCACCGACGGGTCGAGGACATGGTCGAGGGCGAGCTGCTGCTCTTCGTCGACTGGAGGGGTGACCCCGACGAGCGGCTTCTCGGGACGCCGGAGAGCGAGGCCGGCGACGTGTTCGCCCGGGCTGCGAGACGGGGCGTCGACGTGCGGGGGCTGGTCTGGCGATCCCACTGGGACCGTCTCGCCTTCTCCAGTGCGGAGAACCGTCACTTCGGCGAGGAGATCAACGCGGCTGGGGGCCAGTGCGTGCTCGACATGCGGGTGCGCACCGGTGGGTCGCACCACCAGAAGTTCGTCGTCCTGCGCCATCCTGAGCGGCCGGAGCGCGACATCGCCTTCCTCGGTGGCATCGACCTCTCCCACAGCCGGCGCGACGACGAGACCCATGAGGGCGACCCCCAGACCCAGCACATGGCGGCCGTCTACGGCTGCCGCCCGCCCTGGCACGACGTCCAGGTCGCCATCACCGGGCCCGCCGTCGGTGACGTCGAGACCGTCTTCCGGGAGCGGTGGGACGACCCCAGCGCTGCGGGCCGGTCGCCGGTGCGCTGGGCTGCAGACCGGCTGCGGCACGACCACGTCGACATCACGCCCCTGCCTCCTCAGCAACCGGACCCCGCACCCACCGGCCCGCACCCGGTGCAGCTCCTGCGGACGTACCCCAAACGCCTCGGGGGGTACCCGTTCGCCCCTCGGGGCGAACGGAGCGTCGCCCGCGGCTACACCAAGGCTCTGCGGCGGGCCCGGCGCCTGATCTACGTGGAGGACCAGTACCTCTGGTCACCCCGGGTGGCGTCGGAGTTCTCCGAGGCCCTTCGGCAACGCCCCGAGCTCCAGCTCATCGCCGTCCTACCACACAAACCCGACCAGGACGGACGGCTGTCGATGCCGCCCAACCTCATTGGGCGCGAACGCGTCGTCCACGCGCTGCACCGGGCCGCGCCGGGACGGGTCGCGTTCTACGGGATCGAGAACCGTGAGGGCACGCCGGTCTATGTCCACGCCAAGGTCTGCGTCATCGACGACGAGTGGGCGTCGGTTGGGTCCGACAACTTCAACCGGCGGTCGTGGACCCACGACTCGGAGGTGTCGGCGGCCGTCTGCCACCCGGACTACGCCCGTGGGCTGAGGACGACCATGGCGCGCGAGCACCTGGGCCTCGACGACGAGGACCTCGAGCCGGCAGACCTGTATGCCGCTTTCGCCCGGTCGGCCGCGGACCTGCAGTCCTGGCACGACACCGGGCGGCGGGGTCCTCGCCCGGCGGGTCGCCTGCGGCCTCTCGTCGACCGACCTCTGGGCCGGCTCACCCGACTCTGGGCGAACCCGCTCTACCGCGTCGTGTATGACCCCGACGGCCGCCCGCTCGACCTACGCCTGCGACGCGGCCTGTGACCGGCTCACGTCGAGGTGGCTGGTGACCACCTCGCCCGGACGCGGCGGGGGAGACAACGACCGCGAGCGCCTTGCTGCGCATCGGTTCGCCGAGCAGCGGGTCGCCCGGCTGGCGACCCTGCGAGCGGGCGGCCCGCCGCACCTCGTGCCCGTCGTCTTCGCCGTCGACGGCGACGTCATCTGGACCGCGGTGGACGGGAAACCTAAGTCCACCACCGCACTTCGCCGACTCAGGAACATCGAGGGCGACCCCCGGGTCAGCCTGCTCGTCGACCACTACGACGAAGACTGGACGCAGCTGTGGTGGGTGCGGGCGGATGGTCGGGCGCGGGTCGTCCCCTCCGGCTCGGACGAGGAGCAGTCCGGCCTGGACCGGCTCGTGGCCCGCTACATCCAGTACCAGAGCCAGCCGCCGCTCGGGCCGGTCGTGCAGGTCACCGTCGAGCGGTGGACGTCGTGGACCGTTCGCTGACGGTCCGCTGACCTCCCGTGTAAATCATCCGTGACCGACGCTGACCGGATCGTTGTCGGGGGGCGACGTCGGCGTCAGCGAGAATGGGCGCAATGACTCTCGCCAACCTGCTCGACTCCTGGAGCGCACCACCCGACCCGGACACCGTGTTCACGGCTTTCAGCGACTGGGTCACCGATCAGAGCCTGACGCTCTACCCCGCCCAGGAGGACGCACTCATCGAGGTCGTCTTCGGGTCCAACCTCATCCTCTCGACCCCCACCGGGTCAGGAAAGAGCCTGGTGGCGGCCGGGGCCCACTTCGCCGCCGTGGCGGCGGGCGGCCGCACCTTCTACACGGCGCCCATCAAGGCGCTCGTCTCCGAGAAGTTCTTCGCGCTCTGTGCCGCCTTCGGTGCCGACCGGGTCGGCATGATGACAGGCGACGCCGCGGTGAACAGCTCAGCGCCGATCATCTGCTGCACGGCCGAGGTCCTGGCCAACATCGCGCTGCGCGAGGGCGCCGGCGCGGACGTCGCCCAGGTGGTCATGGACGAGTTCCACTTCTACTCCGAGCCCGAGCGCGGATGGGCCTGGCAGGTGCCGCTGCTCGAGCTGCCGCGGGCCCAGTTCGTCCTCATGTCGGCGACTCTCGGGGAGACCGAGGGGTTCGAAAAGGACCTCATCCGGCGCACCGGTCGCCCGACGGCCGTCGTGACCTCGGTCGAGCGCCCGGTGCCGCTGACCTACCACTGGGCGATGACCCCGCTGCACGAGACGCTCGAGGAGCTCCTGCAGACACACCGGGCCCCGGTCTACGTCGTGCACTTCACCCAGGCCGCTGCCTTGGAGCGGGCCCAGGCGCTGATGTCGGTCAACGTCTGCAGCCGGGCCGAGAAGGACGAGATCGCCGCGTTCCTCGGCGGCTTCCGGTTCTCGCCAGGCTTCGGCAGGACCCTCTCGCGGCTCGTGCGCCACGGGATCGGTGTCCACCACGCCGGCATGCTTCCGAAGTACCGCCGCCTCGTCGAGCAGCTGGCCCAGAAGGGTCTGCTCAAGGTCATCTGCGGCACGGACACGCTCGGGGTGGGGATCAACGTGCCGATCCGCACCGTGCTGCTGACCGGCCTGACGAAGTTCGACGGCACCCGTCAGCGCCTGCTCAAGGCGCGCGAGTTCCACCAGGTCGCCGGACGGGCCGGCCGGGCGGGGTACGACACCGCGGGGACGGTCGTCGTGCAGGCCCCGGACCACGTCGTCGAGAACGCGCGGCTGGTCGCCAAGGCCGGTGACGACCCGAAGAAGCTGCGCCGTGTCCAGCGCAAGAAGGCCCCGGACGGGTTCGTCAGCTGGTCCGAAGAGACCTTCGAGAAGCTCGTCGTCGCCGCCCCGGAGCCGCTCGTGTCGAGGATGCGCGTCAGCCACTCCATGGTGCTCAACGTCCTGGCCCGGCGAGAGGAGCCCTTCGCGGCCATGCGCCGGCTCCTGCGGGACAACCACGAGGAGCCTCGCCGACAGGTGCGCCACGTCCGCCAGGCCGTCCAGATCTACCGGTCGCTCCTCGCCGCCGGCGTCGTCGAACAGCTCGACGTCCCCGACGAGCACGGCCGGCTCGCCCGGCTGGTCGAGGACCTGCAGCTCGGCTTCGCCCTCAACCAGCCGCTGTCCGCCTTCGCGCTGGGAGCCGTCGAGGTCCTCGACCCTGACTCCCCGGCATACGCGCTCGACGTCCTCTCCGTCGTCGAGGCGACCCTCGAGGACCCGCGACCCGTCCTGATGGCTCAGCTCTTCTCGGCCAAGGGCGTGGCCGTCGCGGAGATGAAGGCCGAGGGGGTCGAGTACGAGGAGCGGATGGAGCTGCTCGAGGAGGTCTCCTGGCCGAAACCGCTCGAGGAGCTGCTCGGCGCTCTCTTCGCGGCCTACCGGCAGACCCACCCGTGGGTGCCTGAGGCCGCCCTGTCACCGAAGTCCGTCGCGCGCGACATGTACGAGAGGGCGATGACCTTCGGCGAGCTGGTCGCGTTCTACGGCCTCACGCGTTCCGAGGGCGTCGTGCTGCGCTACCTGTCGGACGCCTACAAGGCAATGCGCCAGACGGTCCCCGAGCACGTGAAGACCGAAGCGGTCCTCGACCTCATCGAGTGGCTCGGCGCCGTTGTGCGACAGACCGACTCGAGCCTCCTCGACGAGTGGGAGGCACTGACCGACCCCGACCGGGAGGAGGGTGTGCCCATCAGCCCCGACTCGTTCACGGCCGCGCCTCGGCCGGTGACCAGCAACGAACGGGCCTTCCGGGTGCTGGTCCGCAACGCGATGTTCCGGCGGGTCGAGCTGCTCTCGCGGCGTCAGTGGACGGCGCTGGCGGCGCTCGAGACCGACCCACCCGGCTGGGGCAGCGACGAGTGGCAGGACGCGGGGGAGTCCTACTACGCAGAGCACGACGAGGTCGGAGCCGGTCAGGACGCGCGCGGGCCCGCGCTCCTCCAGATCGCGGGGCAGCCCGGCGCCTGGCGGGTCCACCAGGTCATCGACGATCCCGAGGGCGACCACGACTGGCGGATCACGGCCGACGTCGACCTGGCGGCCTCCGACCTCGCCGGGGAGCCGGTCGTCACCGTCGTGGCGTTCGAGGCGATGTAGCCGACGGGCACTGGTGCCCTGGTGTGACCTCCGTCGCGCCGAGGTGCCCGGCGTGCCGTCGGGCGACCCCGCTGCCACGCCCAGATCGGAGCCGTCGATGGCTGCGCCCACCGAGACTGCCCCCGGTCCGAGACCTCCTCGACATCCGGGGTCTGATGCCGCCGGTCACCGTCGAGGCTCTCGGGCTGTGCTTGGTCACCCTGCGCGCGCAGCCGCAGCTGTTGGCACCGCAGGCGGCGGGGCTGCGCCGCTGGCTCCCCGCGGTTTCCTGAGCCCCGGCTGGGTAGAGCGTCAGCCCCCGCCCACGCGCCACCCATTTCTTGTCCTGCTCCGGGTGCCCATCCCGTTCGCCCTCTTGCACAAGCAGCGCGCCCTGAGTTTGCTGAGACAACAGGCGGTACATCGCCGCCGCTCGACCGAGCCATCAGGAGAACACCCACGATGCGCAGACAGCTCAAGACCGTGATCATCGCGATGACGGCAGCAATCGGACTCGCAACCGGGGCCGCCGCCACGGCCACGGCCGCTTCGTCAGGCCAGACCCACGGCCAGCGGGTGTGCACCACCGCAGCGGCAGGCGAGGCCGCCTGCCACGCCGTGCTCCTCGTGGACGACAGCGGGCAGCGCGTGAACCCGCTGGGCAAGCCGCTCGGTCAGCCCGGGGCGACCCCCCAGGCGATCTCCGGCAAGACGCCGGCGGACATCCAGGACGCCTACAAGCTGGCCGGGCTGAGCGCCGGCGGGCGGACCGTCGCGATCGTCGACGCCTACGGCTACCCGAACGCCGAGCGTGACCTCGGCGTCTACCGGGCCCAGTGGGGTCTGTCCGCATGCACCACCGCGAACGGGTGCCTGCGCATCGTCAACCAGACCGGCGCGACCACCCCGCCCCGGTTCGACATCGGCTGGGCCGGAGAGCAGGCCCTCGACCTCGACGCCGTCTCCGCAGCCTGCCCGAGCTGCAAGATCCTCCTCGTCCAGGCGAGCTCGGCCTCCTTCGCGGACCTCGGCACGGCCGTCAACACGGCCGCCAGGCGGACCGGAGTCGTCGCGATCTCGAACAGCTACGGCGGCGGCGACGTCGCCGACTCCAGCTACGGCGCGGCCTACAACCACCAGGGCATCGCGGTGACCGCCTCCACGGGCGACAACGGCTACCAGGGCGGCTCCTTCCCTGCCTCGTCGCACTACGTCACGGCCGTCGGCGGCACCTCGCTCGTCAAGGCCGGTAACACCCGCGGATGGAGCGAGACGGTCTGGAGCGGGTCGGGCTCGGGCTGCTCGACCCTCAACGCCGCTCCGTCCGGCCAGACAACGGCAATGACGAGCTGCAGTGGTCGGGCCATCGCCGACGTGGCGGCCGACGCCGACCCGCAGACGGGGCTGGCGACCTACGCCCCGACGTCGAGGACCAGCTCCTCGTGGGCGCAGTACGGCGGCACGAGCCTCTCCTCGCCCATCGTTGCGGCGGTCTACGCGCTGAGCGGCAACACCGCGGGCTACGCCAACACCATCCCTTACGCCCAGCCCGCTGGCCTGTTCGACGTCACGTCGGGCAGCAACGGCACCTGCGCGAGCTGGTGCACCTCGAAGACGGGCTGGGACGGCCCCACCGGTCTCGGCACCCCGAACGCGACCAGCGCCTTCTGACTCGAGGGACTCACTGACCCGTATGCCGTTCGGCGGGTCAGGTGCGGCGGGCGGGACCGGCTTCGGCCGGCCTCGCCCGCGGCGCGTCCGGGAAAGAAGTCCCAGCCCGATGTCGAAAGGCGCCGACCCCGCTCGTGGAGGGGGTGAGGCACGTTCCGCACCAAGCAGAACGTCCCCGCTGACGAAGGAGCCCCCAGATGTCTACTACCAGAACCCGGACCCACACGGAGACTGGCATGAGTTGCACCCCCGAGCAGCGCGTCACGAAGTCGCTGCTTGCATACGGCGTCGTCGCCGGCCCGTTCTACGTCATGCTCGCCCTCGCCCAGGCGTTGACCCGTGACGGCTTCGAGCTTCGCCGGCACGAGTGGAGCCTGCTCGCCAACGGGGACCTCGGGTGGGTGCAGGTCACGAACCTCGTCCTCACCGGACTGATGACGGTCGCTTTCGCGATGGGTGTGAGTCGTGCGCTGCCCACCGGCCGAGGCGCTCGTTGGGCGCCGCGTCTTCTCACGGCATACGGGGTCTCTCTCGTGGTTGCCGGCGTTTTTCGCGCCGACCCCGCACTCGGCTTCCCCGTCGGCACGCCCGAGGGGCAGGGCCAGGTGAGCTGGCACGGGATGCTCCACCTCGCTGCCGGCGGAGTCGGCTTCACCTGCGCCGCGGCTGCCTGCCTCCTCATCGGCCGCCGGTATGCCGTGGAAGGACACCGCGACTGGGCCACCTTCTCGCGCGTTACCGCAGTGGTGTTCCTCGCCGGATTCGCCCTGGTCGCCTCCGGCACGGGAGGCACCGTCGCCAACCTCGGGTTCACAGCCGCTGTCATCCTGGTGTGGGCCTGGATGGCCGCCGTGGCGGCGGACCGCTACCGGGGCATCGGCCGCACCGACGGCTGACGGCCGTGCAACCCTCGACCGACCGCCACGATGGGCCGACCCCTGGGGCGCCACCACGTCACCACCGCATCACCACCACCGCCATCCCTGCCGTCACCAAAGGAGAGCCACCATGCGCTATCTCGTCCTGCTCCAGGGCACGAACCCTCCTACCCAACCGCCCCCGAGCCTCATGGAAGGCATCTTCGCCTTGGGCGAGGAGGCCATCCGGGCTGGGGTGATGCTTGACAACGGGGGGCTGGCGCCCAGCGCTGCCGGTGCCCGCGTCGAGGTGACCGGGGGTGGGCTCAGCGTCACCGACGGGCCCTTCACCGAGTCCAAGGAGATGATCAGCTACGTCGTCTATGACGTCGCCTCCAGGGAGGAGGCGGTCGAGTGGACCTCACGCTTCATGAACCTCCACCGGGAGCTGTGGGAGGGCTGGGAGGGAGAGGCACAGGTGCTCCGGGTGCTGGGGCCTGAGGACTTCGCCCCGCCGGCCTGACCTGTTTGGATGGTCCGTCATGACGGTCACCGGGTCCTCGGGAGCGGCCCGTCGCGCCGTCGAGGCTGTCTGGCGCGTAGAGTCCGCCCGTCTCGTGGCCGGGCTCGCCCGGGTCACCGGCGACTTCGGGCTGGCCGAGGAGGTCGCCCAGGACGCGCTGGTCGCCGCTCTAGAGGACTGGCCGACGACCGGGATCCCCCCGAACCCGGCCGGGTGGCTCATGACCACCGCGAAGCGCAAGGCCATCGACCGCCATCGTCGCGTCGCGACCCATCAGCGCAAGGTCGAGGTGCTCGGGAGGGACGTCGGGGTCATGGAGTCGCGCGACGACAGCTCCGCCGTCGACGACGCCCTAGACGACCGGATCGGCGACGACCTGCTGCGGCTGGTGTTCACCGCATGCCACCCCGTCCTGTCCATGGATGCCCGGGTCGCGCTCACCCTGCGGTGCGTCGGGGGGCTGACCACGCCAGAGATCGCCCGCGCCTTCCTCGTCGCCGACGCCACGGTCGCCCAGCGGATCGTCCGGGCCAAGCGCACCCTCGAGGCTGCACGGGTCACCTTCGAGCTACCCACCCCGAAGGAGATGGGCGAGCGGCTTGCCTCCGTCCTCGAGGTGGTCTACCTCATCTTCAACGAGGGGTATGCCGCGTCGACCGGCGACGCGTGGATGCGTCCGAGCCTGTGCGCCGAGGCGATGCGGCTCGGTCGCGTCGTCGCGGGGACAGCCCCGGGCGAGCCGGAGGTGCACGGCCTGGTGGCGCTCATGGAGCTGCAGGCCTCCCGGATCCCGGCGCGGGCCAACGCCGCAGGCGAACCGGTGCTCCTTCCGGACCAGGACCGCAGGCTGTGGGACCGTCTGCTCATCCGGCGGGGTCTGGCGGCGCTCGAGCGCGCCGGCGAGCTCGGTGCGCCCGTCGGCCCGTACACCCTCCAAGCCGCCATCGCCGCCTGTCACGCCCGGGCGCTGAGCGTCGAGGAGACCGACTGGCCGCAGATCGCCCACCTCTACGCCGTGCTGGGCAGCGTCTGGACCAGCCCGGTCGTCGAGCTGAACCGAGCCGTGGCCGTCGGGATGGCGGACGGCCCCGACGAGGGTCTGGCGCTGGTGGACGCGCTCCTTGAGTCAGGGCTCCTTCGCGACTATCCGATGGCCCCCGCCGTCCGTGCGGACCTGCTGGAGCGGCTCGGCAGACGGGAGGAGGCGGGCACGGAGTTCGAGCGGGCGGCGGCGCTCACGCGCAACGAGAGCGAGCGGGCGATCTTTGGGCGCCGTGCTGCCGACTGCCGCTGACTGCCCCGTTGACTGCAAGACCGACCCCGCCTCCGACGGTCCGGGTGAAACCTCACGTCCGACCGGCCGATCGTGGTTGGCTGGGCTGATGACCGACGTCGCCGTCCACGACAGCCCTGACGCCCACCGCTACGAGGCCGTCGTCGACGGCGAGGTGGTCGGTTTCGCCGACTACACCCTCGACCAGGACGTCATCACCTTCGTCCACACCGAGGTCGACGACGCGCAGGAGGGGCAAGGGGTCGGCTCGGCCCTCATCCGGGGGGCCATCGACGACGTCCGGGTCAAGGGAGCTCGCACCGTGCGGGCGGCCTGTCCGTTCGTCTCGACGTGGTTGCGGGACCACCCGGAGAACAACGACCTGCTGGACCAACCTCCCGGCTGACCGCGCGGACGCAACCACCCGGCATACCGCTGCGTCCGGCAGCTCGGCGCCCCCGGCGACCCACGTTCCGGACGCAGTCACGGCGGCAACCCCAGCGTCCGGCAGCTCGGCGCCTGCGGCGACCGACGTGCCGGACGCTGCCGGGGTGGTGGTGGCGCGCCAACACCGTGAACGTCTGGGAAACTGGGCGCATGACTGTTCGCGTGTGGGTCAACGGCCGGCTGCTCGACCCTGCTGAGGCTGCCGTGTCGGCGCTCGACCACGGAGTCACCGTGGGCGACGGCGTGTTCGAGACGGCCAAGATCCTGGACGGGCACGGTTTCGCGCTCAGCCGTCATGCGCGTCGCCTCGACGTCTCCCTGGCCGGACTCGGACTGCCCCCAGCGGACCACGACGTGATCAACGCGGGCATCGAGGCCGTGCTCGGAGCGGGCGAGCCGATTCCCTTCGGGCGGCTGCGTTACACCGTCACGGGGGGAGCGGGACCGCTCGGCTCGGACCGGCTCGACTCGGCGCTGACCTACATCGTCACCGCCGGGGACCAGGCACGTCCGCCGGAGTCCGGCAAAGTCACCGTCGTCCCCTGGACGCGCAACGAGCGGGCTGCCACGGTGGGGCTCAAGACGACCTCCTACGCCGACAACGTCGTCGCCCTGGCCCGGGCCAAGACGGTCGGGGCGCTCGAGGCGGTCTTCGCCAACAACCGCGGCGAGCTCTGTGAGTGCACCGGGTCCAACATCTTCGTGGTCGTGGACGGTCGGGTCCTCACGCCACCACCGGACTCCGGTCTGCTGGAAGGCATCACGCGGGCTCTGACGATCGAGTGGTGCCGCGACGACGGGCTGCCCGTCAGTGAGGAGGCGCTGCCGCTCTCCGTGCTCGAGGCCGCCGACGAGGTGTTCATCACCAGCTCGACCAAGGACGTGTTGGCCGTCCATGCCGTCGACGACCGGCGGCTGACGCCCGGCCCCGTTACCTCCCGCGCCGCCAAGGTCTTCTCCGCCCGCGCCGCCGCTGACCTCGACCCCTGACCATGGACGAGAGGGCCCGCGTGTCCGGTGAGCCGACGCCCGCTCGCCGGGAGGGCACCGACGACAACGTCACGCTCGGCGCGGCCGACGACGACTGGGGCTGGCGGCGCCGGGTCCGCGCCGACCCCACGACCCACCGGCCCTACCGCGTCGCGGTCGGCGTCGCGGGGCTCGTCATCGTCGTTGCCGGGCTCGTCGCCGTGCCGGCGCCCGGGCCTGGCTGGCTCATCGTCCTCGTCGGAGTCTCCGTCTGGGCTCGGAGTTCGAGTGGGCGCAGCGACTGCTCCGTTGGGCTAAGGGTGTCCTTAGAACGCGCGACAGAATAACTTAGGTTTCAGGTTTGAAGGTTCTACGGTTGTGCTATGGCCGAGGGCGCGCAGGGGGTGGAGTCGCTGGCTCGCCGGTATGCGGTG
>JAABUW010002095.1_pt1 | contig 31205 bp, 34 predicted proteins | sample 5560081 | NCBI WGS metagenome assembly JAABUW01 (sample SAMN10711882, study PRJNA513363) | rock metagenome | isolation source: Antarctica rocks | place: Antarctica: Victoria Land, Knobhead sud | reverse complement strand
GGGGAGTTCTCCGCCTTCTTGAATAGCACGCCATACATCCTGAAACATCCGCACAGACTGGTAGCTACCCCACAGAAGTCGGCTACATCCAAAAGTTGTTATGAGTGCAATGCCGTTGATCAGCTGAGCTGTGCTCCCACTCATACCAACCTTATCCATATACCAGTGGGCGTTGAGGAAAGGCGTGGATAATTCGTACAGTACAAAATTAAGCCCGTAGTAGTTCACAAAGGGCCGCTGATGCATGTCAGCGTTGATAAGGCAACCTCTACCAAAAGGAAAGAGCTTGACTCACAAATCCTAAAGATGAGACCACCAACGCGGTAGCAGCATGTGCCAAAGCTCCCCATCCATGTACGTCTACGTCTTTGATGCTGGCAAGCAAATCCCACAGGAAATATCCTGCCGCAAAGCCCTGGACCATACCTCCAGCACCAGTGTAGCCCCAAACCCTCTGCCTCCAATCCATCTGCATTCTTTCTTTGTCGTTGTATATAACCCATAGCGCAACGGCGTTGATGAAGCACGACTGCACCATAGACACGAAGTGAACATTCCAATTGACCTTGGTCTTCCGGGTGAGATTAGGATAGATCTTGGGGAAGAGATATGTCGAGACGCGAGGGGATACGACGGTGTGAATAAACTCGTAGAAACAAAACGCAGGGAGTATCTCATGAGCGTGCAGCGGAAGTGTTCGTAATGCTAAGCTATCAGCGATCGGTTGTGTTGCCTTGACCAGGAAGCCCGAAGGCCCAAAGAAAGGATCAATCATTGCGATATCATTCAATATATGTGAAAAGCACGCCTATCCTTTGTTCTGGTATGCCGAGTGAGACACACACCGCTGTTGGTCTGGGACGCACGGTAGGTTAAGTAGACATACTCCATGCCGGACATGTAGGATCTGTTGAGCAAATCAAGGGACGTTGTTCGGGTCACTACCACTTCCTTTAGGGAATGGAACTGTCGGCCAATTAAGATAAGCGACGGAGTCGGAGTTATGATATCATCGAAACGGGATGGCGACATTGCTGGGCCGCTGCCGCGTACACTAACCTCCAACTCGAACAATACAAATACAAATACACCTTGGACAGGAGTCCAAGTAAATCGCTGCATCCAACACCATCGTCTCAAGCATATCACGATCTTTCTTGACAATGACTTTCGGAAGAGACGAGTCCGGTGTCCAAAATGGCGTTACCTTTGCAACATCAACTCTGGGCAACGGAGTCGGCGGCGTGGCCCGTACCGTTGGTGGCATCGTTGGCGCTGGAGGACGAGGTATCGGAGAGACAATCGCGAGCACGACCGGAAAGGCAGGACAGCCAATCGGGCAGGCACTAGCGGATGCTACCACTGGGATAGAAGGTGGGACGAAGAGGGTCGCGGAGGGAGTCGAGGCGGCAGGGCGGGCACCGGGGAGGTAACGAAATAGGTGGATTATGGGTGGGGGGAGGAGGCTTGGTTGCACCTAATGGTTTGGTGATTGGGAACGATGGGGTCTTGGGACACTTGGACTTTCGCTTTGGTATCAAGGATGCTCGACTTTTGAAGGAGCAGGTGGTGGCGTACGGCGAGTGCGTGAGCAGGCTGGCGGAAATACAGCTTAAACACGACGTCATGACGAACAAGTCTAAGGTATATCAGTAAGGAGGCCGTAGGAATCTGACATCACACAAGAATCAAGCACCAGCGTCCCTCACGACCTTCCAACCCAAACCCAATAAGCCACCCACTCACCTCCCGACCCATCTACGCATAACGACCCAATCAACCACCACCCCACAACCCCACCCCACCCCCCAACAACCCTCGCCCGCACCCTCCCAACCCGCACCGCCCTCCCCCAAATCCCCCTCCCCCTCCCCCTACCCCTTCCTCACCAACCTCCCCACCAACCTCCCCACCACCCACATCCTCAACCCCCACACGCCCCGCTCCCACAACCGCCCAAACCATGTCCACGTCCATGTCCATGGGCCTCTGCACCCTCTACTACATACATACACCTACCGCCCCTAACTACTACACCTACACCCACACCCACACCCACAACCGCCCCTCCTACGCAACTGTCCAAAACCCGCAGCAATCAGAACTCGCTGCGCTGTTCGGGAGCTTTGTATTGGGTTGAACGGGGGGCTGAGTGCGAAGTTTTTGGATCTGGGGGAGTAAAAGGGGGGGGGGGGGGAGTTTGGGGGAGGGGGGTTTCGCTGGCGTGTGGGGGTTTGGGGGGTTTTGAGAGTGGAGTGGATATGAGTGATGTGCCTTCTTATACTTCTGCTTTTTTTTACCTGCTGCTTACGTAGGAGCTTAGGGTCGATATTGTCCAGCTGCTCCTCGAGTTCGATTCCATATAATGTCTCCAGTCATCCTTCTACTTGTTCTCAACACCAGTTCTATCGGCAAAGCGTATATGACGGTTGTCAGCAGAAAGACATGTGGTCTTGAAGTCATACCGTGCTGTTTGTTGCACGCTTTCAATTGCACAAGATCCAAGAATTTTCTTTGAAGCATTACCATGGTTGTCTCGTTGGAGACGTGTCCGAAGGTGCATAGTACAACAAGGTAACTGTTTTTCTCGGAGGAATCCATTATTCGGTTCTCAAAACAGTCAAACCCCCTGTTTCCAACCCATTAATTTCCTCTTCTCGCCCGAAATCCCAACCTTCTTTCCCCCCCTTCTCTTCCATCAAACTCCCAAACCTCCACCGGCAAATACCTTCGTACCCCCCTTCTTCACGCCGCCGCCGCAGCCTCCGCTTCGCTTTTCACCTTCAACCCCATCTTTACCCGCCATGCCAGATACCGATTCGTTTTCAGATTCGCGTAAGCGATGAAGCCCCAAACAGAGAGGGCGATGAGGCCAATAGTCAGGATGAGAATGATTGCTATGACGACGTTGGGATGCATGATGGCGGAGGGGAGATTTGTTTTTTTTTTGTGCTTTGTATAGGCGGTTAGAGCTATGATGGAAAGGAGTGGTTGTGACTTGAGTGGTTGGGGTGACAAACTTACGAGGGTGGGCGAAAGGGCAAAGGCTTATTGATAAGACTTATGTGGTAATGGAGGTAAGAAGTTGTTTTTTTTCTGCTAGGGTGTTACCGTGCTATCTTTTGCTCGACATCTGTGTCAGGATTTACCTTGCGTCTCTTCTTGCAAAGTAAAAGGTTGTCTGTTCCTCACAACGGTATTAGGTCCGTTTGCTGAGAGATCGGAAGTAACTACTGGTCTTTGCTGAGAGGAATTATGGTGGTTTGTGGACTCTGTCATAGAGTATTTTGTGGTGCTTTAATGCGCAAGGTCTTGTTGACGTTGATGGTGGGAGTGTTGAAGGGGGACTCATCTATGTTTACCATGAAGCGTATACCACTCTATTCTTCTCGGCACCTTTTCGGTTCGTTGAAGCTGTAGCACATACCGCTTCGTCCTCTCATCTTGAGCTCAGCTCTTTACCCACCGTAGAGCTTTAGCCTTTATGCATGTTAGGAGTCACCAGATGTGTTTTGTTTGGTTTAGTATTTTCCTGTAAAGAAAAACAGGCTACCATGATCAGTACTTCTTTCTTATGCTAATGCTTCATCTAATTTCTTGTTCTGATGCTTTATCTAGCTTCCTCAGCCTCTCTTCTTTGATGAAGTCGTTCTGTATTCTTTATGAAGATGTATTTGCTGGGCTCTTGATAAGTTGTACATCGACTTCTGTCACTAGGGTCGCTAGTGTATCGCTGATTTTGGGTCGCGGCAACGCTGCTGTGAGCAATCGAACGCAATGTCCTCAAGGTTCTCAGCTCCATTTCCGAAATTGATACGCACAAAAATATCTAGACCGAGAAATTAACACTTACAACGCCAAACTCAGCGGCTTGCAGAAAGTTCTCCGTAGAGCGTAACATAGTCTTGCGCCATTCGACCGGAACTGAACCGTTGCAATCCCCTCTCCCGTACTTTTCCCCGATCAAGGTCTCCTATCGTCCCAACAGCCGCTACAGCCTCATCTTCATTGTCTACCACAAATCCTGTGAGCCCTTCTTCGACCACCTCAGGAACCGCTCCCAGGCCCATGGCGATCGACGGCGTACCGCACATCATCGCTTCGATCATTGCGAGTCCGAATGGCTCGGGCCAAGCGATGGGGAACAGTAAAGCGGTGGCATTGCCCAAAAACGCGCTTTTCTGTTCATCATTGATCTCACCTATATACTCGACATGAGGCAGGTCAAGGAGATGCTTAATTTCTTTTTCGAAATACTCGCGATCGAATGGGTCGACTTTGGCTGCTATGACGAGCTTCTTCCCAGCGCGCTGGGCAATACGGATAGCAGCATCTGGGCCCTTCTCCGGCGAGATACGGCCAAGGAAGGCGAGATAACCACCACTGCCATTCCCGAGTGGCAAGAAATCTGACGGAACACCGTGATGGATTGTCTTGATGTAATTCGCCTCAGGGTAATATTTACGCTGAGAGCCCGAAATCGAGACCAGAGGTACATCATCAAACATCTTGAGTAACTTTTGAGTTTCCGGAAGGTCCACACGTCCATGCAGCGTTATGAGAAACGGTACGCCAAGCCGCTTCAAGAGTGGCAATGCTAAGAAGTCATTGTGGAGATGAATGATATCGAATTCCAGGGCACGACTTGCGAGCATTTCCAATTGCATGATTTGCGGCGCTAGGAAGTCTCTGATGGTAGGGTCAAGCCGAATGGCTGTTGGCCAGGGAGCCTGCAAGTCAGCCTTCGTGGTGCTGTCGCCACTGGCCAAGAGTGTGACTTCATGGCCAAGTACAACAAGAGCTTCGGTAAGGTGGGAAACGACACGCTCTGATCCGCCGTACAGCAAGGGTGGAACAGCCTCGAAAAGGGGAGCAACTTGAGCGATTCTCATGACCAGGTAGGTACTCGGCTTGACTTCTGATTTAGTCGTTACTGCACTCAGACGTGTAGGTAAGAAGAAGAATTTGAACAGGTTTGTGGGCTGGTTTTATGATTAACTTCATCAGAGAAAAAATTGGGTCCCTGCATATGCACTTCTCGAGAATGTCATGCGGGAAAGCGTAAATTTCGCATATAGGTATGCATGTCTTGTGGAGACGGACATTGCCCACCCAATATCTTGTGAATATGCGAATGTAATGGACAACTCCGTAAAGACTACTCATAACCGACCTCGGCCGTTCACTTACTTTCCATATCTAACATCAAAGATATCCCGCGGGTGCCCACGACGCAGATAGTAATCTTTCCATCTGAATTGTCTTGTGGTAGAGCGGGCAGAAGCAAAATACCCCTTACTAATGGTCGTTTGTGGTAGAGCGTAATGTAACCATTGAACCTATGTAGACTGTTGCCAAATAATTGTGGTTAGATGTTCTTGTGGTTTCACCCTGTCAAGTGAGTGCGGATATAAAACAGACTTATGAGTGTCAATAAGAGACTGAGTGTATTCGTTGACTACCTATATGGTGAGCATCACACCTCGGGTCTCAGGGGGTCTAATGGCATAAGAACTCTGGCGATCTGACGATTTGAACAAGCCAAATGAAGTTTCTGGACTGGCAATGTTCCCATCAGCTTCACCGAGATATCTCACTGCGTACCCAGATTACCAACGATGAAGTGCAATCTGATAATTGCTTAAAAATGTAGTTTTCTATGTAGGAAGCTAGAGTAAGGTACGTATGATCGTATCTACGGTACGTAGATGAGGTAATTGTGCGGAGGTCGGCACATACCGGCGCTAGTATCAATTAGGTTAGTGAGCGGTGTAATACCAACTGCTTTACTCCTATTGCTCTTATTGCTCCTATTGTTTCAACAATCAAAGAGGTTGCCAAGTCGCACACCCCAATGGACCCTCCGCTGAGCCTGAACCTGAGCCTTTCCTCTCGCGGCATAGGGAACCCCATACTTTGGCGCCTCTGAGGTCTGACCAGCTCCGATGCTTGATGTTGAGCTTGATTGGGCCAATGTCTCGGGTATTTTTCCTCTTCGGAAACCGGCCTCACCCTACAAGGCTGAGATCAAGCCTGCGACGACACACTACCTACCTTACAGAAAACGAAACTGTGCCCCTTCGACCCATACATCGAATACGACCTCGTGACGTGGAGGAGCATGTCGAGTGCGGGATGAGTGTGACATCGCGGGCTATCCCCTGCTACAAACGTCCATGTTCCTCCAGACATCTCGTCAGGCATTGCATGCATTATCGTATTCGTTGGTATATATTAATGACATTGATTTCGATTGTCCATGAAGTACTCACCCTGTTGCCTGTATTCCCCCGTCACTTCCGTCGCCTACTTCCTGTTTGTTCTTGTTGAGAGTCGCTGCCTATCTCGTCTCCCGCCCTTCTATACCCATACAGACCTGTTAGACCAAGAAGCGTTGAAGTCGCCTCTTCTACCGTGTCAAATAGACCAGAAGATGTTTTCTATCATATGCTGGACCATCTGTGCGAGCCCCGTCTTGGCTTCAACCGAGCTCCTGAGCTTAGACTTTAAAAGAGCACCCGTTGCCAGCCATTTTTTTAGCCAACGGAGCCTTGAGCTTCTCATGTACAATGACATCTTCCACCAAGTCAGTGTCCATGCAATATTCCTTCAATTGCTAACCCGTCCTCTAGAAATATACCGTCAATGTGACGGTTGGAACACCGCCACAGCCAGCTTCTCTTCTCATCGATACTGGCAGCAGTGATTTTTGGCTTCCAGCGCCGGATTCCTCGGGATGCTCACCAACTTGTCCGCCCGGTAGTTTCGATACCACAAAGTCCACTACTTTCAAAGGAACGGAGATTCCATTCAATGCTTCTTTCGGTCTCACTGCAGGAAACCCAATTATCGGACAGTACTTTAATGACACTTTACGGATTGGCAAGGCGGTGATACCAAACATGACAGGTACCCTTGTTTCATCTTTGAACTCGTGACCACAAATGGGAACCGCTTGTGCAGGGACCTAGCACTGCATTGCCTCACTCTCATTACATGATTACTGACTTGCAAATGTTAGTGAGTGCATACTGCCTCCATCCGGCCTTCCTAAGACCCGACGGTTAAGGAAACCTCCTGACACGCTCGCAAACGATGACTGCGTCTTAGATTCCGATCGCTAACTACACGCCTGCATCTAGATGGCAGTAGCCAACGTGCCCAACCCATTCTTCAACGATGGATTCTATGGTATCATCGGCCTCCGCAGCCGCCTTGGCGAATCCGTCTTCGACAACCCTGCCAGCCCCGGGTTCAGAAATCCAAACGCTACATTCCCAACGCTGTACGATCAACTCCAAGCGCACGGCTACACCGCCAGACGAGCATTCAGCATATGGCTTAACGGTATGTCCGCCACAACAGGCCGTATAATCTTCGGCGGCATCGACACGAAGAAGTACCACGGCGAGCTCATCAGCGTGCCCGTCCAGCATGGACAAGGCATGTTCTTTGACTGGGCTATAGCACTTACCTCCGTCATCCGCTGCTCGGCCGGCTACGGTCACCCCAAAGAAGTAGTTTTGACCGCCCCAAAATTCGCCGTCACGGTGATCCTGGATAGTGGTGCACCGAATATGTACCTGCCCTGGACAATCGCCCAAAACATCTCCTCAGCCTTAAACGCCTCCACACACTTCGGATTTCCTTACGTTCCTTGTGCGGAGCGAAGAGTCGACTCCACCCTTGAATTCGGATTCGGCGGTGCCTCGGGACCGAGAATCAGTGTTCCCCAATCTGCGCTGATCTACCCATTCGGAGCCCCCTCTAACATCGGCCCCGTGACCGCCAGCGACGGCACACCGCTGTGCTATCTCGGCGTCATTGGTGTCAACGGGACGATGTTTCTCCTTGGCGATACGTTTCAACGCTCTGCTTATTTGGTTTATGATGTCGACAATCGCCAGGTTGCCATGGCGCAGGCCAGGTATGATGTTGACGAGGAGAACGTTGTGGAGATAGCGGCTGGTACGGGTCTTCCTGGCGTCAGTAAGACGGCCAGTCAACTGCTTCCGGCTCCCAGCAAGGCCTAGACCAGTTGTACCTCGCAGGTCTCGAGCTGGGGTTTTAGCACAGAAGTAACGCTCATCTTGAACTCCCTCTTTGAATTTGCATCTCAGCTTGGTCTCGCATATATGTTACGTCACGATCATGATGATTAAGGTCACCAATGAATCAGAGTCGATTTTAAGCTTCCATTGCTGTACGATTCCGTCGAACGACTTTATATATTTCTTGAGAGATATATAATGGGGTTTTTCCTAACGTGTCTGTGCCTCTCTATGTGTTGTGTGTGTAAACAAATAAGTTTCTAATATCGCCTTTTCTCTCTCTCTCTCTCTCTCTCGTTGCACGGTTAGCAATGACGACGAAAAGGGAAACCCTATCCGCATTCTTATCTTGTGGGGGGGGGGGGGGCTGGTCAAGCCACGTTCAGTTTTTCGTATATCTGACATAACAACCTATCTACATACTCCGTCCCACAATTATCGTTTAAAACGTTCTTTCTCTTTGGGCCTCCATCTTCTCCAGTCCCAGGATTTCCGAGTTTGGGAATATGTTGTTTGCATGATATCCTGTTCTCGCTTTATCATCCTCGGAGAGAATGATTGAACGGAATCAAGGAGCCTTGACCGAGACAAGGCAATCGGGGTGACCTCACCCATTTAGAATGAATAAAGTTCGATGCGTCTATACCTTTACTCTACATACTACCATTGATCTCCTTCCCATCCCCATCCACAGGTATCTCCACCGCCCCTCCAGGCGACTCCTCCGTCCTCGCCGTCAAAACCTCAACCCCATCCTCCGTCACCAACAGCGTATGCTCAAACTGCGCCGTGCGCGTCCCATCCTGCGTCGCGCTCGTCCAATCATCCGGCCACGTCTTATCCCGATACGTGCCCAAGCTGATCATCGGCTCGATGGTAAAGCACATGCCGGGCTTGGCGATGCCGACGGCTTTGTTTTTCGCGTAGTGCGGCACGTTGGGCGCGCAGTGGAAGAGCTGGTTAATGCCGTGGCCACAGTAGGTTTTGATGACGGAGCAGTTGCGGGATTTGGCGTGTTTTTCGATGGTACCGCCGGGTTCGCGGAAGAGCATGCCGGGCTTGACGAGTTTGATGGCTTCGGAGAGGCATTGGCGGGAGGTTTCGACGACCCGGACTGAATCGCGGTCGGCGAGGGCTTTTGGGCCGACGTAGTAGGTTTCGTTGAGGTCGCCGTGGAAACCGCCGTGGTAGAGGGTGACGTCGAGGTTGAGGATGTCGCCGTCGAGGAGGATGCGCTGGTCGGGGATGCCGTGACATATTATTTCGTTGGCGGATGTGCAGACGGATTTGGGAAAGTGGACGTAGTTTAAGGGGGATGGGTAGGACTATGGTTAATTAGACATGGCGCCTATTATTCCACATTGTGCGGGATCCTGAAATGATTCTTGTACATACGTTTCGTTCTATGCATGCCTTGTGCACAACCTCATCGAGATAGTCTGTCGTAACGCCAGGCCGAACTTCCCGCGCAGCTATGTCGAGAACCTCTCGGGCAAGTCTGCAAACTTTCCTCATGCCCTCTTGCTGCTTTTTGTCTAAGATAGTGATGTTATTTCTCCCCAAGAACTTCCGCTCCGACTTTGGGTTGCCATCTTCTGCATAGTCTGGGCGAGAAATATGCGGAGGGACTGTTCGTTTCGGCGATAGAGGATACACAGGTCTTAGAGACCCAGTGTAGTCGAATTTAGGGAATGGGTTGTAGAAAGCAGCTGTCGAAATGAGGTTAGAGACGATTTGAAACCTCCACCGACAAGAGATCATTACAGCTTGTTTTGTGTAAGGTCTTGTGCTCAGACTGCAAATATCAGTTAGCACCCTAATACATCGACAACATCCGCTCATGTACCTTGCGAGGGCACAAGGTAGCCTACCCAACTCCTCTTGAAACAGTCTTGCGAACAGAAAGAGCTTTCTTTCCCCAACTTGAGGCATGTAGGACACTGGAGGGAGCCCGTGTCGTTTGGGCAGTCTACGCCAATACACTTCTTCGTCGTCGTATCAACGGCTGCCATTGTTGCAGTCCCACTTCTGCTGTCTTGGTCGAGAAAAGATTGTTCAGGATTCTGGGATGAGAAGCGGGCTTCTAGCAGAGTCCAATCTACTCGCGTTGGTTATGGTTTGAATTTTGTATCTGGTAAGCACTGGCATTTGAGGTTCCTAAACATTCGGCTAAAGTTGCCCATGCAAGGTATTCTAGGAGTCATATGAGTGTCACGTGAGTGTCTACGCATCAGCCTTATCCGCTCAGGGTTCTCCATTAAGCTCAATCAGCCCAAGTTCCATCTACCTTAGACGCTTTAAATGTCATCATCACAGTCACGAGAGATCCGGAAGGGAGGGATATTTCCTCCTCAAAAAATATCATCCTGAGTACTTCGAACTCAATTCAACGAAATGTCAGGAGATACTAACAAGCAGAAGGTCGTTGTCGTAGGCGCAGGGCCTGTGGGCGCCCTCGCGGCTCTATATGCCGCTCAAAGAGGTGACAATGTTGAGGTCTATGAGCTTCGAGCAGGTTGGTCAGCTCTCATACAAACCAAATCGAGATATAATCGCGTTGTTAGATCTTCCATTCTGGAATGATCGCTTGGGAAAAAAGACATACTGCTACTGGTCGCGTGACTCCGTCTATTTCATATGAAGCCTTTCTGGGGGAACATGCAATCAAAAAGAAAAAGGATAAAGTGTCAAAGCCTGCCCATATGAGAATCTTTCTTATGTAGTCAAAGCCTGAGCAATTATTCCAATGGGGCTTACCAATTCTATACAGACCTTCGTGATCCTTCGACCACCCCCTTGAACTTCACCAAATCTATCAATCTAGCCTTATCCGAGCGAGGCATCAATGCAACGAAACATGCCTACCGGGATGGTCTTCTTGACAGTATTCTCCAGGAAACCATACCCATGCATGGCCGCATGATCCACGGACGGAGAAAGACTGGCGAGCTTTACGAAGAATCTCAGGCCTATGATGCACACGGCCGAGTACGTTCCTCGACCGTAGAAATATAGTGCCGAAGTCGCTGATAATTTCAAGTACATCAAAGCGGTGGACCGCGCAGGTCTTAATAAACGCCTCCTCGATTCTCTCGAGGAAATGCCCAACGTATCTTTGCACTTCAACCACAAACTTACCGGTGCGGACTTCAACAAGAAAACGGCTTGGTTTGAACAGCATTACCAAGCACCCATAAAAGACCACGCTCAAAATCCAACCCAGAATAGCCCTACGAAGAAAGGGCAACCGAGAGCATCCGAAATATCCGTAGATTTCGACCTTCTCATAGGAGCCGATGGCGCCCATTCCGCCGCGCGCTACCACATGATGAAATACGCCCGCGTCACTTATCAGCAAGAATACATCGACACCTTATGGTGTGAGTTTCATATCTCGCCCAGAGCATCCTCCTTCGCCATCTCCCCCAACCATCTCCACATCTGGCCCGGCGGTTCCTTCATGTTCATCGCCATCCCCTCGCTGGATAAATCCTTCACCTGTACCCTCTTTGCCCCTTCTTCCTACTTTTCTTCCCTTGCCGCATTTCCCGGAACAGATCTCCTCCCTTTCTTCCAACAAAACTTCCCTGGTATCTGTCCCGAACTCATTTCCCCTGACGACCTACAAAAGCAATTCCGCGAAAACCCACATCTGCCTCTCATCTCTATTAAATGCACGCCCTACCACTACAATTCCAGCGTCGTTATCCTAGGCGATGCCGCCCACGCTATGGTGCCCTTTTACGGCCAAGGCATGAACGCTGGGCTTGAAGACGTGCGTGTGCTCTTCGACTTCCTCGACGCGCACGACGTCTACTCCCCCCAAGACCCCTCAGCGCAAGCCAAAGCCAGAGCACAAGCCCTAGCAGCTTATACGGTCTTTCGCACACCCGACGCGCACACTATCAACGACCTCGCGTTGCGAAATTACGAGGAGATGCGCTCAAGTGTTCAGAGTCCGCTCTATAAGATTAGGAAATGGGTTGAGGAGAGCGTCAATACGTTGGTTCCACGGCTTGGATGGAGTACGCAATATAGCAGGGTCAGTTTCGAGAACGAGAGGTATAGCGAGGTGGAAAGGGCGGTGCAGAAGCAGGGTAGGATTCTCATAGCTGTGCTAGGCTTAGGGCTGGTAGGCTTAGGAGGGTTGGGAAGCCTTGGACTACGGAGATCAGGCTATACAAGGGTGGCTGGGGAATGGTTAAGCCGGATAACTCGCTAGTATTATCGCGGAGATCTCGCAGATACCGTACACAATAGGGGTTGGATGTTCGGAAGATTTCGGCTACTGCGCGTGCGGTAATCCATGAATACATACCTTACCTTACCTTCCTGGATGTGTAACAGTCCAACAGAGCAGTCGGCATTTCGTTAACAAACCAATCCCAACCAAATGTTCTTTTTCGGATCTCCACCCCAGATCCAATTTACAGAAATCACCCTCAGGAAATCAAAGAAGTGGTGGCCACATCATAATGGACACAAACACCAGCTTCCATATCTTCTCCCAGCTCCCCACCGAGCTCCGTCTTAAGATTTGGTTCTTCGCGCTGAATGACATCCACCGTGTGGTTGAGATCGAATGTGACAAAGGTATTGGGCCACGCAACTGGCTATACGTCAAGTCCTTCGCTTCTACCACTCCTGCCCCTGCCCTCATGAATGTCAACCGAGAGTCTCGATCTGAAGCTCTCGCCATCTACCAGCCATACTTCAAGACCAAGCTCTGTCCAACGGGCATCTACGTCGCTTTTGACCGAGACACCATCGCATTTTCGGATGGAGTAATCAGTTATCTGGAAGAACCTGAGCTTCAAGCGATCCAGTCCATGATCCTGAAGTTGAGAGACTATGCATATTTCGGGCATTATAACATCGATACGCTCAGGAGTATGCGGAATTTGAAAACTCTGCGGGTCGAGACGGGGCAGTTGTTGAGTCGGGACCATGGAGACAATATGTTGGCTTTACAAGTAGCGAATCGATTAAGAGAGGAAGAAGAGCTGCATCCTGAGTTGGGAATGCCATCGATCAGGATTGTGTCGAAGCATTCCGGGGAAACAGTCTTGTACTAAGGTAGCCTTTAGATATTCGACGGATATCAATGGTTCAGAACCTGAGGTTGATCTTGCAGTCATGATACAACAAGCCACTTGGGTAGTCTCTAGTTTCGAGGGCTATTTGATCGCTACCCTTGATTACTGTACCACGAAATTCTCAGGTACTCGACTCTCTAGTCTTTGCTTCCATTAGTTGTGTCCACTTGCGTTTCAATCAATTCATGAGGTCCCTGGATCTTTGAGCCATGAATTGAGAAGCTGATGAAGCTCACCGGTCAGAGCATTGAGGAAACGTCTCAAAAAGGCCCAATATGGCTTCGTTGTTCGGGACATCTTCTCCCGAGAGCAGGGATACTAATCGCTTATCAAAGCATCCGCATTTCTCGGAGATAAGAGTTGTGGGACAAACTTCTGTGGGCAATTAATCTGCGTTACATGTCTTTTTTATGTCCTTCAGGGCTGCGGTGTATTTGCTTTGATTTTCTTACGCATTTCCCTGCATAACGCCGATCCAAGCGGATGAGCTGATCCAAGAATGGGAGACCACGAGCCTACCGAGACTTCACCGTTGCTCACCAAGCCCGTAGTTGTCGTACCGGAACCTGGGGATGCTCCAATTGGCGCCTTGCCCACAGGAAATGGTGTCAATGGGCACGTTAATGGACTGCTCAAGCCTGGGGATGACGAGGAGATCCAGGGAGAGCCAGACAGGTCGACGCAGTATGAAGGTATGCCGGAGGTGAAAGCGAAGCTCAAATACATCATGCCTGCTATTGCAATCGGGGTGCGGTCTCTTCCTATACGGTGAAATTACCTGGCTAACGTACAAAAGATATTCATGTCTGCTGGAGATCAGACCATTATTGTATCAAGCTATGGAAAGATTGGCAGCGAGCTGAAGGCGTTGAATAATACTTCGTGGATTGCTACGGCGTGAGTGAGTTACTTCTGGCAAATAAGTATTGGAAGCTAACACCAGAATAAAATAGTTACTTTCTGACTTTAACGTCCTTCCAACCTCTCTATGGCAAGCTGAGTGATATCTTTGGGAGGAAGCCTGCACTGTTGTTTGGATACGCTATATTCGGTATTGGGTGCCTTTTCTGTGGTTTAGCCAGGAACATGAACGAGCTCATCGCTGCGAGAGTAATTCTGACCAATACACAACAGTACAGGGGTGGAAGCTGAATGCAATAACAGGCATTTTCCGGCATCGGTGGCGGAGGCATGACGACTGTAGTCTCGATCATGATGAGTGATATCGTGCCTCTTCGCGAGAGGGGTGTGTGGCAAGGCGTAATCAACATCATATACGCTGCCGGCGCAGGATGTGGTGCACCACTCGGTATGCAATTAGCAACGTATCGATGCTGCAGACAGGCTAACGACTTCTAGGTGGCATACTAGCCGACCAGATCTCCTGGAGATGGTAAACATCTTCTCCGAACTTCCTATAGTATACTCTGAGCTAATATTTGCTAGGGCTTTTTTAGGTCAAGCTCCTCTTTGCGCAATTGCTTTTACCAGTGTTGCTCTCATTCTGCATCTTCCAAAGACAGACAGTTCCGATTGGAAAACCAAACTCCGGCGTGTCGATTTTCTAGGTGCCATTGTTATGGTCTGCGCAGTTTTCGCCCTCCTCCTCGGCCTTGATCACGGCAGTAACGTGTCATGGAGCAGTCCTCTTGCGATAGCGTCTCTCTCAGTCTCGCTCCCACTCTTTATACTTTTCGTTGTAGTTGAGGAAAAGTTAGCAGCGGAACCATTTGCACCTAGACGTATCATCTTTGAGAGGAGTCTTTTCGCTTGCTATCTTTGTAACTTTTTCAGCTTTGGGGGCTGGCTGTCCGTTCTATTCTATCTGCCCCTGTTCTTCCAAGCTGTCAATGGTTTCAGCGCCTCCCAAGCCGGGGTAAGATTACTACCCGGGATTGTTGCAGGTGTGTCTGGATCGCTGTTTGGCGGAATTTTGATGAAGAGAACTGGGAAGTATTACTGGCTCACAGTGAGTGCATACTATTTGTTGGCATTATGTAAGTGAAAAACGATATAGACCGGGAAAACCCATTGAGGGTCCCTCTGTTTTACAGACTTCAAACCCCTAGCCGTCTCAAGTTCGCTGTTGTTCGATTCCTCTTGGCTAATAGCGCCTAGCAATCGTACCGATACTACTGTCAACTGGTTTAGTCGTCAACAACACTTATGGCATCTCAGTCGGCCTAGCAATGGGCGGATTCGGGAATGGAATCGGGGTCACCACGTCCCTCATCGGGCTAATAGCCAACGCCTCGCCACAAGACCAAGCAGTTGCCACAGCTTGTTCCTACCTCTTCCGCTCTCTAGGCTCCGTCGTAGGCCTATCACTATCCGCCACAGTCGTCCAACAATCCTTGCGGAACCAGCTTCAGGACAAATTGAACAGTGGCAAGGACGCTGAAGACATTGTCAAACGAGTACGAGAAAGCTTGGACTACATCAGAACGCTGGATCCGGATGTGCGAGAGGTTGTGAGGCAGTGCTATGGAAGCGCTACGAGACATGGGTTCGGGTTGATGTTGGGAATAGTATCCTTTGCGATGCTCAGCAGTTGTACGTGTTCCTTACCGAGCGTGTTCTAGTGTAAGTGGCTGATAATCGATTTAATAGGGTTCATAAGAGAGAAGAAGCTAAGTAGATGAAATTGGATGAGAAATGATTTCTCCGACATATAGACGTTAACATATCGAAGACTGTGTGAGTAACGTTTTCGAGTGACTTGGGGTATTGGGCATTTCCTCCGACCAGTCCCAAGGTTGTCACTTACCTAGCCATGGAATCGGCTTGTCGCAACGACATACTTCCACACGTACCAACTCGATCATACTAAACAACACTTCGAGCCGACATGACCCCATTTAGCGACCTGGCTACACCAGAAAATCCCCTATTAAAACCCCAACAACATCCACAAACGTTCCCTCGACTTCTGAACCTCCCCCATCACATCAGTATCAACCTCGACACACCCCCGTCCGTAACAACACTCACTCTACATGCACCTATCCCACAATTCTCCAAACGCCAACCGCTACCACAAACCCAACCCCTTCCCATCCCCCTCCCCCTCCACCCACTTCACCCCCCCCACACCAAAAACATCACACGCCCAACCACCTCCATCCCAACTACAGTAATCCACCCCCCCATCACCCCTACCCAACTCCAGCACTCTCGTTCTTCACACACGAAGATCCCTTTTGACAAAATATCTCGCTAGTAGCTTTTATTTGTTTCGTTAGCATGACGAAACTGAGATTCGCAGAAGTGGGGTTGTAGGATGGCTGACAAGGGGTGGGGGGGAATGGGGTGCAGTGTGAGGGACTCCTTTAGCATGAAAATGTTACCAGAAATGTTACTCTATACGGCATCTTTAAGTATCAACAAGGGGGAGAGGAGAAAGACTTACTCTTCAATATGTCTCTTCGAGTCACTGAGATCAATCCCACACAGCCCTCTCGCACACCTCTTTTTGAAAAAAGCAGTCAGTGGCAACACTGTTATAATCCCTCACACCCTCTATTTCTTCGTCAAGGTAATGATTTCTACTAGAGCAAACCCCTTTCTCGCAATAACCGTATATACATCCCATCCCAACCACCATCTCCCTTTCCATGCCCAGCACAGCTCCGGGTACGTGCAATGCATTCTAGATTCATAACATCATCATCATAACGCTGCCCAGCGCACCAGAGCAACCATTGTAAATTTTCCCCTCGCTGACCTTCAGTTCCAAAACTCCCTTGCTCGATGCTGAAGATGATTCCAACCAACACCCCCGACACAAAGCCCCGAATGCCCCTCTGCTTTCGTCCAAACCCCCGTATGCTCATATGCCCACACCGTCAAATGCTCCGAACCGTCCGTCACGCAGTCCATGCAAACCCGCGGTTCAGGCGCCCGCTTTTGTATCTTCACCTTCGCCATCCGCGACTGGTTCTGGGTCTTGTAACTTCAAGCGCGTATACTCGACCTGCGACCCTCCAAATTGATGCCAGCAGCTACTCGCGGTTAATATGGAGTTGTTTAGGCTCGGGTAGAGTCTATAGAGGGAAAGAGTAAAAGATGGGGACATTAAGACTTACTTTGGCGCCTGAAGGATGTACCGTCCCATTGCCTCTCGAAACCTCGTCTTGTAATCCCTAGGACTCGTGACTGTCGGTCGATTCTTGCCTCGATCCTTGATCCACGACTCCAGTTTCTTATCCCATGTGTATGTGCGAATGCAATCAATAACTCCCACCACCAGCTCTTTCCGATTCTCGTCAATTGCAATCATGAGCGAGTAGTCCATGACATTCTGCTTTTGCAAAAACAGAGTATCGTTGAATACGGTCGCTCGCAGTAGATTCTTAGCATGTTCCCGTGCGAAAAGAGGAGACTCGTAGATGAATTCGACCATGTTTTCGTCGAGCAAAACCTCGTTCTGTTCGCCCGTGGACTGGATGCGGCGGTTGCGCATAGAACCTTTGAGGTCGAATATGCGGGTTGGCGATCGGTCGTAGAAAAGATTTTCCATAACGACAAGGAACCAATTGAATTCAACGCCTGTGGCAGGGTTCTTGATGATAACTTGGTAGAAGCCGAGCATTTTGGCGATGCAAGAGGGAAGGTCATGAAAGAAGTATTCTGACACAAAGCGAAAATATGCGGGAGCGAATCGGAGGAAGGCTTGAGTCTCAATTGGTGACAATGATTTCAACACGAAACGGTCGTCGAGGGTCTTCAGGAAGACAGACTTCGTCTTACCACCTTTCGAGTCCCATTTCAGGCAGCGAGAGACGGACTCCACAAATCTATCCGCGATACCGCATTTTCTGCGAAGAGCATCGAATTGTTCGGTGTAAAAGACTTTGCATAGCATCTTGGCCGAGCCTTCTTGGAATTGGTACTTGAGATGTGTGCCTACTGGTCTTAGGAGAGCCTGCTCCACCTTGTTTTGTTCATCAGACTCCAGATTGTAGGGACTCTTCTGATTTCCGCCATCGAGAGCTTCCGCATCTGCAGCAATGCTCTGCAATTTCCCACAGTAGTCCTCGGAACTCAAGGTAAAGGCGATCAGCGAGCTTGGCTCATCCTCTCGAACAATAATGTCAGAGTCTGCAAAAACGTGATCAGATGCGTTGAGAGGGTAATCCAACGGCTGCCAACCGCTGGCGGATCTCTCCGCCCAAAAGTTGGTCAGCATTTTCATCAATGAGCTTTTTTCATGCTTAGGTAAGTCAAGCTTCAAATCCAATTGCGCTTCAGTGGGAGAAAGCGCGTGGTGGTCATTTTCCGTTCCAACATTGATCTCATCTGGTAGAGAATGCTCTCCCTTACCGGGACCTCCTTCACCCTCTACGTCAGACTCCGCATGACTCTCAGGATGGTTATTTTCATCAGTCTCGGTTGTCTCTGCTGTGGTATCCTCGGTACGGAATCCGTCACCTCGGGTATACGACTCGGTGCTCGCACTCATATCGGTTGTACTAGAGCTCTCTGCATTGGTCCTTGGTGATGGTTCTGTCGCTAAAATTTCTTCATCAGATGGTTCCCGCTCTTCGACAGCTTCACGCACGTTCCTGTAGATTTCAACAATCGGTTTTGATGCGGCCAGCGGATATGCTCTGGCTTGCCTGCTTTTCGAGGCACGCAGTCGTCGCTCTCGAACCCGCTCCTTCTCAAATTCGCGACTTAGCTGCTCGAAGTGCTTAGCTAGCGTAGAGACTTGTGAGTCTTTCTTCCTGGCGGCAATCGACCGCGGTATCATGGAATGAGTAGAGACGCCGCTGGGTTTGATCACTCCAAGACTAACACGATCGGAGAGCTTCTTTTCTCCAACTTTCGACAAGCTAGCCGGTACCGCGGTGGTCACATGGTCGCCTTGTTGTTTCACATGCCTGTCGTTATCTTGTACCTGATTGGATCGCATTGAATTTTGATTGTTGCTGCTCATCGTTTCCCTCCAAATTTGCGCTGGCTGCGTTTGCGCACGTACAAGAGGCGGAGATATATTGGCATTGTTACGGCGAAAGCTAATCTCAGATGGTCTCGGAATTCCAGAGCTTTTACTCTGCTCTATAACGGCGAAATCTTTTGAAGTCGACTCGGCAATGACAGCCTCAGTACTCACAGCAGCCTTGCTGGCTGCTGGAATGAATGATGAATGAGACTCCCCGCAGGGATCGAGTTTTGGATTCTCCCTTGTCGGATCATGCGCGGCCACTTCTGAAAACTCTGAAGACATTGCAAGATCCAAGTGGCGAACATCCTCTCTTTCGAGATCATGGAAGGAAATCTGCATTTCCTTCGGACCGCCTGTGGGCACTGATGTAACTGGAGCGCTTTGGTTATGGTGCTCTTGGCCCACTTCAGTACTTTCTGGACTGGAAACATTTTTCTCAACAACCAATGCCAACAGATCGTGTGCTTTCTCTGGTGACATTTTACGCGTCAGTGGTGGCAACGCTGGTCCAATATCAAGAGGAGTCTTCTCGTTCAATAGTTCATCAGAGGTTGAAGTACCGCTACCTTCATCGGTCGATGTAAGAGATGTAGTGGATTCGTCTCGATCCAGAAATATCTTCTTTAGCTGAAGAGTCGCAAGTCGGCGAATATCTTTCTCGGAAGGGAAGAAGTTATGATCAAAATCCGCAAAAGCATTATCCCACTCCGCCACCTTCTCCTGTGTGATGCTTATTGCTCGATTCAGTGGTATGATTTCGTAGTGCTTCGAATTCATGTACATTTCTTGTAGCTTTCGGATCAGAAACCGATGCTCGTCGGAGGCACGCTTCAAGAGCTCTTCGGTTTTTTGTTTGCAGGTATCCATCTTCCCTGGTACAACGGTTTCGACCCTGATACTTTTAATCCTAGCCTTGACAGATATCATGTACCGATTGAGGCGGTCCTCAATCTTGGTGAATAACTCGTTCTTAAACCGTAAGTCATTCTCAACCTTCCAAGTAATCCTAACTCTAGGCACAATGATCTCAAGAAGATTGATAGGGTCGTAATGTAACCGAAGTGCTATGTCTTTGAACCCAAAATATCGAAGATGGTTTCGATGAAGGTCGTGAGGACAAATACCAGCTCGAGCACGAAGACCACTACTCCAGAAGGACAGCTCTAAATACTTGCCGAAAGAGTACTTCCAGGTACTTTCGGACATGGGCATTACTTGAGTTTCTTTGCTACATATTCTGCAACAACTCCACATTAGAATCGTGTCCTGAAGTCCTCGAAGCTTGCATGGATAGCGTTCGACAAAGACACTGAGCTGAGCTTCGCCATGAACATATTGCCGATGATGGTCCAACATTTTCCGCTCACACCCATTGGCTGTACACACAGTGTTGGCCTGGAGACACAGATCTTCAACATATTGTCCCAATGTACAGTCTGCTTCAAAATCTTCATCTGTTTCATGTTCGTTGTAAAAGGCCAGAGCAAGCAGATCCGGTCCTGAGCATGGTACGGTGGTCACTGTGCAGACAACACTGTACAGAACTGCGATATTTTGGTGAGCGTAAGGGTCAAAAAGGTCAGCATTGCCAGCGATGTACAGCTCCCACTGTTTGCTCTGTGTCTGGTAGTTGTGAAGAGCTCTATCGTACTCGGCGTCGTGAAGTGCATGTAGTACCTCGCGGACCTTCTTCGATGTAGCTTGAACTTCTTCGTGTATCATTTCTGGCTTTATGAGGTCAAACTTCTGCGGCTCTGTTGTCGCAACTAACCTTTGCACTTCTAGAATATCTTGATCACGAAGGCGTTTAAGGTACGTCAGGCGTCGTTCTTCTTCCCTAGCTTTCATGAGGAGGTAAGGCTGCATGAACTTTACGAATGGAGAAGCAGAGAGTATTTTTGTTTTATGCTCTTCTACCATATCTCCGTAGAACGTTGGCATCGGAACATCGTCAGGTAGAGAAATTTCATCCGGAACATTCGAGTTCTTTTCGGACTCTTTGGTGCTTGATCTAGGGTTTCCTAACTTCTCCAAATTCAATACACCAGAAGAGGTTTGATTGGGACTGGGGCCATTTTCTTGCAACCGGTTACTTGCCCCAGCTACGGCATCGGTGGGAGAACATGGGCCAGCACTAGCTGCTTGAGACTGTACCTGATCGCCTCCACCTAGGGAAAGTGATCCAGCTCCAGTAGTGGACGGTATCAAGGCAAACTCATCCCTCATGAGGCACGTTTCCAGTTTCAGATTATAGACAACATAGATCATAAAATCGGTGATCCGCTTAACCTTTGCAAGCGTCGCGTTGCTGGCACCCCGGAGTATAATTGTGCAACCAAGCTCCTTGGTGCAGCCGGATAAAAACATATAAGTCTTCTTTCTCCCTCCATGCACGTAGGTCTTCAAGTGAAAGTCCGAGCATGTTCCTGCCTGAGCAGGCTTGATGGCTAACTTGTCAATGGAAGATATGATTCTTGTGCGGGCACATCGAGAGACAGCTGCTAAGACCGAAAGTTTCACATTATATGCAGTGGCAATGTTCGCTTGCTCCAGAAATTCGAGTGCAAGTCCTGAGACATTTCGTTCTACTAGCAGAAGCTGAGGGCGTAGGGCAACAATTCGATTCACAAGGTTTTGTAGAAACTCTCGCTCTTGCCGAATGACAGGTTCAAGGCTCATAAAATGTTGCTGATGGCGTGCATACTCAAGTGGAAACGTTAAAATTAGGATGTTAGGATGAGAGAGGGTTCGCGGCATAGATTTCAAAGCTAGATTCTTCGTAAAGACAAGCCCAGAAACGTATGAAGTATCCCCAGGGCGGCTTCCCGGGATTTTTTTCAGCTTAACGTAGTGTCGGATGTCTATATCGTCGCCGTTTTGCACATCAGGATTAACGTCATCAGTAGCCTGGAGTAAAATGGGGATCAGAGCCTTTTCCCAGCTCGCAATAGCTGGTATATCTGCGTCTTGCAGGAGCTGGCGAAGCAGTTTGCGCACATGATGAAGACTTGCATTGTTCAACTCGACTGCTGGTGCCGAGGCTCCTCTCATTGAGGAAGATCGTATCATTCGTGACCCTGCAACTGTATTGTTTGACGAGTTTGATTGCGCAAAAGCGGAGCTGTTCGGGCTTTCATGAAAGTGTGAGCTGAAAGCTGGTAGAACGGTACTAGCTCTATAGCCCCTAGGCGATGGCCGCAAGTACACACTGTTACCAAACCCCAGGTTCCGTCTTTTGGCCATGCGAGGATGATGAGCTGCTCTTGAGCTGCTCAGGCTGTTGTTGTCAGTGTCGCGACTAGCAAAATTGACACCACTTATGCTCTTGTCACCAAGTCGTGAACGCCCTTTCTTGGAGGATGCAAGAAGGCCGGCAAAGCCACCTCTCTCACTTTCAAAACTCCGGGAAAGTCCTTCGCCACTCAAAGCAGCCATTATACTCATCTGCTCATTGTCACTGGAGCCTTCATCAGACAAGTATGGAGCCAGATCTGGGTCGATAATGTTGTCATCGTGAAACGCAGTCAGTCTACTCTGATGCCATTTACTTTCCATGGGTTTCTGATGAAATGGAGCATTATCTTCAGCAACAGTTTTGAAACCACGTTGGTTCAAATAACGAGAGTTATGCCGTCTATGACCCGCAGAGTATGGCCTGCTGGATAAGGAAGATTTCAATGACCGGGATGAAGATGGACGTAAAAGTGGTCGCCCCACGTCAGTCTCAACTGTTATCTTACTGGACTCCCCACCAGCCTTTCTGGTTGCAGGAATTGCCATGATTGGAACAGTGAGATCGGGATGTTTTGGGCTTCGGCTAATCTCTGCTGCAGAAGTAGGACTGAGTTTTGGAACAGGACTTCCAAGGACATCGCTTGCTCCAGTCGATCCGTGCCTTGGTCTAAGTCCCACGGCTGAGAGGTTACCATCATCTGAGAATTCGGAGGAGTCACCATATCCATTAATTATTCCTTCGCAAGGTTTGCAGACCCGCAAAGACCCTGGTTGCCCAAAATGTGCACCAGGAAGGAGAGACGTGCACTTGGCGTCAAATATCTGGCCACATGTCCTACAGTGATGCTTCCTCCGAAATGTCGAAAATGGATCGCCGCAGTAGAAGCAATCTCTGGCATTCTCATCTTTCATCCAGTATTCTTTATTCAGAATCTTACTCTTGATCTGAGAAAACACATTCATAGTTCTCGCGTCACTATCAGGCTGTTTAGAGACCGAACTTTTAGTCTGCGGGTTGCTCCCAACACGATTTGCTGTTGTCTTTGCTGTTTGCAGAGAGCTTGATGAAGGCGGGATCGGGCTTGAAAGTGATGCACTGCCTGCAGTCTCAGAGGACGACGCTCGAGAGAGACTCAGATCCGGAGGTGGAAAATTGCTAGTTTGTGGTGCTACTGGGACCTTCAGCGAAGGGAGCTCTAAAGTTTGATAATTGCTATCCTTAGCAAGTTCTACGATCGAATTACTATCGGGCGCTATTGTAAATTCACTTAAGGGGTTACTCTGAGCTCCAGTAGTGGTGGCTAGGATGGATCTTTCGTTAACGGCTCTGCTTGCACTAGAAAGGCGCTGTAGCACAGGATTTCCACCCTTGCTGGCGCTCTCACTTCCCGAAAGTCGAGACGAAGTACCGTCTTCTGTTGTTGATCTGCTTGAGCGAGCCACCCTCGAATTCTGAGTTAAACTTTGATCACCGGAAAGTTTAGAGACCATTTTAGCACGATCAGGGACAGCCTTAGGTATGTTTAGACCTAAACCTCCTAGATTGGGTGCATCTGACCAATGACCTTCCGCATCATTTGACCACTGTGTTGCTGTACGGTTTTTGCCAGCGGACCCCACCTCCTCCGCCCAGAAACTTGCACTTGGTTCTGGTGGCACCATTCCACTGCCATTTGCGCCCTTGGTAGCTGTGTCGCTATGTAAGCCTCGCTCTTTGACGGCAGTTACGTTGACTTCGGCGACGGCGGGACTAACAGCAGTCGACAACGTGGCTTGCTTTAAAGGGCCAAGAGAAGACTTTTGGATTGTATCTGGAGCCAGATGGGACTTGGAAGATGTGCTGGTGCTCCCTAATGAGACTTTCGACAACCTTGCATGTCGTCCAGAATCTTTGGCAACCGCATCATGTGCGGCGCTTTCAAGTGGAGGTTGAGGGCTTAATTCGCTCCTACCATCTGTGTTCGAGGCAGGGGCTGAAGAACTGGCATACTTGGCAGGATCGGAAGAATCTCCCTGAGTCGGCGCTGGACTAGGAAGTGCAGATATCGAGCTCTCGAGGGACACGTCGTCGACAGTTTTGTCGTCTTTCGAGAGTACCATTACGTCCCTTGCATTCCCTACAGATGTTTTGATCCTGTTGTAGAGTCCGCTTAGACCGCCGTGCAGCTCGCTTGCAATACTCTTTCCCTCTGCGCCCGAAGATAACGATGGAGCCGCGGTGTATTCGTTGAAAGTTGTGAGGGCCTCGCTCTGGCAAGCGGCATTATGTATCTGGTCTAAAGCCTGTGCAAGCGTCTCTTTATCGACTTTGGAAGGGCTGGATATGGAGGCAAGTGACCCACGGCGAGAACGTCGGAGTTGGGGAAGGAAAAGAGAGGAAGCAGAGGGGCTTTCACCCTCCAGCGTAGGCTTGGCAGTCATATCTCAAACGTTCAAACACAGTAATCATTATCGTGGAAAGGCTGAGAAACGAGTGAATTAGCCTCCAAAGAATCTCAAGATACGAGCCCACTGTGTACCCATTCACTTCTATCGTAATGAAAGCCAGGGAACTCTAGAAACGAACATGCCAGACCCTCCTAAATGCCGTGTGGTGATGAATGTATCTTGACTCATTGCTGTACAAGCAGAGCAGCAAATAACTGAAGACGATCCGCTCGCTTTGAAGATGAGAAGGCCGAAGGAAGCACGTCGAAGGTTTTGAGTACAAATCTTATTCAATACTGCAGAAGCTCCGGTACGACCTGTATGTCACTTGTACCCTCCCGCGCTTAACGGCTAAGTCCGCCCCGCCGGTATCATAATCAACCACGCCGTAATTTACACTCCACCATCACAATTCACACATCTTGCTGTCTATCACCGCTATTCTAATCGCGTGAACAGCTTCCCTCGAACGCTTTTCAGGTCAAGTTCGGAGGAAAATCATCTTGTCTGGATGGGTCTGGAGTGAGGCAATGTTGAGCGGGCAAAGAGCTGGGGTTGAACGCTGTCCTGCATTGTTCGCCGGGGAGCCCCAAAATCGCAAGAGATGCCAGCTGGACAGGGCAGACTTACGCTGTGTTTGTTCGATAAAGATATAGGCAAACCGAAAATATATTAAAATGGATCTCCTACGCGAATGGCTTGCTCCTACAATGACACGCGAGATCGGCGCAATGATGCAATTAAAAACCGGCGCCTCTGACATGTCTCACTCGGCGGATGGGATGACTTACTCGGACGATGGTAGCAACCTCAGGGCGAGTTGCTCCAAACCCGGCGTAGTTCAGATTACAAAGGTGAGAATATTATTCTCGGAATCAAGCACCATAACAACTCTAATCTGAAGTGTCGTTCAGTTCTACACCTTCGAAGGTCCAATCAAAGTGGCAATCTCTGACTCGTTTACGTTTATGAGAGCTACGATTGCATCCTCGGCCGCCGCGAAGTATGCAGCTATTACAAAGAAACGGGTCACTAAAGATACTCTTGGGGGACTTATTCAGATTCGAAATTTCGAGATAGTTGCAACCCACTTGGGATCCAGGTCAGAGAGAGCGACGATTTTAATAAACGATTTCGAGAGGATTGGATGTGAAGGATCCGGTGGATTTGGTTGCCCTCGACCTCTTGAGTCTTTACCCGAAATAGCGGAACTCCTGGACCAGTTGAAGACGATCAGAGGACGAGAAAATCAGGGGATCCAGCTACGATCGAGACTTGAAAGCGCATCAGAAGGATCGTTTGCTCGTTCGCAGCTTGGTGTCGAAGGTTCTGAGATTGACTCTCCCGTGACGAGTCAGATGATGTTTGCAACGCAGGTACCTTCTCGCTTCTCCGAACGTCCGCTCGTGACAGGTGGTGAAGTGCAGCCGGAAACTGTATCAGAATCTGCGAGAAATAAGGTAAAGGACACAGCTAATGAAAACGCTATTGCGGATATGCCACAGAGACAAGGTCATCCGTCAGTGAATGCAAAAGCGAATGCAAAAGCAAAGGCAAATGGAAAACCGAGCGTGAATACTCGAGAGAATCTTCTAAGGTTACTTGCTCCGAGACAGCCTGTACCACGCCCTGTACCTAAGCAAACCATGACTAAGAAGCCTACTACTGCACCGTTACCTAACTCGGGGAATATGTATCAGGACATCCATCCGGAACTCAAAAATCCGCTGGCATCAGAAGCAGCCATTGGGGGAGTCGGTTTTACAACGCCTCCCAACCATATCCAGGATATCGATAAAGAGGTTCACGGACCGAAAGTTACAAGCATTCCACCGCTTGCTACTCAATCAATCGGCGAGCTCACATCTCGGGCTAGAGTCACTGAGGGCTCCCTCACTATCCATGTCGGGACTTCTGCGAGGAAAAACCATGAGATGAATCCGTCTGAACAAGCGGTGATTGGCCCGATTTTTGACCATCTACCAAAGGTATGTGGGATCTCTCTAAAGCACGTATCAATGCTTATTTACAACCAGTCATTCAAACGGATTCGTAGCAACGACACAAAGATTCCAAAGGACCAGCAGGGTCTGCTCGATCGAGCGGACTGTAAGTTACCCCCAATTACATCTCACTTATGCGAATAGATGATAGGCTTTATGAAAGATCACATTGACACTCGAAGAGTATGCTGACGGTTTTCCTATCAGGTTGGCTTCCTGCGGAGCCCGGTCAAAGAGGACCCGTTGCGAACGTTCCTCTTCCGACTTTACAGGCTATAAATTGTCAGGCTGAACGTACTGCACATCGATTATCAATATCTCAGGATCATCAACGACAAGGAGAAGCTGTTGACGCTGAGACTTCGGTCGCGGACCACTTATCTCCAGGACTTGGGGAGGTTAGCAAAGCCGACTCTGATTCTGAGATGCCCCTCTCGTCAGCGGAATGGCCACCCACGTCTCCATTCGAGCAGCCTAGTGACGAGCTTCCTCCTGACAGCAGTATGGAAAGTATCGAATATCCTGTCCATGAAAACAGCGGCGATGTAAACAAGTCCGATCATGTTCCACCAAAACGAAGGCTGTCTATAACCTCGATGTCGTCCACTGCAACAAGGTCTACGCGGAGAAATCCTAAGCGAATTTCAAAGGCGCTTCAGGGTACAGCTCGATCATCACCCAGCCTGGTGTCTGCATCAGCTGATGAGAAGGCCAAACGTTTTAAATGCCAAGAATTCGGATGCGATAAAGCATATACTGGTGCTAGTGGGCTCCGATATCATATGGAGGTTAGCAGATGGCGCGCCGAGTATGGCTTGTACTAAAGTTTATAGCACTTCCATACCGCAGCGAAGTCAAACGGTGCTCCAAAATCCAAATCCCGCGGAAAGGTTGGGCGAAAATGGTACATCTGTGTTACATGCCAAAGTCACTTTGACACAGAAGAAGAGATCTCTTATCACGAGAAACTCGACTCATGTTTCACGCCGCAGCCAGGATCTCTGCAGAGTCATCCAGGAGTTGGCATTGGTCAATTCACTTCGAACGAACCATCCATGGCGAATACTGTGCAAATTGATGCAGTTATTGGCCTTAAGGAAGGCACGCAGCGGGACGGCACAAGTTCAGTGGTAAAGAAAATGGGGGAGTCATGGCCTAAGTCACCTAGGGGAATTTACGTATCGCCATACGCCTCGCCTCGCCTCGCCTCGCGCCTTGGTGGAAATTCAAGAAGCAGTTCAAATTCTATATCTGCCCAGGGTATTGAGCCAACACCCAGCCTCCCCCTTGCCACATCCCCTCGTCTCGACACAGCAGTGCCTCATCCTGATGCGAAATGGTCAAAGAGTGTCAGATCAGCCGCATCAAGCGTTGACTCAGATCTGGAGACTACAATTCCTCATGCGCTCAATGAAGCGAATGATCTTCAGGCTAATAGTGCCCCGGTGCAGCGCTTTCCATCTACCGCGACCCAGCCAGAAGAACCGTTTACACAAGTCAAGCGGACTCCTTATACTAACGGACATCTACACAACAAAGCGAATGTACACACCGTGAATTATATATCATCGAAGGGACGAACGAATGATTCGTCTTTCACGATTTCAACTAAGCGAAACGGACAGGAATTCCCTTCACACCCTTCTACTCCGCGAATTCCTAGCACCAAGTCCGTAGCTGATCAAGATGACAGCATGGACACTGCTGAAGACTACCCTGCGCATCAAAAAGAGAACTCAACCATGAGTGATAAAATGATGGTTGCTCAACAAATTCGACCGGAAGCTGATGCTCAATCTCAGAACAGTTACAGTATGAGCCCAATGAAAAAGCAAAAAGTCTCTGCCGTCAAGAGCCCTCTACTGCAATCTACCTCTGAATCAACACCATCGGAGCCCTCTCCTCACAAAGATGGACCCCGGTCACTGACAAATCAAAGCGGCCTTGAATTGAAACGTAGATCATACGAACCGGCATTACTTTCTCCGAATGTTGCTAAGCGTCGAAAACATTTCAAAGCTTCTACTGCCTTTCAATTTAGTCAAGATGTTGAGGTCGCGCAAGATCCTTCGATCTTAGCCCGAGCGTATCGTCAAGAATTTCTAGCTTCAAGAAAAAGCTCCACGTCAGAGCAAAGTGATCTCGATAGGAGAACGCTAAGTACCCCGGAAAAAATCTCAGAGTTAGTCAATCAGCACAACAATCAGACTATCGATGTTCGAGATGGAAATATAGTGTCCAAGCTAGAGGTCAATGAGACATTGACTAATGTCGATGCTTCATCGTCAGCTCTGAATCCGCTAGAAAACATCCCACCACTAATGAGCGAAGGCAAAAATCGGTCTACAATAATCGGGAATGACGAAGATGTGTTGATGACCATAGAGGACCAGGATGTTGCAGTCAGTGCTGTTTCTTTGACATCAGAAGCGCAATATAGCAATGTCTCGGGTGCTGTTCAAGGAATTCTTAATAACCAGGATAATGATGGTAACAACACTCTCAATGCCTCGGAAGCACAGGAAGAACCAGATCCAGCTAGTAAATCTGCCGCAACAAAAGCCAACGATGATCAAGTATGCAATACCGACGAACTCGCTTCTTTACTACCAGGCGTAGGTCATGAACAAGCAGACCTCGATTTAAATTCGGTCGGCAGTGATATTGGAGAAAATGCTGAGACCTACGAAGAGACAGCATCACCTGGAGCGCAAGATGGTCAAGGCTTTCACAATCAGGCGAATGCATCTTTATCATCAGGTGAACAGTCTGAACTTCACTCAAACAAGTCCTCTTTGCTGGAGAGCTCAACACTTGCTCCAGTGGTAGTAGAAGGAGATGGACCTGAAGGAGAAGCGGACGTACTCATGGCCAACGCCGAGCCAGAAATTTCTACAGAGATACACAATGCGGTTCCTCCACAGGATAATCCTGTAAGCCAATCGCCACCCATGGCTCCGGCCACTGTTTTCGAACGATTCAAGACCACTTACCCTGATTACGTGGGAAATGAAGAGCGCTTTATTGCCATTTGTAAGAAGGTCAACGCCCTCATTCAACAGGATCGTATGGAGCACCCTTCTCTGTGGGATGATTTTATCATTAGACATATGACGGAATATCCAAAATACCTTCAGCGTTGTGCTCTGGACGCAGAGGATCCTTTACCATATGAGCGTTTCTATCGTAATGAGATTGATGAGCCAAATTTCACCAAACGGGTTGTTACGCCCAAGAACCTGAGGGAGATCTTGGGCATTGGTGGTCAAGGAGATATCGTGACGCCACAGCAGCAGCATCATCTGCCTCAACGACCTGAAAGCATAGCTCACATGGATGTTTCTCCAAGGCGAAGTGTAAAAAGCCCAACGAGGCCCGTCTCGGTCGCTGTAAGCACCCCCAAACCACCTTCACCGCAAGCCACCGTCGATCTTACCAACGATAGCGATGATCCGGAGCCTGTACAGTCTCCGAGGAAGAGACCACGTTTACTGCCCTGGATGTCGTCCAGCCCCGATGGCGTACATTCTCCCCTGACTCCCAGGCCCAGCTTGAGAAATGCCGCTGAAAATTTGTCATCGCCGCCCAGGACTTCCACCAAGTTAAAATCTCAGCCCAGCCGCGATGGTCTCTATGATTCACCCAAGCCGGGCTCAAGAGCTGCTTTCTTATCAACCTCCCCGAGGACATCGATCAGGCTAAAAGCTCAGTCCGGCGCCAAAATTGTCGAAGCCATACCTAAAGGCACAGACGACGACAAGTCCTCGCCGAGCATCTCCAAACCCAATGCCGAAAATCCGCAGCCCGAAAACGGCATTCCGAAAGACTGGTGGAAAGATGACAATACCCCTTACAAGAAATTCGCAAAAGCGTACCTAGCGATACGTCCCGGGAAGGGCAATCACTTTGCCATGTGTGCTTTGAAGGATGCAGGCGCAATAGGCAATGACTCTAGCAAGGGTGATTCGAAGGACGCGGCCGCGAACACAAGTGGTCGTACTAAGAGCTCGAAACGAAACCGCGCGGGTCGGGGGGCTGGTCGGTAGCGGTTGCATTGGCGCTTTTTGATGCAGACGCTTGATTGTTGTTTCGAGTCTAGCGATGATTGATATCAGTATTTCAGCGTTGGTGTAATTAGCAATATGTCTCATGGGTAGTAAATAAATTTTGATTCTCGATACGCTATGATTTGCTATCCACCGAAGTCCCCCAGATCTCTTCCCCATCCTTCCCCAACGCCCTCCGCCCTTCCTTAACTCCCCTACCCCCACCCTACCTCACACTTCCATCCAGCCCAACCCCCATCTCCAACCCCCATCTCCACATACTCGATAAACCCCAAACCAGCCCAACCCGTCCGTAGATATATATACTCTTTCCCCACCCCACCCCACCTCTTTCCCCCACCTCTGTCCCCACCTCTCACCAAAAACCCCCCCCCAAAAAC
>JAABUW010002093.1_pt1 | contig 31213 bp, 42 predicted proteins | sample 5560081 | NCBI WGS metagenome assembly JAABUW01 (sample SAMN10711882, study PRJNA513363) | rock metagenome | isolation source: Antarctica rocks | place: Antarctica: Victoria Land, Knobhead sud | reverse complement strand
GCGCGCACGATAAACCATCTTCAGTCCGCCTTCTCTAGCCATCGGCGCGATTGAAAAGTACTGAAAGAAAATGTATGTAGAACACAATTGGCAAAGCGAAGTCTACGAGAAGAGCCAATCACGTGATACGATAATACTAAGGACGAATCACTTGCCTCTGTGGAGTTCCACCTGTAACATTCGGCCATTAATGGCAGGACTGCAGTGGCAGACGACAACAGTGATGATAGCGAAGATTGGTCTTCCGCCGGCGCCATTTCGATGACATCTCTTGTTATTAAGTCCTCCTTTATAGCCTACTGACCCACTGCTGCCATGTGGGTTTGGTTCGGCAGGCTCTGATGTCCCTTCCTCGGGTCTCTACTATTATAACATATCTTTTCCGAATGTGTAGAGCGAACCCTCTCCATTTCGCCGCCGGCAGAGGCATGTGAAGGACCGTGGGCGCCATGGGGTAGGCTAATCTCTCTGTTTGAGGCACAAAAGTTCTCCATACTTATTCAAGGTACGTCCATAGAGAAAGTGCTTTAATCACATATTCCGAACTCCTAAGCAAAGGATGGATTGGTTGATGCTCAACTTCAGGCACGTCGAGAGCGGCAGGCCGTACATGACTGCCGTCATGGATTTCCATCCTCTGCAATGAACAATGTCAGAAATAGTCCACTCGGAACATACTCCGGCGATGCCGATGAAGACAGAAGAGATGACGGTGGATGCCAGGGGTGGGTTTGTACGACACATCTTGTACACTTAGCGTGCCAGTGGAAGGAGTTGAAGGCCTACTTCGAGGAGATTGGTCCACCGCGGCACACAGCAGAATTCAGATGGTAATGAGCTTGGAAGTATATGAGGAGGAAATTGAAGACATATTCACGTGAAGCGCAACGCACAAATATCCCACACTTTGACGTCATCGTGGTCGCGACGCACAAAATGTTGCACTACCATGAGGAGGAATACCATACTGACTTGCGTCCGCAGCCTTCTCATTCGCACCGCCCGATAGAAGTGCGATATAAGGGAGCAAGACTTGAGTGAACACTAAACAGAGGCGTTCCAATGAGTTCGTTTCCTTCAGAAACTTCACAGTGCTGTCCGTTCGCGGAACGGCGCCAATGCGTAACCAGCCAGAAAGGGGGCTAAAATACGCAAAAACCTCTCAAGTTCCATCATATACCCCATTTTTGCACTCTTCGTTTTCTGCTACCAACAAGGCTTCACTATTGAGCAGCAATCAAAATGTCCATATTGTATCTATCAGTCTTCGCTATATGCTTCTTTCTGAATGTCTCACAGTCCGACGCAGCTGTCAGAGCGTACAATTTTACAGTCCATCGCGGCAACAATGCTCCAGGCAAGTCTAACACCATGTCCCGTCTGGGACGACTCCAATAACAAAGCGCAGACGGCGTCAGTCGCGAGGTCTATCTTGTTAATGGTCAACAACCTGGCCCTCTGATTGAAGTTGATGAAGGAGATGACATTGAGGTCTTCGTGACCAATGAGTTACCTGTCGATACGACCATCCACTGGCATGGTGAGTCCCACGGAGTCCCAATCAGGCCTGTTGATGGAAGCATCTGAAACTCATTGAGCCCAACTGAACTGCTTGCATTCTAGGCCTCCTCCAACGCGGAACACCGCAGATGGACGGGGTACCTGGTGTAACCCAAGTGAGCCTCCATCCTCTTACATCCTCGTCATTCGGTGAATCATCTGCTCACCTCTCTGGAAAAGTACCCGATCGCCCCAGGGGGCAATTTTACTTACAGATTCTCTACAACGGGCGAATACGGTTTCTACTGGTATCACTCGCACTTCCGGGCTTACTACGATGATGCAATACGAGGCCCACTTGTGATACGTCCTTCTCCCTCCCGTGCCCGACCTTTTGAGAAACTCGCCACGAATCACGACGATCTCCAAAATCTCCTTCGGGCTGAGGCCGATGCAACGCCGGTCCTCTTGAGTGATTGGACTCATAGTACCTCGGACGCCATCTATGCCCAATATTCCAAGACGGGCGCTTTCCCGTTTTGCGTGGACAGCATTCTGGCGAACGGGTATGGAAGGGTGCAGTGTCTCCCCGAGTCCATTCTCCAAGCTGGAGTAGGTCTAGGACTTGATATGGGGATGCCTGAAATGTCTGGGATGGCAATGGGCGATTCGAGTATGTCTGCAGGTACTTCGATGCGAGGGATTTCGATGAGTGATCCAACCATGTCGACGCCCAGCTCAATGCAAGAGATGAGCGGCACTGCGACAGGAATGAATATGCAAACCTCACTTGGTCCGAAGCCGTTGATGCCAAGAATGTCGATGAATGATCAGATGATGGGCTCTATGCCACAGAGCAGCGTCATGGAACCAGCAAACTCGATATCCTCGATGCCCCCTATGTTGATGGACAGCCCTTCGACAGTCTCGTTGGCAGAGAGCCGCACGAACTTAATGACCTCCATCCCCCGAATGTCCATGAACGATCCGATGATAAGCTCCATACCTGGGAGCAGCGTCTCAAATACGGCGAATTCCATGACACCAACCCTGTCCATCTCGAGTATGGCGTCTGAGTCATCATCTCTATCAGGAATGGCTTTGATGCCTGGGATGCCACCCATGTCGTCTGCGAGCTCTGCCTCGAGCATGCAAGGAATGGGCCCTTTGAACCCCAATGGATGTACTCCGCCTATGATGTTCAGACCAGGCTACAACATCAGCTCACTTCCGCCCCAGACGTGTTCAAACACTACGTCGCCGTTGTTGAAGATCCATGCGAATCACATGCGAGGATGGCTTGCTCTCAGTCTCGTCAACGCGGGTGGAGTCAGCAAATTGGCGGTCTCTCTCGATTCGCATTCGATGTTCGTGTATGCTGCCGACGGGCTTTATACGGCAGTGCAAGAGGTCAAGGTGAGCTCCCCGTTTCCGAAGCTTACGTTTCAATCTAATCTCTTCAGGTGCTTTACCTGTCTATCGGCCAACGATACTCAGTGATGATCAAGCTGGACCAGCCTGTCGGAAACTATTATTTGCGATTCTACACATACCCATTCGGCGATATGCAGCAAGTGCTGGAAGGGCAAGCTATTGTGGCATATAGTGTGAGAGGCCTCCCAGCATCAAGTGCTCAAGCTCACAGTGGAGGCTAATCTTTTAGATGAATTCGATGACTCCAAGGGACACAGACCCGATCCGAGATGATCCTGCGTCAGTGTGGACGCTGAAGAACGGCTCAGCGGTCTCGGGTGCGTCGTCTCTAGACCCTCTCACCCTATATCCGTTCGCCAAAATTTCGCCGCCTGTTGGAAAAGCCGACGTAACCAAGGTCTTCGCAATCAATCAGACAGGTATTGTAACGTGGGTGATGGACGGTAGCTCATACACCGAAGCTTCAACACCTATCCTTTATGGAAAGCCATCTGACGGTTGGAACGCCAACACTACCCTGCACTTGCCACTCAATTCGACGGTCGACATCATAATGTATGTCGCCAAAAATTCAATGGACATGGTAAGCCTATGAAAGTCTTTGCAGGACAGCCAAATTGCCCCTAAAAGTATATATTGCTGACTCTCGATGGCGCGCAAGATGGGTCATCCCATGCATCTTCACGGACATAAATTCTGGGTTCTGGGTTCTGGGACGGGATCATTTCCTTATGCGTCGGTGACCGATGCCCCGTCATCATTAATTAATCTGCAGAATCCTTCGTACCGTGACACTACAGATCTGCCCCCGTCCGGCTGGGCTGCGATCCGGTGAGTTCTATGATGTTGCACCAGCCGCACAAGTATATATATAGCTAATCCAAGCACAGATACAGGGCAGATAACCCTGGAGCATGGCTGTTTCATTGTCACGTACAATGGCATATTGTGGTATGTGCAGCCCTACATGAATCTTGTTGCAGATATTCATGACTGACATGGGATTGCACAGAGCGGTATGGCACTTGTGCTCGTTGAAGGTGAAGAGAACAATCCTGGTCTTGGGAACACTGCAAACACCTCAATAGCACCCCCAAGCCCTTAAACTTTGACTCGTTGAGGGGAATGCTGCCGGTTCAAGCCGAGTAGCTAAGGACTTGTGTTACAGCTTGCTTCTGGCTCTCGTGCAAATCCTGTAAAGATCAACATTACAGATTACTGAGCGTGTTACGGGGCAAGAAATTCAAGCGTGCAGGTTTCATGACCTTTCATAATGTTAGATTGAAGTTGGAGTCCAGGGTATTTTATCCATCAGGGTCCACCAGCTTCGAGAATTCACCAAGTAGAGCGATCACGATTGTCGTTATGAGTGTGGGAATACAGGCCACTATTCGGCACTGCGGTATTTGTGCGTGCTCTGTGGATACACTTGGCATGGGCAAGGGCATCGTCAAAGGATCGATCATGGGTTATCGTTTTCTCTGTCGTCTGTGAGATACCTTTCCTACTAAACGACTCATAGTATGATAAGAGACACAATCAGCTTCGGAGACAACCGTCCCTTTCCATGGCAGCACCGCTAAATACACTACGCGTCTATTAACCGTCAACTTTATACGCCGCCCATGTCTCTTCGTCGCAGGCCTCCAAGGCAGGAACGATTGTAAGCACTCCGCATACGTAGACCCTCTCTCACACCCACGAAAGTATCACTAATTCATCTGCAGGTCCTCGCAAATATCCTACCCCTATACGCCCCGCTCATCGTTATCAGCCTGCAAAATCTGTTGTACGACACACCCACGCCGACCCAGATCGACGAAGTCTTTGAAAAATTGATAATGGCGAATATTGAGACGATGCTGACGACGTTCACGACTGGGCAAGCCATCGACGGCGGGTTTTTGCTGATCTTTACTTGGTTCTCGCGGGGAAATGGTGGGCGTTGTTCGGTGAGGCGCGGACCAAGCGACAGGAGGGATACCCATCGCAAGTGTCCATTCTTCATGTACGCGCGCTTTGGGACGGCTACGTTTCTGTCGATCGCGTTACATAGCCCGGGAAGCTAGTCGATTCACGCTTCGCCCGGTAATGACCACGATGTTCTTGTTCGGGTTTGTAATCTTAGCGATCCCGTCGCCATCGACGGCTGCTCGGCTTGCGCTGTGTGCCATTACGACGGTCGATATTAGACACCGTACGATACTAATTCAGCAACAGCGTGGGGCAGACCTCGCCCTGTTGAATAACGGACGAAGAGCCCTGGCTGCACAAGCAGGCTCCTGGAACCAAGGTAGTATTGGCTTCCAGAGCCTCCCTCAGCGAGAAGAGAAAGGGACTTTCTTTGATTGAGAAGCTGGAGAAGGGACAGAGCACTTCTCTGGGGTATTGTGAGGAATGCCACACCATAGCAAGATTTGATATGGATCATATTCCATGGCATCTGCTTCCAGTCAAGCAATGTAAATTGACGCATGGCTCTTGATATGTGTAGGATATCAAGAAGAAGGTCCATGGTAATCACTAGAAGTCTCAACGATGAAGAAGCACTATGAACCACAGTTATCTCGTAGGAGAAGCTATGTGCTCTTCCTAAGTATCTCCCAGCGTCTTTGAGATTCTATGGACATACACGGCCTTTTCTTCGCTTTCCAAAGTAGGAAGAAAAGCTCACATTTGATGTACTCGATATTATGGCGCTTGCTGGCGTTCAAAATGAGAGCAGACGCATCGACGACTATAAATTACAAGATAGACAGGCATATATAACGTCTCATCGGCCATCTTCGAAACACTAAATAGTTACTATCTAAAACAGCTGGTCGTATTGAAATCGATGATCTACTGCGCCACAGGTGTCGTCATAGCATGTGGCTAAGCTGATCAGATATTAAAATCTTCTGTGGCTCTTTGTGTAACATAACCTATCCTATGCAAAGAGCAGCGTTTAGATGATCGCCGTTTGCTAGACATGACACCGCCATGGAGACCAGCGAGCCCACAAGAGCCTCCATCTGCTTCAACTTCACGACCGCCACCATTACTATCCTCATCCAAAGACACTCATCTCGCGACTCTACGACCTGAAGCGAGCGGCAACGATACTACCCTACCAGCAGCCGCTGAGACTCCTGACGCTCTCGGGGATGTAGAAGGTCATGCCCCAGCCAGGCCTAGTATACCGAGAGCGATCAGCCGGAGGCTCTATATCTCACATTTCCTCTCGACTTGGAATTCTCGCTCCTTCGAATTCGGAGCCGTGCTGTTCCTGGCCTCTATCTTTCCTCACACGCTGTTACCGTTGTCTATATACGCCCTCGTGCGCTCTGCCTCGGCCATAATCTTCGCGCCCATGATTGGTCGTGCTATTGATAGAAGAAGTCGACTGCCTGTAGTGAGATTCTCCATCGGCAAGTTAGCAACATCCACTTTGGAAAGCACTCCATCCAATCTATATGGGATACAGAAGGAGGCATGCTGACTTCAGCGTTTACTGGGTGGGCAGTTGCTGGGCGAGCTGCCGTAATACTCTCTTGTATAGGCTTCTGGGGTCTCGACACCTTCACGAGAATCTCTTTCTCTACTAGATGGGGCATTTTCAGTGCCTTGACGCTGCTATCGTGTGTGGAGAAACCTTGCTCGGTCCTAAATCTGGTTGCGGTCGAGCGGGATTGGGTGAATCGCACTACGCTTGTGATGTAGTGCTTGACTAACAGAAAATTGGTACCAGGTTGTCGTGATTGCTGGAGACGACAAGCCAGGGCTTCAAAGTGCGTGATGAGTATACCTTGGGCTCCATATTCGAGAGGGTCGTTCAGATAGAGTTGTCCGACGATGTTCGACTGCTAACGACCAGAACAGCTCTGAATGCTCGAATGCGTCGTATCGATTTGGTATGCAAGCTTGCTGGTCCGCTCTTTATAGCATTGATCGATGGAGCTTCAACAAAAATAGCTATTTTTGTAACCATCGGAATCAACGTCATGTCTGTTCCGATAGAGTATTTCGCAATCGCACAAGTACGTCAGGATTCGAAGAACAAGGCTCGCCGGCTTACTGGTATAGGTTTACAAAGCCGTACCCCTCCTTAAGGGCCCCAAAGATATACCATCAACCACAACCAACATCGAAGCTTTCGAATCGACTGCATCGGGATCGCCACATTTTATCCCGCATTGGGTTATGACTCTCTACGAAATCTTCAGATTCTACTATCAGCACCCAGCTTTCCTTCCGTCTTTTGCACTCTCACTACTATATCTAACTGTACTGAGCTTCGGAGGTCAAATGGTGACGTATCTAATATCGGCTGGATACAACTCCTTCCATATTGCACTTGTCCGTACGCTGTCTGTGATATTCGAGCTCTCAGCCACATGGATAGCGCCAAGAGTTATGAAGCGTATCACCCCTGCTCGAGCAGGCATGTGGTTCCTCAGTTGGCAGATGCTGTGGTTAGGAGCTGCGGTAAGTTTCTTTTGGGCTGAGCCCGTGTCTCTCGCAGCGGCTTCAGGCTTGGCCGCTGGGACTATCTTGAGTCGCATCGGCCTCTGGGGTTATGACTTGAGCGCTCAATTTACCATCCATGAGGTCAGTACGGCCCTAGACGGCTTATCTTCTGTCCTTCTAACATCATCAAAGGAAGTACAAGGCAGCCATCGCGGTTCGTTTTCCTCCACAGAAGCCTCGTTCCAGAACGCTTTCGAGCTGCTTTCGTACGTGACAACCATCATTTGGTCCCGTCCAAATCAATTTCGATATCCAGTTTTATTGAGTGCTGTCGCGGTCTACACGTCAGCATTTCTGTTTGGGATATTCCTTAGAAGGAGGAGAGGACATCTTGTGCATATGCCGCCGTGCATCAAACGCCAGGAATCCGGTTGAACGTCGAAAAACTGGCCCAGAAATTACACATCTGACAGCTGGCCCTGGCAAATCCACGTGGTCTAGCTCGCAAAGGAAATTTTGAATACATCCCAATCTGAGCGACGTAATCAAGACTAGTCCCAACATCAGGCCAGGCCCAGCCAAAGGCACTACCAGGATGGCAAATGATTTCAGATAGCAGGCGGCAAGCGAGGCGGCACGAAAGCCATAAACCTGGATCAAGTCAAGCTCCTGGTTCTAGTATCGATAATCCAGAGCTCCTTCAGTCACCGCTTGCATCCCGAAGAGCTAGCGTAAGTTCTATTCCTAGATCAAAAGACACCTTTGAGTGCTTCTGGATTCCAAGTGTACTCTCCTTCTCCAAGTCACAGGAAATCCACGTGAGTGCGCCATCGATGTCCCCCATCTTGAGTCACGTCCAAAGCCCTCGTTCCACTATGAGAGTAGGCTCCCCAACGGTTTAGACGAGTAAGCCTTTGGGAGTAAGAGGATATCGAAGGCTTCGGTGTCTTATATATCATGGCGGGATGTCTTCTACGCGCGGTATGTATCTATCTCCTCTCTTATTTCGGATTATTTGGTATCATCCGCGGCAAGCTTCTATATGTGCTGCATAACTTACACCGAGGGCGTTGCTTCTATCTATTCATTGGATTTGTTATAGAATGCGATGCGGACACCTTCAGTAGCATATCACAGTAGTCCGTCTTCTAGCGAATCATTCAATCAATGTATGTAATCCTATTAGGTCCACAATATGCTCCCTATAATAAATCTTGAAATCATGTTAAGACCCAATTCTTTTACTTCATTATGCTAGCCTGTGTATTTCAGCCTATCATAATGCATCATCATTATTTGGCCACCGATGTTATGTATATCTATCATGTCGTTGTAGTGGTCGTCGTCATCCTTCTTCTTATCCTCTACTTCCTTCTCCTCCTCCTCCTTTACCTCCTCCTCCTCAGCCCACCCACCATCCCCCCCATCTCCAAACCCCCATCCCCTCCCCAACCATCCACAATACCTATAGATAATCCAATCATCCATCCTCTAGCGCGCACCATACAACAAGAATATCCCAACAAAGCTAGCCTAGCTATACAAAAAAGTGGCAGTCAAGGGAGGTAAGATCCCCCAGCACATCGAAGGCTGCAGTCTCCGAATGCAGCGTTCTGTAATATAGAGTAGCGTATGAGAATGTTCTCTGTACATAATCTTGGAGACCTTCTCGATGATTCCAAACAGACTTCGGATCGGCTTCGCCGTGGCCACCGTGATACAACTATGAGAAGCTCTTTGTCGCTCTGATGGGAGTTCTGGGAAGTTGTACAATTTTTTCTGGAAGGCACGAATGCTCGGAAATTGCCACAGCTCGACTTAGAAAGAAATTTGCGCTGTAAACACATTATGCAGCTCTGTGATCTCTCGATGCACGTGGAGATCGTCGTCTATTTAGCGAAGCAGAGGAATGAAAACACCCGTGTAAGGATATGTGTGTGCTGTCGGAGCCGGCGGGCAGCAGCAAGTAGGAAAAGAACCTTTCTCGATACTTTGGTTTTTGGTTTTATATATATATGTAGTTGTCATGTAGAACTAGATGAAGTTTGGAACTTTTTGGGAATTGGTTTCTGGCGGTAGAAATGAATTTGGATCGGGTAGGATTCTTCGCCTTTGCACGGTTGTGAAGGAGGGCGAACAAGTAAGATACTAAGGGGCGGAATCCTATGCCCTTAATAAACATTTGGGAGACGCGAAAACAGAATCTTGATCTAGGAATGGAACGCAAGTGCACACAGGAGTTCCGAATGAGTGTCCAATCAATTGATAGTGAGAGAGAAGAGTGATACATTAGAGTCTCGTGGTACTTTTGCAAAAGTTGAATCGGATCAATTGCAGGCTTAGCGAGTGATTTGAAGAAGATGAAAAGCATTTGATAGCGTCCGAGACTTGAGTTCTGCTTGTATGGATTTTGTCCAATGGTAACTGCAGTAGACTATGAGCTGGTCTTCAAATATGAAGGTATAACCCTAGTCTGCACACTTGCAGCATGAGGAACAAACAAAATCCACGCAAATGCCCATGCTGTACTTCAGAACAGGACGCCTATATCGGCGATATGGTACAAGTGGATATCTTAAACGCCGACCAGATCCCGTATGTCCCTGGTTTTCTCTCGCTCCGCTTTGCTAAAGTTCAATATCATATCTGGTCTGATCCTTTGAGTGCCTCAGCCACCAACTGGAGTGTGGGTGTCAAGATTCATTCGTAGATTTTTCGAATGGCGTGCTGTCACTCTGTTGACTGCCGTGCAAGTCGTGGTTCCGGAATCAGTCTGCTTGTAAGGGCTTGTCGCTGTGGCGATCATTTCGTAGGTCATCTTCGTATCCTGCCTTTCCATTACCGCCGACTGACTTTCCTAACCGGTCTGCTACCACCTCCGAATGCTTCAGGATCAACATGTCTGAAACCGCCGGATTTCCTTCTACTCTCGCGCCGTACTGGGCTATGTTCTTCGATCACCTCCACAAAGTCATCCTCAGGCTCCCTCTCAGGTTCCCTCACAGGTCTTCTCGTCTCTTCAATTATAACGGTCTCCCTCCTGCTCTCTCTTCTCGGTGGTGGTGTACGTTCTCTTTGTACACTCCTCACTTCCATGACCTCACTTGCAGATCGAGTCGAAGGCGGTCTCCGTGGCGACGATCTCCGTGGTGATGATCTACGTCTGCTAGGAGAGCGGGAGTAGTGACGTGTAACAACTTCTTCCTCAACAACGGAGGAAGTGGCTTTACCTCCGCCGAGGCCGAAGCATGTGTAAATAAGCCAGAGTATTAGGAGGAAGCCAGCGACGGAGCCAAAGACGATTCCGACAACTGTACCAGGCGTAGGACCGGAGTTAAGTCCGGCGTAATGCGCAGGTATGATTGGGGCGGTGTTGGTGCTCGTACTAGGACTGACTGTGGAGCTCACTGTGGCGCTGGCTGTTGCCGTTGCCGTTATTGTCGTCACTTGTCGGCGGAACAGTGAGGCAAGTGATCGGGGGATCGAATCGAGCGATGGAAATGTGCGTGTAGGTGGGAGGTTGATTTTTGAGCGAGGGGCAAGTTTGTGTAGAGATGGGAGGAGAGAGCGGAGGGCGAGAGGATGTGGCATTGAAGAGAGCGCCTCAGCGGATGATGGCAGACGAGGAGGCATGATGCTCAAGAGGAAGAAGAGTTCGGACTCGAGCCTGTATGGTTCGCGCAGTGTTCTCGGTATGTTCCCTGGCTGCGCGCAACCGCTGATGTGGTTGGTGGTGACGTTTGAATACGGATTAATCGCGCATGTAGATTAGGAGATGAGGTACGCAGTACTATGATTTAACGAGTGACATGAAGGTAATGATAGAGATATAGTTGGAGAATCAAAGGGTCAGTTGCAAGGGAGGTGAAGTCAAGGGCAGGATGGTGAGGTTGGGCATCAGCGTGGGCCGTTCTTGGGTGAAAGTCGATGCCAAGTGCCAAGACAAGATAGAGGGTGGCTGGCCTCGGCTAAACTGCGGAAGGGGCTGGGCTGGCGGCCGCGAGGCGAACAATGGTTGGAACCAAGCAAGGCCACCGCACCCGCATCTCTTTCCCGCAGGGCCTTTACCTTACGAAGAAACCGGATTGCCATCCTTTAATATACCCTACTTCCTAGCTATACGAGAGATAGTCTGAGACTTTGGGATAGGAAGGCTTCGCAGCAAGCTGGAGGCGTCTCATCAGCCGAGGCTTCTTCTCGAGATGTCGCGCGCGTAGAATCTCTGCAACTGCACCTCTGAAGAAGATGGAAGAAGAAAGTCTCTACTGCATTCGTTCGAGAGCTTCAAATAGCTTAACGTCTTGGCGACCTAAGAGCAGCGAGGCTTCTTGGAGTTCCCCATGTCCAAAAAGCTACGGCCTTCCTAATTCCTTCTTCATCAGTGCTGGACAATTCATCCATCATATATTCGTTGTCTGCAATACACCGCACTTCTTCAGATCGATCGAGTCATCATACTCGCGCGGTCTACTTCGTGATTTTGATCACTTGACGTCTGCCCCATCCAGCAACGACACCTGAAAGTAACAATCTTTCAAGTTCAACAGAGTCTGCTTGACGAGAGTCGAGGCCATGTCACAAAGCCTGTTCACACCACAGACGCCTTTGGGTATACAAAGATGTCAGGATCAACCCTGTCATCGTTGGGGCCGAAGTTGGGGGGGCCCAGTCCTAAGCTGCTGTGGGCTCTCGAACGAGCCACGATACTCGCCCAGTTGAGCTCCAATCCGTCATGGTCGCGTGGCAATGCCGAGGTAGGATGCCCTCCAGCTTGATCAGTGCGAAGACAATTCTTGAAGTAACGTTCGTGTCAATGACGATGTTGTAATTATTGGGGCCCATGGAATACTTTCACTCGAGTGAACACTATTCCTCGACACCAGCGCTGCGATGCCGGAAACACACTCCTTTGTTCTGAGGCTAGTACGTCTCACTGGTGTGAATGCTTCGAAGGTAGGTGGAGGATGTATGCTTGGAGCCTACTGTCAGACACTAGTGCTCCGCGGCTTTTCTGATCTCCACGTATCGGCTGAGGAGGTAATATCAGACTTTACCATTACGATTCAGCGCTGCTGGAGGGTCATCTTATCTGAAAAAAGCAGCAAGCTTGCATTATTCAAAAGCTTTGAGAGGTACATTGAAGGAGTCAGATAAGTATCGCTGGCTGGAATTTATCCTGGAGCAGAAAGCCCACTTTGGAGTAAGCTCCGCAAAGGCTGATATAGGATATCAAGTTAGCGCTTCTCTTAACCTGGAATCCGCCCTACCCCTACGGTCTGTTCAAGCCGTAGGATGTCAGGTTGTAAAGCCTTGCCTTATCCATAGTCATGTGAATGGCGAAGCGCTCCTAGTCATCTTATCAGGGGCTGCAAACATCTTCGGCGTCTAGACGATCCCTTGGGCTACTACTATCCTGGAATCTAGGAACAGCCCGGTCAATGACACCACCAATGCCAAAGCGATTGTGTTGAGGCAACGCAGCTCGATATGTGTCCATGCATTTACTTCGCAGTAGTGTTCTCTTCTATTGACAAAGGCTGTCGTCAAGTGTTATGTACGCAATAAGCACAAAGGCGCTCCTCTTCATTGTTTCACTTCCTGCTCCTCAATCCTACTTAAAAGATGCGTCTCTGACTTCCTTTTATCTCCATCTTTTATTTGCCACAGCAGGCGAAATTCTGCATTGCATACCAAGTAAATAAACCACACATAGCAAACAACCCACCAAAATGTCTGTCCTCGCCACCCACCGTCTCTCGGGCCTCAAACACGAATTCGGCAAGGTGCCTCAAGAGTCCATCATCCTTCTCAAAGGCATTGGTGTCGAAGGAGACATCCACTCCGGTAAAGAAGATCAGCATGAGTATCACAGAAAAGTCGACGCCCGAGCCGGGAAAAAGGTACGCAATAATCTCCGCCAAGTGCACCTTATCCAGAGCGAGCTTTACGATGGAGAAGACTTCCATGGGCTCAATGGCGAGCGCGTGAGACCGGGACAATTAGGCGAGAACATCACCACCATCGGTATCGATCTCATGGCTCTGGGAAAGGGGGCGAAACTGCACTTTGTCGACGAGTCGTCTATTGAGCAGACAGTAAAGGAAATAGAAGAGAGGGGGCAGACGTGGTTTCAACTCGCTAGGCACTCCGATGGACTTCATGGCAGCTTGATCGTACTGGCAGTCCTGATGTTTCCAACGTTGCGATCCGGCAACATTCTATTGCCGATTCTCGCTATCGGACTTGCTACCGTCGTTGCCTTCGTGCGCTACAAACAGGCCGATCCTCCCACTACAGCAGTCGTCAAGCTCACCGGCTTACGTATTCCGTGCATGAAGATCGACAAATTCAGAGATGGACTGAAGGCCAAGTGTCAGATTGTGCCTAACCCTAATCCTGGAAAACAGCCGGGCATGAAGGGTGGGCTTATGGGGGTTGTAGAGAGGGGCGGCGTCGTAAGGCCTGGGATGAAGATTGTGGTTGAGAAGGCGAAGGTATGGGAGAAGCTGCCGACTGTTTGACTGCGCAGGCTGGAGGAACTTTCATAGATTGCCTCTCTGTTTTTCGGATATGTCCCTCATCAATACTGGGTCGTCACTCATAGACATATGGACTGCACCTTGGAAAGTTTACCCCTACTGCAATGTGATCGACATCGTGATAATCCAAGTCCTTTTGGGGGTATGCGATGGCATTGGTACATTGGCTCCTGATCAACAGTACCCGATTGATTAAGGGGTCTCCAATTCAACTATGGACGTTTTTAACCCACTCAAAACCATCACTTCGCCTCCGCCTCTAGCTGTTCACCACCACTAATCATATATCGACACATAGCTATATCATCAAGTATCTCCCACACCAATTCAAATCAATTCGAAAGTTTCCAAGCTATACCTAACCAAATGCAATCACCCCATCTCATCTCAACATCTCTCACATCCCTTGCAAACATAAAAGCTTCTATCGTTCTCAATCTATCTGTCCCAGCCTTCCTACGAAGTGTATTTTAATACTAACATTCTAATCCACGCGAGCAACCATACTTGAGATCAAAATATGAGATCTCAAACAACACCATCTTAACCCTTCACCCCCCCACATACCTATCGTATCGAATACCCACAGCAAATAACAGACTACACCACAAAGACCCTCCCCATCCCTTCCCCCCCAATTATGAATCTGCAAAACACAGCCCCCAAAACCCAACGCCCCCAAAGAAGCGACGACATCAACAGCGTTCTCATATCGCCAATCGAAGCCGGTCACTGGCAGAAGATCCCGTCGCAAAGATCAAGTAACCTATGCGCACCCTCAAGCTTGACGAGCATAAGTTGAAAGGGACGGAAGCTCATCCAGTGGCAAAGCATAGAAAGTAAGGTAAGCTCGAAGGCATGGAAAAGCTGTCCGGCTCCGCTTGGGCTTTTGTCCTATGAAATTTACGGATTGTATGAAGTGCTTTTTTATCCATCCTAACAGTGTGCAAAACAGTGGGGCTGCGAGCCAGAGAGAGTGTGGAAGAGAGAGTGTGGACATTAGCGACCCACCCGAAGGGCCAAGAGACGCGCGAGGATCTTAAGCGTAGAGTAAGAATGGGTTGAATTTACATTGACCGACTTGAATAATCATCGACTATATTGACAATACTAATGATCGAGATAGGTATTGTACCAGCCAAAGTCATGTCACAATCATCACTTGGGGTGCTCACGACCGCCGTCACTGATTCCCATCCTGTGCCCCGGTCCACATACTCGTCGCCGCATTACTGTGAGCATCTCCATAGTCCCCTGTTATGGGGTACCCAGTACCAGCATCCATCGCTGTGCTCTCGCTACCCGAGCCCCCGAAGAAGAATCCACCAAAGAGATCGGGGAATTGCGCACTCCCACCATCCGCCCAATCATGATGTCCGTCAAATCCAAGATTCAGCCCCGAGTCGCCAGTGAAAGTGGCGGCATCGTCACTCATTAAAAAGTCAAAGTCGTACATGCCATCATAATCCGGTGGGTCATTGCTGTTGCTGTGCGTCAATGGAGCAGAGGTTTGGGACAAGGTGTCATATTGTGGTGGATGTTGCTGCCGTTGATGAGCGATTGACATTGGGAGTGACCCTGTACTCGTGGAGAGCGATGAAGTGTCCGAGACGGAGACCGAGGAACGGTGAGCTGCATATGTAGGATTCGATTGTGGCGCATGATATTGTCTTGGCTGGTTCTCGGGGTTGCGACCGCCTGGAGTAAGCCAAGTTTCAGGAAACAGATCATTCCAACTGTCATCGAACCGCGGTGGTGGTCGAGACGGCATGCTTGTAAAGCTGGGTTGAGGGGGCATCGAGCGCTCCAAGCGATGCGAGACGATGGGAGAGTCGTCTGGTTGCTTGTTGAACCTGACTTGAGAGCCGAAGCCGGTACTAGACATGCACATCTTGATAGTAGCCTTGCTCATGCGATCGAAGGCATCGCGGCAGGCTTCAGCCGGTGGGCATTTGTCGACCAAGTCACTAAGGACTGATGTAGCAGCCAGCACGGTTAAATCGACGTCGTCGAGGGTCTACAGGTACTTAGCTAACAGTCACTAAGTACTCTCACTCACGGAGAGGGTACGTACTAAACGGCTGCGCACGGTCGGTGAATGCCATATCGAATACAAAAATGCGATACCTACACAGTCAGCATCTGCTCGCTAGTATTTCCTCACACAGACACACCGGCCATAAAGAGATGAACCGTTGCAAGGTACGTATAATTGACGAGATGTATTCGATGCAATTGTCGATAGAGCTTCAGGACCCTCTGACCAGCTTCAGCAACCTTGAGGAAGATGTCGTCCTCCTGTTCATGGTCATAGTAATTCGGCGTCAACGGGCTCTCGACGTCGTTGTGAGGTCCAGCTTCCCCGGCTAGGTCTGGGGGCACGCTCAGAGTCTGTCGATAGAGCATGATGACAGCCTGCCAGTAATTGAGCTCAAGGAACTTGACCGAAAAATTCACCGTAGTATCCTTCTGCAGGGGAGCACTCTCCTTCCATTCCCATAGTCGGCGATCAATGTCCTTGCGCCAGGCGTGGAAGGAATCGAAGTGTTGTAAGAAGGAGGACGACAAGTTCGTGTGCATGTATTGATGGCTACGTTTTCTGTCTTTCTCATGCACCCTCTGGGCCTGGCGATACTGCAACACCTGCAGGATCTCGGATTGGAGAAGCCGGAGCCGTAGGTAATGGTGCGATACCCGCTTGTAGCTAGGTCCATTAAAGCTGTGTGACGGTATCAGAAAGCCATCAGGTGTGATGTCCTTGTCATCCAACACGCTAAACCAGTCTGTCGTGATAACCTGGTCCGTGATCCCAAAGGGGCGGCCAACGCACGTACTGACGAGGCGGTCGAACGAGTATACACACCACCAGAGTCTGCGCCGCAGGTCTCGGACCCACTCACGTCGACCTCGTTCTTTCGGATCAATGCCTGCAGGCGATGTGTTGGGCAAACCCTCCGATGCCTCAATTCCAACGTCCTGACTCGTGGTCAAGCTAGTGCCGTCACCGTCTCCATCAACGCCGGCACCGTCCTCGTAATGCAACCCTAGATCGACACCCAAACGCACGGCAACACCTGTGATATACCATAGACCGGGGGCAACGGGGCGTAGTAGTGCAAACCCAGCAAGCAGTAAGACAGCCTGCAGCTGCTCAAGACCACCCCCGAACCCTTCCGGCCGATCCGTGGCAGGCATCGAGCCTAGGAAACTTTCGAGATGTACCATAGCGGAAGCGTGATACTCTTCCTGATGTGGGTTAGTCTCACCGCATGCCAGTATACTTATTGGTGAGACTTACCGGCTGCCTCTGCTGACTTGGCGATTTTTGCTTTTTCTGGTTCGGGGAAGCGGGTTCTTGCTTTGGGGGTGTCGATCCTATCCCAGCGCTTGGGGAGCGCTTTGTCCGCGAGTCCTCCAATATCGTACCGGCGCCAATGGCGAAAACGATGTTCAACATGTAGAGCTCGCGTGACGACCTTCGCCTATCTTTTGCTGCGTAGGCTCTTCCGAAGAGGACCATGAACTCGGGTCGGTGTAGAATGGGTATCTGCGGGTTCGCGTGCTCAAAATACAAATCCACCAGTCGAAGTCCAAGCTCTCTATCAGGGAATGGTGCCGGCTTGATGTTTGGTTTGGATTGCAACCCAAAGAAAGAATCTCTCATTGATGTGCCCCCAAGGGCGGCAGCCGACCCGACTGACTCAGGCTTCCTGCCACGTCCACTCTTTTCGGACGTTCCCCCCGGTACCGAGCTCTTCACCGCCGCGAACACCACTCTTGCAAATGATATACCACTTGTGGAACCCAGAAAGCGTGGGTCTGAGGCGCCTTGCACAGAAACCAAGCCAATGTTCGAAACGAGCTTATGTAGCTTGTCTGATTCATCTTGTTTTTGCTCCCACTCCGACCCAGGCTCACTATCTGTGTTCGCCCTACCTCGCTTGATCAAGCTGTGTCCCGCACTCGAGCGGTCAGACAATGGAGAGTGAGCTGCCGAGGGGTCCGCAATCGCCTTCGCGCCATGGTCGAATTGGTTTGAAGGTGCATATTGGATGCCATTCTTGCCGAGCTCCTCCTCAAGGTATCTCACGCGACTCTCGAGGTAGTAGACGTATGTGCGGGGAATTTCTCGCTTGGTAATGGGGTCGAATCCAACACACTTGACGCCCGCCTTCTCGCATGATGTGCAGGCTGGGAGGTTCTGATCGCATCGATTCTTCCGAAGTCGACACCGATTGCAAGCTGATACATTGCGGAAGGACGAGCTATTGCTGCCACTCGCTGGCGCCGCGGTGGTGGAGAAGGAAGGAGCGAAGGTTGGGGGATCGGCCGATAGTTCTAGGCGAGCTCGCTTGTGTCCGGAGGCCATGGCTTGGCTAGAACTAAGCTATCTTCCCTGTGCGATGGAGAAGATTAGAGCCGCCTCCCAGCGACATGACCGACGACGATATGGGTCTCATCATGAAAAATGAAGCTGCAAAGCCAGGGTCCCAGTCTACCAGATATCTAGCTGTAATACCGACGATCATCCCGTGCGCCCAATTCTCTAGTGACCTTCCATGCAGCATCTTAAGGTATTGACCTCAAGGCGGGTGGGCAAAGGGCGATGGAGGAGTCAGCCTTGCCTTATCACCGCCCTATCAATATGTCCTCAATTGCCTTGACAAATCCTCCGTCCTGCATGAGATGAGGAGCAGGTCAGTGGCATGAAATCTTCGACTCATCATCGCACTTCTGGAAAGACCAATCATGTGCATGCGCATTTTGCTAGACGATGCAAACCAGAGGAATTGAAAATTGTGGATGGCAAGCGAGAGCGCTCTAATCTATGGGGTATACGTATTCTCAAGCGAATGCAGACGCATGAATGCAGAAAGCAAAGATCCTCCCAATTTTGTCGTGCTCGGTAACTTACTTCCTCCCAATCTATGTCGTGAGACCCGAGTCTATGAATCCCGCTGTAATGCTTTTAACCACCCTAGGAAAGTACAGAGGAACCACAACCCCAGTACACGAGAAGGAAATGGCCGTAACTTTCGTCTTGGATCTGTAGGCCGTGAAGGGTATGGGCCCACTCGTTCCGGCCGAGTGGATAGTGGACACACCGTCAAGGTATCATCAGCTAGCTGACGGCGACCTTTGAATCGATCTTATGCATGAGAAATTCTTTCCCTTCAACATCGTTAGGCAAGTTGCCAGCGGCGTTAATGGCTGCATCGATCACCAAGGGGTCGATCAACGTCTCTCCAATCAGGAGCTCCTCGTCCTTGAGGTCCGGCTGGTCCATCCTCCCGTTGCCCTCCTCCAGCCACAAGCTCTCAATTGCTCCAATCAAACAGACACTGCCACTCGCCCACCATGCCAGGCCAGTGGAGCCTATCTTCAGGCCCCACGCGTGCAGTATTCCAGTTGCTGTGGGTCCGCATGCACGAGCAAGGCTGGCAGTAGACGCTGAAACACCGTTGATGACCCCAAGAACCAGTAACGAGGGCGCTGAATTAGTGAGAAGAATTGCATTGGATGGAAAAGCCAGCACTTGCGCCGTAATTTTCCATAAAAGGCAGAAGTACACACCCGGCATTTGAAGTGGCTGAGGCAGTAGGACTAAATAAGGCACTAAGAGGTACAGCAAGGGCCAGGTAAACAGGATGAATCGGAAAGTCTTCAAGGTTCCGAATTTGCTGGCGGCAAGAGGAAAGAGGAAGATTTGAGCCATCATTGAATAGACGCCTTGCACTGAGAGCATGAAGCCAATAGTCCCTGTAGAAAAGGCGAAGCCGCCTGTAAACTTGAAAGGCAACGAGATTGGCGCATGAGACATTGGCTCGCTCAAGAAAACTGGCATTAGCTGGTCGAAAGATATGGAGTGACTGTGCAGGCGTAAGCACATGTCATGAATAATCATTGGCGATGAATAGCTTACTATGCCAAGAGACCGAAGCCGGCGATGTTCAAGATCACCTGTCTTGTGAAAGCCCTCCTGATACCTCGTGTCCTGCCCGCGATATGTCGATGACCAGTCAATTTTATGTCGGCAGGTACCGCCATTGGGGACTGAGCACGGCTCGAGGGTTGACAAGGCGATCCTTCGGTCGTGCGATAGCCTGGCGGTGCCTCGTCCTCAAGCCCAACATCGTAGGCTTCAATGTCGGTTTCGCGAGCTTTGATATATATGATTGGCTCTGGCCTGTTTTTAAATCGGCGAAGCAGCCATCTTCCAGCTTCAAGCCCTACGTCACGCCGGTGCTTCTTGCTCTCGTGGGTCTCTTCTAAGAAGAGTAATCCAATCACAACGCCGATTGCAAGCACCATAGCACAGACCAAGTTGGGAAGTAGGAACGGGAACTGTTCGAACAGAGTACCCTGGGGGAATAGTGCTGGAAAACTCTCGCCAGGTTGAGCTAGAGCACCGCCAAGCGCTGGACCCAAAATCGACCTTGATCACCATTGTCAGCAGGAATAGCTTCTATGGAGTCAGCAAGGCCTACCCGAAACACCAGACAAAGGGCATGATAGAATATGCTCGAGCTATTGTATGTGAGCCCAAAATTTCTTTTCATGGCGTTCATCTACTCACGCTGGTGTTCTTTAACGGTAACAATTTCGGCGACTGTGGTTTGCAATACTCCCATGTTTCTAAATCTTGTGGTAAGTGACAAACCAAAAAGAGAAGTTGTACCAAGGAGATCCTCACCCATTGAGCAATCCTCCCAGCGCTCGTCCTAGTAGGGCAATGGGTAGGCTAGAGGCAAACCCGAACACCAGCATGCTGAGTGCCGTCCCGGCCAATCCCGTGAGGAGAACAGGCTTCCTCCCTATCCTGTCACTTATTCGGCCCCACGCCACACCTGATGAGAACTCTGCAAAGGCAAAGGCTGATGTGACCATGCCAACGTAGACCGCGATCTGGCGGGTGTCGGAGGTGATGTCGAAGGATAGGATCATGTAGTAGACGTAGGGAAAGATGGACATGAACGCGATTGGTTCGCAGATTCGGACAAGCGCTGGAGGAGAGATAGTCGGTCAATACTCGCTTCACGTATGGACTTTGGAGAGTTGTCGCCGGCATGACGAAGAAAGACGACGAGAGCCATTGGTGAACGGCAATGGCGGAATCTGGGGATTTTTAGAAGAGGCGACGTACCAAGGATAAACAATTGCTGGGTAGGGAATGGAGTGGTGCTGGCGTCGATGGCATTTTGGCGCCAGCGAGGAGGTGCTGGTAACCGCATTATCTCGGCAAGACTTCAGGATCGGTAGGTCGAGGAAATTTTGACGAAGTGATTTGGTGACATGAGGTTGCGTGTCAGGGAGATGATATTCAAGCCACGAGCTGTAGGAGAAAAACTAAGCGTGGGCTGAAGGGATCTATGAATTTAAGTGTGAAGGCTGCACGTCAGATGCCTTCCAACAGGCCGATCACTTGGCCCTAAATCATCAACAGAACCCAGCAGAATGGACAAGCTAGCAGGGAGGTTATTAGGCAAGATCTTGAGACAAATGACGGGAATCAATGGTAGTAGCAAAGCTATTGAAGATTTGCAGACAGACAAGGAGACAGCCATATCGTTTATGATATGGGAAATTTCGGGGAAGTGCAGGAAAAAGACGACGGACGGAGGCCCGGAAGTCAATGCCTTTCTCTTCCATTATCTTCCGCATGACAGCGTGTGATAGCTCGTACCGAACGGTGAGCAAGACATCTCAACGTGGAGCAGGAATGGCGGTGGAAGCTCGTCCCAGTGATGTGTTCAGGAGCGGGCTTCGCTGCGACCCCGGTCTCACCTGAGATCCCGTGAGCAGTGGACGATCGATCCTTCTGCAGCTAGGCAACTTGGGCATGGCCCGAAATGGACGGGATGGGCAATCCCTGTGGTGGCGATGGCAGGCGTTGCCCAGGAAGCATGGCAAACCTTGGTTTCTCGGTGAGGACGAGGAAGAAGAAATGGAAAGGGAACAAACGTTGGATGGCATCTGCAGGAGCCCGGCCCTTAGCACTAGTCCATAGGCTTGGCAGCCGCTAGTCGTCGCCCCGAGCTAGCGTGACATCCTAGCGCAGACGGATTCCCGGGATTCAGTTTCAGGGGCCAGCATCAATCAATCATAAAACCAATTCTGGGGAGGTACCACCTATGAGATCCCTGCCCGCACGCTTTCCGGGGAGTCGGGTCCGTCGCCCTGGCCTTGGGACGGGGACCAAGCTTGACCGTGTTGGGTCACCTTCAAGGACCGTTTGAAAAGGGAAAAGGGGGCGTGTGGCAAGATCTGGGCGCATCCCACCAGCCTCTGCTTGGCAGCCATGCAGCATGCAGACACTCAGGTCATCCAACATGGACAGCAGGCAGAACAAGGCGTCCCGGTGAGACCTCACTTTTCAGAACTTCTATTCCATTGTGATCCTGACGAGGATACGTGGCACTTCGCGCTCATTCTCACTTAGCAGGCGTTTGGCCTTGTTAGCGATTGGATCCTGCTCCAAATGGCGGTCAAGCAAAGTGGAGGCTGGCCCATGTCAGGTTGTCACATTTAACGCCCTTGAAGCTGGGAATCCTCGTCATGGGAAGGATTAGTGATGCCAGTCGCCCGGGTCCTTCAGGAACGCCATTGGGCTGTCGAACAACGTGGCCCATCAGGGATGCTTCAAAGTCTATGATGCCAGGGTCCATCGTCCGAAAGCCGCCATCGGTCATGTGAGCGCCTTCCGCCTTCTGGCGCCCAGGGTAAGGTATCAATGTATTACGATGATTCAGATTATCAGACCGCTGCCTTCCTTTCACCCTCCCCTGCTGAGAGAGCAAGGCCACGACCATAATGGCCAACAGACCTCATCTCCGGACGAGGGTATCCAGTGTCATCGAATGGCTGTCCCTCCACAGTCATTTCCCAATATCCAGATCTCGAACATTCTCGTTCAGACTAGCGATACGACCGCATTGGGAATTTCGTTGTGCCGTGTGTGTATTGGAGTGATGGTAGAGGCACTATGATATGATGGTGATCATGTCCTCTTCATGCTTGTCACATGTGCATGATGCAGACCACACGGCACGGCGCAAGGATGACATGCACCATGGAAAGGGCTAAGGGGGAAAATCACCTGGGATGGCGACGAAAGGCCTCATACCATTGGTGTATCCCTTATGTATGAAGCTCGCGGCTCAAGGATCTCCACCAACATCCCGAAAATCATCCGACACCCTTGCTACTCGACCTAATTGCTTACTGGCTGACCTTTCGAGCATTGTTACACTGCTACTACTGCAGGGCGTCAGAGACAGCTGAGACGCCACAGGAATCCTTCCGCCCTACTGATGAAAAAGCAAAGCATCTAGCTAGACGAACATGACTCGGCAATCTGCTGTTCTAACAACGCTGACATTCTACGCTTTGTTTCCTTTTGCTGATGGATGGCGGCTCCAATCTACCGTCTAGTGAAAGAGCCCAGATTCACAATGGCGAGGTAGTGCACGGTTCATGCGCTTGATACATTGATGATCGCCGTATATACAGTGCTTGGATGGTATCGAATGAACACCACCAGTACTTCAGATGCGGAAAGTTGCACCTGCATGAACTTGACGTGAAATAAGTGTCAAAGCTATATAAAGCTCCAGCGAACTGGCCGCTTGAACAGCAAACTCTTAAGAACTCGAATGTCTTTACGTCGCAGCAAACCACGCAAATCAGTCAAAGAGACTGATTATCGCCAGAATTATATTGGTCATTCTGCAGGATATCGAAAACAGTTCAATTTGGCCGCCGTACGACCTCGTGCGGGTGCCTTGCAAATCAGGCGTAATATCAATGCGATGTGCATATTCAATAGTCGCAGTCAAATTCATGGGAGAGCTGCGGCTGCCCGCCACGGCATCAGTACCTCAGGAAAGCCACTGTTTTATCGATGGACGATTATTGAACCACGAACCAGAAGGCTTGCATGATTCACGTAGGGCAGGTCCGGCCACCGTGTGGAGCAAGGTAGTATCATACACAGTGACCCCTCTTCCATTCTATATCTCCTACCTCCTACTAGGCGCTGACCCAACTCGGAAAATCGAGACTCGAAGCAAACAGTAGCTTTGTTGCCAAGGCCAAGCCAACGCCACGCATTTGGAAATACTGCAAGAACCCGCGATCTCTCACTGCATCATCTTCCCCTCCCCAATTGGAGTGCTGCTATCCTTCGTACTCGGGTTTCCGGCATTGGGGCACTGCGCGTTCAAGGACCTCTTGGACAGAATCTCCAATTGCCTGCTTTCATGCGTTAAGGCTAGAGTCCGTGCGACCTTGAAGCGTCCAGCGTTGCCGTGCAATCACCGATTATGGAAACCCCTTCTTTCTCAGATACCTCTTATCTTCAGGGACTCCCTCGACCGAACAACTCCAATTGAGTACACGCAATGTTCCCCACATGAGTTGATCATTATGATTCCCCCCGGGACTCCTGTCAAAGCCACCATACCCCTCCCCATAAGCATGGAGCCTAAATTTGTCTTCCAAGAAAGGCGACGTGCAGCGAGCTATGCAACCCGTCTCTTCGCTAGAGTTAATTGATTTATACGCTCGTGAGCTACGGATGTTCAGAATTTTGTCAAAGCTATATACACCTTGGAGACGCATTTAACTGGTCGCTTCAATTTGTACTGATCTGCTTGTGACCTTCATCCTGACCGAGCACCTCCGGAAAGCCTCACCGTCTCTTTGCTTTGACCCCAATCCATACGTGGAAAATTTCCAAGGCGAGCGAAAGGATAACGGTTGAGCCTATCAATGATCTGGATGGGCCGTCGATATTAGCTCTGGATTTGAGGCCGATGCTGGTCTCACGACGATCGTGATCATAGACATGAGTAGGCTCGAAAAGTCGGCTTTTTGAATCAATACCAGGGAGATCTTTATTGTCAGCATGGGCGTTTTGCTCTCCCCACAATCGTGGAAAATGTGTATTAGAACTTTCTTGCCTACATGTTACACATCATCTCCATGACCGCCAAGGTGGTCAGCCTTGTTTTTCCCACGTCTATGAACAAGACTTGCATGGTCAATGCTACTTATAGGCCACAAATCAAGAATAGCAGAGACCATACCACAGCCCATACCTTATCATCGAGCTCGAAGAACCTCACTCAACCTGCTATTCATAAACGCCCAAGTCACCAAAACCCACCGAGGCATATGAAGCTAGCCATGAACAACTATGCGTCGACTGCGGTCTTCTTGATCGTGGACTGCACACTCGTCCTTCTTGCAGTGGCAAGGTACTTCAACAGCCTTCCGGGAAGCGAGAATCGCGTGCATTTAGAAGCTGCTGGGCCAGATCGCAAGCCACCATTCTAGCGACAAACATCCTTCCAGCACAGACAGAGCTGCCGTCTCACATCGCCATCCGCTATAGAAATCTTTGGTTCAAGTCAACATATTGACCATCGCCGAGTCGACTTTGCTTCCATCATCTCCCTTTCTCTATCCTACAGCTTGGCTTGTATGCTCTACTCAGGCGTTCGAGTAGCTCGAATCGCTCAACGTCCCACATCACCAGCTATGGATCCGTCGTCTATCATACAAACTAGAACCACAGGTGGCAAGATTATTGCGCCTATGAAGTCCTTGATACGACCATTCCCCAAAACAAGCGCAGGGGCAGTTAATTCATGCTTTAAGGGTATACGAGGTATACGACCAGTACTATTAGCTCGTTTTGGGCTAGTCGAGCAGTCAACAGCGAGTTTTTGGGGATATACATGAATCAACGAGTGTTTTCTGGAGATGATGCGATCTACTTCTAGCCAGGGCAGGCGTGCATGGGGTCGCACGTCGACCAGAATTTAGGATAGGCGTATAAGCTGAGCAGAAAATTACTTGAGATTTGTAATGATTGCGGACTGACTGAATGGAAGATAAGCCGCTGATGGTTGTAGATGAAATATGCACATAATATCTGCTTCTTGAAGCTTGAATCGATGTGCAATTGAACCGTAGCCTGAGGTACTTTCATAATATAGACATATCGTTATGAGCTTCTTTGATTATGTGCACTAACTATGTCGTAAATGCAATTTTTGCCCGCCCTTCTGGATCAGAGTGTCACAACTATGAGATGATATCGGCATCCTCATCCTTGAGTTCTGCTTTGATAGCATCAGGCTCCAAATCTTCGTTCCTCACCTTTTCAGGCCCCTCGTCCTTCTCGGCATCTCCTAAGCGGACACCGCCCACATCATCATCGTCCTCGTCCTCGTCATCAACGTCGATCTCATGCTTGACATCCCCCTCCAAAGCCGCCGCAGACACCACATCCTCATCAGGTTCTTTCTTGACCCTCTGCTGCCTGTCTCCCGTATTGAATCGATCCTTCGAATGATCCTGCAGCGGCGTATCCTCATTATACAATCGCAGCAGCATCGCCTTCCGATCCTCCTTCGGCAACATCAAGTTCAACGAATGCAGACTGCGCCACAGCGGGAGGACAAGACGCTCACGGAAGCCATCTTCGCCCTCTCCCGTCTCGACTCGGAGCACACAACAGCCCATTCCGATCTTCAGCACCCGTTCGCCGATCTCGCCGAGCCCTTTCCATCCTTCGCCGTCGACCTTGGGAAACATTTCTATCAGCAGCGTTCTGAGCGTTTTGCGGCTCGTCAGGCGAACGACACGACTTTCCCCCACCCACGCTTCGAGGACGGGGAGTCCTTCGCTTTGGATGCGCCATCTGCACACATCGGCGGCTTGGACGTCTTGCTTGACGAACATCTTGACGCCACAGTGTACGAACTTGATGCCGCTGTTTGCGTTGGCTTCGAGGATGTCACGGGCGAGAGCGGAAGTGTAATAGATCGTTTTGGCTGGGTGACCGAGGGCGTTGCGGACCATGAAGCGGTCGCGGGGAAATTTTGATGAGAGTTCGTAAAAGGAATAGATGGACAGGAGATCATCTTGGTCAGGGTCAATATACTTGAAAGGTTCCTCGTAGGGCTGTTTGGTTTTCTTCAGCTGGGAGCCATTCAGCACAGGTGGAGATGGAAGGGTCTTCGTGGTTTCGGGACGACTGGCTTCGAGCTGAGCGCCGGGTGGTGGTGGCCAGTGGATCTGACGATCCTCTTCGCCTTGCGGTGCTGCTTCGTCCATTTCTTCCCTGAACTTTGGGCGCTTGGTCGACGCTGCTGCGTCGGCTTCTTCGTCACGTTCTCTTTTGGCGGCGGTGGCGCCGGCATTTAGCGCGTTCTCCTTGTTCTGTCGAGCTGCTGCTGTAGTGCCTTCAGCGTCGTTCATTTTCATAGGCGGCGCAATGTCGTCTAGAGCGTCGATCTTCTCAATGGGATTTGTTCCCGTGGCGGGCTGAGCTTCTATTGCGTTGACTGCATCAACTATGGACGTATGCGGTTCCGCTTGCTTGGGCTCTACCTCTGGTCGCGCCTTGATCTCGCTCTTCTTTTCGAGGACTGTGATGAAGAATGCCCCAGTGTCCTGCATATGGGCACATACTCGCATGCATCGATCAAGTGGAATACTGCAGTTAGGATTGTGGGGTGGAAACATCTGCTCAGATAGCCTTCCAAGACCGTCCTCGCCATTCTTGGCCTTCTCCTCCTCCACGGATGCCCAAGATGGCCAGAGTCTGCCTTGCTTGTCCATCACTTTCCAGCTGCTCAAGCCTTGCCGTCTTTTCAATCGAGGCAAGGCACTACTGCAATCTATCACGTCCACTTTTGACATGCCCCCACACCGATCAATTGCGGCTGCAATGACTGCCTCGTTCTCCACAGGGTTCATGCTGCAGGTTGAGTATACAACTCGTCCACCTACCTTGAGCATCTGCAGCGCCCGAACCAAAATTCGGAGCTGCGTCGAGAAGAGACCGAGTGCATTGCCAGGTGTCCAATCCTTCCAAACATTGGCGTTCTTTCGACAAGTCCCGTCGCCGGAACAAGGCACATCTGACAGGATGCGATCGAATTTCAGATACCTTGCTCTGGGTGTAGGGCCTCCCTGAGTAGACTCAGATGGTAGTTTGATGGATGGGAACATGGTGGCATCATGATTGGTCACAATCAGATTTGGCGAGTTCAGTCGTTTCATTTGATGTATGAGCATATGTGCTCGCTTATAGTCGGCGTCATTGGCGATTAGAAGACCACTCGATCTGCCATCGTCGGACCAGTCGCCATTTGGTTCCTCCTCTCTGATCTGCTCCTCCGTCAATTGACCGTCAGGGCTCACTGCGCGACCATCCTCTTCCTTTATCTTGCGGATGACCTTTCGCATTCGGGCTTCTTCTCCCCCATGGACCATTTCGATGAGCTGAGCAGCTTTGCTACCAGGAGCAGCGCATAGGTCGAGAACGGTCATCCCAGGCCTTACATCCATGAGTAGTGGAGGGATCATGCTAACCACCTCCTGCCGGCTGATGTTGCCGACGCTTGTCTCTGATACCAAGAATTGCTGGAAATCCTTAAAAGGCGGAAATTTGCGAACGATGTGTTTGGGCGTACTCATCTGCCATGCCAATTGGTCTGGGAACCATGGGATAGCGTTGGGCGGAGTGACTAGCTCACCATTGTACTCTATAGAGGTTATCTGCGGGATGTATCGATCCCGGAGTAGCTGCTGTACTGGAAGCGCTTGCCTGGGAGTATTGTGAATTGATGGGATATATTCTTAGGCAGGGTGTCATACCCTCTTGATCCAGTGAAGCGAAAACTGTTGGGTAGTTCTCGTCGCAAAGCAGTCCAAAATTCTTCTCGCTCTGCACTTTCGACCAGACCAAGTGCATCATAATATTTCTCAAACAATTCATTCACCTTTGGCACCTCGGTGTAATCTATGCGAATTGAGCGTTGGCCACCTCCTCGACCATTGCCTCGACCACCACCACGCCCACTCCCTCGTCCAGATCCGCGACCCTGGAGCAGGAGTCAGCACTATGATGTGTGTAAAGCGGCTTGGACGCACTGACCCTATTGACTCCACGTTTACCCATGTTGGTTTCCTAGACTGCGCCAAAGGAACAAAGAAGCTTTGCCCAACTGAAGCTCTGCTTGTATTCTAATTTCGAGATCTAGAGTTCGAGATCTCGGCTGGCTTGGCTACGGTCGAGTACGCATAGACAAGCGCAAGGATTTCTCTGGCCGCTGGCACCGCTCTCTTTTCTTACGTCCCCCTCGTCCACCTCTCCAACACTCGCTGCAAAGATTGCTCAATCGACGATCTCAGCAACTGAGTGCCTTACGCTTGGTGATCTTGCTGAGTCGGAGAGCTCGAAAGCCAATTACTACCTCGTTCCGAGCGCATCCATCGAACTTGATGACCTGAAGGTCGGACTGAACCTTAGGCCTTGTCATACAAGGCTGCAGGGCTTACCGTGAACCCATAACCGCCTAGCTATCTGGTTCTCCGGAGCTCCTGTGGCTCATACTGACCTGGCGGCTGTGATCAGCAACGGCACCGGATATCTGATGTCCATCTCTGGTTGATGGGCAGAGGAATTGGGATCTTACCGTTAGACCCGAACATGCCCTGGCATACAGATTGGTCCTCGGAGTATTAACAACAGTACCATTGTGTATACAGACTTTCGACAGCTCTGCATTGGTGGAGAAGCTCATGTCAGCTGAGCTGTCACACCCATTGTGAGCTTCATCAGTACATCGCGCTTACATAGGTATCTAGAGCTTATCGAGTCGCTATCTTTCGTCCACTTTATGGATCATGCGATGCCTCTTTCTTCCTCTGCAATCTGTTTCCATGTCTTTACAAACGGTCACGTGCACTGATACTCGAGTTGAAGACCTCGGGCCGATCACCCTCACCCCGCACAAGCTAGAAAACAGTGCTCCGAGGCATTGCTGCAAACCTTTCTAAACCCCAGAACACTCAATCAGCTTAGTTTGACAGACCATCTAGGCAGACCACGATGGCGCCTCCCACAGCGATGACTTCCGAGAGACAAACCAACGGAGATCACCGTCCGTCTGCCATAGCGCCTCTCGAGCCTGGTTTGAATGAATCGCAAGCCAAGGTGCAGATGCCAAAATTCCCCGGACCTCGCACATTCACAGACAAGTATGAAGAGCGTGAATATCTCAAAGGTCGTCTGGCGGCCGCGTTCCGCATATTTGGCAAATATGGCTTTGACGAGGGAGTCGCTGGACATATTACGTTGCGAGATCCGGTCGAGCCTACGACGTTCTGGGTGAACCCGTTCGGCGTGGCCTTCTCGCTGATAAGGAGAAGTGACTTGATACAAGTGGATCACAAAGGGGAAGTGATTGGGGGTGGTGAAGTGAAGTTGCTGAATGCAGCCGCGTTTATGATTCATGGAGCGGTCCACGAGGCCAGACCGGACGTTATGTGTGCGGCGCACAGTCATAGTATACACGGCCGGTCTTTTTGTACTTTGGGCCGAACAGTGGATATGATTACACAGGACTCTTGCGCTTTTCATAATGTGCGGCCCCAGCTGCCGGCCTGTAACGCATCTCTTAACGGCTGCCTTAGGATCTTGTACTCTACTCTTCCTTCAACGGCATCGTTCTCGCCGACAAAGAGGGTAAGGCAATCGCACGGACACTGGGGAGCAAAAAGGCGGCATTGCTACAGAATCACGGGCTCCTGACCGTCGGCGAAACTATTGAAGCAGCAGTTTTTTGGTTCATCAGCCTTGAAAAGTGCTGTCATGCACAGTTGATGGCCGACGCAGCTGCTGCTGGTCGCCGCCACGAGACGATCAAAATCAATGACGAGGATGCGGCTTTCACATGTAGGTTTTCTCGAGCCCAATGTCTCCTACTGCACCAATGGTGGAATATTGAGACATGTCTCGCGAGTGAACAGTTCTCAACCACGTCTGAGGACTCAAAAAGTCTTCTTCACAGGGCAATTACTAATTGTAGGATCATCATCAGACAAAACGATTGGCACTCCCATTGCCGGCTGGTTTAGTGCGAAACCCACATTTGACGTGATTGAAAAGGAGTGCGGTGCAGACTACTTTCAATAAGAAGTTTGTTCCCAAATAACCAACAGCAATGTCTTTGGACTATGACTTGATTTAGGCTTTGGATTCTCGAACATCTGGCTACTATATGGTCATTGTACATATTAGAACGAAATCTTTGATTCGTGTGTACAAAGCATGCATTTCATCCACGTTACCCTCGCTTTCAATCAAGTCGTGCTAATGGGCGACTCTGAAACCCTCCCAGCACAGCACTAGAGCCGATTCTGGCGGTTGATGTCCTTAAGTCTGGATTGTATTGGCGAAAATAAAGTGGCGTTGTCTCTAGCAGCTACTA
>JAABUW010002087.1_pt1 | contig 31249 bp, 28 predicted proteins | sample 5560081 | NCBI WGS metagenome assembly JAABUW01 (sample SAMN10711882, study PRJNA513363) | rock metagenome | isolation source: Antarctica rocks | place: Antarctica: Victoria Land, Knobhead sud | reverse complement strand
CAACAAGCAAAGGCCACCCCTCGCTCTTGCTAGGGTAGCCCTTCACGTCAGCATCAATAACACCTTTTACCTTGTGCAGTCGCTCTAGTATCTCATCCATAAGATAATAGAGACGCGCACTACAGACGAAGAAGGCATTGACAGACAAGTGTTCATTAGGCTGCGCTTGACGTCTAGCGAGACAAGCATCGTCAATAGGCCGAGGGAAGCTGTCTGAAGAGGTTGACAAGTGGCCATACGGAATTCCAATCGGCCTGCTATAGATCATACTCGAAATACTATAATCATAATAATAATAATAATAATAATAATAATAATAAATTCATACACTCTTGTGACATCGGTTAGGCCGACCCATGGGGAACTCTATGCTATTTGTATCGAGTGAACAAAACCCTCTGAGGTAGAAAATCACTCGCAATCTATACGACTGCTTCGCGCAGTCAAGACAGTGAGTTTTGAGACTATGTATCAAATTTGTTCGCGTTGATCGCACGTTAGAGAACGAGTGTTCTAGTCACTCTAAATTGCTTCAAGAGCTTCGTTTTCATCATCATCTTCGCTATTGCTCTGAGATTCTTTGTGATGACGACGATTATTCAATAGTTCAAGAAGTCAGCATCTTGTAGCATTCTTGATCGCAGATGCAATCAGTTCGAACAATGCATGAGTACATGCTTCGTCGTCTGATGACTTCATTTGCAATCGCATCGTAAGTTATTCATGCCTGAAACGTTTCTAGAGTGCAGATAAACATTCAAATCTATGCATTCAATTTTGATGTGCATTGTAAGAATGCTTTCTGCTTTCTGAAGATCATCACGCATTTTTATCATCTTATTGCTCAGATGTGATCTTTGTGCTGAGATTGCATTGATGTCTGCAATGCATTCTCTGTACTTTTCTCATCGTTGATTTCATTGATCTTTGTGATACTGTGCTATTGCGATGCTATCACTTGTTAAAATCATTGTGAAGAAGAAGATGTGTCATCTGCATCTTAACTGTATCTTCACATCTTCTTGAATGAAAACATTCAGAAGTACTATTTTCTTGATGATGAATAAGTGAGAAATGACGCGATTAACTTTTGTCAAACAAATGCATATTAGTTTGCATTTTTATCTGATCTCTTGTGTTCAATTGTTGATTCAACTGTATAGTGTGATTTTATTTTGTAGCATGTTCAAATGAACATGTAGTGAGCTTGTGTATGTTTCTGTCTTTAAAGTTTCGATGTTTACTCTTTTAAACACTTCTGCTACGTGACACAGAGTCTAATTCTGAAGTGTTTCTAATTTGCATTCTTTGCTCAACAATTTATCTTTCTTATCATGCTGATGTCAAACTGATGCTTCAAATGTGATTTCTGATTTCATTACTGCTGAGTATACTTGTCTTACTTTTATGAAGATAACTTCTCATGTGAAGACTTTAAAACAATTAAGTGTCAGCATTCTTATGATGTAATTCATCTTTATTTGTTAAAGATGCACATCTCATTGCAGTTTCATGTTCAGTTGCATCTTTAAAACTCATACATCTGATTTCAATTTAATAATTGAACTTTTTATTTATATGCTAATCATCATGTTGAATCTTTTTGATTTTCTAGTGAAATGCATAAGTTTATACTTTTCTGATATGAATGTTGCATCATGAGTGCAAGCTCATTTCATGCAGATATTGTGTGCTTTGCTTAATGTTCTACAAATTTCTTCAGTGAATCTGTCGTAGACTAGAATGTTAATATCATTTATAAAGTTAAGCACTTCAATTTTAATTCTCAATGCTTTGCATTTTTTGATTAAACTTACGTTGAAGAATAGAAAGAAAATTGATGAAATGAAGAATTTCTGTGATATGTCTGCATTTATCTTGCATATGTCGCTCATTTATTCATTGAATATTAACAATGTCTTTTGATTTTTTAGAAAGCTGCATGTTCATTTAATTATGTAGCTTAACATTCTTTTCATCTTCAGCATATGCAGAAGTCTGATGTGTGAAACTCAATTAAACGCTTTAACGACATTTAAACTTAGCATAAACGTTATGTATTTGATTTTGCAATCTTATACTGTGTAAATTTAATCTATCAGTAAATTTAACATTAAAATCATGAATCACTTGCATCTTGCTCTCATTTGAGCATTAGATAGCATGCAATGAGTCTCAACTATATCACTCAGTTTTTTAATTGTTGAGATCATGTTTAGAAACTAATCAGAGTGCATGCGTGACTAGAATATTTGATCTATAAAGATAGTTATAACTAAGACTTTAAGAATACAGAAGAAAAAAGATACAAAAAACAAGAAGAATACACTTTATATAATAGTTACTCAGATCAACGCTAGTCTCAAAGAAAACGTGTTGAAACACAAGAAAGATGTTGATTTGAAAAATGTTTGCAACACAAAGAAATGTGTTTGTCATAGAAATCTGTTAATTACTCATAACACAAAGAAGTGTATTTGTCTAAAAGACAATAAAAGCTGGTTAGAAGATGCTAAAGAAGAAAAAAGATGCTGAGTCATATCTGAGTCAAATCTGAGTCAGATCTAAATCAGATCTCGACTAAATCATTGACTAGTTTTAATCAATTCTGACACATTCATAATATTATCTCTTTCTTTGAAAATTCATGTTCGCATGAATAGAACAAATGAAATGCAAACTTTCACTGTTTTTCAACTTAGTGTGACTTGTCTAAATAGAGTTTATGAAATTTAACTAAAACTTCTTTCAAGCTCTTGAATTCTTCTTTATCAACATAGTATCATTCATTGTTTTGATCTAGTTCTGTTCATTTGATCTTGTATTGTATTCAATCTTGATAACGTTTAAAGTTCAAAATGTCATTTATCTTTCAATGATCATCATCTTTGATTGTCAATGATTTAGAAGATTTTAAATGCTGTTCTGATAATGAGTCTTGAGAATAAGAATGTAATAGCTTTGAGCTGAACATCAAATGCAGCTGCTTCATGCTTATTGATAAATGAAGATGATAGAAGATCTCAACTTTGACAGTGATTTGATAAAGTTTTAACTGTTTGTCTTTCAAATCTTTACATGATTTAGTTGTCTTTATGTTTCTAAAGAATAATCAAACTCAGTCATTTACTTCATAAATGATGTCTCATTTATGTTTATTAATTTGCGCTTCAATGATCTGCTTCGTCTTTTTCAATTACTGATGATCAAAAATAAGAAGTTCTTTTATTTAAATGATAATATCACCTGCTTTTCTAGCTTCAAGACGTTCGCAAGTGATCTCATAGTCAGTTGTATCTGAATTGAAACTCATTCGAGAATAAAACTCTTTATTGAAGTAAAATGAGATCATTGAGATGATCAAGAAGATATTGAAATTTTCGCTGAATTTCATCATTGAAAGTCATTTCGCTCAGTTGTTCTGCATGTAATTACAATAGATTCTAAGTTTGCATTCAACGTCTTGATTGACTCACTCTGATTGATCATTGATCTCAGAATGATAGATTGTTAATAGACTAGTCATGATTCTTAGTTATTTGCAAAGACTTTGTTACATTGTTGATATGAACTGAGAGTCTTTGTTCAAAACAATAGAACTGAGTAGATCATGAAGTTGATAAACATTTCATAGCATAATTTAAATCATTTCTTCGACTGAGATGTCTTCGTCTTCTCAATGACAGAGAACATAGTGATGTTTCTTGATGAAACAACATATGATTGTGCAAATGACGTTATAATCTTCTGATAGAAGTAACTCAGTGATGAAGTTCATAGCTATATCTTTTCAGCGTTTCTGTGAAATTGAAAGAGAATGAAGAAGTTCATTGATACTATTTCTAAATGTCTTGCTTTGTTGATAAACATAACAGTTTCAAATGTAACATTTAATCATTGCTTGATGATCTGATCAATAGTAGAAACGTTGAACTAAATCAATAGTTCTTCAATTGTCAAAGTGAGAGATGAAAGACTGATCATGAATTTTCTTTAGCAATTTCGTATGCATATTCTCAGAAACTCACAGTAAGTCTTTTTTTGAACAGAACATCATCAACGATCTTGCAATGCTTTAATTCAGTGCTATGTAACTTGAGCTTGTTTTCGCTTATAGCTTGTTTATACTTATTACAAAGCTCATTCATCTTGTTGACATCTTTTACTCGTTGATAAAGATCAACTTCAGATTCAATAGCTAGAATATTTATTTTATCGAGTGTCAGAATGATTTGATAGCAATCTTCAGTACGCTGAGTTGATTCAGAAACGTCGATCAGAGACATTCTGATTAAAGCATCAACTTTAGTGTTCATTTTGCCTGATTGAAAAATGATCTGAAATGTTAAGATATTTATAGAACAAGCAATAGTATTAATATTAATGATAAAAGATAAAGAGCAAACCTGAGTCAACGTCAGGTTTAAGCTTAACTAGCGCGTCGCTAAAGACTCTATGCATCATCATAGATATTAAGCTAATAATCAACTACAGTGTTTAATTCATAACAATATTAACTCTTCTAAATAAGCAATCAACGTTCTCATCAACCTAAATATAAACATCTAGAAATCGCTTTATTGAAACAATCTTGAAAATTTATTCTTTATCACATGTGCATGTGTTAGAATCAAAATGATCGATATCGTAGTTGACTATCAGTTTCAAAGCGTTATTTAGCAAATCTTCGTCATATCACTCATCATATTTTGATTCATATTTCTTTCATCGAATCAGATACTCTTTGATGAGAAAATCTCTTTTGTATCATTGAAAGTGTTTGTTAACTAACTTCTTGATCTTGTAAGAGCTTCATTTCTTCATGTCATCTTCAATTAGTACAGAATCTGAATGAGAGAAATGAGATTAATCATATGAGTCTACTTCTTTGACGACGAATTTCAACTGCGCTATCAATATAATCGAATGAATTCATCAATGAGTTGACAATTTCAATTTGTAGACTAATTTGTTTACTCTTTGTTGCACATGAAAAGATTCATAGTACTGCTGTGATAATTTTCAAGAGAAATAACTCGAAAGATGATATTTTCAATGTAAGCGTAGAAAGATGAAACTATCTTTTTTTAGAATCATTGATTTATGTCTTTTATCATATCAAGCTTTAGCTTTGCTGACAGCAAAAAAGATGATATTGATAGCTTTCAAGCGATAAATGAATCTTTTGACCACGAAATTTAGATTTGAATTTCTCTAAGATTGAATAAGATTTGAAATTTTCGTAGTTTTGAATTCATAAATGACTTCATTTGACGAATGCTCAATAGTCATCTCTGAGTTATTAAAGACGGCTTGCAATGTTGATAGCAGCGAGAATCATAAGCTATCTTCGATGCTAGATAGAAGAAATCTAAGAGCGATTTCAATCGTCTGATTGATACATTCAAATTGCTCATTCGTTTAAGAGTGATAAATGTTACAAACATGTCTGAATCGATCAGAGTTCAGATGACGCTATGCCTAGTTTGAACCTAGCGCATCTCTATTGAACTCTTCAAGCCATTCTCAGCACTTCTTCTCGTTGTTCAGCACTTTCTTCATTCACTTCTTTTATCATTCTTTTAGGCAAACACATCTGGCATATTACATCACATCTGTATCGAGCCTAGCGCAGCCTCAAGTCATTATTTATAAAAGAGCTTGCACTCTTTCTCTTCTGTATTCTTAATGTCTTGTTATAGCTATCTCTAAAGAGCAATACATACATATCAGCCTTGAGTTTCTTTGATTGAATGATCTAGGCATGATCTCAACAATAAATGATACTGATTAATATTAACATTCTCAACTTCTTGAATGTAGTCTTTCAAAAATCAGACATAAACTTTGAATCTCTATCATTGATGATTGCAATTGAAACATCTCAATTCACTATCTGCAATCTTTCTAGAATCAGATGCGCTCATTGTTCAGCTGTGTAAGTTGTCTTGCTCGATATCATCATCATTCACTTGAAGAATTTATTGATTATGATCAGCATATAATCATATTCTTCTTGACTTATTGACAACGTCATAACAAAGTTCATAGTGATTATGTGAAAGAAGACGTTCATCGTTCTAATGAGCTGCAATTCTTCATATGATTGATGTCTTCTAGTCTGATATAGAAGACAGTTCAAGCAATGTTCAATGAACTTTCGTAGTCTGATCAACAACTTTCTAATATAAAGTGATTCTGCTATATGCTGATAAGTTTGATGAAATTCGACATGATGAGATCAATGAGCGAGCTCAAAGATTTCTTCTGTTACGAAGCGTGTCAAGATGAAATAGGGCCTAGCCAATAGGCTCTAGGGATTTCGGTATGTGAACAAGGAACAACGATGTTTCGAATCGAAATATGCTGAAACATTTCATCTATTCGAGCTCTGACAAATTGGCTACTTCGCCCCTTTGTTCGCTTTACTATAGATACAGCTCGGAACCGTCTTCTTTCTTCTGTATTCTTAGTTTCCTAGTTAGAGCTACCTCTATTGATCAAACATTCTACTCAGCTATGCACTACCTCGCTGCAGTGTGATTAGATTCTAGGCACGGTCCCAACATTAAACTAAGAATTCGTTTACCACATGATATCGATTTCATTACTCATTCAAGCTACTCGACGAACAACGAAACGAGTATAAAGAAATTTGTTTACCTGATGGTCGACGACATCGAAAGACAGAACAACATCAGGGGGTCAATAGAATCAACGGGAACATATGGTCGTTGAATTGCTAGAGAACCTACCGCTCATTCAGTAGCATCGGTTCACCCGATTAATAGGATCGACGATAAAGAACCTTCGTGAATTGCTTGAGAATCAACTCATTCTCGTGTAGCAGACGAGTGAAAATAAACTGTTCAACCCTTCTCTTCAAAAAGCTCGTGAATCAGTCGAGTCAAAATAATCTGTGCCATCAAATTCGATTCGACTCGATTCGAACCAAGGTCAATTTAGTGAGTCTGCTACAAAGGCAACTCGATCAGAATCGACCTCTTCGATGAGCAAGTCGGCTAGTGAGTCTGCTTCAAAGGCGCTGTCAATGCGATGATCTATCTACTCACATCGCTCTATCTATCAGTGAATCGGCCTACCTCATGTTCCTGTGTCAACTAGTGAGCCTGCTACAATGACCGTCCTTTCCCTCTCATAGTGAGTCTGCTACAATAGGCATTTCGGTGATCAATAGAAAGGTTGGTAGAAAGGCGAGCATCGAGCTTTACGTCAGTGCTATGAACTACACTACAAGTCATAGAAACATGACTTTTAAAGAGAAGAAGGTAATGTTACGAAGCGTGTCGGGATGAAATAGGGCCTAGCCAATAGATTCTAGGGATTTCGGTATGTGAACAAGGAACAACGATGTTCCGAATCGGAATATGCTGAAACATTTCATCTATTCGAGCCCTGACAAACCGACTACTTCGCCCCTTTGTTCGCTCTACTATAGATACAGCTCGGAATCGTCTTCTTTCTTCTGTATTCTTAGTTTCCTAGTTAAAGCTACCTCTATTGATCAAACATTCTACCCAGCTATGCACTATCTCGCTGCAGTGTGGTTAGATTCTAGGCACGGTTTCAACATCTTCTTCAAGCGCTTTTGAAATCATCAGCCTTGATTTTCTATCACTGTTCTGATTGATGTGATAGAGAAGATCATCTTTGATATCAAAGTAGTCTTCTTGAGACAATGCTTTCATGTTACCTGCCTTTATATTGATTATGATATCTTTTCAACACTTATCAATTTTCATAGCTTGTAATAATCTTTGACGAAAGTTCGCTGACATTTCTACTAAAGAGACTGCAAATGCATAAGTGCAATGATTCTCAAGATCTTTCACTGCTGTATGCAGAAATTCGAGTATTTCTTTGACGTCAATACTCGATGCATCGTTGAAACTGCGCTCTCTCAGTAGGCGAAAGAGAGCATTCAATATCAGATTCTTATTGTCAGACTTGTATTTTATGTTCAATTCAAAAGTGAACAAGTACTGAGAAGTTCGAATGAGTCTTAGATTTAGCTTATCAGTATTGAAGAAGAACAAAGAGATCTGATGCGCAATAGAAATCGTTGTCAAATGATCAGTATACATCATGATTGATGATTTCTTCGTGAATTCGATCATATGACACATTTGATGAACTACTCAGACTACGTTGACTATTTCAAGTTCAGTAGATCAGTAGTTTCTTTCAGCGAAATTTAGTTCTCTACTTAAGAAGAGAATTGAACATGATTTTTCGTCTATAATATTGTTAGAGACCTGCCTAGAGCGAGTCAGATAGAGATGTCATTTAACTAGAAGATAAATGCTAAGAAAGAAAGGTAGCTACAGAAAAGAAGCTGACTACATATGTGTGTTTCTCAGCCGACGCTAGGCTCAATAGAAACTAGTCAAGGTGACGAAGCGAGAATAGATCTGACAAGGCTAGAAGGCTGAGTCTGACAAGGCTAGAATCGTGACAAATATGATACACTATTGCATTGAAATCGTAAACTTTGAACATATTCAGATTCACATAAAGTGATAGATTTGAATTGTAGTGTGTCAGCACACTGAGTTTTCGAAACTGCTTCTGCAAAAGCTGAAAGACATTAAGTTTCTTCTTGATAGAATTGACTAGAGAAATTCGTGATGTTTTTGTCTTTCGCGCATTATTGAGATCTTTAGAAACTTCTTTAGAAAGAGCAGTCTTGCGCTTTTGTAATGATTCTGTCATCTGAGCATAGTATGACACATAGTTTCGCAAATATTCGATCAATTCGATGTACATTTCTAATTTCTTAAGAAACTGAGAAAATCGAAACGAGCTGATGATGACAAGCTTTTTCATCAATATAGTTAGTTTGAAACCATCTATCTTTTGTTCTAAAAGAAAAACGAATGAATATTCAAGAAATGATTTCATAGATGTCAAACATATACGTAGTCTTTTGAACAGACTGAAAATAACGTGAAGATGCTTTAAATGTTTCTCTAAAGTGTGAGAAAAGATTACAATGTCATTCATATAAACTTTAGCATAAACTCAATGAGATCGCAGAATTTTGTCAATTTGTCATTGAATATATGAGAATGAATTCTTGAATCTCATTATCATCATCGAGAATTGTTTCTGCTCTCAATGACTTACGACAGTGAGTTTATTTCTATCAGCTACTTTCATCTGTCATTGATGAAAATACTTCTGCGCATTCACGACAAAGATATACTGACATTCTGTCACTGCGATGATTATTTTCGTTTGAAGTGACATTGAATAACTGTTTGAAATGATGATCTTGTTGAGCTCTCATATGTTTACTACTACTCTTTTCTTTCGTTCTTCGCTTGACGTAGTACTTCATACTACAAAGACTGAATAGTCGAAGAAAGTAAATTGACTTGTTCATGACAGTTTGTCTTGAGCATGCAGCTTGTCAAAGATTTTGTCAATCATGTCTTTGTCTTTAGTACTGAGCGAATAGACTTTGAATGCTTTCTGCTCAATCGCTTCTGACTTAAGCATGATTGACATTCAGTTCTTTTCTGAAACATCGATGATAGTGCTCTGATCAGTTCAAATTTTCAAGTAGAAAGTCATCACATTTGATATTTAAGCGAAGATGAATTCGTTGTCGAAAATCGTGATTTCATTAGGCAGAACTTGTTTGACAGTAAATGTAATTCTGACAGACGTAAGTTTCTTTGCATTCTTGATGATTTCGCCTAGTGCGAAGATGATGACTAGCATTGCTACGTCAATTGACTTCTTTCATGAAGCTCTCTTATGCTTTTATTCAATGATTGCAAGATGATTATTTATTGAATTTGCTAGAAAACATTCGTCTTCATCATACTTTGTGACGAACTCTAATCTAACGTGCCTCTGTATAGTAAAAGATTGATCGATGTCATTTCGTAGTTTTACAAAGAAAAGTGTGACATTCATAATATGAGCATAAAGATCATCTCAAGTTTTCATATTCTAATCATATTCTGATTCAAATATAAAGTCTCAATTCTTTGATAGATCTTTAATCTTGACAAGAATCTTCAGAAAAACATGAGATGAAATGATGATCTTTTCTTGAGATCTTACTATTCTTTTTAGATTTGCTTTCTTTCAAGTGACAATATTTATCTTGATGATGATGTCTTGACAACTATTTATTTGCAAGATTCTGTCATTCAAATTTATCTGAATTCGTTTTGAACTCAGAATGTCAATGTCAATAAGCATTTTCATCTTGAGATCATTCATCAGATGAAATTCTCTTTGAAAGAAAGTGATAGCTGAAGTGTCATTCAGCAATGTTTCTTTGATGAAGTTGTTCATCAAAATGTACTCATTTGAATTATGAATCTTATTCTCAATATCACGAATCAAAATCAAAGATGTCAACTTTCTAATCTTAGTAGCGAAATTCAATGTTATCGATTCTATGAACTCTCTATCACTCAAAGACATTGTGCATTCAATGTCAGCACAGACATCATACTTCGCACTATTCTTAGTGTATCATGATGCTTTAAACGTTGCGTACTTTCATTCTTGAAAAGCATAGTCAGTTTCTTCAATTGATTCAGCTGTGAATTGAATTAAAATTCTATCTTTTGATAAGATTTCAAATGAAATCATGAATATTTTGATGAGAACTATTGATTTTGAAAGTTTTGAAGATTTCAAAAGTTTTGAAGATACTGCAGCACTAATCTGCAAATTTGAAGAAGCTGTTTTGCATTAAAACTTAATCTGTCTAAGATGTTCATGCAGTTTACTGTTGAATGCAAACTTAACTTTACACTGACAACAAATAGTCTTGAATTTTTCTCGAGTTAACATCATGAATTCTGCATTCATCACGTCATCGTTGCAATCAGTTTTCTCTTTTAAAGTATCTTCAACATAGTTATCTGATACATCTTGATAATAAATCTCTTTCAGTTTCGTACTTGAATCATCATGATAAGATTTCGTGAACCTGTCATATGTCTCATTTAAACTTTTCTGTTTGATGTTTTCTTCAATCATCATGACGAAATAAGTCTTTTGAAATCTTTGAAATAATCGTTGATTGTTTGAATAGCGAGAAGAGTTTGAATCTGATTCGCTTGTGAAAGAAGTTCTGCTGTTGTTTTCTTTGATCAGCAATAATGACTGATGAGAAGCTGACAAGACTTAAGTTTGTTGTGCAGACTGATTAAACTGATAAGCTGAATTGTTTGAATAAGATTGATAAGAAAATCTTGAGTTCTGAAAGTCGTAGCTTTGAAACTATCACTGAAAATTCGGCTGAAAATTACTGCTATACTGATCTGAGTTTCAATCATCTGATTGATCTTTGTTACTTTGTTGATTACGCTCTTTGATAAAGATGATGTTAAAGACGTTGTTAAACAATCATTCAATGCTGTTGAAACTGCGTTGTCTATCTCTCATAACAAGATCAAATCACATTTCTTTATATTGATTTAACTGCTGAAGTCATGCATTTATCATTGTCTTGAGTTTGAAAGATTTTAGATCTCTTCGAAGTTTCAAATCAATTTCATTGTAAATCAGAAACAGCTGATTATAAATAGAGATCATTTCTGCAGATCTGACTTTGCGAAGAATGATCTGAGCGTACTCACGAGATTTTCTTCGTTGATAGACATTGCTCATAGTGTATTTCTCTGTTGTTATAGTAATGAGAGCTATCGCAGATGATTTCTTGAATCGAGATAATAGAGCTCAATGTCATTTGTCAAGCGAAAGCTTGAAAAGACGCTTCTTCATGTCAGTGAGCTTGAAAACATATCATCTCAGTGCAATGTCTCGTAGATAAATATACAAGTTCTCAGCTATCATCTTTTTATCTTTGATGACAGCAATATTCTTGACTCTTTCATTGAACAGATGAACATCTCGAAAGATAGTTTTCTTGTCGATATGAATCATAAGTTCTGATTTGAAACTATCTTTATAGTTGAAATCAAAGAATTCAACATCTGATGAGTTTCATCATTTCTTTCATTGAGAGTTGAAATCAGACTCATCATCTGTAGTATCGCTGTTCTCATCATTATCATCTGAGTTTTCTTCATTATCATCTATTCTCATGTTATGATTATTGATCTGAAATATCTCTTGCATCATTGCTTGAAGTGCTGTCATTTGAGCGTCGTTGAAAGAAGCTGTCATTTTGAAATTGAGTTCGACTCTAGAACGAGCAGCTTTCAAGAGTTGACTGAATATTGTTTTCTTCGTTGATGTTTTTCTTGTAGATTCAATAATGATGAAAGAACATTGACTTTGTTCAATGATGATATTTGAAATGATGCGTTGACGACGTTGTAAAGAAGATGATTCTCTAGATAGTGAAGATGATTTTCATGATAGTGAATCAATACTCTCTTCTCGAAAACAATTATGTTGTGAAGTCGATGACTTTGAGATTTCATTGATAGAAGCACGATTTGATGTTGTTGCTGTTGAACTGCTTTTCTGAGAGTTCTGTGTATCACGCTGTTGCTCAGAAATAGTAGAAAGAAAGCTTTGATACGTTTGAAAGATACGAAATTCAATCATGCTTTGAAAGAATGTTTGCAGATAACGTAGAAAGACGAGTCTATCAATCGCTCAAAGCTTGAAAAATGATGATGATTCTAAGAAATTAAATCATTGAATGATACAATCTGTAGATCGACGTATAGTAACTGATCGTAGATTGATAGTTACTATGCTTTCAACGATAAGTCAAATTTCATTCAAGAATTTCTTAGAATAGTCTTGGTTTTCTGCTCGAAGAAAAGCGTCAATAGAGAAGACTGCTTTGACAATGTCAATAGACTGATCATCAAGTCAAGTTTTGAGTTGACATTTTGAATTCAACTCGATTCAAAGTCGAGTTGCTTACATTTTTAACTCGACTTGAGTTGAGTTGCTCATATTTTCAACTTGACGCGACTTGACTCGACTGAAAATTGAGTTAACTCGACTCAATTCATCAAGAACTCAAGCTTGACGTCAAGAGAGCTAAATATAGAAATTTTTCCGGTTTTTTGCTTTTGCATTATCTTTTTGCATTACCTTTTTGATAGAAGTCATGACGGGAAACATGAAGATTATATGATAGAGAGTCATGAAGAAAAGTCATGGTAGAAGAGTCATGATAGAAAAGTCATGAAGAAAAGCTATGAAGAGAAGTTATGAAAAGAAGTCATGATAGAAAGTCATGACGAGAAATCATAAAGGCTGTTTGGTAGAGAGGTTTGATAGAAAGTCATGACGAGAAACATAAAGGGAAACATGAAGAGAAACATGACGAGAAACATGACGAGAAAACATGAAGGTCGTTTGACTTTGATAAAGAGTCATGACGGGAAAACATGGTAGAAAGTCATGAAGGAAAATCATGTAGACTGTTCGACCAAGCTATTTACATTTATCTAATATCTTGTCGAGTTGAGTCGAGTTTTCGAGTCGAGTTGTTGAATCAAGCTTCTTAATTCAACTCGAGTGCTTGAGTTCAACTTCTCAATTCAACTCGACACTTTTCCAAAAAAATTTCAACTCAACTCAACACTTTTCAAGTTGAATACTCGACTTGAACTCAAGTACTCAACTTGACACAATCAGTCTAAATGTCAAATGATTCGAATGACGTCAGCTTGATGTAGAGATTGCTACTGATACAAAGAGATCATAGAAGTGCTTGACTGAGCTTGACTGAGATAATTTAGTTCTAGATTTGATAAACAACTGAATTAATCAGAGTTGATGCTATCATTTGTTGAGATGTTTATAAAACAAGCAATAGTATTGATATTAATGATAAAAGATAAAGAGCAAATCTGAGTCAACATCAGGTTTAAGCTCGACTAGCGCGTCGCTAAAGACTCTATGCATCGTCATAGATATTAAGCTAATAATCAACTACAATGTTTAATTCATAACATGAAAGTTAAACTTGAATAGAATGTCTAGATAATTGACTTGACGTTGAGTTAACTGTTTGTTTTTCATGAAGATCTTTAAAGTCTGATGATCAATGAACATCTGAATGAGTAATTCAATGCATTCAAGCTCAAGTCTTTAATGTTTAAAACATTGAATAATGATTAGCAATTTCTTGTCATAGATGTGATAATTGCATTCAGCGAGAATCATGCTCTTGCTGTAGAATGCTACTGAGTGAAGAACATTCTCATCATTGTACTGTGATAGTATTTCATCTTTGACGTAGTCAGATGCATTGATTTTCAGAATAGTCTATCATTTGAAATTGAAATGTCGTAGTACTGAGATCGAGCTGACTTGTTTCTTTAGATTATTGAAAGCTTGAACACAGACTTTGTTTCATACAAAAGACGTGTTTTTTCTAGTCAGCTAAGTGAATGATTTGAATAGCTTCGAGAAGTTCTTAATGAAACGACGATAGAAGTTAACAAATCTCACGAAGCTCTGAACTTCTTTTAGATTGATCAACATAACTCAGTTGACTATGACTTTCACTTTGATAGAATTCATACGAAGATCTTGTTCTAAAACTATGATTTTTAAAAAGATGATTTCTTCTACATTGAATTTGCACTTTCAAATATTCATTTGTAGATCAGCTTCTCGTAGTCTGCTCAATATCATTTTAACATGTTGTTTATGTTCTCATTGAGTTTTGCTGTAGATCAGAATGTCATCTAGATAGACTTGACAAAAGTCATTTAGAAAGTCTCATAAAACATCATTCATATACTGCTGAAATGAGGCAGAATCATTGATAAGTTTGAAGAATAGCACTTTTGACTTATATGCTTCTAACGCGATAATAAAGATAGTGTAGTTCTCACTATCAAAGTGCATTCATAGTTTGTTGAAAGTTGAAATGATATCTAATCAAGTCAGATGCTTGCAATCAACTATTTTGTTGATCATCTCATCTATGAGCAATAAAGAATAGTGATTTCTTTTAATAATAGCATTGAGCTTTCGATAGTTAACGCAGAATTGTAGATCTTCATTTGCTTTCAAAATGAACAAAACAAGTGAGAAATACGAAGCTTTGCTAGAGATTATAAATTTCTTGAAAAGATTTTCGTTCAGATATTTCTTTACTTTCTGAAGCTTGTAAAGAGACATTTGATATGCTTGACAGCGAAGTGACGTTGCATCACTAGTAAGCTTTATCTTATGATCATATGAATGATGAGACGATAGCTTGTCTGCTTGAGCTTGATTAAAGACATCTAGAAAATTCTGATATTTCAATGATAACTTGACTTTAATATCTTTCAGATTCTGAGTCATTTCATCAGTAAAGAAGACGTTTATAACATCTAGTTTGCATTGAATATTGTAGACAATTTTTCTATTGATGTCTTTGATGAATATAGCAAAAATCTCTGTCTGATTCTTCTTTTTTCGTTTTACTAATGCTTGAAAAGAAGCAACGTCTATGTTTTGAATCAAGAATGACTCTTTCTGAATGAATGAAACTGAATGCTTGAGCATTTTAGAAATCTTGCTGTGAGCTGCTGAAGAGATTAAAGTTGATCATGATTAACTTAAGTGCTTTGTATTTGATGAGATTGAAAAAATCGAAATAGAAATATCTAATTGATCAGAAAATACAATAGTATCATGTTTCATGTTTAATAATATTTCATTCTTGTTCATTCAGAGTTTGCTCAATATAGCTTCATGATGCTCAATATCAGTTATCAGCATTGACATAGTCAATTTCTTATGACTTTTGATCGTGAGATTGAGTAGAATCTTATGAGTAATAGTCTTTCTAGCTAGCTTCTCATCATATTCTTGTATTAACTTCTCTTTTGCTAGTAATATAGATTGTATTTCAAGTTTCTGACATACTTTATTGACTAGTTTGTCATGTATCAGCGTGTAGATGATGAAATCACTGTCTATCAAAGAGCGAAGACTGAAAGAATTGCTTTGAGAAATAAAAGAAGCATTGATCAGAAATAACTTTTCAAAATAGTTTTCTTTCAATAGAACTTTGATTTGACTACACAAAGATATGATCTCTATCTCTTCAATAACTCTGAAAGAAATAACTAGTTTTTTGAATCAGAATCTGACTCAGAGTTTGATGTAAATCAATCAAACTCATTATCTTTTAATGCATTGACTCTCGATTAATCAAAGCACTCTCTAGAAGTATGATCTGATTTGTAACAGATGAAATAAATTTCAGCTTGTAAATCAATGTCTTTGACGTTAGTTAAAATCGCGTCACACGACTTTGAATGATCGACAAGTGTAGTAACTTTGATCTTTCTATAAAGATTCAATGAATCTCGTTTCTCAGCAAAAATGACTTGCTTTCTGACTTTGATCAAGAATTTCTTTTCTTTGATGTCATTCATGACTCAATGCTCATTGTTCAAATGAATCAGATAACTACGAATTTCATAAAAGATTCTTACTGAATCAACTGACTACTTCAAGCTGCATGAAGATGATAGACTATCTTGTCTCATAAATTGATGATTAACTGTTTATCATGATATTTCAAATAAGAGAACAGACGCTGAAACATTGAATTTGCTTTTTTCTTGAGTGAGATTAGCATATTTTCTTCAAAAGTTTGTTTCTTTGTCGAGATCATTGTAAAGCTGAGCAAGTTCATTTAACAGATTATTGACTGTGACATAGAAATTCAATGAATCTTGTTGACATCAAGCTAGAGTAATCTTGACTGCGTCTTCTTCAATTTTGAAGTGAATGTAAATCAAGATAGCTTTATTGATATTGAAATGATCAACGTTGATTTCTAGCTTGTCACGAATCTTTTCTTGTTAATCATCTCAGATAGATTCTTTTTCATCAGTAAACAAAGATGAATTTGAAAGCTTTTGAGATTGCTTGAAGAAATTGAACAGAGTAAAAGAGAAAGAAGTGACTTCTTTAAATGATTGCAGTTGATGTTGCAATTCAGTCACTTGATTTCAAAACGTCTGATTTAATTGATTCAAGCATTCTTTGACTTTATTCATTTTCTCGAAACGAGTCTTTCATATTTGTTCGCTTGATATCTTGTCAAATAGCTTACAAGCTTTCATGTCTAGATCTTGTTGAGTTCAAAGACTGTTCAAATCTTCTAGAAAAATCTCTGAATCTTGTTCAATTCAATGTTGTAACTGCTTTACATTTTTTATATTTCATGAAGTAGAAGCTTCATGAGATTCATTGAAAGTTTGAGAATGAGACAAAGAGTATTAATGTTTTTGTATAATATCAATTCTAAGATATTTTAATATGCAAAATGATAGCTCAGAATAAATGATTGAATCTGTAATGTCAGAAGAATACGAGCTTTGATTATTCTTGAAGAGATTGTTCACAGATGATTGAATTATAGCAAAGAGTTGATGATCGAGCGAAGAATGATGCTCAATAGTATGTAGTGAGATCATTTGTTAAAGTGTTTAATCTTTAGAAAAGAATGTTGCTGATTTGAGATTTTTTTTTTTGTGATTCTCAAGCAATCAACAAAGATTATTTATCATTGATTCTATTAATCGATTTTAACTGATGCTACTGACTGAGCGATAGATTCTCTAGCAATCACATGATCATATGTTTTCATTGATTTTATTGATTTCTTGATGTTGTTCTGTCTTTCGATGTTGTTGATCATCAGATACACAAATTTCTTTATACTCATCTTGTTGTCAATCAAGTGAATTTGAATGAGTAATGAAATCAGTAACATGTGATTAATGAATTCTTAAAGTAATGTTGAGATCATGTCTAGAAACTAATCAGAATGCATGCGTGACTAGAATGTTTAATCTATAGAGATAGCTATAACTAAGACTTTAAAAATACAGAAGAAAGAAGATACAAAAGACAAGAAGAACACGCTCTATATAGTAGTTACTCAGATCAACGTTAGTCTCAAAGAAAACGTGTTGAAACATAAGAAAGATGTTGATTCAAAAAATGTTTGCAACACAAAGAAATGTGTTTGTCATAGAAATCTGTTGATCATTCGTAACACAAAGAAGTGTGTTTGTCTAAAAGGCAATAAAAGCTGATTAGAAAATACTAGAAAAGAAAAAAGATGCTGAGTCATATCTGAGTCAAACCTGAGTCAGATCTAGATCAGATCTCGACTAGATTGTTGACTAGCTCTAATCAATTCTGACACATTCATAACATTGATCATGATTAACTTCAGAGTTTTGCTCATGATATTAAACAAAGCAATGAGTTAATACATCTTTTAATTAATATAGTCACTTTTTTTTGATTTGCATAGTACTATTTGTTATGAGTCTGCATAAAGCGAATCATATGAGTGTATTCTAACTAGAAGTTCAAAGCTGAAGAAGAAAGAAGATGCAACACGTTGTAAGTTTTACTCATGAAGACACGCTAGATCGCTAGCGTGTCAACATCAGCTTTATACTAGTCTATGATAGTTTGACATGATCTATGTTAGATTAACTTGAAGTGCATGATTGCAACATTACTCTTCTTCTTTATTTAACAATGTTCTCATTGCTGCAGTCTGATTGATCTTTCTTAAGTCAATTTCTATCTTGACTTGTTCAAATATCATTCATGAAAGACATTTATGATTTTCAAGCATTCTTTGAATTCACTTTCATCAACGTTGTATCAATGTAAATCGACGTCGTATTCTTTTCAATTGACACGATATTGTAGTCGTTTATTTCATTCATAGTGTCTGAAGTTCAGTATGTTTTTCATCTTTCATTCATCTTCGTCGTCAATCACTATAGAGTCAGATGATTCATTTCATTATTCATTCAACGAGTTTTTTGAATCTAGTTGCAGCAGATTTGATGCAAACTCTGAATATATCTTCATAGTCAATGATAGTTTCAGTCAATAAACATGTTTGATCTCAATCAGAATCTTGAAGAGTTTTAGCATCTTATCATTTAGCTTCTTTGATGATCGTGAGATCATTATGTTTCTAGAATTCAGAAACATCATGTCATTTATCTTGTAAATCATTTTCTTTCGATGCTTGTCAATCTGTTTCTTCATTGTGACTCTGACTCTTGTCAAGACTTGCTTAATCAATGCTAGTGATCATTTCATGTGTTCAAATATATTCTCTGCTTTGTCTGCTTCGATTCTAGCTTGAGTGATTTCATATTCGATTGAGTTCAAATCGAAGTTCATATGAGAATAAAAGTTTTTATTCAGAAAGAATGTTGACTGTTCAATTGATGATGAAATAGCATTGTTATTGATGAATTCAATCATGAATAATCAGATGAATCAATTGTCTTGTATATATGAGCAGTAGCTTCGTAGATATCATTCTACATTCTGATTCGCTCTTTCTGTCTAATCATTGATCTGAGAATGATAATCAATGAATAGTTTCATCTTGATGTTTAATCTCAGACATAAAGACTTTCAGACAATTGATATGAATTGTGAATCACGATTGAACATTATTGATCTTGATAGTTCATGAGTTCTAAAGACTCATATCAACAGTAGCTTGACTGTTTATTCTGCAAAGATTTCTTTGTCATCTGATTAACACAATATATAGTGTCGTTTCTTAGACAATCGATTTATGACTGTCAGAATCGCGTTGCTTTCATCACTTTCTGATAGATTGATAATAAAGTTTAATGATATGTTCTGTCATTGCTGCTTGAGTATGAGCAATGACTTCAGCAGTTCATTGATTCAATCTCTTGATGCTTTTAATCTACAACAAACGTAATAGTTTCAAATATAGCGTTTAATCATCGTTCTCATTTTCGATCAGCAATATGATCATCTCAGCAAGTTCAACGTTCAATTCATGTCAGAATGATCATTGATCAAAAGATCATGTGCTTTTCTTATCAATAAAATGATCATTGATTGAGAAACTCATAGTCTATCATCTTTTCAAAGTACTTCATTAAGTACTTTGCAATTGTCTAGATCAATATCTTGACAAGTTTTTCTGTTTTGTTTCATGACTATTTGAATATCAAAGCACAGTTGATTCATTTGATTTTCAACTATAATCTGATTCTGAATAGAAATCATCTCTTCAACCGAATTTTGATTAACTTTCAATTCAAGTTTCAAATCTGAGTCAGATTTTAAGTCAGATTTGAGCAAGATCTGAGTCAGATCTTGATCAACTTTCTGATCATCTTCTATTGACTGAAATTCAAATCTGTCTTTTGACAATAGCATCTGATGTTGATATAGCTTACAATCATCATTTGCTTCAACTGACTTGACGTCTGACATTCTAATCAGCGCGTCGACTTTCAGATTCTGTTTTTTCAACTGATATATGATCTTAAAGTTATATTCAGATAACTTCTCAGCTTATTTAGCTTGTCATCTGATCAGTTCTTTGATGATCATGAAGTACTTCAAATTCAGATGATTGATGAAGATCTTGATTGAAATATTCGTACATTTCAATTCAAGACATCAGTGCTTCAAGCAGCAAATGATGATCAGCAGTTTCTTGTCATAAATCTCATAGTTGCATTCTGCGAAAATCATGTTCTTGCTATAGAAGATCATTGAATGTACAATGTCTTCATCATCATACTGAGACAATACTTCGTCGTTGACATAGTTTAAGAAGTCAGTTTTCAGAATAGCTTCTCTGATTGAGTTGAAATGCTTCAGAACGAGAACTGTCATCACTTGTTGCTTCAGTTCTTCAAAGATCATCTGACAGATCTCTGTTCATTCAAAGAAATAATCTTTTCAAGTCAGCTTTATCATGAATTGAGCAATCTTTGAAAAGTTCTTTATGAATCGTCGATAGAAATTGCAGAAGTCAATGAAGATCTGCACATGAGTTAACAATCAAGACACTTTTCAGTTTTGAATCACATCTACTTTTCGAGAATTCATTCGCAGATCATTGATGAATATTAATAGTTCAAGAAATAAGATTTTCTGAATCTTGAATTTGCACTTGTCAATGTCTATCTGTAGATCAACTTCACAAAGCTTCTTTAGCACTTCTTTTACATGAGTTCTATGTTCTTTCAATGTCTTACTGTAGATGAGAATATCATTCAAGTATGTCTGACAGAATTTATGCAGACAGTTGAACAACACATCGTTGATATAATGCTGAAAGAAAGCAGATTCATTGATCAATTCAAAGAGCATTATTCTATACTTGTAAACATTGAAGAAAGTAACAAAAGTAGTTAAATTTTCGCTTTCTGAACTCATGCGCAGTTTATTGAACATGATGATAATGTTAAGTTGAATCAGATACTTACTGTCTTAAATTCGAGCTAGTACTTCATTTATCAAGAGTATTGAATAATGATCTCTTTTGATCAGAGCATTCAGTTTTCAATAGTTCATGCAAAAGCAAAGACTGTCATCTTTCTTTTCAACAAACAGTATTGACGAAGCAAAAGAAGCTTTGCTGAAAGTGATGAACTTCTTCTTCAAATTCTCTTCTAGATACTCTTTGATCTTCTGCAATTTGTAACTCAACATGAAATACAATCAACTTTTAGAGAGTTAACTTTTTTCTTCTAATTCAATCTTATGATTATATGATTGATGAAAAGACAACTGCGTTGTCTTTTCTTTATCAAAAACATTCAGAAAGTCATGATAAACTATTGAAAGCTTCTTCTTCAGTTCATTTAATGACATGACAAAGATTATTTCATTCAGTTTCGCGAAATCTTTGACTGAGCTAAGCGCTTTGTTGATTTCACTAATGATCAAGAAAAAGATCTTGATCTTCTTATTCTTGACTAAAGTTCAATATGCAGCGACTTTGATCATGACAATATTGACGAGTTTCTTTGTCTCAGTTGACTGAAAGAGACGAAGTTGATCGAAGTTAACTTAAGTGCTTTGCTTTGCTATAAAAGCAGATTCAATGAATCTATTCACTGATTTCTGATTCATGAGTCTCTTCAAGATGATCATTAATGTAACAATTGAGTTCAAGTTCTTTCATTTCATTTTGCAAATCTTGTTTGATTCAAATCTGTGAAATGCTGATTGACTGCTTACTTTCAAAACAACAGATTTTGATGTTTGAATCTTCAATGATGATATTAATCAATCATTTGCAGAATCTATCAACATTTGATTTCTTTTCAATCAAAGATTTTCAATGATTATCTTGTGCTGATCTAGACGAGTTATTAATAGAAACATCATTTCATTCTTGTGTTTTTGTATCATGATCAATGTATACAGAACGTGTGTAATTGACTTTCAATCAAAGATTTCATCATACAATCAAATCAACTTTGATTTTGACAGCAATATTGACTGAATATCAAAGCATTCACATAGCTTTAACATCAAAGATTCATCAATGAAAGTCATGTCAGTAACTTCAGTATTTATCAAAGCAAGAAATCTGAATATCTTTTCTAAATTACTTAAGATGACATCAACAGTGAACGACTTGAAATCAAATGAATCATCAAACATGTTAATGAAGCAAAATATGAGTATATCATCTTCAGTCACTACTTTAACGAGAGCAGATCATTTTTTGAATTCGCTGCGATTTTGTGCATCTGAGCTAACTTAAGACAGTTGCATGCTTGATGTTTTGACTTCTTACATTTAAAGCAGAGTTTTTTTTTAAACAACTTCTCTTTAGCAGAATCAACGTTCGATATTCTGAGTTTCTTTCATGCAAAGATTGAAGCTGAGATTGCAGTAGTGATCATTGTTGAGATGCTAGCGATAAAGCGAGCGACTTGAGTCGTTGATGTCTTGAAGACTGATTGAGCATTCAACTTTGTCAATTGAATGTTGACTTGCATGCAGATGTCAACGAATTCATTCAAATTCATAGTTTGTTCGTTGATCATGACTCGCTGAAGATCTGAGTTAATCTTATGCTGAAGATCATCTAGTAGAGTTTCATTATTGTACTTTAGTTTCATACTAAGTCTCTGAAATTTCATTCAAAATTCATGAAAGAAGATCTTGTTTTGATACAGCTTCAAGAACTGTTGTTGAGTCATGTGATGTCAATTGAAATCATTGTAAATTTTATTTATGATCAACAGTATCTTTTCTGCTTCAAGAAATGAGTTCATGATCATATTTCTCATTCTGAGTGCTATGTGTTTGATCATCGTTTCACTGACTCAACTTTTCACATATGCAATCTTTATTTCTTTGATAGAAAAATGATTCTTGTTCATCTTCAGCTTGTTTTGCATTCAAGACAATCAATTATTCACATTCTGTCTCGAATCTTCAAACAAAGATGAGTCAGATAGCTTAATTGACTTCAAGAATTGATCTTTTGAAATTGAAGTGCTTAGTTGACTTGATGTTGCTTCTTGATGATGTATAATCACGTTCTTTTTCTTCATTTCTTTCTGTAAACACGTTTGAACAACGTTCAACGTTATCTGTGTAACTTTCAACTTAATGTTGATCTTGTTGACGTCATTCAACATCTGAATCATGTCATTGTGAATCTTGATTTCAATGTCATGCTGTTGACATATGTACTTGATAAACGCAACAAAATCATCTGCTTCATGAGTGTTTATTCAAGCATTCAGTTCAGTGCTGATGCTGATCTTGATCATTTTGTGATCAAAAAGCAACACGTTCATGTTCTTTTCTTCTGTATTTGATGATGCATTCATGTCTTCTTCTTCTGATGCTGTTCAATTTTGTGATAGAAGTGATTTTCTTTCAGCATTTCAAAGTTCATAGCAAGCAATGCTCATTGATTCTGATTCTAATTCTGTACTTTTAGTCATTATGTGAGTAGAAAATTGCTGATTGAGATTCAACTGAAATTTCTGATTTCAGTTTTAAAACAATGCATTCATGTTTTTCTGTTCTTCTGTTTTGACGACGAGCTCAGTAAAGAGTTAGTCTAGAACAACATGTTCATGTTTTTCTATTCTGTTCTAGAAATTTCTTGATTTCTAATGAGTTTTCTGAACTCAATTTTCAAATTTCAATTCTGATTCAAGTTTGAGTGATGTAACTTGTTTTTATATCATCTACATGTCAATAGCAAGATTGATGAGCTTTGAACTAATGTTATGAGTCTGCATAGAGCGAATCATATGAGTGTATTCTAACTAGAAGTTCAAAGCTGAAGAAGAAAGAAGATGCAACATGTCATAAGTTTTACTCATGAAGGCACGCTAGATCGCTAGCGTGTCAACATTAGCTTTATACTAGTTTATGATAGTTTGACATGATTTATGTTAGATTAATTCAAAGTGCATGATTGCAACACTATTGTCTGAGTCTTTTTGAACTGCTTCAAATGATATTTGTATGTTACACATGCATTGAATAAACTCGTCAGTACTGAAATCAGTTCTGCAAGACTTGCTTGAAGTGCTTTGTTTAAAATATCTGAAGCATCTGATGCTTTGTCTGCTTTTACTCATTTAATTGTTTGCTTCACTTCATTTTCTGTGATGCGTAAATTGAATAAAACTGTCAGAAATATGAATGATTTTGCAATGTTGTTAACATTCATTTGAGAAGATGAAAGAAAGAACTTTTCTCGCAGTATCTTGATTTTTTTCTCAAATGTTGTTATTATATGATTAATGTTGCTTCATTTCAATGATGAAAACTGAGAAAGTTTTTTAAATAGCTGACTTTCGATTCTAGCTCATTTTGCAAAGCATCATATTGATTTGAATGCTTTGCTCAGCTCATGCATTTATGATCTGAAGTGTATGCATTTCATTTGTCGAATAATCTTGTTTTTATGATCATTATGCTTCAGATATTCATTTCACACTTTTAATGTATCTTGTGTTTTTCATATGATTTGCAGTCATCTTGATTTCATTACTACTTTGAAGCAGCTTTGATTTCAAAAGTCTCTTGCTTGATTTAATGATTTTGTCAAGAAAATAAATTTCTTGATGATTTTCTGTAGCACTCTGATAATCTTGCACACTTTGTCATTCATTATAATCTTGTTGTCTAAAGAGTGTTTCAAAAATAAATGTATTTACAAATAAGCACTCAATGCTTCTGTATTTATTTTTTTTCAAAGTTGTTGAATCAAGAGCTGCATTAAGATTGTTTATAAACATAGCTTTGTAATGATCAAAAGATGATTTGATCTTTGATGCAGATTGATTCATATCTTGCACTTGCATGTCATGAACTGTATTTTCTCGCTGTTAAAAACTAAATCAATCATTGTAAATTGATTGTAAGTTTTGCAAGTAATAATGTTTAATTTCAGCAATAATTTCAATCTTGCGTTTGTAATGATGTTTAGCAGAATATCAATCATCATATGATGAGTGAAGCATCTTTGCTTTTCTCAATGAAAATGATGTAGATTGAAATTTTCTATGATCAGTTGTTTGCAATCATTCTTGAGTAGTTCATTCAAATGAGAAATGATTAAAGATTTCTTTGTGAATGTAGTAAACAATGAGCATGAATTGTAAATATTTAAAAGTCTTAATGTTTGCGTTTTGTCATCTGCATTGCAAGTTAATATTCTGATTAAGCAAATGTCTGATTCAGCTGTTTTTACTATTCATTGATCAAATCTTAAATATTTGTTAATGTATATACATGTTCTTGATTGAGATGATGAGTTTTTCACTAAATGAAAGAAGTTGTGTGCTGAGCTAAATGATTGTAAATCATTGTTGTTGCAATCTTACTTCTGTATAATTACTATGTTGAATTCGTGAACTTCTTTGTTAATTAAAAATGATTCTTGAATTCTTAATGACTTTCTGATGTTGTACTGTAAAATTTGTAGAAAAGATTGTTTTATCATAAAGTTATTCATAACTGTTGTTGACTTTGCAATGAGAAGACTCTTTGTATGCTTTCAATCATCAAGAATCTTTCTTACTTTCTGATTAAACATTTCTGAATCTGCTCAGATGTTGTTTCATCTGAGTCGCTACTTACATAAAAGAAAAGATTAACTCATCTTTTCTTGATCTTTACTATCTGTCAAGCTGATTCATCAATAATTCAACTGTATATTTTCAACATAATTGTTGTTGAGCTTGAGAAATTTATTGAATTGAAAAAGTTCATTAAATCTGAAGAGTTCATTGAATTTAAAGAGTTCAGAGATAGTGAGAAGAGTGCGTGATTGTATTTAAATGTTTCAGAGTATCTGAATGATTTGTTTCTATAAATTTCAAATGCTTGTTTCATTTGCTGTTGTCACTTGAAACAGATGCATCTTCAGAGTTCATGATTTTCATTGCAATTGATGCAACATCTTCTGTTCAAAAACATCATGCACTTCTTGATGTGATGTTTATCTGCACACTTTTTACAACGCTGATTCTTTCTGCAAAACTTAGTCATATGATCAAATTTGTAACATTTAAAACACTGTGTGATATGACAGTTTTTTTCAAATAGCTCACATGCACATTCTTGATACAAGTTCAGCATGTTCATGTTCATTAATTGATTCATCATCACTTCAATCATGATCTTTATGATGAGTGATGAATAAGTCTTCTCGCTCTTTGCTATTTTCTTGAGTCAGACTATTCTTAGAACTTTCAGATCTTTATGAAGTCTTACATTATCTTTTATCAATCTTTTAATAATTTTTTTCTGATTGCTTGTGTCTATTGTAGTGTGTATTTCATGTGTCAGCACTGCAAAGATTCAACATGTTACATATGTTAAACTTGTGATTTCTTTTGCTCATGTTTGAGTCTTTTTCAGATTTGCTCAAGCATCTAAGCTGACTGCGTGAAGAAAAATGTCATTGCTACTCAGCTTGCAAAGTGACATGATTAGATTTCTTTGATCTGTCAACACGTCTGCGATTTTCTGTAAAATCTGTTCAATCGACTTCTTCTGTATTTCTTCTATTTCTCTTCTGTTTATTATTTTAATCATGATTTCTCGTCTCTTGCAAAGCGACAACGAGTCATCTCTGAAACGTTGCTTCTTTGTCGCTATTTCTTCTCTTGTCACGTTCGCTTATGACGTAATTTTCGTTGAAAGACGCGTGCTTTTCTGTGTATGCAACTGCTTGTTAAGCAGTTGAACTGATGTCTTCAGTTTCTGTACATTCTTCGCGATGAATGCATTCTGATTCGTGTGATGTTTTTCTTCTGAGTCGAGTCGAAGACATCGAATCAGCTTCAATGCTACCTCTTTTCACGAATGATCTTTGCTCTTCTCTTTCTCTAACGTTGATATCTTTATTAGTAGATCAATAATGTTAGCAACGTTCTCTTCATCATTGCGTAAGCATTTCTGTTACGATTCTAGCCTTCGTCTATTCTTCGCCTAGTCTTCGCCTGGTTTCATTCTAATCGAGCTCAGCGAAAACCTGATCTAGAGGTGATATCATTGAAACTCTGCATCATATGTGTAAGACGTCAACTCAATTGAGTCTAGCACAGAGCTGAGAAACATACATATAAGAATCGAGTTCTTTTCTGTAGATACTTTTCTTTCTTAGTATTTATCTATTAGTTAAATGACACTTCTATGACTCGCTCTAGACCGATCTCTAACAGTAGATAAATACTAATCAACTACTCTGCTATCAACGTGTAGATGATACGAAATAACCTACTTCTATTCAGAAAATTCGCAAGAAATTCTTCAAATTACTTTCATCAAAACACATCTGCAAATTTACTCAAATTTATCAAATCAATCACTCAATCTTACTACAATCAAACCTACTCTTATCTTTCTCACAATGACACGCGACTCTGAATCAGTTGAGTCATGAACAACTCGTCTGCTTAGAAGCACTGCTAGTAGACGAGTTTTTCTTATTTCTTTCGATGCTTCAGCAAGATCTCAGAATGTCGCTATCTCATGAAACATCAACATGAGTCAACAACTTCGTCAATGAGCTATCGATCAGTCAGATGAAATCATCAAGATGCTGGTCGAGCTAAGAGATCAACGAGACATGACTTTGAAACTCAATGAGCAATGAATCAATGTTCAAGTCGATCACATCAAGAGACTTGATGAGCTAAAGATCAATCAAACGACAATAGACACTCAAGAAGAGACTATCGTCGAACTACAAGAGAAAGTCTTGAGTCTAAAAAAGAAACAGCGTTCAGCGAATCAGTCTCGACCTCGTCAGTCTACTGAATCTCGAGTTTCTACGAAATCTCTATCTCGTCAATCTATCGAGAATCATACTCAACGTAAGTCGTTCACTCTATTCAATAATGATTATCACAAGTCTTTCAAGTTTTCAAATTCACCTGTATTCATCAATGAAGGTGAATCAACATGAGATAGCTGAAGAATCAAGATAAACGACAAGCTTCAGGCAAATGTCGATCACTTCGTCGATGAGACTATCTGCATTGTCTATGTGATATCTAGACTAGAAGATGACGTTGCTGAGCATACCTTCGCTTGACATCATCATGATGCTTCGCATTCTTACATCTCGATCTACAAGCTACTCAAGCATCTAGAAGAGATCTACGAAAACCAGAATAAGAATCGAAAGTGTCGTCGCAAGTACAACGCTCTGAGACAAGCAGACAAGCTCTTCAACGTCTTCTACTTCGACTTTATGAAGCTATTCAGCTACCTAGACTACGATGATTGCACTCTGATGAACGATCTTCAGAATAAGATCAACAATCGCTTGCAGAATGCTCTGTCAGTATGCTTCGAAGACTTCGCTTCACTTCATCGTCTCAAGAACTTTCTTCAAGAAGTGAATAATAAACAGCGAGTCAACTATCAGCTACGCAGTCAGCTTCGCACTGTCATCATCAAAGTCACTGTCATATCTGATAAATGCACTGCTACTTCATTGTCAGCAGTGACGACTTCGATAATCAAATATGTCAAGTCGACTATCTTTTCTACCTCTGAGTCAGTCAAATCGTCTATCGTCTGCTATATCTGCAAGATTTCAGATCACTTATTCAAGAACTGCTCTCAGAACAAGATTAACATCTCGACATTTCATGCATTTACCTTTCATCTACATGAAATCATCATTTCGAAGAACAAAGAGAATGAGAAAATGTTTTCTTCAGAAGATAGCGAGGCAAAAAACTAGAGACTTTCATCAAAGACGCGATGAAAGATGTGTTAATTTCTTCAACGATGAGCATGTCAAATGACTCTTTTGCTTCTGAATCTTTGACTATTGAATGTGTACTTTCTAACAATGAAATTAGTTACTCATTGAAGTCATTGATAAACATCGAAGCTGCTGACTATTCATTCATTGATGAAGTGATCGCGCAGATTGTTTGTGATCAGTTGCAAATCGAGTCTCTGACTTTGATCAAAGCTAAGTCAATTCAAGAATTCGACGATCACTATGCTAAGAAACTCATTACTCATGCCATTTATTTGAATCTGACTGTTCAAGATCATATGATTGATACAGCTTCTATGTTGATCACTCGACTGAGTCAACATCAAATGATTCTTGAAAAAACATGAATGAACAAAATCAATCTAGTAATTGATATGCAAATCAATTCTCTTCGATTTTCGAATTTCACTCTCAATTCAAAATCGATTGTTCTACTCACAAGCAACAAGACAATCATGAAGCAGAAGAGTTTGACTTCTACTCATATACTGAAGAGATCTTTCACTACTTCTCAACCCAGTTTGAAATCACTCTCTTTCAGTCAGTTCAATGAGAAGTCAGTTAAACTAATTGAATAGTTAAAATCGCGCGACGCGACTTTAACTAACGCTCAAATTTCTAAATCGACGTCAGGTTCAATGAACATAGCAATGATAGAGACAGTGACATATAGAATGTTAGTCAAACGATCAGATGTCAAGATCTTTGCTGTTATCATCTTGAAAATCGATCGACTCATAACTACAGTCAAAAACAAGTCTGAAGAAGTGAATCTGCATGAGCTTTTTCACGCTGAAGTTCTTGAGCAAGTTAAGATCAAGCTTCTCTCTGAATATCACGACTATCTAGACGTCTTCGATCGAGCTATGATCGATCAGCTATCATTGCATCGTCTCTACGATCACAAAATTGAGTTGATCGATGAAGAAACATCTTCTCGAAGCAGACTATATCAGATGTTCAATCACAAGCTTCAGAAGGTAAAGAAGTATCTGATCGACCATTTAAACAAAGGGTTCATTTTCTTCAGCTTTGCATCATATGTCTCGCTCATTTTGTTCATTGAAAAGAAAGATGATAGTCTGCGTTTCTGCGTCAATTATAGAAAGCTCAATGCTTTGATCAAACGAAATCACTACTCTTTGCCATTGATAGACGAGACTCTCGCTCGTATACAAGAAAGCAAGTATCTGACTCGATTGAACATCATTGTCGCGTTCAACAAACTATGCATGCACTCAGGTAGTGAAGATTTGACTATCTTTATTATCTTCTTCGACTCATACAAATATCATGTAATGCTCTTTGAATTAATCAACGAATCGACGTTCTATCAACACTATATGAACGACATGTTGTTCAAATATCTACATCAGTTTTGTCAGATTTATCTAGATGACATTATCATTTACAGCAAGATCTTGAAGAAACACAAGCGACATGTACGATTGATCTTGAATAGACTACAAGAAGTCGATCTACAGATAAACATCAACAAGTGCGAGTTTCATGTTCAGAAAACTATCTTTCTAGAACTTTTGATGTCAATCGAAGAACTGAAGATGAATTCTCAAAAGGTACAAGCAGTCGTTGATTGATCTACACTCAATAATCTCACTCAGATGCAGTTCTTCATTGACTTCTGCAACTTCTATCGACGCTTCATCAAGAACTTTTCGAAGATTGTTCATTCAATGATTCAACTCACTCAAAAGAAGATCATATTTGAATGAAATGAAGTCTGTCAGATCGTCTTCGATCATATGAAGAGACGTATGATCAAGACTTCTATACTACGTCACTTTGATCAAACTCGTGAGACTATTCTTGAAATTGACTCATTCGACTACGTCAACAATGAAGTTCTCTCTCAATATGATGATGAAGAAGTACTACATTCAATTGTCTTCTATAGCAAGAACATGTCTTCTGCTGAATGTAACTACAAGATATATGATAAAGAACTTCTGATCATCATTTGAGCATTTGAACACTGACGACTTGAACTGAAGCTAACTGACATTTTTATCAAGATGTTCATCGATCATCAAGCGCTCACTTCATTGATGAAAGATAAAGAGCTGAGCAGACATCAGATGCGTTGAGTTCAGAAGTTTGCTGATTTCAACTTCAGAATAATGTATTGATCTGACAAACAGAACATCAAGATCAATGCATTAACTCGTTGAGCTGACG
>JAABUW010002086.1_pt1 | contig 31252 bp, 28 predicted proteins | sample 5560081 | NCBI WGS metagenome assembly JAABUW01 (sample SAMN10711882, study PRJNA513363) | rock metagenome | isolation source: Antarctica rocks | place: Antarctica: Victoria Land, Knobhead sud | reverse complement strand
TCTGGGTTTTTGGGGCTGCGCTGTCAGACATCTTCGGGATCCTCGCGTCTCGGTGCTGGGGTTCAGTATCGGTCCTGGGTTCGGTGTCGGGGTGGCGTCGCGGGAGACACCGGTGGCGTGCGCGTCGTCACCGCTCAGTGCGTGGCGGGCCGGATCACCGCCATCCGGGTCACCGTGAGCTCCTCGATCGCGAAGCGGGGCCCCTCTCGGCCCGCGCCGGAGTCCTTGACGCCGCCGTAGGGCATCACGTCGGAGCGGAACCCGGGCACCTCGTTGACGATGACCCCCCCGGTCTCGATCCGGTCGATCGCCGCGAACGCCGTCTCCAGGGAGGAGGTGTAGACGCTCGCGTGCAACCCGTAGCGTGAGGCGTTGACGAGCTCGAACGCCTCCTCGACGTCGCGGACCGAGCGCACGGCCACGACCGGCCCGAAGATCTCCTCGTCCCAGGCGGCCTGGCCGTCGGGCACGTCGAGGAGCACGGTGGGGCTGAGAACGCCGTCGTCGAAGGTCCCCCCGTGGACGAGGCTCGCACCTGCGGAGACCGCCTGGTCGACCCAGTCCCTGACCCGGGCGGACGACCGCTCGTCGATGAGAGCCGAGACGCGCGTCGCCGGCTCCCGCGGGTCGCCGGTGACGACCTCGTCGATCCGGTCGGCGAGGCGCTTGAGGAAGTCGGCCCGGACGTCCTCGACGACGAGGATGCGCTGGACGCTGATGCAGGCCTGTCCCGAGGCGTAGTACCCACCGCGGATGACCGCGTCGGCCGCCGCGTCGAGGTCGGCATCGGCCGCCACGACGAGGGCCGCGTTCGAGCCGAGCTCGAGCAGGACCTTGGTCGGCGCGGCGTCGCGGGCGATCTGGTGGCCGACCCCAGCGGATCCGGTGAAGGACACGGCGCCGATGCGCGGGTCGGTCGTCAAGGCAGCCCCGACCTCGGGGCCGCCGGTGACGAGCTGGACCGCCGCGGCCGGCCCGCCTGCCGTGACAAGCGCCTCACGCACCGCGTGCACGAGCCACAGCGTCGCGAGCGGGGTCTGCGGGGCCGGCTTGGCGATGATCGGGCAGCCAGCGGCCAACGCCGGAGCGATCTTGTGTGCCGCCAACAACATCGGGTAGTTGAATCCGGCGATGCCGACGACCACGCCGATGGGTTTGCGCACCCAGAAGCCCAGCAGCCCCTCCCCGCTCGGGAGGAGGTCCAGGGGCACGGTCTCGCCGTGCAGCCGGGCCACCTCCTCGGCCGCGGTCTGGAGGGTGAGGAGGCTGCGGTCCACCTCGACCCGGCAGTCGACCAGCGGCTTGCCCGTCTCGAGGACGAGCAGCTGCTCGAACTCGTCCCGGTGCTCGAGGACAACGGCGTGCGCGCCCTGGAGCGCGGCCCGCCTGACGTGGGACGGCAGGCGACCGACCACATCCCGCACGGCGAGCGCCTCGTCGAGGGCACGCGAGGCGAGCGCCGCGTCCCCGACCGGCGCCCACGCGACGAGCGACCCGGCATACGGGAAACGGATCTCGGCCGTGGGCAGGTCGGTGACCCACCCGTCGCCGACGGGGAGCCCGTCCGGCCAGCTGGGGGTGAAGAGCGGTTCGGTCATTGTCTCTCCTTCTCGTGCTGCGCCTCGATGCGGGCGAGCTCCGCCGCGGCGAGGTCCGACGTGCTGGCCCCGCGCAGGGCCTTCTCCATGGTCGGGACCGCGGCGAGCAGGCGCTGTGTGTAGGGGTCCTGGGGGTCGTTCCAGATCTGCTCCACGGGTCCGATCTCGACGATCTCGCCGCCGTTCATCACCGCGACGCGCTGGCAGAGGTGGCGCACGACCGAGAGGTCGTGCGAGACGAAGACGAGGGTCAGGTCGAGCTCGTCGACGAGGTCCGAGATGAGGTTGAGGACCTGTGCCCGGACCGACACGTCGAGGGCGCTGACCGGTTCGTCGGCGAGCAGGATGCCCGGGCGGGGGGCGAGGGCGCGAGCGATGGAGATCCGTTGGCGCTGTCCACCCGAGAACTGGTGCGGGTATCGCCCGGCAGCGGTGTCCGGCAGGCCGACCGACGTGAGGAGCTCGTCGACTCGCGCGCGTGGGGCGCGATGCCGTTGCGCGACAAGGGGTTCGGCGACGATGTCACGGACTCGCATGCGCGGGTCGAGCGAGCCCATCGGGTCCTGGAAGACGAGCTGCAGGCGGTCGCGAAGGAAGCCGAGGCGCCGCTCGGGCAGCCGTGCGATGTCGGTGCCTTCGATGTGCACCTCGCCCGCGGTCGGCTGGTCCAGACCCGCGAGAATGCGCAGGAGGGTGGACTTGCCGCACCCCGACTCGCCGACGATGCCGAACCGCTCCCCCGGCTGGACGTCGAAGCTGACGCCCCGAAGGGCCGGGACGACGGGTCCGGCTCGGAGCAGGGAGGTCCGGGGCCGCCGGTAGTCGCGGGTGACCTGCCGGACCGAGATCGCCGCTGACCCCGAACCGCTTCCGTCCGACAGGTCGGTGGCTCTGGCCGTCGAGGTGCCGGACGCAGCCGGGGCGTCCTGCGCTGCGTCCGACAAGCCGGTGGCTCTGGCCGCGGAGGTGCCGGACGCAGCGGGATGGTGACACGCGAAACCGTATGCCGGGTTGTCGCCCTCCACGTTGTCGCCCTCCCCGTTGGCGCCCGCCCTGCTGTTCGCACCGGTGGCGTTCGCGCCGGTGGCGTTCGCACCGGTAGCGATCCGACGCGTCCACGGCGGGGTCTGCTCGCACTCGTGCGTGGCGTGGGGGCACCGGTTGCGGAAGACGCAGCCGACCGGGAACTCCCCGGCCGACGGCACGGAGCCCTTGATCGTCGCGAGCCGACCCTGCTCGTCGACGACGGCGAGGTCGGAGGCCGCGAGCAGGCCCTCGGTGTAACGGTGCCGGGGTTGGGTGAAGACCTCGTCCACGGTGCCCGCCTCGATGATCCGTCCGCCGTACATGACGAGGACGCGCTCGCAGGCCGTCGCCACGACGGACAGGTCATGGGTGATGAGGAGCAACGCCGAGTCCCGGGCCTGCACACCGGTGACGATGAGGTCGAGCACGAGTGCCTGCACCGTGACGTCGAGTGCCGTCGTCGGTTCGTCGCAGATGAGCAGGGCAGGGTCGTTGGCCAGGGCCAGCGCGAGCACGACCCGCTGACGCTGGCCACCGGACAGCTGGTGCGGGTAGGCCCGGGCGGCCTCCCGGGGGTCGGGCAGGCGGACCTGGTCGAGCAGCTCGACCGCCTTGCGCCGGGCGGCGGCGCGGTCCGGCTGGGTCTGGTGGATGAGCATCGACTCGGCCACCTGGTCACCGACCCGCATGGTCGGGTTGAGCGCGGTCATCGGCTCCTGGAAGACCATGGCGACGTCCTTGCCGCGCACCGCGGACAGCCGCCGCTCGCTGGCACCCACGACGTCGTGGGCGACGCCGGCGAGCCGCACGGATCCGGTCGGCTGGAGGTCCTCGGGCAACAGCCCCATGAGTGAGAGTCCCGTCAGGGACTTGCCGGACCCGGACTCTCCGATGAGACCGACCCGCTCGCCCCGCCCGATGCTGAACGAGACGTCGTCAACCAGGGCCAGGCCGCGGACTCCCACGCCGAGCGCTCGGACGTCAAGGACCGGCGCGATCGGAGCATCGGTGTGTCGCACCGCCGTTGACGTCATGGCGCTCATCGGCGGTCCTCGAGCCTGGGGTCGAAGCGGTCCCGAAGGCCGTCGCCGAGCAGGTTGAAGCCGAGGACGACGACGGCGATGAAGATGCCGGGGACCACCGCGAGGCGGGGAGCGCTGAAGAGCAGCTCCTGACCCTCCTGCAGCATCCGGCCCCAGGACGGCGTCGGCGGCGGGGTGCCCAGCCCGAGGAAGGAGAGGGCCGCCTCGGCGAGCACCGCGATGGCGAAGGAGACCGACGCCTGGACGATGACGAGGCTGCTGACGTTGGGCAGGACGTGCCGCAGCCCGATCGCCGTCGGGCGCCGTCCGGCCGCCCGGGCCGCCAGGACGTACTCGGAGCTCATGACCTGCAGGGCGCCGCTGCGGATGAGGCGCGCGAAGCTCGGCACGGTGGCGATGCCGATGGCGACCATCGCCACGAGCGTCGACCCGCCGTAGACCGCGGAGAACATGATGGCGAGCAGCAGGGCAGGGAACGCGAGGAGCAGGTCGTTGCCTCGCATGATGACCTCACCGAACCACCGGGGAGCCATCGCGGCGAGGATGCCGAGCGGGACCCCGATGACCGCGGCAACGCCGACGGCGACGACCCCGACGAAGAGCGTCGTCCGCGACCCCATGAGGATCTGGGAGAGCACGTCGCGGCCGAACTTGTCGGTGCCGAGCCAGTGGCGCCCGCTGAACCCCTGAAGCCGGTCGGTCGCGTTGACGAACGTCGGGTCGTAGGGCGTCCAGACGAACGACAGGAGCGCCATGAGGATGACCGCGCCGACGATCGCGCCCCCGATGAGGAGTCCGGCGCCCAGAGCCCGGCGCGACGACCGCGTCCGGCTGCTGGCGTTCGACGCACTGGTGTCCGGCCCCCGCGCGGCCGTTCCGCGGTCGGGAGCGAGGGCGGCTTCGGACGGCATACCCGTTGCGGGGGGCTGCAGCTCGCTCATCGCGCACCTGCTCGCAGCCGGGGGTCGATGGCGACGTAGAGCAGGTCGACGACGAAGTTGACGACGAGGACTGCGACGACGAGGACCATGACGACGTCCTGGACGATCTTGAGGTCGCGTTGGCCAACGGCGTCGAGCAGGAGGCTGCCCAGACCAGGGATGACGAAGACCCGCTCGACGACGACGGCCCCGACGAGGAGGGTGGCGAGCTGCAGCCCGAGCACGGTGACGACCGGGACGGCGGCGTTGCGCAGCCCGTGCCGGCGCAGCGCAGCCGTCGGCGAGAGCCCCTTCGAGCGCGCTGTCCGCAGGTAGTCCTCGCGCTGGACGTCGAGGATCGCACTGCGGACGTAGCGGGTGAGCACGGCGCCCTGGACGAGGCCGAGGGCCAGCGCCGGCAGCAGGAGCTGCTTGAGGAACATCGCCGGGTCGTTGGCAGGAGGTGTCCAGCCGTTCGCCGGGAGCCAGCCCAGCTGCACGGCGAAGACGGTGATCAGGAGGATTCCCGCGAGGAAGGCGGGGACGGCCACCCCCACCTGCGACAGTGCGGACAGCGCCAGCCCCGAGGGCCGCCGGTGCCGCAGCGCACTCGCGGCCCCCAGCGGGACCGCGATGACCGCTGCCAGGACCATCGACGTGCCGACGAGCCACAGGGTCACCTGCAGGCGGTCGGACAGCTGGGGTCCGATGTCGGCCCGCGAGACGTAGGACTGCCCGAGGTGGCCGGTCAGGAAGCCGCCGATCCAGTCGACGTACTGCGTCACCAGTGGCCGGTCGAGCCCGAACTGGGTCCGCAGCTGCGCCACCGACTCATCAGATGCGTTGACCCCCAGGGCGACCCGCGCCGGGTCGCCCGGCAGGATCGCCATGAACGCAAACACGAGCACCGAGCTCGCGAACAGGCTCGCGGCGAGGATCCCGAGCCGGCGGGCGGTGCGCAGGATCACGACCTCGACAGCCCCGAGAGGTCGAACGACTCGGTGATCGCGTTCTTTGGCAGGCCGGTGACGCCCTTGTCGGCAACGATGAGGTTGGGCAGCAGGAAGAGGAAGTCCGCTGCAGCGTCCTGGGAGAGCTCCTTGGCGGCCTTCTTCAGGTCGGCGACCTGCTCCGCCTCGGTGCCCGAGTCGGCTGCCGCCAGGTCCGCCTGGAACCGGGGGTTGTCGTAGCGCGTGTAGTATGTCTTCGTCCCGAACACCGCTCCGAGATCACGCGGCTCGACGTGCGCGATGATCGACATGTCATAGTCCGCGTCCTTGAAGACGGTCTGCAGCCAGGCGGCCGGGAACTCGAGCTGGTCGAGGTTGACCTTGATCCCGGCCTGCTCCAGCTGCGACTTGACCACCTGACCACACGCCACGGCATACGGGAGGTTGGGAATCCGCAGCCGCAGGGTCGGGGTGGCGTTGCCGGACTCCGCGAGCAGGCTCTTGGCCTTGGCAAGGTCGAACGGGAAGTCGCCGGTGCGGTCCTCGTACCAAGGGTCGGTGGGCGGCACCATGCTGCCGATGAGCGCGCCCTTGCCGGCCCAGCACGTGTCCACGAGCGCCTTGTGGTCGATCGCCGAGCGGATCGCCTGGCGGACCTTGACGTCGGTCAACGGCGCCTTGGAGTTGTTGAAGGACAGGACCACCTCACCGTTGGTCGTGCCCTCGATGATCTGGTACTTGTCGTTGCCCTGGAACTGCTTGAGCGACTCCGGCGCCTGCACGGTGCCGACGACGTTGACCGTGCCGGTGAGCAGGGCGTTGTTGAGGGCGGTCGGGTCCTTGAAGTACTTGAGGTTCACGGTCGAGAAGGCCGGCTTGGACCCCCAGTACTTCGGGTTGGCCTTGAGGACGATCGAGTCGCCGCGGTTCCACGCGTCGAACTGGAACGGTCCGGTGCCAACGGGTTTCGTCGCCAGCGCTTCGACCCCCTTAGTGCTCATCATCGCGCCGATGCGCGTCGTCATCCGGAACAGCCAGTCGTTGCTCGGCTTGCTCAGGGTGACCTGGAGCTGCGTCGGGCTGAGCGCCTTGACGTCGGTCACGACGTCCATCGCCTTCTTGAGCGAGATCGTCCACTTCGTCTTGACGTTGTTGATCGAGAAGACGGCGTCGTCCGCGGTGAACTTCTCGCCGTTGGTGAACGTCGCGTTGTCGACGAGGTCGAAAGTGTAGGTCTTGTGGTCGTCGGAGACCTTCCATGACTTGGCGAGGCCCGGCACGACCTTGCCGCCCTGGTCCTGCTTGACGAGGGTCTCGTAGACGTTGGTCAGCAGTGCCTGCGGGATCGCGGCGCCGTCGACCTTGGTGAAGTCGAGGCTGGCCGGCTCGGCGACGAGACCGACGGTGAGGGACGTCTTGTCGCCGCCTGCTCCACCACCGGCGGTGCCGCTCGAGCCGCTCGTGCTCGAGCCCGCCGAGCAGGCGTCGAGCATCACGATGAGGGCGACGCCGATCACCGTCGCGGTACGGGGAATCTTCACAGGGGGTCTCCGTCGGGGGTCGGGTCTGTCGGGCTCCGGGAACAGCATGGCGTACGCCGGGTGCTCGTCGCGGGCTGTTCCTGTTGGTTGCGCCGGGCCAGCTGGTCAGACCAGTGGACTTTTCTGCGTTCAGCGCTAATCTGGCAACTCACCCCCGGGTTGTCAAGGGTGGTGCCTGATTCGTGACCGGTGGTTCGAGGGGTGTCCGTGGAGGAGAGCGAGGCGGTCACGCGGTGGACCGCGACCCAGCTCCTGGCCGGCTTCGCAGACCGCAGTCTGTCCCCGGTGGAGGTCCTGACGGCGGTCAGCCAGGTCATCGACGAGCGCGAGCCCGTCCTCAACGCGCTCTGGGTCCGGTCGGCGGACAGCGCGCTCGAGGAGGCACGGGCCAGCGAGCGACGCTGGTCACGGGGGGAGCCGCTCGGCCCGATCGACGGAGTTCCTGTCACCCTCAAGGAGAACATCGCCCGCGCCGGGGTGCCGATGCCCGGGGGGCACAACGGGTCGGAACCGTCTCTCCCCCAACGCAGCTCACCAGTAGCCGACCGCGTGGCCGAGTCGGGCGGGGTCGTGATCGGGTCGACGGTCATGCCCGACTGGGGCATGTTGTCGTCTGGAGTCTCCAGCCGGCACGGCGTCACCCGGAGCCCGTGGAACCCCGCGTGGACCACTGGCGGCTCGTCCTCCGGGGCCGGGGCGGCGTGCGCCGCCGGCTACGCGCCGCTCAACGTCGGCACCGACATCGGCGGGTCGATCCGGCTGCCGGGCACCTGGCTGGGGCTGACGACGCTCAAGCCGAGCGCGGGCCGCGTCCCCCTCGACGGGCCCTATCTCGGCCGCGCCGCTGGCCCGATGACCCGTTCAGCCGACGACGCCGCCCTCTTCCTCTCGGTCCTGGCCCGCCCGGACGTGCGGGACTGGACGGGCCTGCCGCCCGTCGAGCTGCCCCTGGGGGACCTCGGTCTAGACGTGTCCGGCGTGCGCGTCGGCCTGCATCTCGACGCCGGATGCGGCATGCCGGTCGGGCCCGAGGTGGTCGACGCCGTGACGGAGGTGGCCACGGTCTTTGCCGGCGCCGGCGCGGTCGTCGAGGACGTCGCTCCCTTCATGACCCCGGAGATGCTCGCCGACCTCGACCTCTTCTGGCGGGTCCGGTCCTACAACGACTTATCCGCCCTCACGCCCGAGGGCCAGAGCCGGATCCTGCCGTTCATCCAGCGCTGGGTCCAGGGCGGTGCCCGGGCCTCCGGCTCACGGGTCCTTGAGTGCTACCAACGGATCATGGACCTGCAGCGGGTCACCGTGGCCGCGACCCAGCCGTTCGACGTCGTCCTGTCCCCCGTCGCCCCCGGGGTGGCCTTCCCGGCCGAGTGGCCGATGCCGTTCGGGGACGAGGACCGCGGGATGGCCCACATCGGCTTCACCGTCCCCTACAACATGTCGGGCCAGCCCGCCGCCACGACGAACTGCGGCTTCACGCCCGGCGGCAAGCCGATCGGCGTGCAGGTCTCCGGGCGCCGGTTCGACGACGTGGGCGTGCTGCGAGCGTTGCGGTGGTACGAGGCGGCGCGACCGCCGTCGGCCGTGCCGGACTGGCCGATCGCCCGAGACAGTGCCCACCCGGCATACGAGCGGGTGAGCGATGGTTGAGACCCCGACCTTCCAGCCGGTGCGTGCGGTCCGGCTCTACGAGCGGATCGTCGAGCAGATCGAGGCGATGCTCGCGTCCGGCCAGCTCCAGCCTGGCCACCGGCTCCCGAGCGAGCGTGAGCTCGTCGTCCAGTTCGCGGCAAGTCGCTCGACCGTGCGCGAGGCGCTGCGCGTCCTGGAGTCCAACGGTGTCGTCCGCTCGCGTCCCGGCGACCCGAACGGGCCGGAGGTCCTCCCCTACTCCTCGGGCGGGCTCGAGAAGCAGCTGACCCGGCTGGCCCGACTCTCCGAGCTGTCCCTCTCCGAGCTCATCGGGTCGCGGATGATCCTCGACGCCGCCGCCAACCGGCTCGCCGCCCGGCTGAGGACCCCCGGTGAGTTGCGCGAGATGGAGGCCACCCACCGGGCCATGCGCGACGCGGTCGACGTGGGCTACGAGGCCTTCTCCGAAGCCGACGTGGCCTTCCACGAAGCCGTCGCACGGGCCTCGCGCAACGCGATGATCCAGGTCTGCAACGCGGTCGTGCGGGATGTCGTGCTCGGGCTCATCTCGACCAACATCTCGAGGTCGCGCAACTCCCACGCCCTCATGCAACAGTCGCTCGAGCACCATGCCGAGGTCCTCGACGCGATCCGGGCCGGCGACGGGGAGCGAGCCGCGCGCGACTCGACGCGAAGCCTCTACGACTACTACTCCGGCTACCTCACCCCCGCGGGGCGGGAGCCGCTGCTCGCCCTGCTGGACTGACCGGGGCGGGCTGCTCCCCTGCTCCCCTGCTCGGCTGAGCGAGCGGGCTCCTGGCCGATCCCACCGGATCCCCGCCGATCCCCCTGCATCCGGAGGGACTGGTCATTCTCTGGGGGCGAGGAGCAGGTCAGGCGGAGGCCTGGTCAACGTCGTTAAGGGCAGGCACCTGCCGGATGACGTGCCTGGTCACGACCCAGACGCCCAGAAGGCTCAGACCGCTGGCCCGACAGGAGGCGATCGCCGCCTCGTGCCACGCCCGGTCGGTGTCGGTGACGAAGGCACCCTTCTCTCGGGCGATTGCCACGAGGATGCCCCCGCGCAGAGCCTGCTCGGCCGCGAGGACCTCCAGCGCTGCGAAGACCCTTCGCCGCTGCTCGCGCGACATCCGCGTCGGAGGTCTGGGAAAGACCATGGGTTGCACGAGCTGGCCCGCCTCGCCGCAGAGCAGGATGCAGAGGGCGCCGTCGATGCGGTCCGTGTCGCGCACGACGAGGTCAAGCAGGTCGGGCGTGATGTCGGCGTCGGTCACCGGCCGGGTCGGCCAGTCCGGGGGCAGGTCCTGAAAGGTCATGCGAGAAGCCTGCCGCCCCCACGGCATACGCGATCGCTTGTCCACAGGCCACTTTCAGCGAGCCGCCGGAGCGGTGGTTTGATGGGGGCATGAGCACAGATGCTGACTACGCACCGAGCCCCACCGGATGGGTCCGCGAGCAGGTGGAGGCCATCGAAGCCGCCGGCGACACCCGCGTCGCGCAGGTACAGGGTCGACCGATCGTCATGCTGACGATGCGCGGCGCGACCTCGGGCAAGATCCGCAAGGTGCCGCTGATGCGGGTCGAGCACGAGGGGCGTTACCTCGCGGTCGCGAGCAGGGGTGGCGCGCCGGAGCACCCGAAGTGGTACGGCAACCTCATCGCGAACCCGGACATCGAGCTGCAGGACGGGACGACGACCGTCCCGATGAGGGCCCGCGAGCTGGAGGGGCAGGTGCGCTACGAGTGGTGGGTGCGCGCCGTGGAGGCCTTCCCGCCCTACGCCGACTACCAGGTCAAGACCCAGCGCCAGATCCCCGTCTTGATCCTCGAACCACGCTGAGACGCCGCGCCGACGGCCTCGGTCGCGGTCTCGGTTTGGGGCTTGGGGCAGGGAGCGCGGGGCGTGGGGCAGGGAGCGCGGGGCGTGGGCAGGGCCGCGGGTGCGGGGCTGGCCGGGCCTGAGGCCGGGGGCGGCCAGCGATCTGGTGCAGCGTGGCAGGAGGGGCTTCCACTCCTCGACGAACGGCGCCTCGCCGTGGAGCCCTGTCTCGCGCAGCCGGTGGTGCACTGTGAGCTCGTGGTCCGCGCCCGAGACCGCGAGCAGGCCGTCGGGTGTCGAGGCGTGCGGTGCGTGAGCGGGCGCCACTCTGATGGCCGCCCGCCGGGAGACAGCGGGGTCGGAGTGCTCGTCCTCGGTGGGGGCGGGCGACGCGCTGCCCGCACCGACAGTCACCGCCGCGAGACCACCCTCGGCCAGGAACCCGCTCAGAACGCGACCGTCATCGCTGGCCTCGCCTCCAGGACCCGGCCGGTGAACAGGGCGACGTACTGGCGGTCCGTTGGGTCGATGACCAGGAGTGCGCCGTCGTGGTCCCCCCCGGTTTGCGATCGTCCACAGGGGTATGCCGTCGTGTACCCACCGCGAGGCGAAGACCTGCGTGGCGCCTCCGGGGTGGTCCGCCAGGGGGGTCCAGTTTTCGGAGACGAACCAGGCGGCGCGGTCACGGTAGACCCCGTGCACCGACCGGAGGGTCTCCCGGTCGCGCCGGTTCCAGCCCACCCAACCCCGAAGAGACCTCTCAGATCAGCACACTGGTGCCGTTGGGCCAGGCTGACTGGAACTCCACCTCGTGGCTCCTGTGCCAACGGCCGACATCGTGGACCTCGTGGCGGCGTTCGAGCCATTTCGAACGAAGCACGCCGGGAACGTCCGAGTCGCAGAAGCACTGTCCCCACGACATGACCTGGTCCCCCATCCGGGCGGGAGGTACCCGGGACTCACCCTCGACGGTGAGGGCGCGGTCGATGATGTCGAGCCCGGCCCGAAGGGCGGCGCTGCCTTCCCTCGAGCTGTCCAGGAACACGCCGTCGACACCGAGCCACCGCACCTGGCGGATGACCGAGTCGACGGCCTCACCGGCCGGCGCTCTCCAGCGGCACCCTTGACAGCGGCCGCACCACGGACCCAAGATACTGACCTACCGTAAACGTTTACAGTAGTGGGAAGCCGACGACGAAAGGGGAGGCTGAGATGACACAGGCGACAGCGCGTCGGCCGCCCGTGAGGCGCGCTCCCCCCAAGGCGCCTCGGTCGGGCCGCTCAGGCCAGAGGTCCATGTGGCTGCTGCTCCTGCCCAGCCTCGTCCCTGTCGTGGCCTTCAGCGTCTACCCCCTGCTCAACGGGATCTGGCTCGGGTTCACCGATGCCCGGGCCGGGTTCGACGTGCAGTTCCAGCCCAACGGGCTCGAGAACTACGCCCGGCTGCTCCGCGACGACCTCTTCTGGAGCTCGTTCCGGATCGGCCTGATCTGGGCGGTGACCGTCACGGTCCTGCAGTTCCTCCTCGCCCTCGGGCTGGCGATGCTCCTCAACGCGGGCCTGCGCTTCCAGTGGCTCGTGCGGCCGCTGGCGCTCGTCCCGTGGGCCATGCCGTCGGTCATCGTGGCGATCCTCTGGAAGCTCATCTACCACCCCGACGCCGGCATCCTCAACGCCGTCCTGAAGTCGCTGCACGTCATCGACAGCAACATCAACTGGCTCGGCAGCTTCGAGCTGGCCCTGCCGGCAGTCATCGTCGTCGGAGTCTGGGCCGGCATGCCCCAGACGACGATCGCGTTGCTCGCCGGCCTCCAGAACACCCCCGACGAGCTGCACGAGGCGGCGGCACTGGACGGCGCCGGAACGTGGCAGCGCTTCCTCGTGGTGACCTGGCCAGCCATCAAGCCGGTCGCCATCGCGATCAGCTCGCTGGACTTCGTCTGGAACTTCAACTCGTTCGGGCTGGTCTACGTCCTCACCGAGGGTGGGCCCGGCGGCCGGACACTGCTGCCGATGCTCTTCGCCTACCAGCGGGCGTTCGGCAACGGCGAGTTCGGGTATGCCGCGGCACTGGGCAACGCCATGGTCGTCGTCATCATGGCGATCATGGGCCTCTACCTCTGGCGCCAGCTGAGGGAGGCGATCTAGTGCGCACCAGGCCCCGGGCCAGGGCTGCCCAGTATGCCGCCCTGCTGGCCTACGTCGTCTTCCTCGGCTTCCCCCTGCTGTGGCTCTTCTCGACGGCGTTCAAGTCCCCGGCCGAGCTGACCAAGCTGACGCCCACGGTGTTCCCGACGGACTGGACCTGGGGCAACTTCGACGTCGCCTTCGAGCAGACACAGCTGTGGTCGGCCCTGCGCAACTCCCTCGTCGTGGCCGTCGCGACGGCCGTGATCACCACGGTCATCGCCCTTCCCGCGTCCTACGCGCTGGCCCGTTCCCGCAGCGCACTGCGCAACGTCACGATCGGGTGGATCCTCGTCAGCCAGGTCTTCCCGTTCATCCTCATCGTCATCCCGGTCTTCATCGTCCTGCGCAACCTCGGGCTGATCAACACGCTCGTCGGCCTGGTGCTGGTCTACGTCGTCTGGGCGCTGCCCTTCACGCTGTGGATGCTCCAGGGCTACGTGGGGGCGATCCCCCGTGACCTCGAGGAGGCCGCCTCGACCGACGGCGCCTCGCGACCGGTCATCCTCCGGGCGATCATCTTCCCGCTGCTGCTCCCCGGCCTCGTCGCGACGTCGATGTTCGCGTTCATCTCTGCGTGGAACGAGTTCTTCTTCGCGCTGGTCATCATCCAGGACCCGGCGCTCCAGACGGCGCCACTGCTCCTGGCCCGTTACGTCGGCGCCGAGGGGTCGGTCAACCTCGGGCCGCTCGCCGCCACTGCCCTCATCACCACGCTGCCGAGCCTCATCGTGTTCGGCATCATCCAGCGAAAGCTCGTCTCGGGGATGTTGTCCGGGTCCGTCAAGGGCTGAAGCGACTCCCACCACCACCAGAAAGGAACGTCGTGAACCGTCGACTGGCCCTGTGCATCACGTCCGTCACCGCCGTCATGCTCACCTCGGGCTGCATCAGCGGCAGCAGCTCACCCTCTGCCGGAGGCGGCCAGAGCAGCGCCGCACCGGGTGAGAAGATCTCCCTGAGCTTCTCGAGCTACGCCTTCCAGGACCCCACTGTCAAGGCCACCCAGGCGATCGTCGACTCCTGGAACGCGGCGAACCCCAACGTCCACGTGGACTACCAGAAGGTGGACCCCAACTCGGTGCACGACAAGCTCGTCACCCAGTTCGCGGGCAGCTCGGCGCCAGACATCATCCACGACGAGTCCGCCGACATCGCCGGCTTCAGCCGGCAGGGCTACCTCGCCGATCTGGCGCCGCTCCTGCCCGCCGACGTCAAGTCCGACGTACCCGACTCCGTGTGGAAGTCGGTGTCCATCGACGGCAAGGTCGCCGGTGTCCCGACCATCGCCCAGGTCTACAACCTCTTCGCCAACACCGACGCGCTCAAGAAGGCCGGGATCAACCCGCCCACCGCCGACGCGCCATGGACCTGGGACGACCTGCAGGCCAACGCCAAGAAGCTGACGACCGGCGGCGACGTCTACGGGTTCGCCTGGGGGCTCAAGTCCCCGACGGCCGGCCTCATGTCGAGCGGGCTCTCCTTCGACGGCACGTTCTTCAGCGGCTCCGAGGCCAAACCCGACATCAAGATCACCGACAAGGAGATGCAGGTGCCCAACCGGGTCAAGGCCATGCTCGACGCCAAGACGATGGCCCCGAACTCGATCTCCCTGTCCGGCACCGACGTCCTGCCGGGCTTCTTCGGCGGCAAGTACGGCCTGGTCATGGCTGGCAACTACGTCGAGGCCCAGATCGAGGCCAAGGCCCCGGCCGGCTTCAACTGGACGATGCTCCCGCTGCTCAAAGGCACCAACCAGAACCAGGCCGCCGGGGCGCAGACCCTGAGCATCGCCCGGCAGAGCAAGCACCAAAAGGAGGCGATGAGCTTCATCGCCTACTTCATGAAGCCCCAGAACCTCTCGAAGGTCGCCGAGGGTGACGCGTTGATCCCCGTCACCAAGTCGGCTGCCGCGATCGTCAAGAAGGACCTTGCCGGCAAGCACGGCTGGGAGACCATCCTCGACGCCGGCGCCTCTCTCGTCGACGCGCCGTGGGCCAAGGCCGACAAGTTCCCGCAGTGGAAGTCAGAGATCGCCACGCCGGCCTACCAGGAGTTCCTCGCCGGCAAGATCGACGCCCCGACGCTCCAGCAGCGGCTGACCGATGGCTGGAAGAAGGTCAACAGCTGACCGTCCGGCGGGGGGCTGCCTGCAGCGCGGGCGGCCCGGCGCGTGCGGTGCCGGTCGGGTCGACAAGGGAGAGAAGCATGAACTCGATGCAGGACAGGGCCGTTGGTGCCCTCATGGCCGCTGCCGTGGGCGACGCCATCGGCGGCGCGACCGAGGGACGGAGCACCGAGGAGATCCTCGAGCGTTACGACGGCTACGTGGAGGGCGTCGTCGACTACTTCATGAAGGACTGGCGCACCGCCAAGCCGATGTCGCTCTACCACAAGGGTGACGGGCACGTCACCGACGACACCTTGATGACGAACCTCCTCGTCGCGGTCTACGAGAGGAGACGGCGGCACCTCACGGCGTTCGACATGGCGGACGACCTCGTGCCGCTGATGATGAACCACGTCACCTGGATCCCCGAGCTCGAGAAGGAGACGGTGCCGATCCTGCGGGTGTTCCTCGCGGAGAAGTGGCTCGTCACCCGTCTCTACTACGGCCACGTCGACCCCCGAGAGGCCGGCGTCGGCAACGTCGTGAACTGTGGCGCCGCCATGTACATGGCGCCGGTGGGGATCGCGAACGCCGGCGACCCCCTGGGAGCCTACCGGGAAGCCGTCGAGATCGGCGGGGCGCACCAGTCGAGCTATGGGCGCGAGGCCGGCGCGGTCTTCGCCGCAGCGGTCGCCTCCGCCATGGCGACCGACGCCACCGTGGACTCGGTGCTGGCCGCCGCTCTGGACCTCGCCCGCGACGGCACGGGGGCCGCCATCGAGGCGGTCCTCTCGGCCGCCGAGCCCGGGCAGGACTGGCGCGAGAGCATTCCGCTGCTTCGCGCAGCCGTGCGGCCGTTCGACTCGGTCGGCGAGCTGTACCGTCAGCCGGCCCAGGACTCCCGGCGCCCGAGCCGGCTGCGCTCCATCGAGGAGCTGCCGGTCGCGCTGGGGCTCCTCAAGGTCACCGGCGGTGACGTCCGGGGCTGCATCCTCGGTGCGACGAACTACGGACGCGACTCCGACTCGATCGCGACGATGAGCGGCGCGATCGCCGGCGCACTCGGGGGCGAGTCGGCCGTGCCCGCGGAATGGGCGGAGGCCGTCTCGACGGGCTCGCGGCTCGACCTGCGCGCGGGAGGCCTGGCCATGGCCGGGGTCGCCCGGGAGATCTTTGCAGCGGACGAGGCGGACTTCCGTCGTCGGAGCGCCGCGATGACCTCCCTCTCGTCGGCCGTCTCGACGAAGGGGCGTGCGAGCTGATGCGGGTCACCTGGGTCCAGCCCGAGGACCTCGTCCGCCACGAGCTCTGGCAGTCGGAGCAGGAGGGCCGTGACGTCGCCGCGGTCCGTCAGCGGTGGGCGCAGACCGGCGCCGCCGTCGAACCACCCCGCGCCGGCGCCTCCCCGGAGGTCGCTACGCCGGAGCAGCGGTTGCTCGCCGAGCGCCTGCTCCTCGAGCTGGACGCGCTTCCGGACGTCACTGCTGCAACGGAGCCGAGCGACTGGCCCAAGATCGCGGCTGACATCCGTGATGAGGTCGAAACGCGAGGTGCCGCAACGGCATACGGGCCGGATATTGGGGACAGGATTCACGGCGCGTGGCTCGGTCGAGCCGCCGGCTGCGTCCTGGGCAAGCCCGTCGAGAAGGTGCCTCGCGCAGGCATCGAGGCGATCCTGCGCTCAACCGGGCGATGGCCGCTCGACCGGTACTTCACCGCAGTGGGCCTGGACCCCGAGGTCTCGAGGCAGTGGCCGTGGAACAAGGCGAGTCGCCTGACCAGCCTCGAGGAGAACATCGACGGCACCCCTGAGGACGACGACATCAACTACACGCTCATGGCGCTTCGGCTCCTCGAGCGGCACGGCGGCGGGTTCACGTCCGACGATGTCGCGCAGTCCTGGCTGCTCGACCTGCCCGCCGGGCGCTCCTTCACCGCCGAGCGGGTCGCCTACCGCAATCTCCTCGAGGGCATCACGCCGCCGCTGACTGCTCGCGTGCGCAACCCCTTCCGGGAGTGGATCGGCGCCCAGATCCGCACCGACCTCTACGGCTGGGTCAACCCCGGAGACCCGCTGCGCGCGGCGGAGCTCGCCTGGCGCGACGCCGCGGTGAGCCACACCCGCAACGGCCTGTACGGCGCGATGTTCGTTGCGGCTGCGGCGTCACAAGCGGTCGTCACCTCGGACATCGAGACGGTGCTCGACGTGGGAGCCTCCGTCGTCCCGAGGAGGAGCCGGCTGGCCGGGGCAATCGCGTTCGGCCGCCGGCTCGCTGGGACGACGAGCAGGCCGACCGATGCGTATGCCGCGCTGGAGGCGGAGTTCGCCGGCCTGCACTGGGTGCACGCCCTGAACAACACGGCGCTGGTCGCCTACGCCCTCGCCGCAGGCAGGGGCGACTTCGACCGGTCGATCTGCCTGAGCGTGATGGGCGGATGGGACACCGACTCCAACGGCGCGACCGTTGGTGCGCTCACCGGCGCCCTCGGGGGGACCGCCGCGATCTCACCGCAGTGGTCGGACCCGCTGGGGAACCGCATGTCGACCTCGATCCCGGGGTGCGACGGGCAGTCCTTCGACGAGGTGGCGGCGCGGACGCTGGCGCTCGTCGGCCAGGTCCGCCAGCGATGAGCCGTCGTCCCACCGTCGTCGAGGTGGCCGACCGCGCCGGCGTGTCGATCGCCTCGGTCTCCCGTGTCCTCAACGGGATCCCGGCACGCAGGGCCACCGAGGAACGGGTCCGCGCTGCGGTCGCCGAGCTGGGCTACGTCCCAGACGCCACAGGACGAGCGCTAAAGCTCGGGGCGTCGCTCCAGGTCGCCTTCGCCGTCGACGACGTCGGCAACCCGGTGTACACGGAGATGATGCAGGGGGTCGAGGAGGGGATGTCGGGCTCGGGCTCGCGGCTGCTCGTCTCGTCGACCGGGCATGACCCCCGGGACCTGATGGCCCTGGTCCAGAGCCTGTCCCGGGGATACGCCGACGGGTTGATCATCAGCCCGTTGCAGCGCACCCCGGAGCTCGTCGCCGCCCTCGTCAACGCTCCGGTGCCCGTGGTCGTCATCGGGGACGTGGGCGCCGACGCACCTCTGGACGCGGTCCGGACGGACTCCCGTCGCGGCGTGGTCATGGCCCACGAGCATCTCGTGGGGACCGGCCGCCAGCGGATCGTGTTCGTCAACGGTCCGGCGGACACCGCCCCCGGCCGGGCGCGCCTCGATGGCTACCGAAAGGCGAGCATGGCCGCGGGGGCGCTCGGGCCGGTCATCGAGGCGTCCGGCTTCACTGCGAGCGCCGGTGAGCAGGCGTGGTCGCAGATCGAAGAGCTCGGTCCGCGGGCCCGTCCGGACGCCGTGCTGGCCGCGAACGACCTGCTCGCCCTCGGCGTGATGCGGGGCGCCCTGAACGCCGGGCGCCGGGTCCCCCGCGACCTCGCGGTGGTGGGGATCGACGACATCCAGTTCGCCCGGATCTTCAGTCCCTCCCTGACAAGCGTCTCCCTCCAGGCACGCGAGCGCGGCCGGCTGGCCGCCCGGCTGCTCCTCGAGCGGATGGCGGCTCCAGGGGCGCCGGCGAGAACGGTGCTCGTCGAGCCGCAGCTCGTCATCCGGGAGTCGAGCGCTCCCGCGGTGGCCCCCACGGGCAAGCGCGCGCGTCCGGCGACCGGTCACGACGGCGCCCGTCATGGATGACGACCTCGACCCGCTCGTACCCCGGCTTCTGGACCAACCACGAGCCGTCCCGCTGGAGCCGGATGCCGACCTCTCGGTGCTCGACGGCGCGAAGATCCTCGCCGCGCCGAAGGACCCCGCCGAGTGGTCGGCGTGGCGCGAGGCGCTGAGCCGCTGGCGCGCCGAGGCACGCGGCCGGCACGACGACAACGACGCCTTCTACCGACGACCGGACCTCGGCTGGGCCTCGTCGTGCTTCGTCGTCTCCCAGGTCTGGCTGTGGGACGAGCTGCTCTACGACTGGGCCACGCATCGCTTCACACCCGAGCGGCTCCTTGCCGACGCCCGCGAGCGGTTCGGTGGGTTCGACGGGGTCGTGCTCTGGCACGCGTACCCCGTCATCGGCATCGACGACCGCAACCAGTGGGACTACTATCGCGACGTCGACGGTCTGGCCGACCTGGTCCGGGCCTTTCACGCCGCAGGGACCAAGGTCTTCTTCGACTACAACCCCTGGGACGTCGGCACCCGCCGAGCCGGGGAGGACGCCGTCGAGCTCGCCCGTCTCGTCGCCGACCTCGACGTCGACGGGGTCTTCCTCGACACGCTCAAGGAGGGTGGCGATGCGCTGCTCGACTCGCTGAGGGCAGCGCGCGCGGGAGTGGCGGTCGAGGGGGAGTCGACGCTGCCGTTGGCGCGGCTGGCGGACCACCCGCTCTCGTGGGCCCAGTGGTTCGCCGACTCCCCTGTGCCCGGCGTCGTCCGCTCCCATCTCTACGAACGCCGCCACATGCAGCACCATGTGCGCCGCTGGCACCGCGACCACAGCGAGGAGCTGCAGTCCGCCTGGCTCAACGGGATCGGCGTCATGGTCTGGGAGGTCGTCTTCGGCGTCTGGGTCGGCTGGAGCGACCGCGACGCCCAGCTGCTGCGTAGGATGGTCCGGGCCCAGCGCGCGCTGGCCCACCTCCTCGTGGAGGGCGAGTGGACTCCGCTCATGGACCTCGGCGAGGACGTATGCCGTGCGGGCGTCTTCGGCTCTGCCTTCCGCTCCGCGGACGAGGAGCTCGTTGCCCTCGTCAACCGGGGCGACGCCGACGCGACGGTGAGGTGTGCCGCGCACGGCGACGGGCCGGCATACGACGTCTGGCTCGGGACGGAGGTGGAGCGCACTGCCGGGGTGGTGGAGGTCGTCGTACCGGCCCGCGGCGTCGGCGGTCTCTGGCTGCCCGCGCAGGGAGCTGACGTGTCATGGCTGCCCGGCGAGCCGCCGGTGGCCGCCTCTCCCGCGTTCCGGCACCGGCGAGCGACACGGAGGCCACCTCCGCGCTGCGCACCGTCGCCCCGACAGCGCGGCTCGGTCCTTGTCGCGGCCGGCGCGCACATCCTCACCGTGCGCTACCGCTGTCGGGAGACCGGCATGTACGAGGGCGCTCCGTTTGTCGACGAGTGGAAGCCGCTGCCACCACGCCTGCACGACCTGCGGACGCTCGAGCGCGCCGTCGAGCTGGCCGCACCGCTCGCCGTGGCCACCCACGAGGTCAGCGAGGCGCAGTTCGCCACCTTCGTCGAGGCGACCGGGCACGAGTCGGCGGTGCCCGGTGGAAGGACGCCCGCCTGGGTGGGCCGCCCGCCGGCGTCGTCCGACCGCCGCCACCCGGTCACGGAGGTCGACCTCGCCGACGCCCGCGCCTACGCGGCGTGGGCCGGCGGACGGTTGCCGACCGAGGACGAGTGGCAGCTGGCAGCAAGGGGTCTCGGGTTCACCCGGCTCGCACCGGCGGTGTGGAACCTTACCGAGAGCGAGCACAGCGACGGCAGAACACGGTTCATCATGCTCAAGGGCGGCGCTGACCACTGCTCGATCGGCTCGTCCTGGTATCTCGACGGTGGCGTCAAGGCACCGGAGTTCTCCGCAAAGTACCTGGTGCCCGGGTCGGGGCTGGGGCGCTCGACGAGCATCGGCTTTCGGGTAGCCTGGCCGCTGGGTGCTGAGACGGTGGAGTCATGACCGGGCAGGCCCGCTCCGGCGCCCTGTCGGACCTGGTCGTCGTCGACGCGTCGACCCTCTTCGCCGGACCCATGGCGGCCATGCACCTCGGGGACCTCGGGGCGGACGTCATCAAGGTCGAGCACCCGCGGCGGCCGGACCCGGCCCGGGGTCACGGACCGGAGAAGGACGGCCACAACCTGTGGTGGAAGACCCTGGGGCGCAACAAGAAGACCATCCAGGTCGACCTCTCGACAGCGAGCGGCGCCGAGGTGTTCAGGCGGTTGGCGACCACTGCCGACGTCGTCATCGAGAACTTCCGCCCGGACACCCTGGAGCGGTGGGACCTCGGCTACGAGTCGCTGTCCGCCGACAACGCCGGGCTCGTCCTCGCGCGGGTCACCGGGTTCGGGCAGCAGGGTCCCTACCGACGGCGTCCGGGCTTCGGAACCCTGGCCGAGGCGATGAGTGGCTTTGCCGCCTCGACGGGCGAGGCGGGTGGCCCACCGACGCTGCCCCCCTTCGGCCTGGCTGACGGAATCGCCTCCCTGGCAACGGCTCTCGCAGTGATGTCGGCCCTCCACCAGCGCGGGTCGACCGGTCGCGGCCAAGTCGTCGACGTGGCCATCGTCGAGCCGATCATGGCCCTGCTCGGACCGCAGATCACCCGGTGGGACCAGCTCGGCACCACCCAGCCCAGGCTGGGGAACCGGTCGGGCAACAACGCCCCGCGGAACACCTACCGCACGTGCGACGACCACTGGGTCGCCGTGTCGACGAGCTCGCAGAGCATCGCGGAGCGGGTCATGCAGCTCGTCGGGCGGGAGGACCTCGCGGGGGAGCCGTGGTTCGCCACGGGCCGGACCCGGGCCGAGCACGCCGACGTCCTCGACGAGGCGGTGGGGGGCTGGATCGCCGGGCACACCCGCGACGAGGTCGTCGACGCGTTCGAGCACGCCGAGGCGGCGGTCGCGCCGATCTACACCGCTCAGGACATCGTCGAGGACCCGCAGTTCCAGGCGCTGGGCACGATCCGACGGGTCGACGACCCCGACCTCGGCCAGGTCGCGATGCAGGGCGCCCTCTTCCGGATGTCCGAGGGGGACGCGCCGACCCGGCACACCGGGCGGGCGCCTGGTGCCGACACTGGTGCGGTGCTATGCGACCTGGGCTACCTGCCGGACGAGATCGCGCGGCTGCTGCGCGAGGGGGCGATCGGGGGTTCGCCGTGAGCGCCGCCGTGCCGCTGACCTGGCTCTACGTGCCGGGCGACCGGCCGGAACGCGTGGCGAAGGCGCTGGCCAGCGACGCCGACGTCGTCATCCTCGACCTCGAGGACGCCGTCTCTCCTGGGGCCAAGCAGGCGGCTCGGGCGACCGCCGCTGAGGTTGGCGCCTCGGCTGAGCGTCCCCTCCAGGTGCGGGTCAACGCGGCGGGCTCACCCTGGGCCGCGGACGACCTCGCGGTCGTGCGCGAGCTGCCCTCGCAGGTCGGGGTCCGGCTGCCGAAGTGCGCCGACTCCGTTCTGGTTGCAGCCGTCGCGGAGCGGGTCGGTGAGCGCCAGGTGCACCTGCTGATCGAGTCCGCGCTCGGCGTCGAGACGGCATACGACCTCGCCCGGTGCCACCCCCGCGTGGCCTCGGTCGGCCTCGGTGAGGCGGACCTGCGGGCCGACCTCGGCGCGACGTCTGACGGCGGCCTGCTCTGGGCCCGCAGCCGCCTCGTCAACGCGGCTGCGGCTGCAGGCTTGGCGCCGCCGTCCATGTCGGTGTTCCCTGACGTCCGCGACCTCGACGGGCTGGCGCGGTCGAGCGCTCACGGACGGTCCCTCGGGTTCCTGGGCCGGGCCGCGATCCACCCGGCGCAGCTGCCCGTCATCCGCGCCGCCTTCCTCCCGAGCGAGCAGGAGCTGGAGCTCGCCCGGACGGTGCTGACCGCGGCCGAGGAGGGCGAGGCGTCGGGGCACGGCGCCGTGGCGCTGCCGGACGGGCGCTTCGTCGACGAGGCCGTCGTCCGCCAGGCGCGCCGGACCCTGAGCCTGTCCGATCCCCCCTAGACCACATCCCTGTCAAAGAATCGCCCATTTCGGACAGGAACCGCGATTCGTTGATATGTATCTGGGCTCGGGCCAAGGGTTCTGGAGGCGTTCAGACCTCTACGCCGGCCCCGGTGCCGGCCACGGTGGCTGGAGCCAGCATCAGGTAGGCCTGCGCCGCAAGGAATGACGACGATGGCGACCCACTTCCCGGTGGGCATCTGGACGCTGTAGCGCAACCGGTCGATCAGGACCAGCCCGACCTGGAGGACAACGATCCAGCCGAGGGTGACGAGAGCGAGCTCCGCATACTGCAGAACCGACGCATAGACCCAGAACAACGCGAGGAAGGCCGCGGCACCCACCGCGAACGGCACGACGCCCGCTCGGGTGGCCCACTCCTTCGCCGCCACGGCGCCGACGAGGTCGAGCGCGGCCAGCAGCAGCATCGCAACGGCGCCGACGAGCCAGGTCGGCCAGGTGCTCGGCGCCTTGATCATCGGGAGCACGTCGATCATTGTCATGGTGTCCTTTCGCTGCCCGCGGCGTGGACCATGTCAGGAAGAGCAGCAGCCTGGTTCCGGTGATACGCCGGATGAGGCCGACACCCGGGTCCGGCCGTACGCAGGTCCAGAGGTCCGGTCGGCAATCTGGTCGAGCGATCCGGTCCGGCGGTCCGGTCCGGCGGTCCAGTCCGGCGGTCCAGTCCGGCGGTCCAGTCCGGCGGCCGGGTCCGGCCCGGCCCGGTCCGGCGGTTGAGGCCGGCGGCCGGGTCCGGCCCGGCCCGCTGCGGATGGGCACGTCGCCCCGGCCAACGGGGCGGTATGCCGGGACGCGGCCGTCCCCACCCGGCATACCTCGCATATCGGACGAGTTCGGTATCAAAGAATCGCGGTTCAGTGTCCGAAATGGGCGATTCTTTGACACCCAAGTGGGGGCGGGGCGATGTCTCTGCGCTCAGACGTCGGCCTGGCGGGCGATGGTCGCGGCGGCCCGGCGGACCGCTCCGCCGGGCACACCCGGGACGATCTCCTCGAGGAAGCCGTACCGGCGCACGAGTGAGGAGTGGTAGGAGGTGTCGTCGCGCACGTCGCGCACCGCGTGCCACCAGTCGGCGATGTCGCCCCATCCCGGAGCGGCCAGCGACCCACCGAACTGCTGGACCGCGAGCGCCGAGCACAGCGTCGAGAAGGAGAGTCGCTCGGTGAGGCTCCATCCTGCGAGAGTCGCGACGACGAGCCCCGCGGCGAACACGTCGCCCGCTCCGGTCGGGTCCAGAGCGGGCACGCGGAGGGCTGGCACGGTGGCCTCCTCCCCCGTCGTGCTGTCGATGGCCAGGGCGCCCTCGGTGCCGTTGGTGACGACGGCCAGGGGCACGCGGTCCGCGAGCGCGTACAGCGCGTCGTGGGCGGTGTCGGTCCGGGTGTAGGCCATCGCCTCGTCCGCGTTGGGCAGGAAGGCGTGGCAGGACCCGAGCTTCTTGAGGACGTCCGGGGACCAGGCTCCGGTTGCGTCCCAGCCGATGTCGCCGAAGATCAGCGCGCCGTCGCGACGGGCCAGCTCGACCCACGACGGGTGCTCCTCGTCGCCGAAGGGTTCCCCGAGGTCGACGAGCACCGCCCGGGTCCGGGGCGGTGGGCCGATCAGCTCCGTCGCCGACACCGGCGACGGGTGCCCGTGGGTGACCATGCTGCGGTCGCGGTTGACTGACATGGACACGGTGACCGGTGAGTGCCATTCGTCGAAACGGCGAGAGCGGCTGAGGTCCACCCCCTCCTGCTCCTCCAGGGTCCGCCAGCAGAAGTCGCCGTAGTCGTCGTCGCCGAACGCGGCCGCCAACGTCGTCCTCAGCCCGAGCCGGCTGGAGGCGATCGCGAGGTTGGCGATCCCGCCGGGACAGGACCCCATGCCATCGGCCCAGACCTCGGTGCCCTTGGACGGCATCGACTCGAGGCCGGTGAAGATGATGTCGAGAAAGACGGTTCCAGCCAGGAGGACGTCGAAGGGGGGGTCGTCATCGGTGCGCACACCGGTGAGGGGGTCGTAGGGCTTGACCACGAGGTTGACGCACCCTTCCCTGGTGCTGCTGTCAGGGCCCTTATCCTCTCGTCTCGGCTCAGGGGTCGCAAGGCAGACGAACCAGCTCGGGCCGGATCTGCTCCGTCTCGGCTCCCCCCGGGTCCATGGGTCGACGGTTTCACGGGGTGAGCCCGCTCCGGTCCCGGCCACACCGTCCACCCCACGGTGGCCACGTCCAGCCGGATCCGGTAGACCTTGCATAGGGTGAGGTACCGGTACCGGTACCGGGACGGAGAAGGAGGGTGAGGCCGTGAGCCGTTCAGGGCGTGAGACGCGCACGGCTTACGCCCTGCTGGCGCCGAGTCTCTTCGGGCTCAGCGTTTTCCTCGTCCTACCCATCTTCGTGGTCGTCTGGTTGTCGCTCAACCACTGGGACCTCATCACCGCTCCCCGGCTCGTGGGCTTCGACAACATTCGCCAGGTCCTCGCGGACGGAGCCTTCCGGCGCTCGATGCTCATCACGACCGGCTTTGTGGCCATCGTGATCCCCGTGCAGACGGCTCTGGGTCTCTTCGCGGCAACCTTGCTCACCAGAGGGCTTCGCGGCTCGTCGTTGTTCCGCGTCGTCTACGTCCTGCCCTGGATCTGTGCGCCCCTGGTCCTCGGCGTGGTGTGGAAGTGGGTCCTCGCGCCGTCCGACGGTGCCCTGAACGCCGTCCTCGGCCACCGGGTCGAGTGGCTCGCCAGCCCTTCGCTCGCCTTGCCCACGGTGGCGGCGGTGACGATCTGGACCCAGGTCGGCTACGTCACGCTGTTCTTCGTCGCTGGACTGACCTCGATCCCTGACCATCTCCTCGAGGCGGCCCGCATCGACGGCGCCAGCCCCTGGCAGGTGTTCTGGCGGATCAAGCTGCCGCTGTTGCAACCCACGACGTTCTTCGTGCTGGTGACGGGCGTCATCAGCAGCTTCCAGGTCTTCGACTCGATCTACGCCCTGACCCCCCAGGGCGGTCCCCAGGAGGTGACCGACGTCGTCGCGGGCCGGATCTACTACCAGGCGTTCCAGTCCCGCAACGTCGGCCAGGCCTCGGTCATGGCGCTGGTGCTGTTCATCCTGCTGGTCGTCATCACGGTGGGGCAGCAGCGCTGGTTCCGGTCCCGCACGACGTACGACCTGTCGTCATGAGCGCCGCACAGGGAGTCGGTGGCGGACCCGCTCGACGGGTCGGTGACGCGCTGGGCTATCTCCTGCTGGCTGCCGGGGCGGTGGTGACCCTCGCTCCCTTCGTCCTCAGCCTCATGACTGCGGTGAAGTCGGCTCAGCAGTTCGCCTCCCAGCCCGTGCTGAGCCTCCCGCAACCGGTGACGGGCGAGAACTTCGCCGCCCTGTTCGGTGGGCGCTACGACTTCGTGTCGCCGGTGGTGGTGACGGCGCAGGTCGTCGCGGTGATCCTGGTAGGACAGCTCGCCTTCTCGGTGCTCGCCGCCTACGCGTTCGCGCGGCTGCGCTTTCCCGGCCGGGACACGCTGTTCTGGGTGTATCTCGCGACCCTCATGGTGCCGCAGATCGTGACGATCATCCCGTTGTACGCGATGTTCGCCGCCGTCGGTCTGCGCAACACCTTCTGGGCGCTGGTGCTGCCCCAGGTGTTCGGGTCGCCGTATGCGATCTTCCTGCTGCGCGAGTACTTCCGCGGGATCCCGGAGGACCTGATCAGCGCCGCCCGACTGGACGGATGCAACACGATGCAGATCCTGCGCCACGTCGTGGTCCCGGTCAGCCGCCCGATCCTGGCGACGTTGACGATCATCACGATCGTGTCCCACTGGAACAACTTCCTGTGGCCGCTGGTCATCACCAGCGGGCCGACGTGGCGGACTCTCACGCTGGCGACGGCGAACCTGCAGTCGCAGTACAACGGCAACTGGACCCTGGTCATGGCGGCCACCACGGTCGCCATCGTCCCGCTGCTCGCCCTGTTTCTCACGTTCCAGCGCCACGTCGTGCGCTCGATCACCATCACCGGCTTCAAATAACGCCAACCACCCTCGAGAGGCACGCCATGAGAGTCCAACTCCTCGCCGTATCAGCCGCCCTTGCGCTGACCGCCGCAACGGCAGCGTGCTCGCCATCGGCGAGCAAGGACCAGAGCCAGGCCTCCGCCGGCCAGACCACGGTCACGGTGCGCATCTGGGACGACCAGGTCCTCAAGCCCTACCAGGCCTCGTTCGACGCGTTCACCAAGGCGAACCCCGACATCGCCGTCAAGATCAACCTCGTGCCATTCGCGGACTACTTCACCAAGCTCCCGCTCGACATCTCCGGCGGAGGGATCGACGACATCTTCTGGCTCAACTCCTCGCCGTTCGGCGCACTGGCCGACAGCGGGGCGCTCATCAACATCGACCAGACGTTGCCCGACCTCAAGGCCGGGTGGGTCAAGGCAGCAGTGGACCAGTACACCCGCAAGGGCGTGCTGTGGGGCGTCCCCGCCCTCACCGACGGTCGCTCGGTCGTGTACTACAACAAGAAGCTCGTGGCCGACGCGGGAGTCGACCCGGCGAACCTCACGTGGAGCCCCGACCCGGCATCCGACACGTTCCTCCCCGCGGCCAAGAAGCTCACGAAGGACTCCGCGGGCAAGGCCGCGGACCAAGCCGGCTTCGACGCAAAGAAGGTCGACCAGTACGCCTTCAACGCGGCCAACGACCTGGGCGCGATCTACTTCAACTTCATCGGCTCGAACGGTGGGAAATTTCAGGCGCAGGACGGCAGCTTCGTCTTCGCCCAGGACAAGAGCGCTCAGGCAATCAGCTACGTCGTCGACCTGATCAACAAGGAGCACGTCGCCCCGTCTGCCGCAGACACGAACGACAACGGTGACTTCAGCCGGGACAAGTTCCTGCAGGGCAAGATGGCGCTCTTCCAGTCGGGCACCTACAACCTCAAGAACGTCGCGGACGGAGCAAAGTTCGACTGGGCCATCGCGCCGATGCTCAAGGGCCCCGCGGGGCGGGTCAGCGTCGTGAACAGCGTCATCGCGGCCGGTAACGCCAAGACCCAGCACAAGGACGCCACGGTCAAGGTGCTCAAGTGGCTGGGCTCCAAGGAGGGCGCCTCCTTCGTGGGCCAGACCGGCGCTGCGCTCCCTGCCGTCACCGCCGCCCAGCAGTCGTACTACGACTACTGGAAGGGCAAGAAGGTCGACACCACCCCGTTCGGCGAGTCGAGCGGCACCGCGACCATCGAGGCACCCTTCGGGGCGAAGTTCCTCGACGCCAACAACGCCTACAACCCGATCTTCAAGGAGATCTTCGCCGGTCGCCTGCCAGTGGCAACGGGGCTGCAGAAGGCGCAGGACGCCGCCAACAACGCGAGCAAGTGACCTGCGGCGGGGCTCAGCCGGAGGAGTTGCGCTCCGTGCGGCGGAGCCAGAGCAGGCCCAGGACCGGCAGGATGAGCGGCACGTAGCCGTATCCGGACCCGAAGTGCGACCAGAGCGTCTTGTCGGGGAAGTCGGCCGGCAGGAGGTAGGACACCAGCCCGACGACGATGACGCCCACCATCTCCGTCGTGATCGCGACGCGCGCGACCCGCACCGACGTCCGGTCCCCGCGCGCCAGCCCCACCGTCGCGACGAGGTAGACCACCGCCGCGAACGCCGAGAGGAGGTACGACACCGGCGCCTTCGCGAAGTCCGCGATGATCTGGTAGGTCGCCCGCCCGGTCGCCGCGAGCGCGAAGAGCCCGTAGAGCGCGACGAGGAGCAGACCGACGCCCTTGCCCGTATGCCGGGGGGCTGCCGACGCGGGCGAGTCGCCCTGGGGTTCAGGCATGGGCACTCCAGATCTGGTTGAGCCGCCCGACGAGGACCCCGACGACGAGGGCGGAGCCGACGACGACGAGCATCGACGACCGAGCCTTCTCCTTGAGGGCGAGGAAGCTCGCAACCGGGGCGATGAACGGCACGGTGACGAGGTAGGCGAAGAACACCGGCTTCTCGTAGTCCCTGGTGGACGTCGCCCCCTGGACGATCCCGACGACGACCTGAGCCAGGAGCGCGAGCTCGAGGACACCGAGCAAGAGGAGGAGCCGGTCGTCGACGAGCCGGTTGCGCAGCGCGTAGTAGGCCGCCGTCAGCCCGAACACCGCGGTGGCGAGCAGCGTGACCATCGTCAACCAGGGAAGCACCCGTGAAGCGTAGTCGCGCCCGTCCGGACCGACGGCACGGCATACGCGCACCGGTCTGCACGTCCGTCACGTCGTCTTGACTTCGAGCCGGCTCAAGGCGCCAAGATATGTCCGGTGACCACCACGACCGCAACCACGACCGCATCCACGACCAGCGCCAGCGCGACCACCGCAGAGGGCTTGGCCATTGCCGACGCCGCTCGACGCACCGGCCTGACGAGCCACACGCTGCGCTACTACGAGCGCGACGGCCTCATGCTCCGTGCGGTCGGGCGGTCGAGGTCCGGGCACCGCATCTACACCGACGAGGACCTGCAGTGGATCGCGATGCTGACCCGGTTGCGAGCGACGGGAATGCCCATCCGCGAGATCAGGCAGTATGCCGCGATGTGTCGAGCCGGCGGGGGCAACGAGCTGGCCCAGCTCGAGCTGCTCCGCGCCCACCGGGCCCGGGTGCTGGCTCAGCTGACGGAGGTCACCCGGCACCTGGGCGCGATCGACAACAAGATCGGCATCTACACCGAGCGCCTGGAGGCGGCCGGCCTGACTGCCGAGGAGCTGGGTGCACGCCGCGCTTGACTTGCAGCGCGCTCAAAGGTCTTGACTGTCAGGCATGACCACAGACGACACGACCACCAGCACCACCCTCGCCACCCGCACCCTCGGCGTCACCTCAGCCCTGACCGTCTCGAGTATCGGCCTCGGCTGCATGGGGATGTCGGAGTTCTACGGCACCGGCGACGAGGGCGAGGCCGTCGCGACGATCCACCGGGCCCTCGAGCTCGGCGTGACGTTCCTCGACACGGCCGACATGTACGGCCCGTTCACGAACGAGAAGCTGGTCGGACGAGCCATCTCCGACCGGCGCGACGCCGTCGTCCTGGCGACGAAGTTCGGCAACGAGCGCGCCGAGGACGGGACCCGGCTCGGGGTCAACGGCAGGCCGGAGTATGTCCGCCAGGCCGCCGACGCCTCGCTGCAGCGGCTGGGCGTCGACCACATCGACCTCTACTACCAGCACCGCGTCGACAAGGCGGTCCCGATCGAGGAGACCGTCGGCGCCATGGCCGAGCTGGTCCGGGCCGGCAAGGTCCGCCACCTCGGGCTGTCCGAGGCCTCGGCGGCGAACATCCGCAAGGCCAACGCCGTCCACCCGATCACAGCCCTGCAGACGGAGTACTCCCTCTTCACACGGGACATCGAGGACGAGATCCTCCCGACCCTGCGCGAGCTGGGGATCGGTCTCGTGCCCTACTCGCCGCTCGGTCGCGGGCTCCTGACCGGGGCCATCTCCACCACCGACGACCTCGACGACGCCGACTCCCGCCGCAGCAGCTACTTCCCGCGCTTCCAGGGAGAGGCTCTTGACGCGAACCTCGTCCTCGTGGCCAAGGTCCGCGAGCTCGCCGAGAGCAAGGGGGTGACCGCCGGGCAGCTCGCCCTCGCCTGGGTGCTCGCCCAGGGCGAGGACATCGTCCCCATCCCGGGGACCAAGCGGGTGAGATACCTCGAGGAGAACGTCGGCGCCGCGTCGGTCGAGCTCACCGACGGCGACCTCGCCGCCATCGCCGCGGCGGTGCCGCGCGATGCCGTTGCCGGTGCGCGCTACGCAGACATGTCGAGCATCGACTCGTGACCCGTATGCCGTGGGGCCGGTGACGCCGAACCGCGTCGTCGGCCCCACGGCATAACGCGGCACCTCGTCACCGGCACCATCGTTTCGGTCCATCGTCGGTAACGTTGCGGCCAGACCGACACCCAGGAGTCTTCCGTGGATGATCGCGACGCCGCGCAGCGCGAGCCGCAACAGCACCAGCCGGGCGCTGACGTGCGGACCCGGGTTCGCCGCCTCCTGGAGTCGCACTGGGACGAGGCTCGGGGATGGTGCGTCCCGAACCCGTCGACCTACCCCCATCTCTGGCTCTGGGACTCCTGCTTCCACGCGGTGGTTTGGGCCGAGCTGGGCGACGCCCGGGCGCTGAGGGAGCTGGACGCGACGTTGGCTGGCCAGCTCGCCAGTGGTCTCGTGCCGCACATGCGCTACGGCGGAGAGCCGCCGGACACCTTCCTCGGCCCCCTCCCTGCCACGTCGTCTCTCACCCAGCCGCCGATGTTCGGCCACGCGATCCGGGTGCTCCAGCAGCAGGGGATGCCGGCTCCCGAGACGACGCTCGCGAGAGCGCGCCGAGGACTGGAGTGGCTCTGGCGAGCCCGGCGCACCGACAACGGGCTGCTCTTCGTCGTGCACCCGTGGGAGGCCGGCAACGACCACTCCCCCCGGTGGGACGACTGGGGCGCCCCGGGTCGGACCAGGCAGGGCTACGACCGGGGCGCCCGCACCGCCTGGAACAAGGAGCTGATGACTGCGACGACCATTGCCGGGGACGGCGCCGCGACCTGGTCGTCGCGCTTCGTGGCCTGCCCGGCCGCCTTCAACGCCTACGCGGCCTTCAACATGAGCGAGCTGGGCGACGCACTCGACGACGACGAGCTGAGG
>JAABUW010002080.1_pt1 | contig 31294 bp, 35 predicted proteins | sample 5560081 | NCBI WGS metagenome assembly JAABUW01 (sample SAMN10711882, study PRJNA513363) | rock metagenome | isolation source: Antarctica rocks | place: Antarctica: Victoria Land, Knobhead sud | reverse complement strand
TGGGAAAGTCGACGGGCCATATGAGTGTATATCAGAGGAGATCTTCAAGGCAGGACTCGAGAGACGGTATATTTCATTTTGAGCAATGCATGGACGTCTTTCAAAACATCGAAGCTTTTTTTCTCACATGGCAATCGGCGTTGTCCAGCTACGAATTTTATGGTACAAGAGAAAAAGCTTTGGTGATGCTGACGCTGTTCCCACTATTCGCCCTTTCATGTCGCATCATGTGTCCCATCCCCCTCATCGGGACTCATGAACTACCTCCGCATTCTGTTTTTCGCTGGAGAGAATCACCTAGGCCGTCGTACAGTACGTTGCCCTCAATGCTGACGCAACGCTTGAGCAAATTTCTGAACCACTGCCATCTAGCACAGCGGGATCAACGGCATCATATCTCGGACTCATATCTCAGACTCCAGCCTAGAATCGAATCGATCGATCCTCCATTCCCCGGCTTATGCAACAGAGGCGCCTCAATCCCCCCTCAGGATCGCCACATCTCATCAACGCGAAAGCCTCATAACCTCCGCAGTCAATCCTATGCCCATCTTCCAAGCCCCTCCATGTTCATCCTCCAAGCCCCTGTAGCATTCAAGACTATAGCGTAACAATTTACCATAAGCCCCGTGGCGGCAAACAACTACCAGAATTCTGTGTTCGTGTGGACCTCGGTGGTATTTGGGGAAGGCGTGCATGGAGGATGTGAGAGCTTTTTGTCTTGGAAATTGGGTAGGAAGGGGGGCTGGGGAGGTATGTATTGGTTTGGATTAATAGGGATGGAAGGGGGATGGGTATTGGGTGTTTGGTGGGAGGATGTGGATGGTAAGGCAGACATGTTTGTTTTATATATGTTTAGGAAGTGTGGAGTAGAAGGGTCTGAGATGGGTCTGTCTTCATAAGTTCTGCGAGGAATAGGGGTATGAGCAATTGCACGACACGTTTAGATAGAGGAAAAGTAGATGCAAGGGTTGAAAGGGTTACTTGCCTACGAAAATGACTCTGGCTTCGACAGCTGGATAATGACTAGCATCTCTACAGTACACAGTGTCGTTCTCACCAAAATTTAGATCGCGTGATATATACTGTATATCATATCTATTACTTTCATCAACTCACCATGGTATCTGAAATCGATCAAAACGCCGAGCAATAATATAACGCTTCATATCACCATAACGCCTCCGATATCTACACGGCACTGTACCCAGACGACTAAGGTTTACATAAGGTGCTCGAGCTCAGACATATACAATTCGACATGGGAGTCCATTTTCAGGTACTGGTCGTGCGCGGAGTGGATCTCGTCTTCGATATTCTCCTTTAGGTCCGCCATCTGCACGCACGATATTAGCATTGTGGTTCATATTTCGGTAGTCAAGGAAAGGATGGTATGCAAACGCACTTTCTTCTCTGTCTGTTCGATTCGTACTCGTCGCTTCTCCATCTCCCGCCCCTTATCGGCTCTCTCCTCCGTCAGTCCCCGATGCACATTCCTCAGTCCTTCCATCTTCTCCTTTGCCGACTGCGCTTTTTCCCTGCTACCATTCCTAACCGCTTCGGTTCGCTCAAGCCATCGCTTCAAGTGTCGTTGCAGGACCGCTTCCGTTCTCTCCACCTCTCGGACATTGTTGCCGCGTTCGGACAGGGCGTCTCGTCGTTTGGCCGCTTTGAGATTTTCCTCGTCTTCTTTGTGGAGCTCGTTGGAGACTTCTTCGAGGACCTTGGTGCAGGAGACGACATCGTTGGCGACGACGCCGAAGGTGTCTGTGCTTGTTTGGAGGGCTCGTGTTCGCTTCTCGAGTGAGTCGATTTGTGACCGGTCCCGGCCAAGGTTGTCTGATAACTCGGTGAGATTGGCTTGGAGGGCCGCAGGTGATTGCAACACGTATGGTCGTAGCTTCTCGGACTCTTGTCGCATGGCGAGACATTTCTCCGTTCTCTCCTCAAGTGAGTTTGTAAGCCGGCCTTTTTCGCCCCGAACCCTCTCCAATCGCTCTGCTACTCGCTCTTGGCCCTTCTTCAACTCTAGCAGCCGTTGCTTCAGCTCATCGTTGCGCTTTGTCTTCTCTTTCACCTGCTGATCCACTGACTTTCGCTCCCTCCTCATCTCGTCAAGCCGTGACTCCATGTCTTGGTTCTCAAGGTAAAGAGTCTCAATTCGCGACTTTGTAGTCTCGGCCTTGTTGAAGTGCTCATCAATAGTGGCCGTCTGCGACTCGCGGAATCGAACAAAATTGATTATGTACGAGAAGATTTTGACGAGGCGGTCATGGGTAGGCCTGAGGAGGTCATTGAAGGAGAAATCTGTTACGCCGCACTTAGATTGGTCAGCGAATGTAGTGTCCTGGCGCAAAGCCGATCCCTTACCTCAACGAGCAGTTTCCTGAGCGAGACATAGAACCCCATCAAGTTCCTCGTATCCGGCGGCACGATCTCCATGTGCTCCCCACAGATATCCTCAGCAGCGGCACGCATCGCAGGCTCAACCGTCTCCCTTGTCGCATTCATCAGTAGCTCGGCGAACCATTCAAACACCTTCTGTATCTGCTGCGGTTGCGGCTTCTGTAGGTCCTCAGAAGAGAATTGAACCCCAATGTCGCTGATGCATCCCGCTATCTCTCGATCAGGCTAACACAGTCAGTATTTGATTCCAAATGCTCAAGAGGTAATGCGACATACCAGGCGCATGAAAGCGTCACTGTCACTATGTTGTTGCTTGCCTTTCCCACCATTGCCTTGCCCTTGGGCACGAAATTGCTGGCTCATTCTGTATGTATCCATGATATTTACCCGCAGGAGTATGCGACCAGAGTGCGAGGTAATGAGCTGTCGGATTTCCCAGGCGTAGTGCAATGTGATGGTCGTGAGTTGAAGCTGTATTGACGGAAGCAATTGTAAACAATGGCGGAAGGCGCTAGATTAGCGTTATGCGGGCAGCCGTGACCGTCAGCTCCTCGCTAAATTGGCCAATCATACGCCGCCCACTGATACACTTGCGCATGCACGCAATCATTTGATGGTTTGTAGCGGCGTACGAGTCTTTTTATATAGATTCAAATAAGACTATTTTCAGCCTAGAGGTTGCGTAGGTATGTGGTTTCCATACCTAAACCCTTCCCCCGGAGCAAGATCTGACCCCCCACAGTGTAGTGGTTATCACTCCGGATTTTGATCCGATCGCAAATATTCCGGCAACCCCAGTTCGAATCTGGGCGCGACCTTGCTGAACCTCCTGACTTTTTTTGCATTTTTCTGTCTCTGCTGCCGAAGAGCTCAAGCGCTTTGGAGTTGGAGTTACTGAACTTTTGTCACTTCTGAATTTTTTGGGAGTATCTAGTTTCTGGCGACCTGCTAAATACTCCTTGTTATATAATTGGAGAGACTGCTTATTTTAGGTCAAGACATGAACGTGAGGCTGAAGCGACTCCTTATTTGCTAGTGACATAATTCAATGCTCGAGTAGCAAGAAGATTGGCCGCTGCACCCAATACCTCTAGCTTATTGTAGCTACTATAACTGGCTGAACCCCCAAAACCCGTATGTAAATGCTCGACTCTACCCAAAGACAAGCCGAATCTAATGCCAGAGTGTACATTACATCCTTACCCATGTCTGAACGAGCGTCCAGTATCATGTGTTAGCGCCCCGAAAGGCATTTTGCTTGCCGATCTGGTTGCATGACATTATCTCAACAATTTATATACCTGGATCAAGAACGTGGCCAAGACATGGTACTACCAAAAGGCCGTAGAAATGGGTCTTATGGTACACTATACACACCGATTATGCATGAGTCTCAATCAACTCAAGATCATCACTCTAGTTATTATTCAAATTCATTCATGATCTGTCCATCACGATCACTCCAAATATCCCGAATCTCGGCATTTGACAGACCAGCTCGTCTCATACATCGAGGTGATCTCTAAGCCATCCCTACCTCCTTGCCAGCGCTTCCAGCGTCGCTGAGAGATCGTTTCAATTTATTGACTCGTCAATGTTGTCGACTTCGGGGCCGGCGCCCCGTTTTCATGACTAGATGAGGTCCCTGTGCTCGTGGTTGAAGTGTGACCGCGTCCCCTGTACTCTCTCTAGAACTAGAATTTGATCGTAGCACAATACGGAAGCCCTCATTGTGTAGTGCACAGGCACAATGTATTTGATTAGATACACAATACATGAGCCCACGTCTGGTCCACGTCTAATAGGTAGCTCACGTCTTTGTTGACTGGGAACGATGCAATCTCTTTCCACGGCTCTTTTTCTGTTGGGGAGATCTTCTGATGCCACGTGAGAGGCCTGAAACCCTCACTGGCCATTGACAGGCCTCGATGCCTCGTGTGATCAACGATGGTATGCATGAAACTTGTTTTCGGGAATGTCAAAAGCCGGGGTTGTGGTTGATCAATTAGCTTGGTATCCAATCGGCGATGAGGCTCGAGCCCAAGCAGCTATCGCCGAGTTTTCAAATCAGCACGTTAATCTAATTCTGACAGGGTGTCAGTGATAGCAGCGCCTACCCAGGTTGCTGAAAAAAAGGTATAAAGTGTAAAAAAGAGTAGAAAGTTGAGGCATGTGGCAGCAGGTGAGAAAGCTTGGACCATGAATTGTTATCAACCTACCACCTAATAGTAACCCCACTGACACTGACGATCGCTGATCTTGGCTTCGAGAATCAAAGAAAGTCGCGAGTGCGACGCTAGGCATGTCCGTGATTGCGGTTCGTCTCGTTTGGGACTAGTATCCATGACCCGTCAAGTAATTGTCAATCGCTCCCGCGCTTTTCACATGATTCTGCTGTGCGTTAAGTGGAGTTTCGCGTGGTAGCAAGACTACGCACAAGAGCATAAAGAGGGCATTGACAAATTGGGAACATTGAGGAGCGGACAACATGCCGCTTGGCGGTTTAGGGGAAAGGGCGAATAGGAGGCTCCATGACTTGGCGACACGCTCCCAAGTTTCCGCTCGGTCGCATCTCTGGGAACCATGGAAACCAATCACTTGTCAACTCTGCGGCAGATCAGCACTGCGGGAGGATGGGGCAAAGTCTCCACAATATTCCCTCGATAAGGCAGCAAAACGCACTCCATACAGACGGGCAAACAGCGGACTAGCATTGTCCCGCTTGATTGAACTGCAGATAGCTAGCTCATGGCTGGGATTATCTTTTGGCTGGGAAAGTTTTGGCTTTAGTGGGCCCGCCCACAATGGCTCCGCAGAGCTTCGGTAGCGCCACTTAGCGCTTTCTCCACCCAAGGGCCAGTGAAATCGGAATAGCTACTTCCCTCCCACCTTCACTTCGAGTTGCCCATACTTCGACCTCAATCCTATCTGCCCCTCCCATCGCCCGAGGTCGCATTTGGTACTGCTTTACCAAACATCTTTTGTCCGTTGATCAGAGGGCCATCGTCTTCACCAACGATCCGTTGGCGACAGATATCGCCTACCTCGATCGCAAGGCGTGCAGATATCGTCATATGATGATATAGCTACCCTACACACCACAAGAGCATACATCCCCTTCTACACCTCCCGCGGAGACCTCAAAACATCGCAACATCATAGGCATTCACCTTCGAACTATTCTTACCGAACACAATGTCTTCCTCCGGCCAAGGTGCACCGGGCGACAAGAAGGATGAGCCTAGAGGCTTGAAGAAATTCATGAGGAGAGCCAGTCTCGTCCTGAGACCCAAATCCAAGAGACAATCGATATCCGATGCCTCTGCCTTCGCCCCCAAGCAGGGCTCTGGCGTTGCTGGCGAGTCGAGCATGACTGCACCTACGAGGTAAGTCCCTTCCAGTCGTTCGACTTTATCTTTCCGTGCCATGCTCACGCAGCCACAGCCCTCCTGCCGCAACATCAGCGCCATCGGTCCCCGCGCAGATAACGCAGGTCATCAAGGACAACAAGCCGGCATCTACGCCTATAGTACGCATGACTCCCAAGGAGACCAGCGCTATTCAAGAGCAGAAAGCCAAGGCAGTATTCGCCAAATATGGCCTCATTCTCGAACCTGGCGAATGGACTACGCCTGTCGCCGGAGGTGCACCACGGGTGGAAAAGCTGGTCCGCCTGAGGATCCATCGCACGTGCCATCGTTGCCAGACCACGTTTGGCTCCGAGAGACTTTGCAGCAATTGCCAGCATACTCGGTGCAAAAAGTGCCCTGGCCGCTCGAAGCCAAAGGCCGCGAAGGGGAAGGGTCTTGCGGCTGGAGGTATCGCTGTTGACGATGGCAATACGATGAATGAAGGGGCCGTGACAATGTCGCACCGATCGTCCGGAAAAGAGGTGACAAGAAGAACACCCACCCAGCGTGTGCGCAGGACTTGCCATGAGTGTCAGACGCTGTTTGTTGGCAAGGCCGTCCAGTGTGAGAAGTGCAAGCACAATCGCTGTCCGAAGTGTCCGCGGGATCCGTAAGTTTCTCAAAGCGGTCAGATCCTACATCCTACTGACACTGGCTAGTCCTAAAACATCAAAGTATCCCGACGGCTATCCTGGGGATACAGTGGAGGAGGATCTTATAGGACAGGGAGGGCGAAAACCCATACAAACGGAGGTCAGCAACCCAACATCGAGGGGCAAGCGGCCGGAAGACCAAGCTGCTATAGAAAGCGTGGAGGCGCGAATGAAGAGCCTGGATATCTCATCACAGGCATCCGCTGCCTGATCCCGGAGATGGATTGTTGATGACGAAGCGCATTTTCTTACGACTACAATTCTCTTCTACTGACGACGTGTAATGAACGAGGCATTCGGCGGGGAAGCCAGGAGTCCATACGATAACGATCTCATCTACCTTTCTATTGTCTACATACTCCTCTTGATTCTCAGCTTCCCAAACACCCCCTGTCCGCTCAAAGAGAAAATCCACGGGAAGCTACCTACCCATTTTTTGACACCCATCTACTTTCCATCTGATATCCTTCTCTTCTAGCCAATGGGCGCTACCGCGCATCAAACAAGGTTTCCCCTTTCCCAGGAGATTCATCACATAGCTTTTAGAGTTCTCGGAATCCGGCAGGTCGCCTGGGATATCTACCCCTGCGCGGGTCCAAGAAAGTGAATCTTCCTCCATGCGAGCCGCCTCGCTAAGGCGTAATTAAACGTCCATTAGTACTGTCTGGACATTGTTCACCCTTGTTCGTACTTTGTTGTTGAGCGCACTTCACAGTAGATCTTTGATACGAGATGTTAGACTTGTCACCGTATTGGAGAGATCTTAGCGCGACTGCCAAGCTGATTCGTGAATTGTGGTGGAGATGTCGAGAGTTGGGGGGTTCATGTTGGATATTATGCCCGCTTTGGGATGGGATGGGGAAAAACAAGCGAGCCAGGATCATTTTGTGCGACGATTGGGGGCGATGTTACGTCTAGACAGTGAAAAGTGGACTGAATGTGCAACCGTGGAATGGCTCGATGGGGGCGGTTCGGGTGTCGGGCCGTGGGGGAGGACGGTTGGCCGGGATGGATGTGCTGTGTTGGTGGACCGCGGGAGGTGTTGGTGGAGATGGGGGCGTCGGTGCGGAGATCCGCTGTTACGTATGGAGAGATGTAATGGCTTGATTTGTGCGCCGCGAAGATTTGTTTGGCGACCAGGGTCGTAGATCTTTTTAGGTGTGATTTGAAGGATGAATTTGGAAGCCCTATCTTGGCAGATTGGTAGATAGATGGGGTGGTCGTGGGCCGATTTCCGAGGCCGCTGTTCCATCTTCCCGCGCTATCGGGTCTAGACCCGGATCCCGGTAATTTGGTTTGTGTGATTGAGCTGCATACTGTTGGAGTGATATTTGATGCGTTGGCTGTGCACCTAGCTTTTAACGTGACTGGCTAGCTAAACAGGGCAAGGTGACACTTCGTCTGCAGCGGAATCGTAGGACATTACTATTACTTTAGGCTGTGGCGGTCGTGCGCTGCTGTCACGGACCAATCGCCTTGGCAGTCGAAACTTGGTAAGCCGCCTCGAACACTCATACAGCACTGATGCGTTGCGCTGAAACATTTCTTTGAATTTGGTCCGATATGTTGGTGAGATATGTTGAATTGCATATTTCTGGAATTCATTTGGAGGAACAAGTCCACCAATAGTTGACTGAATTGATCAGGACTCCAGCGGCCACGTACCCTTGAATGAATATCGGTAGCAGACACGACGTCGTTCTTGGTGGACGCTGCGTTTCTTTCTCATTTGCTCTCTGGCCATATGCCTGTCTCTTGCCAAAGTTCTGTCAGCAGAGCCATAGTCAGTTCTGGACTTGCTGGATATCGGACACGATGGTGCGGGCAGATACACTCTGTATCATATAACAAACAAGTGGCGGTAGAGGTGACTCAATTAGGTTCAAGGCTTGTGTTTTTAACGTCCTCTTTTACCGTCGTTGGAGAAACGGATGACACAACAAATGGAGGGGAGAAACGTGAATCTGATGGTGACAAGGACCCATATATTGCCAAAGCCACGTAGTCTTCTGCATGGCCATTGCATGCTATGGTTCAATAATTGCACAAAATCTCTGGCCAAGGCAATGGGCCGTTCTCAATCAATGGGGTATTGAAGTACGTGAAACCTGAGACCTGTACGAGAAGGCATCATACCGCGCCGAGGGGATCTGTTCCTAGTACCCCATGGCTCTTTGGGTGACCTCTCCGTTACTCTATACACTCATTCATTCGACATTTCCAAAATGTCTCATCGAGGAAGGTCACACTCTGATCTCCTGGTTCTTCGCAGAAGCACAATACTTTAGTGTGTGCCGATACTTTGTCTCAATCCTTGTTCAACACATCGCCGTCAGAGAATTACAAGGCTAGGAAATTGGAACTTCCGGCTAGCAGGCTTTATAGCCGTTGTCGTCCGTCAAGAAGCCTCAGCTGCATTGATGTGTGTCATTTGCAAGGGACTGATCCAGATCGCAGGTTTGCTACCCGCAGCTGGAGGTGTCGGGAGGCCGATGAAGGTCAGGCCCATCATGGTTGGCTCGGTAGGTAGTAGTTAGTGTTGCGTGGAACTTCGCTCCTCTGTGCTCCAATGCCTCGCAGTTTCAGATGCCTCCATTCCGAGCGATTACGGCTTGGTGCGGAACGATACATAACGCGTCAAGCATCGGAGCTGAACGGTGCGTCCGACTGGTAGCCTTGTGCTCAAAAGACCTATTATGTCGCCTTAATTCGTTAGCTGTTTCCACATGTAGCCTTTGCGATCGCACGGTATAGCTCGTAAGCAATCGTTCTGCAAGCTGTACGGAGTACGCCTTGTGAAGAACACCAATCGCTCATCATGACCCCCCCGAGTCATCATCACAAGGTTGGCGAATGGAAGCAAACAAGGCTGCGCAGGGATTAGATATGATAGGTAGATAGATAGATAGGGCTGCTAGCGGCCAAACCGTCTACGCCACCTTTCGAGTATGCGACGGCAGCCTTGCTCGAAGTCAAGACTCAATGGATGCAATACGGCTGACCCCAAGGCTGGGCGACAGCCTTGGAGCTGGACTGGTGCCTGTTATGGCTCTGACTCAATGTGCTGACCTTCTCTTCAGCATGAAGTATGCTCTCCATGTTGATATAATCAACGCAGCAATCTTCAGGAAATATCTCGACATCCTTTGCTCAAGAAAGGCTTCGCTCGCTCCCACGTCTACAGCAACAAGAGATGTCCGAACAATCGTCTTCCCGCGAGCAAGAGAGAAAGGCTGACGGCAATCCTCCAATGGACTCGCTTCAGTGCCCTTACCGTTGGTGTGAACATAATAGAAAAGGGCAAGGGTTCTCATACCATTGGAACTTGAGCGACCATTTAGTGAAGGTGCATGACGGTGTTTTGTGCCAATCCAACGACAAGGAACATGCATCCGGGCGGGGTGTCACCGACGGCTATCTGACTGATGATACGGAATCCTTCGACAATCGCTCTAGAAGCGAGCCTGAGATCGTCACGATTCCTTCCCGCTACGACAAGGACGCTAAATCATCTACACTGAAGAAGGGATCAAAGATGGCCCGTGGTGATAACAAGATTACCGTCGATGGGAGCTATTTGAGGGAGATGAAGAGTATGATAAGGGACCTTCAGCGCCGCGTCGATGCATGCGAGCGTGTCAGTCCTGACTCTCCTGTGAGTTCGTATAACTCCTCTCGTCGTGGCTCTATCGACTCCGCTGCCGAGTCCGACCAAGATGTTCCTCCTTTGAAACGCCGCCTACGACACCGATCCAGTGTCGAAATCATAGTCGATAGCCCAGGATTCAACGTACCTCCACCCCCGCCTGCCTTTGGCCCGCCAATTGTGCATCGGGCGTTCGATCCTCCAGTGGTGATTCCAGTAGGCGGACCCAGACAGGAGATCATCCGTTGGAAGCAGTGCACCAATTCTTTTGGACAGCCAGAATGGCTCGCAGAAAATGAGTCCGCAATGCCAGATACCCTGAAGGATCTCAATCACAAGCCCGTTTTGACTGTCATTCGAGAGTTTGACCGCAATAATCAGTTCTGGCGTCGAAGACTACAGATAGCTTCACCGTCCATCATCAGTCTTCTGAGAGACCTATCGCGATACGATGTTGATGCGGATTCGCACGACGGGCCAAAGGGTGGCGAATTGCACCTCACGGAGCCTTTCATGGTCCTGTTCCATAGCCACAAGCAGCTTCGAGACAAAGGGGCGAGTATTCCCCGGCAGATTGGAGACCATGTCCAGCTCATGTGCGACTTTATGCGAAATGAATTCGGCGATGTGACTGAGAAGCTTGACGACCTTGAATCGGTAAAGCCATCAGGACTCATCAGTTATTCAAATTTGTGGCTACTATACGCTCCTGGCACTATTGTGTACAGCCTGGAGAATGGCGAATACGAAGCATTCGTTGTCGACTCAATCCGTGGGATGCAAAAGCGACAGCGAAGCCACAACCGCTTCAGTCATTCCAGGCTTGACCTCACTTGTTGGTCCATCAACTACGACGGGGAGGTATACGGGCGTGCGTGGTCTATCCACACCATCTCGCCTTTTCATGGTAACAGGGAGATCTGCACGCTCGACCTTGTGCCCGAGAAATTCCTTCCAGACGTAACTGAAACGAAGGCCGAGCTGATCAGTCGTGGCAAGCATTTCTGGCAACTCCAGGGACAAAAATTCAGAGAGTATACAGGAGAAATGTGGTCACAACACAACGGTGACGAGCCAGAGCGAGTTATGGGTACGTAAGCTCTGATTTCGATCTTTCATTTGCTCGATCCAGGGTATAGGCATGGTTCAGGAGAAAAGCTCTTAGTTCACTCCCAAACATGCGTCAACAATGCTCAATTACCCCCAAGGCAATGCTGACTCACAAATTGCGTACAGTTGACCATCTGACCTACCAACGACGTAATAATTGGCCCATCATCATCGACAAGAAAAGAGGGCCAACCGATTCCCAAAGCAAGAATTGGCAAGACAATCGCTTCGGACGCTGGGATGCTGGGAGAGACTCAAGAATACGCGTTCGTCGAGCCCCTGCTCCTTATATTGAGGAGCCTTGTTATCGCAGAGAATTCAGTCCAGAAAGGCACAATGACCGTGACGACCACTATGCCGAACCATATATGCGCTACAGCACAGACCGTCCTCCTCGTCAGGTGGACTCTGAGTTCACCAAATACGACTTGCTGAAGCCTGATTCAACGCCTGATGAGCTCACATTGCTCCTTTGCCCCCAACATGGACACGGCTACTGTCTGCGAGACAAAGTCTGGAAGGATTTGAATATCACTCAATTGCAACCCGTCGCGTTCCGCAAAAACGCATGGGACCGCCTCGTCCTCGATGCAGAGTACAAGGATATTATCCAGGCCATGGTCTCTTCATATGTGGACAAGACGGCCATGCTTGATGATCTAGTAGCTGGCAAAGGCGCTGGGCTCGTGGCTCTATTGCATGGCGACCCTGGAAGTGGAAAGACCTTGACAGCCCGAATGTGTGGCGGACAGCTTCGAAAAGCCTCTGTATCAGGTGACCTGTGGTGATATTGGCACGGATCCTGAGCGACTGGAAGAGCGCCTTGAAGAAATCTTCGACTATGCAGTGACCTGGGGTGCCGTCCTCCTATTGGATGAAGCCGACATCTTCTTGCAAGATCGTGATTTTGCAAATCTCGAGCGTAATGCTCTTGTGTCGATCTTCTTGCGTACTCTTGAGTACTTCAACGGTGTTCTGTTCCTTACAACGAATCGTGTCGGCACTTTTGATCAAGCTTTCCAGTCACGAATTCACGTCACACTCGGCCTTCCCTCGCTTGACCAGCAGCGCCGCACCTCTGTGTGGGCCATCTTCCTCCAGGATCTAGCTGCCAAGGGTGCTATCACTGATGCTCATTACATTAGCCTTTTGAAATTAGTGAGTGAGAAATGGAGCAAGGAAAAGCTCAATGGTCGCCAGATCAGGAACGCTGTCAGAACCGCTCTGGTCCTGGCAGAGAAGAAGGGCGAGATGGTGGGTGAGGAGGAGTTCGAGACTGTACTTAAGATCGGCAGGGAATTCGAGGGCTATATGGGAATGTTAGGAAAGGGAGAGGTTAACGCGGGATTGGAAGGGTTTCAGGAAGTCTAGCGTAAGATCGGAGCCTCATGATCTCGGCGATGAATTAACGGTCTCTCAACGGCCTTGTTCACGATGTTTCAATGATTGGCATTTCATGACATTTTCTTGGAAAATCAATTCTCTTCTCAGCTTTCCTTCACTCACAAATTCCTGTTGACAAATATACGGTCGTGTGCAGAGAATACCTGGTAGTAACTTTCAACGTATGCCCCATACTAGGATTATTGGCACTATGCAGTTGAAAGATTATAAACGGGTCCTATCAAGTTCACGTATGCAAGAGCACAAAGCAGCTGGAAGATTAGCCCGTTGAAACCCGGCACTCGGAAAGAAAACAATCGTGACCGCGGTGTCCTAGTCCCACCAGGGCGAAGGAAGGACGCAGGCTTCTAGGATATATGATGGGTCTTCTGCTCTTGAGAACTATCACGCTCAGAAAAGCTAGCAAAAAAAAGAACGCAATAGGAGATCCTTCGAGGTAGGACCTGGTCAGAGTCGTCATTAAGCATTGTTCGATGGAGTTGAGATTCTTCTATTCACCACAATCTACCTTCTGCATCGTTCAGTCCCTCTCGACGAAGGAAGACTCTTTAGGCATGAGGTACCGGATCGTCCTCCGCACCCGGCATGACAATCCCCTGCTCTTTAATCTCCTTCCAACTCAGTTGAGCAAAGATGGCATACAACTCGTCATCATACTCACAGAGACTCTTGCCATCCTGCACGTAATCCGCATCTCTCCCTCTCCGCACCCGGATCTCCGCCCCTCCTTCGATCACCTCCAACTGCCTGTCGACCTTAGCGCCACGCTCCCCTCCACCATGGATCCCGTTGTCCCACGGAATGGCATCATAGCCGTCGCGATTGCCATCTGCAACCACAACACGCCCGCCGCGCCTAAGATGATAAAAGGGATGATCGCCCACCATCTTCATCCGCCGCCCGCTCGCAAAAGTGAACATCTCCACCCCAGCGCCTGAATCCACCCCGTCGCGGTCTTTGATCATCTTATCCCACGTACTCGGTTGCGGCGCATTCCAGCCCCCAAGGTAGCTACTATTCAGACATCTATCGTTTGCGGAGATGAACGCCAATTCCTGAAAGCCTTTCGCTCGCTTGACAAAACCTTCGATTTCGCGGTACGTGCCCCAATGGCCATAGACGTCTTCACAGACAGCTTCGCCGTGGTAGGCGTCGTATACTGTCAGTGTGTTTAGTTGTAGTCCCGGAAATAGTGGGAGCACGCTATGGAAGTCATATGGCTTGTAGAGGCAATCATCTTTGGGAGGGTAGAGGTGGGGAGCATGATATATGGGCAAGGGGATGCCTCGCACGCTCATGTGACGGAGTCGTATAAGCTCGGATTTAGTGATGCCTGTCAGATAGTCGATCATTTCTTCCGTATGCTTGAAGTGGGGGCAGACAATTCCGGTGGGGGAAGTTGGAAAGCTCGTCGAGTGTCTTGTGGGATGTGAATTGAAGCTGCGGAGAGGTGCTAGGGTTGAGATCCGAAAGGAGGTTGTTAGGGTGGTGCAGAATTGACGACGTGTGATGAGTGGGACACCAAGGATGGCGAAGGTGGTGGTGGACTAAATGAAGTCAGCTGGGGTCTGGAGCTCTGCATATCTTATGTACCATGTTCTGGACGTTGATATGGGTTGGCAACACGGTCTTGGTCGTTCAGGTTGAATGCAGCATGTCCATGGGATCTTACATTGCAGAGTGTGAGTCACGCTGGTACCCGCGATCACCGTCGGATTTGAAGTCCTGCGCTTGCAAAGTGGGAGGAGCATGATCGCTGTCCTCGAGTTAGATGATTGATGGGTAGGTGGAATGAATGCATGAAATTTGTCAACACCTCTTCCCTTTCCTTCAATCCCGTGTGCATGGTCGAAATTGCGTCAAGCCTACTCATTGGATAATCATGCGAGAGAGTGAACAGTCGAACCAAACCCTTCTTTGCAAACGAGCACAAACAAAACTCAAGATCAACAACAAACATCCATCGTACCTGGAAAAGCGACCTAGATGAGTAGCTCACTAAATTATGGAACCGTGACAGTCACCTCCTCCAATCATCACCAAGCTACCCTTCAAATTTCTCTCAGGAGCAGATACGGACATCTCCGAGTCAACATCGACGTCCCTCTCCTTCTACTACAGACAACCTAACATCTACTAATTCAAACCCGAAAGCATACACCCCCTCGCCACGAACGCCCCTCCTCGAAGACTAAGCTCCTAAAAGTAATATAGTCTACGCTTCGAACCTGTTTGAAATGCCATATTCATGCAAGTCGTTGATAACATTATACTCATCGTATTTACCTCAACGACAGAGAAGAAGGCGAAAGGAAGATTTAAGATCGTGCCGTGGGCCTCAATAAAAAATGTATCGTTGAGCTTTGAGTCTCTCTTGTTGTAAATTTCGGTCTAGGATAAGTTATGGGCTCGGGCGGATTGGGTGTGGTTTGGTATTTGGCATCAAAGGAGAACAGTCTCCTATGAAGTTCCCGCATCAAAGACACTTCGCTGTTAAGGCCTAACACGTGAATGTCGAATAGAGACTTTATCACCCAGTATAAATAGAAGTACGGGACGTTTCATAAAAGGTGTCTTTCTGCCGCGTCCTTGACGCAGCTGAATTGTTTTAGAAGTAAGCCTTGCTTGTATCAATCTATGATGGATATTCCGCGGTTGGACTCGCCTTTGTTGCTTTATCATAATAGCTTTCTTGCAGCGCGAATGATAGAGGGGGGGTGCAGCATTCTTCACCGATGAATGTAAGCGGGATTGTGATGAGGGTGTCTAGCTCTTCAGCTGGAAAGGCATTGGGGTATGGAAAGGGGTTTTGGAGATGTGCTGCTGCTAGTGAATATGCCAGAGTTCCTCTTTTAGCAGGAGGGGGAGTATGCTGCGGTATGAAAGCACTATGCGGAGATATGTTTGATAGATCGAGGTAGAGTAGAGTGATTACTATCGACGAAAGAAGCAGTGCAAGGAAAGCCGAAACGCTGATTGATTAAATTTCGGGACGAGACATCGCCTTTTCAAATCTGCTCCAATCCAGGGTGGAAGAACTATGTTGAATGACAGGTCAGTGATTGACTATTTTCGCTCTTGGTTTGGTATCGGGACTTCGATGGTTAAAGGTGGACAATGTGGGTAGCATTTGTTACATTCCCGTACCCAGTTGGCGCCAATCTCCAGGTGTTTTTCGCATATGAGTAGAAGTTTTCTCGGGAAAATCTTCGAATAGCTCTCATTTTGTTCCATCATCAGTGGCCCCGTCATCCTCTTTGTTGACCGATGCGTTGGGTTCAAGCTTGAGGTGGCCGATGGCAAGTTCCAGCCCATCAACTCCACCAGCCCTTTCCACACTGACCCTTGGCATTTCATTATATCCCGCATTCATCATACACGCGAAGTTTGCAAGTTCAGGAACATCAACAGCATTGCCATCATGCTCCGCCTACAGGACCTGGAAATCCCTCATGGGCTCTGTAGGTCCGTTAGTATTGATCATGCAGCATTTCCATAGCGTTGTTCAGAAGACCATACCCCCAAATGCTCGCAACAACCGGAGGAAGCGTGCGTCATCCGGCTCACGGCGACGCAATGATAGGAGTGCGACCATGACGGGCATAGTCCATGCTCCGCCAAATAACGAAGCGATGGACAAAGCCAAGCCTCCATCGATCCCAGATATTGGTGTAAGAGTAGTGGCCATGGTATTGCGTAGTTCGTCCACCCGGAGCCACAAAAATTTCTTCGGCTCTTCATCGTCAAATTCCGGCATCAAATCAAACAAGCCTTCCCCACGTAGCTCTTCCAATGACACAGTTCGCGAGCACTTTTGTGTAGAAAGTTTCCCGTGCAAGAGGTACTCAGTGGAATAGTATCCGTGCTTAAGCTTCCCTTCACTGGGAACTTGGTAGATTTGAAGCAATTTCTGGGCTGGAAAGAAGGAGCCTGTATCTATTGTGGAGGTGTCCAGGATGCAGATATTGATGTCACATTCCTGGGAGCAGCTGCTCGGGTACCTGGTGTTTCGAGTTTTGCGAATAGCGTGCTGGAGAGCGTAGAGGAGAGAGGCAGTCCAGGAGATGAATTCGTCATTGGGAAGTTTCTGCCATAGCAGGTGGCTTTCGAGCGTGGATCGGACCTCTGCAACAGGCATTTCGTGCAGTTTTGTATGTCCCTTGTTGTTTACGGCGGCAGCCGACGCGAAAGAGGTCGTGCTGTTGTGGCCATTGGAGTTGGGGGCGTACACTCGGTAGAGATATCGAGGGATATTGTTTTTGCATTCTTCTCATCATACTCTCTATTAGTGATGACATGCATAGGGGGTGTCCACATTGCGCACCATCAAGATCTGCAAGTTGTACCAACGTTGGCGGCTGATCGGCCATGTCTGCTTGCGATGCTCTGGTATCTATTGGCGGTCAAAGAGTATTGAAGGAACAGAGGATTTAGGGAAAGTTCCTTGGGAAAACCGTCGTTCCTGTGGAGGTGAAGACGGTAGGTAACAGAATTTCACGGAGAGGGACGTGAAAGGAGAGGGTTATAAGGCGATTTAGTGAGACAACGACGCAGGATTCCGAGCGAAAGCAATCGCATTACCAGGATGTGGCCAAGACAGTCTCCATGAGAACCAAACGCACCAACACCAATGCATGTCCATTGCCAAACAAGTGGAATATCGAAATCGACAAACACGTTCGATTAGAATGGAAAAGACTATGATGGCATGAAGCTCCAAACCAGGTCAGTGAGAGGAGCTGATGTCCAATTTGGTTTGCGTTGCGTTGCGCGGTAATAGATCTTGGTGTTTTGGGCGATGACTTTCCGAGACATCAGGACCGTGATGAGACTATTTCCCTATACAGAGAACCGGTGCGCCATCTGAGTGTACTAATTACGTGGCTTGACCGTGTCAAAGGGAACCTTGTAAGTTTTTCAATCGCCTACAATCACATTCCTATATTGCGTAGGCGTTTTTATGCCGATGTCGATTGATATCCAAGACTTTTAGCAGTATGAAATGTGAAAGGCGTAGCGCTTGCCTACAGCAGAGATCCCTGGTCTAGGATCTCAGCTCGCCCTGAAGGCGTTAGCGAAGCCACGCATAAAGCTGCTGCAATATACGCCCTTACTAGGAAAATGTTTTTCTTATGGCATCCGTCTTGTAGCACCCACAGAAACCCTCAATCCCAGCTTGCTTCTCCGATCAGGACCTTGCACGGATCCAATGGGTGCCTGCCGGTCTTGGAGCTAGATCAATCGGTCTGAGTAGATTAGTCATGTGGGTAGCCACAAGATGTTGATGCACAACGCCCGTTGGGGGACGGCCACAGCTAGCGGATCGCAGTTCCCCGTGTCAGCACCCTTATACCTTGTGAGATGTTAGTGGATTCACAAACATTTGCCAGGGGGATCAAACTGACCCGGAGAGGGTTTTAGGATAGCGGTGTTTGATCTGGTGTTTTCAGGTGCGGCCACATTGCACAAGGACGTTGCAATCTTTGTCATCGATCGAGCAGGGTCATTCGCCTTTGGCTCTGATGTAAAGCATCAAAATATCGAAGATCAAATTTTGGGCAGTAGGAAACGTTAGAGGATCAATGAAAGCCTTGAAGCAGAATATGCATTCAAAGAATAGAAAAGATGCTACCTGTTGCCCTACAGGCCAAACACGCCTATAAAGCCAGTAAATGCCCCTTCCCCGGCGATGAGCCGCAAGAATAATAACGAACCATGGTCCCAACTCCCTCCCCCAAGCGAGACGGAGCAAGAGTAGCCTTAGATGGCTCCACATCCTCAACCTCCTATCTCCTGATGTCTTGTGGTATATCCATGCAAAGCTTTCCCAATCTCTTAACAAACCCCGTCTTTCCTATTCTCCGCAATACAGCCCCCTCACATCATTATGCACTTCCCTCCGCAACAGCCCGCGCTGCTCTGAGGCTTCTCGTTTTGCGGTCCTGGACCTAGGCCGCCACCTCCATTGCCCGGTGTGTACGCTGACATTTCCTTGTTATATCTTCTAATCTCGCGGACAATGTTGTAGAAGGCGTTATCGACATTGATGCGTGACTTAGCGGAGGTCTCGATGAAGGCGCAGCCGAATTGACGAGCTATATTTTCTCCTTCTGTAGTCGGCACCAAGATTAGCCAGGATTTTCCAAGCCGCTGGGCTCTCCAGACTCCAACAGTGCGTAAGGTCTTGATAGCAGTATTTTCAGACGCACCTTGTCTTGAGACTTCTCGCTCTGAATCTAGATCGCACTTGTTGCCCACTATGATGATGGGAAAGTAGTCCTTGTCTTTGACCCTCAATATTTGTTGTTGGAACGTTAGGATTTCCTCAAAACTCTGTCGTGATGTGATTGAATAGACGAGTAGAAACCCTTCGCCCGTGCGCATATATTGCTCCCGCATCGCTGAGTATTCCTCTTGTCCAGCTGTATCTAGTACATCGAGCAGTGCCACCTCGTCATCTATAACGCATTGCTTTCGGTAAGAATCTGAGGGACGGGTGAGCATTGGCCTGACCATTGTAGTGGAGCAACCAGGGGGCCATACCCTCTATCGTAGGGTCATATTCGTCAACGAAGTGACTTTGTATCAATTGAATAGTCAAACATGACTTTCCAACACCTCCTCCTCCGACAACGACGAGCTTATACTCCCTCAGGAACTGCAGCGGGGGCGTGTTAGACCGCATGACTAGACAGAGTGGGCGTGTGCCGGAAAGGGAAAGATAGGACATACTTTATTTGACATGGCGCCTGTAGAAGCTTAGTAGCTCAGCTGTATAACCGTTTGTGGAAGTAAACGTGGTCAGCGCGTGGCTCCTAGATGAATTGGCGTATCGGGTTTGTCGGTTCTTCGCCTTGTAGGCGGATGACGACAGAGCACGGGGGAGTTTGGAGGGTTCAAGGATGATGGAGAGGGTCGGTTGTATCGCCAAAGGGTGTCCGCGCGAATGCGGGAGCTGGGAGGGCTCGGTTGCGGTTTCGAGAGATGCTTGCGAGGAGATGTTCTTGCGCTTGCGGCCAAGTAAAGAGGGAGATGTGGAGGTTTCGATATGCGGTTCAGCAAGTGTGGCGGAGTGTCTTGAGGCGATGAATGTCTGACAGAAACGGCTTCGGGGGAATGTGAGGAATATTGAGGCAAGAATTGTGATGGCCTCGGTACCACAAGGGCGTCTGTTCAGTGAAAGTTTCTCTTCGCGAAGCTCCTCATGGCATTTGCAGCAGCATGCGAAGGAAGTGACAGGGGAGGTCAGCTTAGGGCCGCCGGCATCCCTCTCTAGTCTCTAGTGCCAGACCCCAGCACATCAAGTCACGACCCCCAACTCCCAATAGCTCGCTCAGATAGCTGGGCTACCGCAGGTCCGGAGGAAGATTGTCTGGGAATCGCCCGCCGTTCGCTTTTAGTTCCGGCGCGCTGATTCGATCGAGAATGCCTTGGGAGTAGTGGCATCCACCGTCACCTGCTTATGTCTCTCTAGCCTGAGGTCCTAGATGCAAGCTTACCGCTCGTGAGATACTTGTCAATCCTACACCAGAAGAAACATCTGACAAAGGGGCGAGGTGGAGTGCTCAAGTATGCACAATTAGGCAAAGCGATGTGGCAAGGGGTAAGCAGCCGGGCTGTCGGTTCTTGTGTAGCATTCAACGCCCACACACACGGTAGTATTTACTCCAGGTGCCTGAATGTGCCTACATGCGAAGCTTACGACTTGAATCTTAGGCGCTGATGATCTAAGTACATATGTCACTCTCAGGAGCCAAGCAATATACACGTGCCCAAAATCCATCGCCTCTTCACACCTTCCTAAACGTGCCGTCGTATAACCGAAGCTCTGCAGATACTTACACTACATCGGGCTGATGATAAGAAGAAATTGAATCGATCCAGGTAATACACCACATGTATCGAAATTCTTCGAAGTTCGTTCAACTTCCTTTGATCGGGAGATGTAGATGTTGTTACAGTGTATCAGTAGAGTATTCAATGTACAAAACCTTACCTTTGGAAGCTGTGTGATAAAACATTGTCGGAATGCTTAACCCTTCAGCCGCCGCTCTTGTCATCAACTCTCCGGGACTAAACGATGTTTTAGCCCTCATCGGGATCGTCGCTTTCATCCATCTCGTCCTCCTGATCAACCTTCTTTCCCTCTACATTCTTCTCAACTTCCTCGATCAAGCTGTCCAGATACGCCTTGTCCTTTCCCACCAGTGTCACCGAGTTCCTCTTTCGTCCCCATCGGGGGTAGCTTCCTACCTTGACACCATGTGGCTCAACTTTCGCTGCGAGCTCTGTCAGGTACCCTGCTACAGCACTTTCCGCCATAGGGGTGGAAAAGAGCAACCTGTATACGCCTTTGCCCTCCGGATCTGTCAGTCGGGGGACCAGTCCTGGCTTGAGCCCTTCCAGTAGTTTCTCAAACAACCTTGGTACTCCAGGTAGGATATGCACGTTCCCATTTACAACGCTGATAGGCACCCAAAGACTTTCGTCGACGAAGAGTACCTGATCGCTATCATCTCTCGACGTATCGATTGGCAGCCTTATCATCCGTTTTTTTGCTTCTAGTGCAGCTGAGGGTACATCATAGGAGAAGTTTGGCTGTGATGGATGTGGTTTTGAGAGGGTCTTCATCCGCTGCAGGGCACCTCCATGCTCCACAAGGCTCAAATCAAAAGCTTTTGCTATTGATTGGTAGGTAATGTCGTCGTGCCTGGCGGCACCCTGGATAAGCTTCTATGTCAATGGAACGGCACACTCTGCCACGCTTACGTTGGCCCGATCCCTCCACTGTTGCCTGTCAGCGTAGTTTCAGCCAGCAGCCTGCATGTTATCTTACCTCGTAACCACGAAGTCGTAGTTGTCGCTCATTCGCCTCGCTGCCTCGACGATCTCATCTTCATCGTCGCCAATAACCTCGACTCGTTTTAGGTTCATGCCCAACTTGAAGCAGAATTTGGCGAGATATGCAGAGTTCGTATCCACAGTCTGGACCGCAGTTGTTCAGCTAGGACTGTGCCTTGCTGCGAGCCTATCAGCTGAGCGCACCTTGCCCCCCAAGACTTCGTCCCCAATGATTATGCATCCTGCCGTATGTATCATGCGCTTGCTCTTCTCCTCTGCAGATGTCACGGACGTCATGATGCCACCCAGTAATGAGCGTGAAGTTGGCGCCGAGGTGTGGGCGTAATTCGGAAGGGGTCGCGAAAGGTGGCGACTTAGTTGACTGAGTCTAGCAAACATGAAGGGTGTATGTGAAGTGGAAATGGGTTATGAATGCTCGTAAAATGGGTGGATGGATGTGCAAGACGCTCTTGGCGGCGGGGGCCTGTTGAGCAATTTTAGGCGAGGTTTGCGGAACATCCAGTTGTCTTTGGTACCCTTGGTCTCCTAACAGTATCCTCGAATCACAACTCCTCAAGATGGTACGGTTTTGGAGACTCCCGAATCCCGAGTTTGTGCTGAACATCGTAGTCTTCTGAGTCTCGACTGTACACATTCTCTGATGAGACCAAGGCGAGGCTGCGGAAGTTCAGGCTGGGAACCTCGAGAGCAAAGGATCCTCAGGCGGTGATATGTATGTCTTGAAACGCTTCAACATCCTGTACGCATGTCATTCCCTTCTGACCGTGCAGGAGTTTATACTGATTTGGACCTGTGTGCAGATCAGATCGACAAGCAAAGCCTCGAAATTTCGCAAGCAGACGATGAAACTTATAGTAGCATGCAGGAATTGGCCAACGAGCTGCATGGCCATTCACCCCGATTCGTGCTGCTCAGTTACCCGCTGACTTTGGTAAGCATCCAAGAGGAATCGGACTATTGCCCGCTTGCTGACAACAGTGCAGGCCTCTGGACGTCTTTCAGTACCATATGTACTGCTCTACTATCTACCCGTTACTTGTAACGCAGAGTTGAGAATGTTATACGCTGGGGCCAAGGAGTTGATGAGAAACACGGCTGAAGCTGGGAGAGTTATCGAGTTGGCTGATGCGGAAGATTTGGAGACGATCGAGGAGAAGCTTGGTGGCGAGCAATAACAGCTACACAAAACAAGCCCGACTGTATGAGTCATATGACCACTCCAATCTATATCTTCATGGCTGAAGGGCGATTGAATATCGCTCCACCCGTGCCCGCCTACTACAACGTCAGCTTTGGCCAGTAATCACGACCTCTTGTGCATGACAGTGGCGGCAGCCTAGGGATTTTATCAGCACTCAATCAACGATATCACAGCCTTCTTGCCAGTCAAGCGTTCAAAGCTTAAGACAGAATATATGGCAGGAGGCTTACTTGGTGATTGGGAAAGACTAATGTGTCAGCTACGACAACATTTTCCCTTCTCCCAGCTGCGAAAACAACCACCTCTGCAATATCATCTGGAGTCAGAGGTTCGCAACCGCTGGGATCCCATTAGTTTCTACGACTACTACCGCAGTAGAAGACCTACGCATAGACCGCATCTGCCTTGGCCTTGTCGCCACGAAATCGCACAACAGAGAACTCCTTGAATATGGTAAGCATGGGCCAACTGTGCGTTGAGAAACCCTTACAGTCTCGACCTGACCAGGGTCCTGGAGCATCAGATCAGCACCACTTCTCTAGAATAAGCTCAATTATGAGGTAAATTCGGAAACATAGTCGCAAGTGAAAAGTTTTAACGGATAGTATCACATTGATCTTGGAAGCACACTGGAAGGAGCGACTTCCATACTCACGTACCACTTCAATCACTCTGATCCTTGTAGCAATCAATTCTTTCCGCATAGCATCTGTGAAAGTCCGGACAGCGGCCTTTGTGGCGCAATATATTGACCCGCCAGGATAGCCTTCTCTGCCCGCAATACTACCAATATTGATGATGTCTCCTTTGCCTCCATCTTCACGCTTCTTGTATACTGGCAATATTGCTTGTGTCATATTGATCAAGCCAGTCACGTTCGTGGAAAACATCACATCGATGTCCTCGTCGGCGATATCTGGCGCCTTGTCCGTGCCTTTGACAAGACCACTAAAATTGAACCGAGTCAGAGGATGATCGTTGAAACAAAATTAAACTATGGACCATACGCGTTGTTCACTAAGACATCAATATCTCTGAACTCCGCTGGTAGCGAATCAACGAAACCCTTCACTTCGTTGGGATTGCTAACATCAAGCTTCATTGGCAAGACTTTAACACCCTCACCAACCTCGTTCTTGATGTTCTCCGCTATTTGCTTCAATATGTCAAAGCGTCGAGCAGTTAAGATCAGTTTGAGATTCTTTGGAGAGGTCCTTGCGAACTCCATTGCTGAATTGCATTAGTCTGGTAATCACCAAAGGTCGAATATGGGCGAAGACCTGTGCTTCTCCCAATACCAGATGAAGCCCCCGTAATGACAATGGTCTTGCCCTCGAGACGCTTTGCCATTGCGGATGCCATTGTTCGTTTTGCTGTCCGTGAAACAAGAAGAGACTCCGAGATGGTTTGCGAGCCGAGGCTTGGTCGCTTTACAAGTTTGGGAAAGACGAGTATACTCCTACGAACCGGCGTAATAAGCATGTAGAATCTTCTCATACAAGATCTTCTCAATGGCAATGTGCGCTACGGTAGTAGACTTCATCCAATATTGACGTTAAAGTATGCAATAGAGACTCTCAAAATCGAGCGCGATACGCCATCGATGATCTGATTGGGCAGATCGGCAATGGCGCCAAGCTCGGACGACGACTTGTCTCGATTCGATTTGGGATGCCTTCAAACCACATCATCTGAAGCGTACATCATCGCGGCAATTCCTATCATCAATTTTTTCTGGTGCCCTGTTCTCTTATTCCTCGAAGTGATGGTACGCACCTATATTAACATACGACCCTTTGACGAACATGCTTCCCAACCGACGAGGGTGGGGAAAGGTGCATCCTCCATCGGATTTTCTTAAGATCAGAAGCAGGGTTCGCAGTAACTTCATTCTTTTGGACTCTCAATTTCTTGTAGCTCATAGTGGTTCGTAATGTGTCATTCTCAGTCGCGAATCATTGCCCAATTGCTAGCAATGAAATGCAGGACGAAACATGAAGTTTTCTCAATGGAATCACCAGATCCGAAGGACGCGGCTGCCGATTGCGCTATACGTGCGGAAAGATATTGCGCCATACTGGAATCGCTCGGAAATCCCAAGAACTCCAGTCGAAACTATTAGACGCCAATGAAGCCTGCTGGAGACACAGATCTCAGTGACTTAAGATCTTTCCCTCAGCCTTCTTTCCATCCCTTCACATCGATTAATGGAGAGCCAGTATTTACTCTTCATTTCTGTAACACGACACCCTTTCCTCCTTAATCTCCGTACCAGCCTGCCCTGCATTGCAAAATCATAAGGCTGGGAAATTTGATCATCTTGCAAGGTATTGGACAATTGCTCATAAGCGTCTTCTTATAATTGTAAGCAAATAGCTTCAGCACTTCTGTGGTTTATATATATCAAGTATATATACAAACATATATAAACCTCCTTACCTGTACATGGAGTTCTTTACATTCTACGCAGAGATCCGTACGGTTCCCTTGTGTGAGTTGCGCTGGCATGTCTGCGAGATAGTTTACCCACCGGACATCGTGTTGAATTCTGTGGACTCAACATGGGCGGAGTCACACGCTGTTAGGTAGGTGGATGGGCGAGGGAAATTGATGTCGTTGAAGATGACAGCTTGTTTTGGTCCGCCTAGACTACAGCGAGACCTCAACACTCCTCGAGTTTTGACACATCTCCCATTCCCTTGGCAACCTGAACAACACTCTCGAGCTCTACGATTCATCCTCCGATACTTAAACAAGATTTTCCAGCATCAACTTCGACCATCTTTCAACTTCAAAGCATCCCCAAATTACAGATCCACGCAAGGCTTCCAACCGCTACCGAAGTCAAACCTCGAAATCCAAGCATACATACTGCTTCAGCATCATACAATTCATATCACTGAAGCATCTCAGCGTGTATCAGCTTTGGTGACTGTCACCACGGTTGCTGCAATTGACAGGATTCTCTTACCTTATAACACCTACCAGTGGTTCCGCACCTTTGTCTCACTCCACTTGCTTATTCGACATTGAACACCACAACATTCGATATAGATTTTCACTCTCGCCACTGAACTCGCAGTATTCTACTCACCATCATCGTACAAGAGCAACCCCAAGAGCCATGCCTTTTACGTGGGTTCCGCTTTTGGAGTCAGCACTTCGTGACCTTGTAAGTTTGGCCAAGTCTATTTCCTGTACCATGACAGCTAAAACTCCATCACTTAGGCATTAGATCGAGGTGTTCACATTGTACCACAGTCACAGTGCATGATCACAGACGGGCCAGAGGTAAGCATCCCTTATATCAAGATGTCCTGATCTTTGCTTACCATCATAGATTGCTCGTTTTGAAGATGGCTCAGAGCTTGACACTACACACTACCTTGTGAATGCTATCCTGTGTCATCAATTCATCCAGTCGTTTGATGAGAAAACTTTCCTCCTCCCTTCCGCACTTCCGCAGGAGAGCCTGGCGAATTATTCAGTCAATCTTGACGTTACCACGGGTATTGTACACATTGCGAGCCGCTTTCGCTACGTGACTTTGAAGGAGCTGTTTTTGCTTCGGAAGGCAAAGTCACCAGCCGATTCAACACCCTTTGTTGAATTCTCCAATGGCGAAGTCTTGGCTGTGCCATCACATGCCGGTGCTGGTACTCATGAACGGAAGCACATTATGCAAGATGTTTTGCAGGCAAAAGTGTCAAAAGACAGCTCCGAGGCTCGAAAGAAGTGTTCTGACAAGACTTCCGACACCATCGCCGCCGATATTGTGTTCATCAAATCTCGAAAGCCTTTCCAAAAGAAGGGCGCTAGGCTCACAATTGATGCATTAGCATCTATGCAACCATATTTACTCGACCCTGCCGCCCAAACTAGCTCTCCGTCCTCCGGGAGCCGCATTGGAACAGATACAACGCCAGCAACGAGTGCAACTTCGTCGAACTTCTCTTTGCATCTCGATCCACCAAAGATTACAGCGCCGGATAGAGAATCCTGGTGCAGGGGAGCGGTCCATCCTCTTGCTGGGAATGCTGCTCATCTGAGATTGATGCAAGTCATTCGGTCAGCAGTCCAAGACCTGCCTTCATTTCATGTCGATACAAAGAACATATCACTCTGTTGCGAAGCTCTCAATCTCGTACATTCAATATCCAACAATAACCTCAGCGACCCTCTAGCTTTCCTCGATCTAGCTCCTTCAGAGCTGAAGGAGGTCGCGCATGTAATCGAAGCGAGGTTTGTACTCGCATCGCCGGATAGCCCAGATGTGGAGATTGCCCTAGATAAGAGCTCGGGTGAGCTTTACTTGGAATCAGTTCCCTCCAAATGCCAAAGCCAGTCGAGCTTCAAGATGAGCGACCTTGATGATATGTTCGAGGACGACGAGGATCTCGATATCCCGACGGTACATCCCACTGTCAAACTTCCAATTGCTGCTCTAATCCATACCTGTATGACACTCGAAGAATCTACAGCACTGAGCACTCTTGGCTTGCGTCAAGCCCTTTCCGAGAGCACCATCCAGATTTTGGATATACTACATACATACTACCGGGAGATCTGGCTAGCGCGTCAAGAGGAGCGGAATGGTACCCTAGAGAATGATCAACTCGAGTACTACAAGGCAACATACGATGAAGTGTTACAGGACCAGGCAGTAGTGAAATTCGAATCTGAAAACTTCGCGTTAACAAAGGAGACTCTCGGGCTCCTCCAGCGGTTCATCGTCACTTTCCTACAGGTCTGGTGCGAAGGCTCGGGAGGTATTTCAAACAAGTCTAACGGACGCTGGATACCCGGAGTAGACGAGCCGGTTGTGACAAACATTACCGTGAAGCTGGTCGAATGGCAGCGAATTGTCGACTCCTCGAAGCAGACCCAAATGGAGCAGCTGCGGCCAGGTACTGTGGCCATACAAGAGGCGTCATCACCTTCTGATTGGTACCTTCAAGCTATTGGCGGAGACGGCCAGTATCGCGAGCATCGTCGAGTGGAGGTTGAAGACTCAGACGGCGACGAGAGCGGATATAGCGAGGGACCCGTTCATCACATCAACTTCAACGGCACCAACATATACCAGCGATCCTATACGACGCCTGAAGTGTCATTTTGGGCGGCTTCGACCACCTACGATAAGGTCCTGGTCCAGAAGCCTTCTTTACCGCCAAAAGACAAGAATGCCCGCCCGAAGACTTTGCCGGCGGTGCATGTTGCGAGAGTCCTGGCTGCCCAAGCCTTCAAATGGGTAGATCCCACTGAGTATACCGGACACGACATCTACGCCTTGTGGAAGAAGAAGGGTTCTGCCATGCGAAACGCTGCAACGAGCGATGTCAACGTGGTCTACCAACCAGTAGGCACTTGGAATTCAGACAATTTTACCGAGGATGACGTTATTCCAAAGGTTGCTCCCAATGATTTCAATTATGAGTACGCCACAAACGGGAATTATCAATCCCTCCAGTTGCCTTATTACGTATACGATTCTTCCGATGAGCATTGTATGGTAGAGCTCAATGTGGGAAAGCAGCCCAAACATCATTTCCACTCCTATGCGACCCAGATCCGTTCGCCTACATCACTGCTCCAGTATGAATTGGGTGCCGAGCTGGCCAAGAAGGCAGCGCTTATGGAAAATAGGATGGAGAAGAGGACTTCTATTCGAAGACCCTTGAAGTTTTTGGAGGTAGTTACAGAAGAGGCGTCGACCATCGACGAAGACGCAGATACTGGAGATGGAGCGAATACGTCGACGCTAGCATTAGGAATCCAAGACAAGGGTGACCATGATCGAGAGCCTTACAACTTCGTGAATTCAAGCGGAGAATTCAAAGAAGAAGCGTCACCCGATTATGAAGATGCCGCTGTTCGCCAGGCAGAGAACGCGTCAGACGTATCGACAGACGTGGAAGAGGGGATCGACTTTGATCGAGAGCCAGTCGATTTTCTAGAGTCAAGTGGCAAACTCGAGAGAGACCAATCAGCCACTGGAGAAGACCCAATGGTTCAAGCAGAGGTTAACTCTTCAGAAGCAGCGACTGACAATCAAGTGGCGCCTGACCTCAACCAGGAGCCTCAAGTCTCACTTAGAGTCATATATGGCGAGATTGCCATGCCGACCCTCGAGGATGGGAGATACTTATCTCCATCAAAGATGGTTCCCTCCCAGATGCATTTAGTCCGCACCCCACCGCAGAGCCCGTTGAAGGCCGACGACCACGGTTCTTGGGAGCTTGACGAAGCGGGATATTTTGTGTCGCCCAGCAAATTGGAGTCTAGCATAGGCCCACTGATAGAGGATGAAGATGATGTGGAAGAGATTTTGCATCTGATCGAAGACCAGGTCAACACTATTTTCAGAGATTCGGCCAATTCTTCGGACATTGTAAAGCACCCAACATTGCGGATGATAGGTAAGCCTTGGGACGGTGAGGATGTCTTTGGGCAAGTAGCGGTGCAAAACACTGTCGACTTTACTGCAGGGGACGGACGGCAAGCGTCTCGTCTACAGAACGGTGGTTTTAGCAACGCAGGAGACCCAGACGTTGACGCAGAGATCAAAGAAACATACGCAATCGAGAAGAGGTCTCGGCGACTACGATCACGCATACTGACCGAAGCTTGGGACGACGGCAATGCACCTGATATAGAAGAAAAGAAGGACTTCTCCGATAGCGGCAACGAGATCACTGACGATCATTCAACATGGTCTGAGCGTCCTAGCTGCATCTTACCTTCAAAGAAAGATGTCCTGTCTGGATTCTCTATGGGCAAAACGTCTCTGTTCTCTGAAGACCCGAAGGCAAATCTGTTGACTCGTTTATCTGCCTACAAGAACACCATGCCAGTGAAGCGCTCGAGTGCCCACGAGCATTCCAAGGCAGCATTCCTGGCTCGGTTTGCAGATAAAACTCCTGCGCGAGAATCCAATAGGAGCCTCTTGTCTCTTATCAACGAGGGGGAAACATATATACCATCCACAAACCCAGGGGACTTGGCTCTAGGTCCCGACTTTCCTAACCTGATTGTCGGAGATTGTGTGCCAGCGGACTTCAACGATCCATTCATCGACGATGTGCTGAGTATACCCGGCCTCGACGCAGAGCATGCTACCGCCTCCCCACACCACACAATTGTTAAGATGTTACACTAGCAGCTTTGTCCTCGTTGGAAGATAGACCGCGTTTTCAGGAGACAACATCACACACAGACCCTGCAACCTCCGAGTACAATGTGTTCTCGAGTAGATCTCGGAATTTGGTATACATCCTTTCGCCAATTCATGCAGGGGGTACAGAAGATGAATTGACACCCATCAAAGCACGGAAACCAATTGCAAAGAGCAGAGTCCAACGATCTTCTCTAGCGGTACAATCGTTTCGTCATTTCCGTTCTGTTCGGGCCTCGAACACTCAGCCGGATCCGATCGATGAAGGGTTTGAGGCAACTTCGATGGAGAGGCTTGCTCAGGAAGAAAAGAAGCAATCCGAGATGACGGTGGTATGCGACATGGAAACAGCAGAGCACTATGTTCCATCAGAACCCAACCTTTTGGTAAAGACCGACTATACGACTTCTGTTGAGCGATACGAAGACAGCCAGGAGTCAGGCGAAGAATCTAGCCCGACCATCTCTGGATGTCAGTCCCGCGATTCATCCGAGCAATCCTCTACGCAGAGCTCGCCCTCATCGCTTGATGGTGAAGACATGTTGATGGAAAATCAGCCGTACTCTTCTAAGATGCCCGGAAAGCTCGACATCGATGAGACAACTCCTACATGGATGCCTCTTGCACAGTGCTGGAAGCATATAGCAGTGGCAGTCAATGGTCTTCCCCAAAAGAATACAGGTCTTGGAATCTCTTCAATCCCTACGCCTCTCCAGGGTACGCCTAGCAGAGTGGCTCAGGGTGCGCTGAGAGGATGGGAGAAGATCAGAGCGATGCAATGGATAGAGTTGACGGATTTGAGAATCGTCCCTGCTGCTGGAAACATGGTGAGGTCAACGAATCCCCCTAATCGGTGCAGCCATCTTCCTCCCACTTATGGTCAGATCGCCATTGCAGTCGGCAACACAGCCATCGAAGTAGCTAGTTGGTTGTTCTGGAAGTGCATGTGGTGAGGTGAATGTACATGGGGCATAGACCTAAGTAAGGGAATTGACGAGTATTTGTAGACGAGGGCATTTACGCTAGACATCGTCTCAGATTTGATATAGGAACTCTTGTCTCGCTAGGATCGAGATAGCCATTGAGGCACGCGATGCATGTATTACGCTCTCACATATTATCCTCCAATGTACGAGCCTATCTAGCTAAAGAGCAATGATGAAAACACTTAAGCAACCGTTTCCCCCCTAATTTCGCATGAGTAAGATTTGCTATCCACTTACTCAGTCTGCAAACTTCCCCGAAACCCCATGGTAACCGTTGCTCGCTTTCCATCTCTCCCATTTCCGAACTTTTGTTAAGGATCTGTCATATCGTAGTATATTCATATATTGGTTAACTATCTATATGGATGAAATCCATGGATATAGACGTGTTTACGGGATCTACAGGGTCCACGGGTAGGGCTTAGCATTCCAGAGGATGAAT
>JAABUW010002078.1_pt1 | contig 31306 bp, 29 predicted proteins | sample 5560081 | NCBI WGS metagenome assembly JAABUW01 (sample SAMN10711882, study PRJNA513363) | rock metagenome | isolation source: Antarctica rocks | place: Antarctica: Victoria Land, Knobhead sud | reverse complement strand
CACCACGTGGTCATCGAAGCTTGGCAACTCTGATCTGAATTCACGATGATCCCGGAGGTCTCTGTCAAGTGAGATTGCCAAGACTTTGATGATTCGTCTTATGTTGGTGTGACTAAGGTCCTCTTCGTTCGCTTTGGTAAGTATGATCTTCTCGAGGATCCATGAGCTTTTGAGCAGGTCTGTGTAGGCTTGTTCGGCTGAGATGGTGGTCTCCCAGCCGTCTTGGTATAGAGATGCATCGGTTCTCCGCCGTTGGACACCAGTCACTGCCATTGACCTGCATACAATGCGCGATTTCACAAGCCACCATGTGGCCAACCGGAGCCAGTTTTCTGTGGAGAATCCATCTTTCAGGGATTCATAGCTCTGCCTGAAAGCCGCTTCCACCTCCGGGCTTGCGTTGTGTCTCTCTCGACCCAGGGATAGGTTCAATGGCTGGGTTGTTCTGCTTGGCGACGAAATGATCGACCGATCTAATGATGGCGATTGCGGTGGAATGTCTGCTAGTAATGAGCGATATTCGACAGGAAAAATCTCCTCTCTCTACTTGTCTCAATCTCACCTGCTTGTGCCTTTCCGAAGCTTTCTGCATGGCATGAGCATTTGCTCGAAAGTGTTGAAGCACTGAATGATCTAGATATCATTGAGGGCTGCGACGGATCATTCTGGCCACTAGATTCGGCGACGCTGAATGTTCGCTTTTCAATTCTGGGTAATAGAGAAGATATACTGCTCCGAGGATTGTGTAGTGTCGTACCCGTGCCTACGCTTGTTGCTGTTCCTGTTCTTCTGGCGGCTTGCAAGCCGCCTTGACGAGTGGAGTAACGTCCTGGACGGGGGTCATCCATCAACTGGGCGTCTCTGAGGCTGATCTCTTCATCCTGCTTTGCAGCCTCACTAAGTCGTTTTCTGAAAATATCATGAGCGAACCCTACAGGTTAATGGGAAGAAAAGAGTGCCTTGCCTGCCATCTACCGTTAAAATAAGCTGGAGGGTTTGCTGATGGCGACTGAATTGGTTGCGAAACTCTGTGATCGCGCCTTGTTCGGACTACGTATTCCCATGTTTAGATTAGCAGCATAGCCTAGAGGATAGAACACTAGTGAATGGTTCTGATGTTTGTCTTGCTCTTTGTAGTGCTATGGCAATCACGAGAGAACGCTTTGGAGATTTTCTTACAACAAACTTGAGTCGTACAAACCACGCGCCACGATCGCTCCAAGCTGTAGCAGAGTAACCTTCATTAGCGGACATATGATCAAGCGAAGATCTGGCAATGTGGTACCTAATTTCTCATATTTCGCCGTCAAGTCTCGAAGTCCGCGAAGGGTATCGAAGCATCTGCGTAGTACATCTTGGATGTCCGTGCCGTATGTTGAGTCTATATCGCGATTCACCTGATCACGGACCTGATACAGTATGCTTTTGAAAATCTTCATGTCACGCGATATTTCTCCGAACTGGTCTGGCGCGTCGCGCGCGACAAGATAGACATTCGAGTACACGGAGTAGGCTAGATTGGTGACAGCAATGGTGTCGCCAATGGGAGAGTAACTCATGTTGTCCAATGAGTGTTATAGGTGTTGGCAAGGTCCAAACAATCACACCGAAGCGATCGTTTGATGCCTGGCGGTGGGTTAAGTACAGAAGTTCAATATTACAAGTGGATGCCACAGTCAAGAACAAGCCTGGTCAGGTGCTTGGTAGCCTTCTGCAGTTGGCTTCCAGGCCACGCTTTATTTCCACCCTCGGGCGCCAAACGCTTCCTTCCCGCTTTCGCAAGGCTGTGGGAGCCTTATGATCAATGGTCGCCTGTGCCGTTGCCAGAAACACGCCCAAGAGAGTGTGTAGCGAAGGCGTTATAAAGACGTCCCTGGATGTGATTGTGACCATACTCTGCTAAATTCATACAGAGAAATTGGAACTTTGAGAAATCTGTGGTTGTGAGGGTAAGAAATTCGGACTTCCCGTGACCCAAGTCTTGGGTTTCTCAGCTCCTGCAGGTAGGGCGGGGAGCGGCCCTGGATCTCCCAAGCAATCATATTGGGGGTGCGGTGAACAGTGAGGCTTGCATGAAACATGTGTGGTAGCATCGGGACCTTGCCCAGTGTTCCGCTGCCTGTGCATCAGAGCCTTGCGAGTCAACCTTGCGGGATTCAGCTATGCGTCACATTCGAATATAAGCAGCCTTTCCCTCGGTAGACGAGTTTTTGCTCTTAAGGACTCTCAAAATGAAATCCTAGGCTCGAGTCCGCTATATTATTTGAGTTTGTGTGATTGCGGTCAACACCACCTCTCGATTGCATAATACAGCCATGGATCCCTTACATGGGAATCGATATGAAGATACCAATGAGTTTACCGATTACAAGAATGCCGACGGCGGCACCGCAGAGGTGGACAGCAAGCTGGTTAATCCCTTTAGAGGAATGCGACCTGAGCAAATGGAAAGGTTGATAGAATCTTTCATGGAGAAAACGAAGATCGAAGACATCTACTCAGGGTTGATTCGGAGAGGCGCATATCTAGCGCAGGACAGAGAGGCATTCATGCATCCTCGGAACGACAGCCTTCGGCTCAACCATGAGGAGCAGTGCGCGCTTGAGCGAGAAGATCCTCGGACAGGCAACAAATGGGACCAACCATGGATCATGTACGCGCTTGTGGGCTGTTGCTCCCTTGGGGCTGCTGTTCAGGGTTGGGACGAGACCGCGGTGAACGGAGCCCAGATATTCTACCAACACGCTTTCGGAATCGATTCCCTGACAGGGAGGCATGATCCTGGGGTCAGAGGCCTTGTCAACGCCGCCCCATATCTATGCTGCGCCGTCTTAGGGTGCTGGCTCACAGCACCATTGAACAGTCTTCTGGGCAGGCGAGGCACCATCTTTGTCACTTGTATTCTCTCAAGTGCAGCATGCATTGGGCAGGCATTTACCCAAACCTGGTGGCAATTGTTCATTGCTCGATTCTGCCTGGGGTTGGGCATTGGACCTAAGAGTGCTACAATCCCAATCTACTCTGCCGAATGTGTGCCAGCAAACATTCGCGGCGCTCTTGTCATGATGTGGCAGGTGAGTAGTCCTTTTCAAAAGCATCCGTCCCGGCCAGACGTCTGCTGATATACGTATTTAGATGTGGACAGCTTTCGGGATCATGTTGGGTTATATCGCTGGCGTCATATTTCGCGACGTCCTCCAAGGAGATGCACTCGGCTGCAGGTATAATGACTCTCCAGCACCATCACAAGCGCGATTGCGAAGCATTGAGTGTAGCCTCAATTGGAGGCTTATGTTAGCAAGCCCGATGGTCTTGCCACTTGTTGCCGCAGCATATGTTTTCACACTTCCCGAGTCACCACGCTGGCTGCTTCTCCAGGCTCGCCAGGGAAACACTGGTTACTACGCCAAAGCCTTCCGGTCCCTCTGCAGTCTGCGACATTCTAAGCTCCAAGCAGCACGCGATCTGTTCCTCATTCACCATCTTCTTGACGGCGAAGACGACATTAAGCAAGGGCGTAATCGTTTCTTCGAGCTATGGAGCGTTGCACGGAATCGCAGAGCGCTTGTTGCTAGCCTGACGGTGATGTTTCTCCAGCAAATCTGCGGCGTGAACGTCTGAGGTCCTATCTCAAAGATAGATGCTCTCTAGCTGATATTTTGAACAGGTCATGGCCTTCTATTCCACGGAAATTTTGGCGCCAATACTTGGTGACAAGAATGCTCTGCTGGGATCGATGGGCTTTGGGATACTCAATTTCGTCTTCGCGTTACCAGCGGTCTACACGATCGACACCTTTGGGAGGCGAAATTTGCTTCTGTGCACATTTCCATTCCTGGCCTTATTCCAGTTCTTCAACAGCATGGGATCGCTCGTGCATAGAGGTCGGGCTCAGACAACTCTAGTAATGACGGGGATGTATCTCTTCAGCGTTTTCTACAGTCCCGGGGAGGGTCCTGTGCCGTTTGTCTATTCTGCCGAGTCTATGCCGCTCTATGTCAGAGATCTCGGGATGTCAATGGCAACGGCAACTTTATGGTTCTTCAATTTTCTCCTCGCTATCACGTGGCCGAGTTTTGAGGTTGCCTTCACCAAAGCAGGCGCGTTCGGCTATTATGCAGCCTGGTGTGTCGTCGGCTGGTTCATGATCTTGTTCTTGGTATACGAAACCAAAGATTTGACCCTCGAGCAGTTGGACGCACGATTCAGTATACCCACCAAGACACACGCACGTTGGGCTCTTCATGATATTCGATGGGTCATTCGATACTATCTTTTCAGACGGAAAACAGCCCGACGGCCAGTACTGAGTGTCTGGATTCAAAGTAATGGCGATATGGACATGCAGGCACTCCCTCCACGAAAGCTCTCGATGGAAGTCAACCAACAAGAAGTCGAGGAGATTGAGGGATGATCCAGGTGTAGGTTTGATATAAGGCGCTTGGGACGGATGGGTCTGGGACCAAAGTCGTCGAAGCGCGAGAACGTCGTTGGCTGAATTCATATTGATTTGGTGTGGGGATAGGAGCGCATCGTTGACAGATAGGCGGTCTCGTATTAGCAATGTATCAAAAGTGATGACCTCCAAAGAAAGCACTCATAAGACAAGAATAATCGCAAAGATGAAGCTGACAAGCGTTGCATTAACGTTCTGTGCAGTATCTTGTGCATTTGCGGCGACGAAATCTGCACCGATCGAATGTTTGATTGCCGATTCGACTGCGACGTAAGGCTACTTGTTCTGAATTGTCATCTCTCATCCTGTGTCTTAGCTGTGTTGTGAAACAAGCTTGGAAAGCACACGAGAGTCTCCCTGAAACACAGTGACCCAAGCTCTACGACTTTGCCTCGTGCCTTGAGACGAAGAAGCTGACTGCAGATTTCGTGAAGTGCGCAGTGGACCAACGCGAAGAAGCAAATATGTACTTGGACAGGAATTGTGGGTAGCAACTTTGGTATTGACCCAGTCAATCTCGGAAAGTAAGAAAGCCCCTTGCACAAACCCGAGCTTGATGAGCCCTTGCTGACATTTAGCTACTCACTGAGCAGCTACAGTTGTAACGGACGGTACAAAGACGCTCCTCCCAGGACTCGGATGCGCCCAGCTGACATCTGCCAGATGCGGTGCTGGATGCTCGGGCAGAGCGATTGGAAACGTATAGTAAGAGCTTGATGCGACATGATGGGGACTACAGTATATCAAAGACTGATGTTGTGTGTGAAGTACCCAGGACTGTTTCTCCCACGACATCTGTTCCTACTTCAACAATGCAGGTGGCGGAGTCAGGTGAGCTTATGAAGCCGGATTTTCCCCCGTGAGGACTAATTAGAACAACGCTGGCAGCGATCCCAATTGTGGGGCGGCATTTTGGGCTGCCGTGAAAGATACGATATTGGGCTATGCGTACGGTTGCTTGGAGACGAATCCAACCAAGCCTGTGGAGGTGCCATCTGTGCAGCCGACGTGCTTGTAATATTTGTAGTCCAACCGGTTCATCTTGAAGCTTCACCTTGAGGGGTCACTGACAGTGGAGTGAGTCTGAACGATTCTTATAAGTCAGAGAGAAAACACTGCCAAGGCCTTGAGTATGTAAGGAATTTAGCCAATCAAGTATCTCTCCCCCAGGCGCTAGTACCGCAACTACTTACTTTACGTACCTTACCTAATTTCCTTGGTCGTCTTGGCATCCAATCTAGCCTAAGGCTGGATTGGAAATGCTTCTAGTGACAGTATGCATGAGTGATCAGTAAGCAATGAATGTGTAGCTAGAAGCAGATATGAGATGGTCCCTCCGCTTCGCCTTTAGCGCCTCTGTCCTGGTAATCATCCTCCTAATTCTGAAGAACCATCTTGAAGACCTATGGGATCAGTATAACGTAGGCTCCTACATCAGCCACTCCTGGAAGAACACCTTCCAACATGGTGCTGTGGACAACCATCCTGTCTTTAGAGGCGAGCCCGGCGATAGGGTGATAATCATGGCAAAGCTGGAGAAGGAGAATACCAATTGGGTGATGGAGCATCTCTCCGAGTACATTTCGTCTATCCTTGATTGCTAGACCTACTGACCATTAGTACAGCTGGCAAACCGCAATCTACACGGTCAATCCGACGACCAACACCAGCAGCACCCTTACAACCCTAATGAATAAAGGCCATGAAGCCATGGCCTACCTCTCCTACATCATAGACAACTATGACACTCTCCCTTCTACTCTCGCCTTCCTCCACTCTCACCGCAATGGCTTCCTCACTGCCTGGCATACTGACACGCCACTTCACGATAATGTCGACGCTTTGCGCACGCTGCAGCTCGCGTTTGTGCAGAGCAATGGCTACGTCAATCTGCGATGCAATTGGAACCCCGGTTGCCTGGAGGCGCATAGAGACAATGCCCACGTCACACCTGATGTGTGGAAAGACATCTTTGGTGGGACTCCGACGAATATGAGCCAATTCCCTGTTAAATTAGGCGCTGCGTGCTGTGCACAATTCGCCGTGTCGAAGGATCAGGTCAGGAAGAGGTCGCTGAGCGATTATCACCATTTCAGGGATTGGATTGTGGATACCGAGCAGAGCGACGCGAAGAGCGGGCGAGTCATGGAATTCCTGTGGCACGTTATTTTCGGAAAGGATGGAGTGTAGTAAGTCTTCTCCTCACTCCTCGCAAGCAGAAAACCTGGGCAAAACCACATAGAGCAGTTTGCTGACAAAATACTGCAGTTGCCCCACTGAGGCGAAGTGCTACTGCGATGTATATGGGCGATGCTAGCATCCTTTATTTGTAATTATATGGACACGTCGATCATCGATCAAAAGATATTACTATATGTTTATCATTTTCCCCCTCCAGACCAACCAGTTCAGCGCCGGATAGCCCTTGTGATGCCATCTTCCTTTATCGAGGGCAACGCCTTCTCCTCACTCGCAGAGACTTCGTCAGACCATACCCGAGGATCTGATTTTGAATTAGCAATGAAGTCCAGGGGGTGAGATGGCAGAAATAATAGGTTGCGCCGGTGCGAATGGGGGTAAAGACGTGCAGCAATTGGAGTAAGATCAAGAGTATGGTAACAACCATGACGGGCACGGAGAGGACCTTGAGCTCATTCACAATTCATTTATCACCGTCAGCGGTTCTAGACCGTGCGCAGATAGTTGGAAAAGCCACGTTCAGGAACTTCATGACTTTGGTTGCTGGGACATCCTATCATTTGACAGGGCCGCCACGCTGGATGACTTGATACCCGATGGACGCACACGAACCTGAATGACGCACTCTCTCCACCGTCATGAAGACTTCATCATACTTTGGGCATGCCCGCCCAAGCCAATATGGACAAATCTACGCACAAAACCTCCGTCAACGGAGTGCACCACAGCAGCATTCGCGAGATTACATAGTTTTCCCAGCCCAGACCAGTCTTGATGATGAACCTCTTTGTACGTCCGTACGAGAAATAGCAGCGTCGTCACCGTTCGGTTGCGGCGACAATAAGATAGCCGCGAGAAAATGGAATGACGAAGTTCGGAGTAATACTTAGAAGAGGACGAAATCACAGCGTGTGAGGCAATGCGTACGCATACTCCACGAGCATTGAGGCAGATTCTGCCACGTCGACTTAATTTCAGGAGGATGGTGCGCACACCTTGTTCGAGACTGCTCTACAGACAATACAAGAGCGATGGTCGACGCCCGAGACCGACTCGATATGTAGAATAGTGCAAGGAATAAGGAGAAATTGCGCAGCAGCACATCATAAGATATTGAAATCCTCAATTTCTCACCCAGCCTAGGAGAAGCACCGAGCGCAGGAACTCCGCTATGTAACAACATCTCTTTGACCACAAATCAAGTCCGAGAAAGCCCATGCTATCCAGCCATAAAGCCGTGCGCAAGGCGCAGTGAATCAAGCACGCCTTCCTTCACTCTTCCCTATCTCTAGTATACTAAATCACAAAGACTTCACGCGCTCGTGCCTAGAAGTTGCGCGGCACACCCCACGACAACAATCGGAGAATACATCTTGAAACCCTGGTTTTTTGGATGCATGTGGCATGCAAAGCATCAGTTGCATGCTGGATGGGCTGAGTTGTCAGTGCTTGGGCTAAGATAAAGTAGCTGAGATCACCGAACTGACATGTGCGACTTGTTGGCGTCAGGTATAGCAGCTTGCTTTCGGGGCTGATGCTCGGGTCAAGGGTCGACGATTCTTCGCGCTATTTGGTTTTTGAGAAAATGGAGGCTTCTTCGTATACTTGATGTCTTCTTGGAAATCGTGCGCTTCCCATCTCGTCGCCTGCCACTCAAGCAGTCTTCCTCGGTCCTCACTTTGAAACCCGGGAGCAATGGTTGCTTGTGTCGTGGGCAATGGATTTTGTTTGCCACCTGGTATCTGGCGTCATGCTTTGATGGAGAACATGGCCGACGTGCTGAGTTGGACAGAACCTTTGACCCGCAGTGCAAGCTTCGTCTCCGTCCATTGAAAAGTGAGTACGCAGCAACAGATGTCGCATTACTTGCTCGTGGTACATCGTCCTCCAAGTCATTCACTACAGGTTCACCTTACTTTCGTACCCGCACGAGCGCTTCCGAGCTCATGATTTCTGCTCAAAGAAGGTCTCCACACCCTCTATCAATTCTTCTTTCTTTTTGCCCGATACACTCATGCCCTTGCTCTGCATCCACGTCTTCAGCTGCGCGACTGTGATCTACAAGAGTGTCAGTCTCAGTGACTTGTCAACCTGATTAAATCACATGAGGGATGATTACCTTCTTCAAAGTTTGATCTTCGAAAGCTTTCTTCATCTGCATATCATCTATCCCCGCCTCCGGATCTGCCGACCTGGCTTTCTTCGCCCCTCTCACCGCCAGCTCATCTTTTCCAGAAGCTGGCGCAGAGCGTTTCGCCGGCACTGTTAACGAGCTCTCATTCTCCTGCCTCCATGCCTCGTATTGCCTATGAAGCTCATGACCCCAATCAATCGCAAGTGGCCCAGCACGCTTGTCAATCTGCCTATACTTTGGCACCGTCTTATCCTCAGGCTTCTCGGGCAAATCCTCCTCCAAGGCCATAGCTTGCAGTATGCGATAGTGCCATTGCAGCGCCGGGTTAGGATACTTGCTGGGATCATATCGTGCTTTTGGCAGCTGCAGCTGTTGCACGATTTCTCGCATGCGATCGATAAGTGGTTCCGGTGCTCGAATCAACCTCGTCTCCGGGTTTTGACGAATGTCGTCCGCAAATGGAAGTGGGCAGAGCCACATGCCGGGCGGAACTATTTGTGCGCCGTTGTCGTCTAGCTTTTCCGCCCCTGGTAGTACGGCTGCGATGACGGGCGCTGCGTTCTTCCGGGCAACGAACCATGCTAGGGCCATCTTTTGGTCTCGGAGAAGCTTCTGCTGCAATGCCGAGAAGACCCGCGTTGAGCCCACGTAATCGTCTTCGGAGGGATAGATGAATGTTGAGGGTTTGAAGTTCGCCCAGACGGGGAGCATGGAGAGCGGTTTGAAGCCGATGATCCTGATGCCTGGGTCGCCGAAGTTGCGCAGCTCGGAGACTTCTTCTGGCGTGAAGGTGATCTGCTCTCCACCGAACTTGTAGGCTTTCCTGATCTCGACCTTTTCGACGGTACGAGCGGTGTCGTCGGCCATTTGGGTCGTTACGCCTGTTGCAATTTGAGGCTTCTCGCCTTCGAGCCAGATATAGCAGCTTCGCTGGATGGTTTGACGCTTGAAGATGATGTAACCTTTCACGGAGATTTTGAAGCCGGGACCAATTTCGAATGGTATGGATGAGAATAGTGCTCTTCTCGCGACAGCTTTTGAGTTGACGGACGAGAGGAGAGAGTTGAGAAGGGAAATGCCATCTCGAGTTGTGGTTGGAGCTGTATGGCCTGAGATGGGTGCTGGAGCTTCGGGATCTGTTGGCATGGCGTTGTATATTATATCCTGTTTTTGTCAGAATGATTGAGAAAATTCGATGTGGTGCAACCAACATCATAAAATTTTGATCGATCGAATTCATGATCAGGTTTTGATATCGGAAACAGCTCAATGATGACGCCGAGATCATACAAGTCTTTAGCTCGCACAGCAGCGGATGATTTCAATGCCTTGTCTTTCACATGCGGATCATCGTCATCTGTGATGATAAATAGCCGCCTTGATTGAAAGTTTGGCGCCTTGGTGGTAAAGATTTGATTAGCGCAGAAAAGTACATTTGCCATTGACACCCTCTCCTTTGAGGGTACAAGCAGCTTCTTGGACTCTTCTTCATCTTCCGTCAGAGATTTCAGAGCTTTAACATCGTCGGCTGCAGGTATGTCGAGGTCTGTTAGTAGATAGCAATGCGGGTAGGCCAGGCCTCCACGAGCTTGCTCTTCGGCTTGGAATCTGGTCTGCTCGGTCCCATACAGGAGTACACCCATCACATCATTAGGGTTCGATATGATGCGCTGCTGCATCAGAGCGTAAGCACATTTCAAAGCTGCTGAGGTGGGCGTGTCCCGCTCCTGCTTCTTCGCGTCCACTGGGGGCGGCGCCGTGAGCATTGACGGGCTGACTTCGATGATGAAAAGGACAGCATCTTTGGAGGACTTGTATGCCTATCAATGATGAGTTTGTCGCCCATTTTTAGCGCCCGAACGCTCTGCTTACGGTTTCGTCGATTTCCTCGTCCTCCTCATTCTCGTCACCAGGAGGTTTCCACTTATCCTCTTCCGCCATAATGAAGATAACGTCAGAAGGAGCCCATCACCCGATTCGCGATATTAGGAAGTACATTACTCAATGCTATGAGTCTTCGTTACCACTCTCACAATGACCTATGGCAGTATCAAAAACCTTAAAAGGCATTAGTGGGGCATTTCAGGCAGACGCGACTAGCGCAAACAACCTTAGACGCCTCACCACGTGACGTTGCCCAACACAAAATTGAACCAACAAGCTTTTGACAATGCCTTGCACCTCGAATAATTCCCCACCACCTTCTGAACAGGTGAGAAGAGATAATGTTGCTCTGAAACCGTGACTCAATTCCCTCATCATGTTGGTCACTCTGTAAGTCTTATTGATACATGCAGTTTCTTCGACGACGTCAAATTCTTTCAAAAACCATAATTTTTCTGTTGCTTGTGCAAGAGGGTCTATGAGCAGCCGCCTGCTTCGATTGTTGTGTGCTTGGCAAACGGTCTGCGATGCTTTTCGCAGTCATCATCGTGCGTCTGCTCAATGGTGTGGGGATGCTGTGACTAGTGAATTCCTATCCTCAGGCACATAGTCAAACCCCACCTAGCCGTTCTCAAGATCTCTGGTCCGGGCGATCCAAGCCGCTTCAAGGTAGCAATTCTTTCATGTCACAAAATGGAAAGGTATAGTGCCCCAAGCATCAAAAGTGATGTTGGGAGAGGCGATTCGCTGGCATGAACAGTCTCTGCGTTCTCATTGGTAATCATCTCAAGCGAGTCACTAGGCGGGGCCAGATTTGAAGAGAGCATACGAGCGTACTTGTTGGGATTTCATAGAAGAGCTTGGCACCTTGGCATGGAAAAGCCGCCGGAAAATCTTTGCGCCTACACGGAACTTGTCGCTTCTCGGTGGGGATTCGGTCCGTGGCATGAAGATTCTCACTGCAAGTAGTCGTCATATTGAGTCTTCAGTGGAGTACGATTGCATGAGGACTTGGTATCTCAGTGGCTTGTTGCGGTTAATTTTGCGATAATTTCTGTTGGGGTGAGGAAGTGTATCAACCATGTGCAATCGCATAGGGTGTCTTTCAGGGTGCGAGTGACTATTCACAATGGCTACAGTGTCTAAAAGCCTGTCGCTAGGAGCCCGTGGACAGTTTGTTTTCACGATCTTTTGTCTACATTAAGACATAATATGCCTAGGAATTAGGAGATGGAGTCCTATATGATTTGTCATTCGTCTAAAACGGTCAATCTACCTGCATTCATTTAGCAGGCGTTATAGTACAAGGATGGGATTTTCAGTTGAATTGGCGGTAGGAGTTACTTTCGTAGCGCTGTTTCTAGGGGGTTTCCGACTGAAATTTCTCAAGAAATGCTCCATCCTACGAAAATCTTGCGTTGAGTGGCTTAAGGTACCGAAGTGACTCGTCTGATTATCAGTAGGACTCATTTTCATAGCGCCGTTTTTTTGGCTTTTCTTACTGAAATTTCTCGAAAATGGCTCCACTTTACAGAAATTTTGCGTTGAGTGGCTTAAAATACGCGAAAGAGACCCAATAATTTACGCAAAGGGGGCTGGTAATAGATGATGATGGACTCATACGGACTTGGCGATAGTACTTAATGAGGCCTTTCCTGCTCTTCTCTGAACGCTACAGCATACTTCCATTTTTGATATCGTGACGATTACACCCATTTTCATCACCATTTCAGCACCAGCACGACCATTCCCACTCCCATCCTCTCAAAATCTCCCACCATCCACACCAAACCAGTGAGATGGAGACCCCAATGGACGACCCCATTGTGTGTTACTCGGCCTTTTACCCGCCGGCACACTGGGAGTACATCCAGGAGCAGTTGTGTGAGGATACCAGCAGCGATTTTTGGGCGGGTATGACGCTTGAATACCACGCCATGCTCGAGAAGGCTGCCCAAAGCTTCTCCGAGCATCTGGCCTTCGATAGCCAAACTACGAAGACCAGCGAAGATTTCTGTCTGGATCCCACCAACTGCGGGCCAGATACCAAGGAGATGTGGCGCACTCTCAAGAAGAGAGCTGTGGAGCGTTCTGGGAACCTCCATAGCATCGCCGAAGAAGAAGAGCCAGAGGAGACCGCCGATGTGAAGGAAACCTCGCAAGAGGTTTCTGGAGCATCAGCTCCTCTGCGTGAACAGCCTGCCGTTGAGACGGCTGTTGCAATCTCTGATTCTTCTGCCCCGGGGACCAAGGAACCGATCGACCTTCAACCGATCGGAACCGGACTTCCCTGGGGCAACATCTTCCCTGAGTACAGCCCGGGATATGCGACAAGCACCAGCACCAGCAGCACCAGCAAATGTATCACATGGGCACCGCTACCCGATACGACAAAGACTCCACGCAAGCCACCCCGCTCTCGCCGTTTCCGACAGAGCCTTGGGTTCTTGCGTGGTCTGGTTTGCTGCTGGTCCTGATTGCTTTGATCGCGGCCACAATGCGGACTCTCCTGCTTTCCTTCGGGACTGGAGACCGACCGTGTGGCTAGATCCCTCCTGGACGACGATAGTGTTCTCCTTCTCTCTCTCATCCTCACCTCCTATGCGGACCCTGGCCATAGGGCGACCGTACGGAGTATCCGAACGAGCAGCGAAGACGGTGCCAGAAAACGGTGTCAATGCTTTCCTCCAGGACTTTGGGCTCATGCTTTCCGTCAGGACTTGAGCTCACTGCTTTCCCGCAGGGCTTGACCGGTCATTGCTTTCCTTCAGGACTTTGGACCCATGCTTTCCATTAGGACTTGGGTTCATTGCTTTCCAGCAGGACTTGACCAGCCGTTAGGCTACCGCTCTCCCTCGTTTTCCACCCCCTATGCGGACTCTGGTCATAGAGCGACCGTACGGGGGCTCTTCTCGCGCGAACTGTCACCCCATCGCAGTCATCGCCTGAGATTCGATTCCGACTTGCGACAGACGACTTGCAGGATTCGAGAAAGTTTGGCACCCACCTCTTATGCGGACTGTACCTTCATTGCAGCGACCGTGCGGAGGCTCAAACTCGAGACGAACGACCAGAGAGCATGGCGGGCAACTCGACTGTCAATCATGTTTCGATCTCTGTGTCTCGGCGGCATTTTCCAGCACCAGGCTCTTCCTTCGACCTGGGGACGATACCATTCAAGTCAGCTGGTGCCGCTTCAGACAAGTCTGCAGCATTCTTCCAGCTACTCAGGCTCTTCTTTCGACCTGGCAACCATTCATCTCAGCTGGTGTCTCTCTCAACCATCTTTGCATCACTTGGGGAAATTTTCTCTATCATCCCTCAGCCTCTCGATATCACTTGCAAACTACGGCGGGCTCTTTCTGCATTCAGTCATCCGCCTCCTACCTCTCAATGTATCTTCTCAACATTTGAGCAACTCTTCCTGAAACATGGCAACAATCAAACTTGGGGAAATCTATCACCATCCAGGCTCTTCCACCGATCCGAACACTACTCAACCTTGCTGTCATCACTCTCGACGGCACTCAAAGACGCTAGCCACGATGTCAGCACAAGCCATCACTGCGATCCCAGCTGAGAGCAAGTATGGCCACTTGACTCTTCTAGCTCAGGGAAATACTCGACGATTCCAATTCACGAAGCCTTACTACATCGCTCCTTCTTTCAGATCTTCCAAAAACCTCACTCTTCAGCAAAGCCCGAATTGCAATTGCCTTCGCTATCTCGAACGCTACGATGCAACTTCCATGCACACGGGAAGCTTCGCAATTCCTCGAGAACCTACAAAACCCGCCTCCAACCGAACCGATGAGTCCCAACCTGACTTCTATCACCAGCAAGCGCAAAATCTGCTCAAACTCCTCTTGATGAGCAAGATGAGACCGCTCTATGATGTTGATGACGATGATGATGACGACACGACGACGACGCTTTTTCAAGCACCTCCTACAAAACCTGCAACCAACTCCTATAAAACCTACATTTAACTTCGGGAACTTCAAGATCACGAGCTCCTACAACAACCAACCTCAGCTATGACAACGGCAAACTTCAAGCCACCCTCCTCGAAAACCTCACTGCTACGAGAACATCAGCCTCGCAAGCACTGCCTACCAAACCTATACACTTTTCCACCTCTCTCGACAATGATCCGAAGACCCTACCAAAAACTCACTGCTACGAGAACATCAGCCTCGCATGCACTGCCTACCAAACCTATGCACTTCTCCACCTCTCTCAACAATGATCCGAAGATCCCACCAAAACCTTACTGCTACGGGAACATCAGCCTCGCACGCACAACCTACCAAAGCTACCCCCTTCTCCGAGAGAGCTCAACTAGCAAGCACGACACCTCTCTCGAAAATGATCCGAAGATCCTACGGGACTCAATGATCACACGGCTATCATAAGCTTCACAAAAACTTCACGCATTCAATAGCTTCACGAAATCCCTACTGCAGAAATCCCGCATCACCTCTACACAAGCCTCTTCTCATCGCTTGCAACACAATCTCTGCTGTGCATTCTTTCAAAGCCACGGGGCATCGCAAACAATACAATCATCGAATCCACGGCCCAACATCCTGCCATCGCGAGCATCGAGCTCTGGTAGAAGGCGCAGTCTTTCAAAGCCACCGGGCATCACATACAACATGATCATCGAATCCACAACCCACCATCCTCCCATCGCGAGCATCGGGCTCTGGTAGAAGGCGTTCACCACTGATGCGCATCGACATCGACTAGGAAGCGGAAGGAAGGATCGGCTGGGGTGGGATGGATTGGCGGAGATGGAAGGATAGAGTTGGAGGAATGAATTGTGAAGAGTATACCAAGGGTAAAAGAGCGCACAAACATCTAAAGAAGCGTCTCTGGAGGAAATCACATCAGATGAATGGATATGGCAACAAAGGGACGAGCCGACAATCCAACACCGGCGCACACCAAAGGAAACAAAAGAGCCAGCTGGCTGCCCAAAGGAAGGCAGAAGCTTCTAAGCCCAAAAGAAGGCTTCCAACAAATAAACAGGCACGCGAAAGATGTCAAAAACAAATCAAACCAAAGAGCACATACAAATACAGGGGAAGAGACGTTGAAGAGGTCAGCCTCTGGGTATATAAGAGCTGAGCCTTGTCTGTAGATACATTACTTTTAAATATAATAAAAGTTAAACAGTCCAACCAGCCTTCGAAGGCAGCATTTTCATCAGTCCATCTGTTCCAGGCGGTGGGCTGGAGAAGATCGATCATGACGCCCCAACTCCAACGCTCTGGATCGACAATTATCATGTTCAACTGTCGTTGAAGACACAGGGGTCGGATTCGGACTGGAACCCAGCTTCACGCTTGTTGGGCATGGTATGTATGCGCGGGCCGCCAAAATAGCCCCGTTGTCCAGCGTCAACGCGAGCAGCGGTAGGTCATAGTGCATCGTTCGTCAGCTTGCACGAAGCCGATCTAGAAGAAGAAGCCGATGCCGTTCATATAAGGGAACATGACGCTATGACGATCCTGTATGAGAGCAGCCAGCAGTCTAGTGAGCAGGATAGAATCCAAAGGTCTCATCATTGTAAGGATAGTCTGTTACTCATGTCGAAGTCGCTCATCATTCAGAGCAGTTGGTCTGATATTGGACGACCGCGTCAAAGCATCTGCTTTCTCGTCCTTCTTGCCTTCTCGGTGTACATTACGCTTCTGTGAGAACTCAATTGGACTTCAGCCTTCTACCTCGAACTACGGCTGAGCATTCCGTCCCGTCCGCAACTCAACAGGTGATACAGAGCGTGCAGAATCCAGCATACTTCTGCGGGATACAGTGAGTTTTACACAATGTGAAACTCTCTAACCGTCTTCCTTCCCTCCTCGACATCCGTCATAACCCCTCCAAACATGAGCGCGGCGATGTTAGCCTCCCCAACCAAGCGGTATACGTCATCTTCTTGAGGTCTCAAGATAAGCGGTACGCTGCAGCCAAGAAATACACAGACAATGTCGCCGTAAATCGGGCTTGCTTGAGTCGTGCCTAGTAATTGGGTGTCTGTCCAGAAGGATGCCACTGGTCGCGGATTTGATGAGAACGAGTCGCTCAAATGACGCATACTGCTGAATGGTACAGGCGGGCCTTCTGTAGGTATGCCCATTGCAGCGCGGACCGCGGGACCATTTCGTTCGACGGCGTCCAGGACTTTGTTTATGATATTGTCTGTGAGCCGTTCAACGAGACTGTTTCGTTGTGCAGAGTCTGAGGTGCTCATGGACGAATTTGGGATTTCCATGACGATATCGACATAGACTCCTTGCGCCACCAGAGTGGATGAATCCTCTGGGAATCGTGTGACTGCGACAGAATTCCCCGAAGCCCGGCCGGGGAATGTGGACGCGAATGAGTTAAGCCCCTGAACGGAGCCCGCGATACTCCAGGCTGGTACCCAAGATGGGAGATCGTGCTCTGGCCTCGAGATTTGACAGGCACGGAGAAGATCTAGATTTCTATCTTTTGTGACGATGAACTTGACCAGGTCCTGGTAGACTTCGGCTACTGGTTTTGCGTAGTCGGGTTTCAAGTCCGCATCATTTGGCATATCAGACGCTATGCCTAGCAACGCGTATACTTTGTCCCTGGGATCCGTAGCATCACAATGCCGAGATTGGGTCAGTAGCCTGAGAAGGCCTGCTTCCCGCCGACGAGATTCCTCGGACATAGTTCTAATATACAGGAAGTAACACAGTCGGAATAATGATTCATATCCACTGTCTTTCAATGGTGATAAGCCTGGCTCCCTTCCAGCTCTATAGAAGATGTATGCGGCGGCGAAGTAGAACATGGTCCAAGGGACTGATTGTGAGCCACACATGACAATTAAATTCTCAGAAGCCGAAACCTCCTGAAGTATCCAGCTGCGATTGTACCAGGACCTGCGAAAGAGCCTGCCCAAGGCTTGCCAAGCCGTGTCCGAGATGTCCATATTGGGTACGTAGTGAGCGTCTTCAAGTCTCATAGTGGCGGAATTGAAAGAGCTACCCATTCTTTCTATCGCAGCCATCGCAATGTTGCTGTCCTCAGCTTCAGGCCCAAGCCAGACGACTACACGGCTGGCGCTTTGGTAGATGTGACGCATTTGCTGTACTTGCTGATTTTTCTCGGGTATGTTTGCTTGATCAATGCATATTGCGTCAATCCAGATTATGCGATCCTCAATGTCGAGGCGCAGTTTCTGCAAGGCGGACTCAAGGTTTGGGGTCACCTTAAAGTCGGTACCGTTTAGGCTGATCGAGCTAGTAAACTCAGGGGTACCCCAAGTGTAAGACAAAGCCTCGTATGATGGTTCATCGCCCAATGGTACTTGAATAAGCTGGCAATCAATTGCATCCGGTGACGAACCAGATGAGATAATCAGCAGGCGAAAACGGTGCCGATTGTCATCAAGCGGCGTATATACGAAGAAAGGCATCGGATTCTGTGGTTCTGAGGTGAGTCCTGTCATGTATACAATTGATGCACCTAGGCGTATGGTATTCCAAAGATCCCTCCCAGACCAAGTAAAACCCCAAGAAAGATCAAGGCAAAGCACGTCACACCAATGGGCACATTGAGAAGGCGGTTTGGTCGACGAGGGAACATCCTAAGCTCCATAAGCACGTGGCAGGACCGCTTATGAAATCCCTCGTCGGCGCTTCTGAGTGCCATGCATGAGCTATGAATGGAGCTATGAATGCTTAGCCATAATATAGGGGGATCATTTCAGGACTCTCACCTCGACTTAAGCAAGCTCAACTCGATGACTACAGCTACCTCCTCTCAGCGCATAGTCCCTCGGCGCGTACTCTTCTCACGTAAAGACTTGATGTATGCAGGTCCGATGTCACGTGACCGCACCAGCTGCATTCTATTGAAAGGTACAGCTACTACGTTATTTAACTGGATATATAGTAGAATAGTTCTATATTACTATGCTTGAGGTCTTGTGGACTTCGTTGAATACCGCTTTTGCACAAGTAATCTACCGTAGGATAATGCAAAGCCCGTCGTATCTCCGGCTAGGCTATCCCCATTTGGGAACTCTGGATATTCCCATCGACTTCCACATGGCACATCATGCTGCGATCTGCCAGGGCACTGTCGAATCTGCCTCGCGTTCAGCAGAAGCTTCACTGCCGGAGAAGTATCCTGACTGGATCCTACTCCGTCGGTCCCCCACAACCTCCACTACTTCAACAAACTATCGCCGAGCACTTCGCGTCCATAGTGTCCAGATACGGGGACCGAACAGCGTGAGTATTATCTACTTCCACTAGGCTGTTCGCAGTTGGCTCAAAGATCGAAGTGTCATATCTCGTCACCAGCGCACTCGCCTGACGTATGAAGGCTTGGACAACAAGAGCAATGCCTTGGCTCGAGGACTGTCCTGCAGAGGCGTCCAGAAAGGTGACAGAGTAGCAGTATCATTGGGTAACAACATAGAGTTCGCCACTGTAAGAAGGTAAACCAAATCAACAAGAGCAAACGTTTGATGGCGTTACAGGCAACGTACGCTCTTTTCAAGATTGGTGCAATACTTGTAGGTAGCCTCTCCTTTCAGCTTGTTGGTGCTCAGAACCTTTTTCTTTGATCTTATCCGCTGTCCTTTTTCTTTAAGGTCGAAATTCTTTCCCTCCAGCTGTTTCACCTACTAGTGGACATGTATCTAGAATGCGTCCCAGAATTATCCACGCCACCGAGTGGGAGTCTTCAACATATAGCGACCTACAATTTCTACCACGTTCAAATTGCAGCGGCAGTGGTATGCTGTTACAAGCTATCCTTTCCTGTTGTAGACACAGAGTGAGTATAACATTCGACCAGAAACTAAGATGATCAGGTGCCCCTGAATCCCAGCTTCAATGCTCAACAATTCGTTGCAGCACTCAGTCATCTTGAGGCCTCGCATCTCATCATTGGTGCGGAGACGAACCTACCAAGAAGAGAGCCTCGCTCGAATATCCCTCTCCTCCAGCAACTTATACCAGATCTCCAATCTCGAAGATTAGAGTCAGACGTCGTCCCGTCTCTCCAGCAGGTCATCATCGTCGACAACGCAGAAGGACGCATCGACGCTTCTTCAATCAAGCCTATGACCAACTACAATCATGTGCTCTTCGACGGTAGGGGCCAAGGACCCTTATCATCAAGCTCGTTGCACCCCAACGATATCATTAACATCCAATTCACATCCGGTACCACTTCCCTTCCCAAAGCAGCCTGCCTATCCCACCGCTCGATCCTAAACAACGGTAAGAGCATCGGCGACAGAATGCTTCTTACCGAACACGACATCGTATGCTGTCCCCCACCACTCTTCCACTGCTTCGGCAGCATCCTAGGCTACATGGCCACAGCAACGCACGGCTCAGCCATCGTCTTCCCCACCGAGGCATTCGACCCCTACGCCACACTGAAAAGCGTGCAAGCAGAAAAATGTACAGCCCTCTACGGCGTCCCAACAATGTTCATCGCCGAGCTCGAACTACTCAAGAACGGCACCGTACCACCCACAGGCTTCGAGCACCTACGAACCGGCATCGCAGCCGGAACGAGCATCCCCGCCGAACTCATGCGGAAGCTGCACAAGATACTCAACCTAACCGAACTGACAATCTGCTACGGAATGACAGAAACCAGTCCCGTCTCCGCAATGACCACCACCGACGACCCGATCGGAAAACGCATAGACAGCGTCGGCAAACTCCTACCCCACGTAGAAGCCAAAATCGTCGATCCCACAGCCCGCACCAAGATCCTCCCAGTAGGCCAAAGAGGCGAGCTAGCAGTCCGCGGCTACCTCGTTATGAAAGAATACTGGAACGCCCCCGCTCGAACAGCCGAAGTCATGATACCCGATGACGACGGCAAAATATGGATGCACACGGGCGACGAAGCACAAATGGACGCAGAAGGCTACATCAAAATCACAGGTCGCATCAAAGACATCATCATCAAAGGCGGAGAGAACATCCACCCGCTAGAAGTAGAAAACTGCCTCTTAGCCCACGCAGAGATTGAAGATGTCAGCGTGGTGGGTTTGCCGGACGAGAGATATGGCGAGGTCGTTGCAGCTTTTGTGATTCCACAGAAAGATGCCATGATCACCGCTGAAGATATCAGAGCGTGGGTCAGGGAGAAGCTAAGTCATCACTTAGGTACATCTCCCCCCACTCCAACTATACACTTACGATAATCCGCTCAAACGCTGACAATACTCTCCCAGTACCCAAATACATCTTCTGGACATCAACCTATCCCAAGACCGCAAGCGGCAAAACCCAGAAATTCAAATTAAAGCAAGATGGCGTGCAACTCCTAAAAGAGGGTAAGGGCCTACAATAACAACCCTTACTACCCCTATACACATAACAATCAACAACCATAAAAACCTCTCCCTCCTTCCCCTACCATCCCCCCCTCGCATCCTCATCGTATCACCCCCACCCTCTCAAAAGACTCACTCTAGCAACCCAACCTGCACAAACGAAACCTGAAGCCGAAATTGACTTCAAGATGGCATCATCCCCCCAACAAAAATAACATCCACCACACTCGCTACCGCAGTCAGAGGTCTCGCTTCCATCCCCACAAGCGATAATATTCGCACGCTGGACTTTCTGGTGGGACTAGATATTTCTGATTACTTAGGTTCGGTTCCTATTGGCGCTGGGTTCAATGGTGGAGGTCTTGTCTCTTTTTCATTTGTTGGTGTTATGGACTGAATCTGGCATTCTGCGGTGTTGATGGGATGATAGTGATGTTGTGTGGTCGTACAGACTCTTGGTGACTGGCTAAATAGGAGGGAAGTCATGATGAGAAGTCGCGGGAGGTATAAGATTGGGAATGATTAGGAGAAACGAAGATAAATGCACAATGTATGAGAGAAATAGAGGGGGGGGGGGGGGATCCAGCATCAAATTGCATCAGTGACATACAATACGAAGCCATTACAGAGCTTCCGCCTTCCTTCGACTACACTGTGACCAACCACAAGCTAGCTATCACTGGCGTGCCACTCCAGAATCTTGCTACAAGCCCCTTGTTCGTAATATACCGACCAATCTCCTTCATCAATGAGAATGGTGAAAGATTACTGATTCGCTACAATAGTCTTAAAATACACACGCCCTGGAGGCTTTAATAACCACCAAACACCACCGCACACCCAATAGACCGTGAGCATAACATCCACGGCAAGCCGGGCGGGCAAGCTTGCTCAAAAATTATCAAGATCCATGACTTTGATCCACACATCCAGAGATACCCTATAATTGCCTCAAAAGCTCGATAAAGTGACATGAATGTCTGAGAAAAGGCGAGGTTGGTGGTCCCGACACTCAAATCTCGGAGCTGAGGCCGTCCCTCACAGAAGAAGGTAGAAGAAACAGTCGTGGAGATCATGTACAAAGAGCTGGGTATATCCGTATCCGAAAAGTCGCATCACAGCAGTATAAGATAGTTCGAGGGCGCGATACCGGTCTCACCCGTTTCTTTCTTCGCCTGCCACCATCTGCCGCTCACGTCCGAGACCTCCAATATTTCGTGTTTCGAGAAGCTTATTTCGTTGGCATCATCCGGGTTGGCTTCATATGAGTATATAGCCTTTGCTCTGTATGGGTATTCTGTAGGTGATGTGACGTCGTTTCTCGGATCATGTTGCTCAGGCCCAATACCGCCCATGGGTGCTACGGTTGTTGGTGTCTGGTTCGCGGGTGACGCGGACCTTGCACCTTGTCCGAAGCGGGGCTGCGATTGTTGACCTGCGAAACCACCAGGGTAGCCCGATACAGGCGATGAAGTCTCGAAGCCGTTGAGTTGAGCGGATGTGTACATCTGAGGTGCATGGTTGCTTGTCTGGGTCGTCTCGTGGCCGTTGTGCGCAAAATGAGGGCTAATCGGTCGGCTGTTGCGTGTTGAATTGCGCTGCTCCTTGTGTAGGGCGAAGGAGTCAATGTAGCCTCTGTGCGTTGCTTGTGGCGTTGAGCCGAAGTAAAAGATCCAGACGATCTAGGATTCGTTAGCATTGGGTTGTGGGGCAACTCGCAGGCGGACATACCATGACCATCGAGAGTAAGATGAAGCCAGCCGCCGATGCTTCTCTTGCGCCATCTGAGGAATATACTAGGGTATTGATCAAGGATGGCGCGTACGTCAAGCCTGCTGCCAAGAATCCGACAATCTGCCCCAATGTCAGCACGCTGGCAATTGGTGAATGAAGATATAGGATCGGTCTTTCTTACAGCCACATGGTATGTTTGTGTGGAATCCGAGCCCACCACTATGAAGACGCCCATTATCACGCAGAACATGTATGCTATTACCCACCACGCAAAATTTGGGAATCCTGAACTCTTGAATTGTGCCACGATAGATGCAACGAAGGTGATGAGCCACGCAAGCTATTGGAGGAACACATCAGCACTTGTCACTGTTATGATTTCGTATCAGCGTATGGGGATGGACTTACATAGGCAATGGATAATGTTGCAAGTGCAAAAGGATCGCCGACGATGTGCCCTGTGATCCATTAGCATAGGTTACCACCAATCTTCTGACCGTTGCGCACCGAAGCTGAACCCTCGCATCGAGCCCCGCCTCCCAGAGTTAGCCTCCAAGTTATTCATCTTGTCCAGACCTGGAGATTGAAGGCTGCCGTATGATGATGGCATAGAGAACCCAACGCAGTCAAATTTCGTGCACGCGAACACTGAGGATGTCTTGCGATTGTACTCTTAGATGTCGCGAAAGTTCCCTCTACTTCCGTATGACCTCGGCTTTGTTCGATGAGAAATAGTGACACGACTGTTGATGGTTATGGCTGAAAGGTCTTGCGGTTTAGGATTCGCGGCGTAGTGAGGGGCTGGATTAAAGAATTCTCTCGCACTGGCCAAGGAAGTGCGAATAGAGGATGGCCGACAGGGAGGGAGCAGCAGCAATACTAAAAGGTCAAGATGAGTCGATGAAGGCTTGTTGATGGTCGGGAGTGGAGGGTTGGTCGAGGATTGATGGTGTTGCGACAGGGAGTGGAGCCGGCTGCGGTTTCAGAGGAAGGGACTGGGAAGGCAGCGTAGCGCCTCCACTAAAATTAGCTCCTGTGTCGAAATCCTCTATTCTACCAGCCTACCACTCAACGCTCGAGTCGATGATCTTCTTCAGACTTGGCTCGGTTGACCAGAGAGGTGGCCGTTGACAGTGGATGGAGGGAAGTCTTTGTTTGTGTATTGTTCAATAGCTTCAGCGTGAAGTCAAAGGCGATACACCATACACGTGGGGACATTGGGGGTGGTACGCGTATCAATACACTTCTGGAGATGACCACGCTAACTCCAGGAACGGGTTCCAGACCCGAGGAAGCTTTTTGAGCCAACGGTCTTAAGAGCCAGGCACGAAAGGCAGTTCGTTGGTCCGACAATGCGGATAGATAATTCCTATACCATGCGGCTACCTGCTCAAATCTTCATACTTCTTGCGCAGGGGTCCACATCTGTCTTTAATATCTCTGTAAGGCTATTTATATGCTCAATGAACTTGCAGGATCGGAGATTCGCTGGGTCCACCGCTCGGAGCCTCTTCTGCATGGTCTATGTCATGGATAGATTGTGTTCTATCACCATGCGAATCTAGCAGTATGACATGGCTCCTGAGCACGCAGCATCATGACGTTGCGTGGGACCGGCATCTTGGTGGACGTCTGTCTCTTCGGCGAAACCTTGTGAGAGCCCCATTGTCCTAGCATGCAGCCACGTACCATCGATGCAGACGTGTGAGCAAGTGATTGACAGCACATTCCACGCCTTATACCAAGTGATACCCCATAGCTGCCTCATGGGAGGGCCATTATGATCCTGCGTAGCATTCCAATCTCGAGTAGTGTCTTCAGGGTTGGTCTGGCTCCTGAGAACAACTGCTTCGCTATCTCGGCTCGGAAATGTAATGTCCTGGTCCAGCTTGGCCGTCGTCACGGCTTATATGCCCCCATCTCTTCCACCTTCTTCGCCTTCAGCCCCTCCTCCCTCCTAACTCTCATCTCCACAGCCATCACCCTCCCCTCCCACTCGCTCCAACACTCGCTCTCCCCTAAAACCCCCAGCTCATACCACCTCTGTATCGCCTCTGCGCTCCTTGCTCTCAGCTCCGACATCTCCCTTGCCTGCGTGTCTTGTAGATGCTCGATTTGAGCCAGTCTAGGCTGTAGCGCAATCAACGCTTCTGAGGATTCTGCAGGAGGAACCGGTAAGTCTTTGATGGCGCTGAGTCGTGATGCAGTGGTAGGGTATGAGGAAGCGCAAGAGCCTACGATGGAGTAGAGCTCGGTTGTAGAAAGGGTGGTGGGGACGTCGGAGACGGAGGGATGGAAAAGGTCGGGGTATGTCGCGTCTATATTGTCAGTATAGTAGACGGAGCATCATTTGAGAACTAGACTGACGCAGCTTTACTAGCTCGTTGACTTCAGGTGAGCTTGCAGACAAGTTTTGCAGATTGTTCTCTAGTCTTGCCAGCCGGGCTTGTACCGTTTTGTCCTGCCCTTGACTAGCGACCTGCTGCAGCGTGTCTGCCACATTATCGCTACCGCTCAGGTACCATTCGACTTTTCGAAGACGACCCTCGAGCGAGTCTAGCGTTGCTAGAGTGGTCTGATTTGAGTCGTTGCTCATTGTTGAAATAGACGCAAAAGTGGACGATTTGGATTTAGAAGTTAGCGAGTTCCGTGCCAAGCTTTCCCAAGGAGCCTGAAATTCGCTAGGGATGCCATCGCGACCCATCAAACAACATCCACACTTCACTAATAGAGATAGAGCGAACCGATGCCTGACCATTTTTTGGGTTATTACCAAATTTGTGATGTTGAGGCGTGTGCTTTGTATCCTATCCACCAGCTGCTGGTCGAGACTTAGAATTCTCCCTCGTCGTTCAAATATCTCTGAGGGAAGTGTGGGATACCATATTACCATGGCTCTGGTCGTTATCGCCAGATGGCGCCTGTCTACAGCTGCTACTATCGACGAAAAGACGTCGAAGAGTCCACGTCGAGACTACCGGACGCCGACGTGAAAATGAAGCATTTGGGACATGTGGTTCTTGAAGGCCACTCTACCATCCCTGGCATTCTCCGATAGTGTTCGAACAACAAGATAGAATCAAAACAGCCATCATCACCTCGCCAAGCTTTAAAGGTGAATAGGTCTCTCATAAGGCTGTGCCGACCTTTTTTCCGCCTGGAATAATTCGACCATCTAGGACTGTATGAGGTTGATGTCGGACGAATTCGATCTTCTGACGACTCCTTGAATGTCACTCAACGCGTAGATCTCTATCTCTGTCGGTACAGTAGGCGGTGTCTTTGTGCTTTGTTGTATCTGCAAGGTTTCCCTAAGCGCCTTTCTTGACGTTGATAGCATGAATTACATCTCTGGCACGAAGAGGTGTCAAATCGTTTTCATATTTCTTCATCCTCCGCTTGCATTCCCTCCTCGTTAGTCATCGCTTTCGCTTCATTGATGGTTTTCTTTGATGATTTCATGGTATACCCGGGACTATTTGACCCAAGGTTAAGCTAGCCTCAGTGTTCCAGTCACAAATTCAAAGTCATTCAGTGGGGGACCATTGCTCTGAAATTTGATCGACCGTTTAGTCTATTATGCGATTGAGATGGCGACGCTTTTTCCCTCGTTGTTGAGTCGTTTCCTTTCTCTTCAATTCGTTGCGCTGAGGAGCTCAACGCTGTCACACACCTGGTCTACAGCCGTGACGATAGCGCAAGACAAGGCAGATTGACACCAGATCCGGGAAGGCTGAAGATTCGGCGAGCTTCTATTGACTCGTGAAGCGCTCTCGAGAAGAAGGGTGCATGCTGGGGGCCAAAACATGCCGCCCCTCCTGCTTCGCGCAGCAAGGCTGCACCAGATGAAGGCAACCCCTCCTCTGTAACTCTTATTTGCAACGCGCCGTCTGCCTCTTTCTATGGCGAATCCATTCTTATCTTCATTCCTTTCTTCGCCTCGTTTTTCCACCATGCTTTCCAACGGCCTTCTGCCCCTTTACATCCTTCTCCACCATTTCGCCCTTCCACTGCTCGCAAGCATCCCCGGCTCACTTGCTCTATTCCTTGACAGCTCATGTTATCAAGCAAGCATCATCAACCCATCCGTCAACGTTCCTGTGGACACCTGCCTCGTGACCCCCGGCGCGGAAGGCATCGCCATCGAAACACTACCACCTTGCACCTCCGGCAATGCCACATTGATCTTGTACAAAGACACTTCTTGCGCGAACCAAGACACTTCGGGCATTCAGTTCAGTTTAGAAAAGTGCTCCTTCGACGGTGGTGGCGTCCCCGCTGTCCTCTTTGCATGCAATCAAGCCGCCAAAGGCGCAATCGCAACGGCCATATCCACCGTCTCCGCAGGCTCGTCCAGCCTACCAATCACGGTGAACACACCCGTTCCGACTTCCCCAGGTGGAACAGCGGAGCAGACTACGCCCGCTTCGAACGGCGCTAGCACAACCTCGACCACGGCATCCTCAACTACCGCTTCCAATTCTTCGCAAACGAACACCAAGAGCGGTGGTGATGGCAGTGGGAGCGCAGGTTCAGGGTTGAGCCAGAAAGGGCAGATAGCATTGGGTATAGTCCTGCCCGTGGCAACGATCGTAGTCGCGCTCTTGACCTGGTGGTTCCCGTGTAGGAAGAGGAGGAGGAGACATGGTCAGGCCGATCAGTATAACTTGGTGCAGAGCCCGTCACACGGACTTGCGCGGCCTATAGCACTGCCTGGCGAGAATCATCAAGGGCCCAGATTCTTGGGGGTGCAAGGGTACGAGGGGAGGCCGCGGTAGATAGGCTAATGACATTGAGGTGGTATCCGATGCTCTATGCAGGCGACTAGATATTCGTTATTAGAAACTGGGAAGAGCATGTGCTTTGCGGTCTAGCACCGTATTCGAGCTTGCAGAATCTAGCGATGTCGGATGGCCTTGAAATCACACTGCAGATGCACCAGCTCCAAACATTGAGTTTTCTAGGAAGATTGGACTTGGTTGATGACACTATCTGACAAGGTATGTACTCCTGGCACAGGGATCGCGAATGGAGGGCTCATGTCTTCTGTAGTATCGTTTGAATATACTTGGCTGGAATGAGATTCAATCTGTGTATCACCTGGTGGAGGATCGTTTACTGGGGGTCCTTTGCTGGAGGGTCCATTGCAGAAGGGTCACTAGGTGGGGACCTTCTTGTTGGTATGTCGTAGATTCTTGAAGGAAAGGTCTTCTGCTGGAGCATCCTTTGCAGGTTCCTGATGTTGGAGAACCATTTTGGGAGGGATCTTTTGCTGGTACCTCAATTGCTGAAGGGTCCGTGTTGGCCCGGTCGCATGCAGAAGGATCCATCGTTGGAGAGTGATTTGTAGGAGGACCGTTCACCGGAGGGCCATCTTACCTAGGGAGCGCTTGTGGGCGTCATTTGCTGGAGGGACCCCACTGAAGAGTTACCTGCTGATATGGTGAGTGGATTGGGCAACACATGCACATGCGTTCACTCCTCCGAGCTGAGCTGTAAGTAAATGTACTGTTTTTAATTCGCCTGGCCGCGAATTGGTCAAATGAAGCCAAAGGTAACGGATGTCGTAGAGCCATTTTCCATGCAGCTTTGTGTAACGCTTACTGCCAATCTGATGTCGTTGAATATAGCCCTCATCATAGATAAAGAGCTAGCCAATCCGCCAGGCAGACAAGCGAGATGAGAAGGAAGGTTAAGCCCAATCCATCAGGGTCTCTCGTCAGCAATACAACAATAAGGATCGTTCATGCAATCCAGCCTTCAGCAGGCCAGCCATACCATAAGGATTAGATAGCAAGCAAGATGGGTGGGTGCGAGCTAGGCTGATAAACGTGATCTGCCAAGGCACTAGTTATATAATGAGTCCCGCCAATCGGTTAATTTCCTCCGCTCATAGAGCTAGCTTCTGCAGGCTAAACCGCTGACAGGTGTGACTCTCGTCAGGGGATGAGATACTCCGCACCAGTTAAAGCCGCAATTAACAAGCATGGCAGTTTTGGACACTAGCTGCTTACTGTAGATAGCCGTTACCCGCGGCTGATAACAAGAATCTTGATCGACATCCCCAAGGCCTCGATGGTGTACCAATCGTACACGAGCGAGGCATAGCTTGCAGCAGCTAACGTCTCTGGAGGATGGTCTTACAGAGTGCTCCGTGGACACGGTTCCGCCTTATGCCTCGTGAAAGCTGTACAGTCTGCGCCATTTCTCGAGATCTCTTTGATGGGGAATCGAAGTCTTAGACGAGTGCCCAGTTGCCAGGACCCAGGATATCAATGCAGCAGCTTGTACTGCAGACAGTCCAGAAGTAACAATCCGCGATAAATTTGACAAGCCGTCATCCATGAAATGGCCCCTGGACAGATACGATACCAGAAGCTCCTCTTGCATACAGGAGTCAACCGAGACATACTACAGTTCGGAGTCGGAAACACGCTAAGCGCTTACGCCGTAAGCGAACATGAGGACCCCTTTTGAACTCCACCTGAGAGTGGAAAATGCCCGAGCTGCAGCTCAGCTACCGTAAGCAGCAGAGCATCCTGAGCATCCTGGCAGGCCTGTCAGCATTCACCTGGCAAATCATGATCCGTCATCGAGGCTCAGCCTGGGCATCTCACCCCACCATCCAAATCGGCTTTGGGCTTGACCAATCCTCGTAGCAAGAACGCGCAATCATTCATGACCAAGCAAACACCGGCTGTCGCAGAAACTCCTATCTACACGCTCAATTATAAGTGGGGATCGTTCCGTCCCAATAGGGATCTGTCAGTGGAACGAGGCCACCCAGCTATCTGGGCGGCCTGGGGGCGACATGATGCCCGCTGTCAGATCTGATACCCGAATACAGGTATCTGAGCTTCAGCTTGTCTCCATTGTGTTGGAATCCACATGGCAGTTGAAGTGCTTCCATCTGCCCATGATACCAGGCCCCTGCCATTTGAGGCAGCAATAATCCCGAGCAATCTTCTCCTCAATGTTGCTATTCTCTCCTCGTCCCTTTCCTGTTTCAATTTCTCTCATACCCATCTCGCATTTTGATTCCCCAGCGAGGCTAAAAGCAAATCTTTTTTTTCAAGTCTAACCCTTATTGAAGACTCACGATACCCTTGCAGCTTCTAATGTCACCCACATGGAACAAGACCGTAGAATCCATCGCCCAGGCTAACCGCATTGCCATGAAGAGTCGGCATCAGGCCGTGTGAGGTTACATGACGCGTGTCGATTCGTCTTTATCGCTAAGATCCTCCCAAAGTGGCCGGACCCGCGCCGTCTGACAGTTCATACCCTTAGCATCAGGCAAATCATCATCGATGCCGTACTCCATAAGCTGTACGTCAGGCTCTCCATGCAGGTACGCGAATGATCGCCATTATTCGCTTACGCCGTGCCTCCACTGCATAGTCCTTGTGGAAATGCAGACCCACATCTTTCCTGTCTCAGAATTATCGTCGAAGCAAACCAGGTCTTAGGATTATGTACTTCAGCCCGGGCCAAAACAATCCTTCTGCTCCGTCATCATCCATGCATTCATAAGAGAGGGCCATGCCCACTCCAAGTCTTTGCACATTCATCCTCACGCACCAAGCATCTCACCAAAAAGCCCTTCGTTGATCGAAATCGCTCTCATCACTCTCATTATACCAATTAGATCTCAACCACTTCTCCACTCCAAACCATATCAACCCTCCAAAAACCCACCCCCACCCACAAAAATGCACACCACAGCCTCCCTCGCCCTCTTCCTCGCCGCCCTCGCCCCAACAGTCCTCTCCACACCCGCCGAATACCACCATAGCCCACACACAAAACCAAGTGGCGCCCCCTACCCAACAGGCACAGGCATCGACAGCATCTTCCCCACCGGCACCGGTATCTTCCCTACTGGCACCGGCATCTTCCCCACCGGCACCGCACCCCCCTTCAGCGGCTTCAAAACCCATACGCACAAGCACGGTGGAGTGGAGCCTTCCCCCTATTTCTGAGCCATGAGGCTTAACAGAGATCGCTTGGTATGATGGCCTTCCGGATCTAAATGAACATTAAGTCAGTTGCTTACAAGTTTCATAGGGGCATTGGTAAACTAAGGTAGTCAGCATGGTAGTTTTTGGGAGGCGCATTATACAAAAGAGAGCTGGACGTTACACTACATCTCCAAAAACCCGCTGTGAATGGTCCACCAGTTGTTAGACGGCATATAGGGCCAATCTTGGTGGACAAAGGTGCAGGAACACCCCGTAGGTATTGCAACATAGCCTCGTAATGAAATAAATCAACCACACAGTCTTTAACCATCTGTGCATCACAAAATCACAAATTCACAAAATCCGCGTGCTTTGGTGTTCTGAGCTTATCACCTCCAAAATCCTAGCTAATGATGGTGCTTATCTCACATATCCCGCCCCCCGTGCCCCAAGGTGCGAAACCCACACGCCGCCTCCGTGCCAAACGCGGCACGCACCACCAACCTTCGGGTCTTCCATAGCGAGGAACATTCTGACCTGCCCCTTACCTACCCTCATCATTTGTCATTCATATCCTCAGATTCACG
>JAABUW010002075.1_pt1 | contig 31320 bp, 47 predicted proteins | sample 5560081 | NCBI WGS metagenome assembly JAABUW01 (sample SAMN10711882, study PRJNA513363) | rock metagenome | isolation source: Antarctica rocks | place: Antarctica: Victoria Land, Knobhead sud | reverse complement strand
GGGAGAACCCACACAGTGCACCAGCTGAGGCTGATCATGCCTGCTGACGCACGTAGCTGTCGCTGCGCCGCAGCTGGGCATCAGCACCAAACTTCATCCAGCTGTGGGGGCAGGCCATCGAGAGCGAGCGGCAGAAACTGCAGGATGAGCAGTTCTTTGCCGGCGAGAGCGGCTCGGTGCAGGCCGAAATTCTCGCCCGTATCCTGGTGCCCCTCCTTGTCAATTGGACAGCATGCTGTGCTGGGTTGCCGCATATCTGCTGCCCAGCGAGCTCGCAATCCCGACTGCCAGTGTTGACAGTGATTATGATGAGCCTTTGTTTTTGCCGTTTCTCGCGCTTGGATGTCTGCAGCGCTTTCGTTGGGCCGCCATCGTTTGCAACTGACAAGCCCGACCCCTCCTGATCATACTAATGACCGCCTTGCTGTCGCCCCTGCAGCTGGTGGGTGACGGGCTACTGCCGTTCACAACGGACAAACAGAACCTGTTGCTGTCGACCGCCATCCAGATCGCCAATCAGCAAAGCCTGCCGATCGTCAGCCTAAACGTGTCCAGCTGGCAGACCGCGCCGTCACAGGTTTGCTCTGTTACTTGTACTTCCACATTCACGCTCGCCCAGAAGCGAGCCGCTGCTGCGTTTGAGGCAAATGTGCGCATTCCTGAGGCTCGGTGACCATGGAACCTCCCAGTGTCTTGATGGCTCTTCCTCTGTGCCTGCGCAGGAAGCTGCTGCAGACGCAGGACAGGGTGTATGCAAATGTGTGGACGCTGCTGCAGCCCGCCGGCAAATACACGCCATCCTCGCGTTGGACCTCGGTGAGCCTTTGTGGGGCGCACTGCTGCTGCTGCACAGCTGATCCCCAAGCACATTGACAAGCTCTGGTGATGTGCAAGTGCATGCATGGTGGCAAACCTGGCTCCTTGAAATGGCGACTCACACGCCACAATGCAAGCCGCCTGTCACTGCACACGGCCTTCATGGCGCCGTGTCACCTCTTCAAGAATCAAACATTTCAACAATTCGCTGTGCTGCCGCGGCAGGTTGACAGGCGGCACGTCACAGCCAGACAGCTCGGCAGGCACCACAGCCAGCTAGTTCCGCTCAATCACTACGATCACTACGATTGGTGGACTGCGAGCGGCGTGCCCAGAGAAGCGGGGCCAGGAGGCCTGCGGCGGCGTGGTGAACGTGATGCTGTGGGCGGGGCGGCCGGCACACCCTCTGCGCCGCGCTGCTGCGCCATGTGGCGCCGCTGCTCGACTCCGGCGCCATTACCATCTGGCACGGCGCCAAAATCGAAGCCAGCGGCATCGACCTCGGGGCGCGCACGCTGGACGTGGTGCTGAAGGGTGGGCACGGCGCAACGGCCAAGCGCCGCACCCTGCAGTACGGCCTGCTGATCGGCAGCGACGACCGGAACATCCAAGTGCGGCAGGCGCTCGCAGACCAGGTGATCGGCACCGCCAGGACCTGCATCTTCTCGCAAGAATGCTGAATGCCGCAGCGTTCTGCGGCGCCTCCCCGCCGGCAACGATCGACACGGAACCTCCCCTCCATGCTGCGCTGTCAATGCGTGGATACACGGCAGCTGATGATATGTGGTAGCTATGTTTGTACCCTGTCCGGCGCTCTGCCATCCCGCTGAACTGCAATCCCTGATTCCAGATCTTGCTTTAGATCTGCTATCTGTAAACAAGGCAACGATGCTGAACAGTCGTGGCATTGCGCCGCAGGTGGCTGGGTCGTCATGCAATATGATCCCCGCGCCGACGCTGTGCAAGACCTTTGACGGCGTGTCCAACGTGGCAGCAGCTGCGCCAACAGGGCCAGATTCCACCAGCAGCGATGGTCACCAGCAGCGCTTGATCATTCCAGAGGGGACTGCGCACGGCCGCCCCAGCACGCGCACCATGGTGGTCACGGCATCTGGCCAGATGGGCATGCCCAACAAGCATGCAAACCGCCGCCGCGCGGTGGTGGTCCGCCCGGCCAAGCACTTTGAACGCTTCTGCATGTGACTTCCTGACCTGTCGTGGTCGCAAATTGACTTGCAACATCGTTGCAGAGCTGTAAGAACACACAAAGTTCGCAATTGGTTCGACTTCACAGGGGAAAGCACGCTTGAAGCCAGTCGAATCCCCGCCAGCAAATATCACCCCTGGCTCACGTACTCGTGTTACAGCTTGGTAAGAGGCGGTAAGAGGCGGATTTCCACGCTAGCACTCTCGCCTCCCACGCAGCGCTCGGCGCAATGACTTCTCGGAAAGTGCACGGTTTGGAAACAGGCCGCGCGCCGGGTCTGAGCCATCAGCTCAGGAGCGTCACTGCCTTGCCTAGTTTGCCTGCCAGCTGTAACTGAGCAACGGACAGACAACAGCAGGCTGCGCACTTCACAGCAGCCGCTGGCAAGGTGCTCCGCCTCTCTGCTGGGAGGGCCACGCGCAGGTGACGGACCGGCCAGTTCGTGAACGACAACTGAACCGGGCTTGGCACACCCACAAGAGGACGGGGCGCAGAGCCGTATGCCGAGGACAAATGCCTCATGATCAGACCTCTTGATCCATGCGTCCGCCCGGAGGGCGCGCCTGGCAGCCGGACCGCTGCGCCACCTGAGCCGAAGCAGCAATGGCGCAGACATGCGCGGTGCTCATCCTGAGCCTGCTCGCGCTCGCCAGCCCGCTGCGGGCCTCCAGACCGGCGCCGGACGCCGTCCTCGAGCCCGGCAGGGGCCTGCTGCAGGCGAATGTCGCCACGCCGGAGGTCGTCAATGCCGGCGTCGCGCACTCTGCGAGCATCGGCAGCGAGAGCACCATCGGACCCGTGGCGTGGCCCGTGCCCGATGGCTACAGGTGAGGCAGAACGCTGCTGCCTCTCTTTTGTGCCTGGCTAAGGCTGGCCCAGCTTGGTGCCGCGCACTCGCATGCGACATACTGGCGTATGCGCCTTGAAAGCACTGCATGCCCCTCCATTCATGATGTCCCACTATGGCAGCGATCAGCTTTAGCTTCCGCCACGTGCCAAGACCCGACACACGCAGGAATACGTGAACTGTGCGCTGCCCTGTGCGCAGGCCGGTACAGCGGCGGACTTTCCGGGTGGTGGGCCGCGGCGTCGCGCAGAAACGTGCACAAATGGAGGCCGGCTGGCGCACTTGGATTGAAGAGGTATGTCGCCGCGCCAACAGCACCACAACACACTCAGTTACTCCATCATGTGCAGCAACATTGCACTGACAAACGCTTGCACATGGGAGCTCGCTGCTAGATATGCTTTTTCTCTTATGTTGAAATGTGGGCATGGGATACATGGCAGTTGTCGAACGCAACCCTGCCGAGATGCGCTACCAGCAGCAGTTAATGGTCAAAGCAGGCTCAAAATACTGTGCTGAATGTCTGCAGGCGCTGGAAACGCGAGGCGGTGCCGAGAGCGGGACAGTGCGCTTTGTGAACTCCACCGCGCATCCTTCCAGCAATCCAGGTGATTGCGGCCCCGGCTGTGCATGTCCTCCTCGCACCGGCGACACAATTGTAATTGGCAACACAATTGGGATTGGTGACCGCTGTTCTGCTCCTTGCATCATTGGAGAGTCAGTTCCCGCAGCATGAAATGCTCCCTGCGGGCGCCCTTCTGGCAGCTACATGAGCAGCGCTCTCCAGCCTTTTGGACAGATCCTTCTGACGTGTCCTTGTGCCGCAGGTCTGGCGGCGCTGGAGTCCGTTGACGAGCAGGCGGTCCTGTACGCGGGCCCTGGCGGCGACGCTGCGGCATTTATCCGCGTTGTGGATGCACAGCTGGCGCCGCCCGCCGCCGAGCTCTCCTCCTGCGTACAGGAGGTGCGCGTTGCTCCAACTCTGTTTTGCATTGGAAAGAAGACTTCTGCCTCCTCTCGGCTACTTCCGGGCACTGGCATGAACCCCATGCGCCAGTCACTGTGCCGTCGCCGCAGCGCCGGCATCTGGGTTGCTGCAGCCCCGCCTGCTGCCAGCGCCCGCCCGGGCCATGGCGTGACCAGCTCTCGTGCCTGCGCCGACGCTGCCCCTGCCCACATGCTGCTCATTCCCACATCACATATGAAGATCACACCTGAAAACAAAAGATTGCCCGCCTGCCCTGCAGAGGGGCCTGGAAGTCGAAGTCACGCAGCTGTACACCGGCCTGCGGGCGGCGCAGCTGCCGGCGGCCGCGCAGCCAGCCGTGACTGCGGCAGACACCGCCTCGCTGTCCGCGACCTGCAGATCGCTGCTCGTGGTGCGCTTCCTTTGCGAATGCTTGCCACAAACTTCGCCAACCGCTGCCGCGTCTGCTGGCTTCGCTATGTCTGCCAGCCAGAAGGTTTTCACTTCAGTGGGGAAGGCGTCCTGTGGGCTTTGGGTGGTGTCTTGACCAGACTTTGTGCCATGGGATGCATCGGTTATCAGGCTGATTTGCTGAGGCCTCGCCCCCCGCTCGCAGGTGGGCGGCAGCGGCCTTCTACCGGCGGCCATCAGCGTGCAGACGGTGCTGCTGCTGGCGCTGCAGCGCGCGGCCGCCGATGCGGAGCGGCCACTCCTGTCAGCAAACATAACGCTGTGGGAGGCCGCCACCGCCGCAGCCGTAGGCAGGTGCACGCATGAATTTTCCGCACTAAATCCTTCTCACACTGTGTTGCGGCTTAGGCAGCCTCCGCAGCCTGGCTGCCGCCGCAGCCGGTGTGTCCTGTCAGGCAGCGGATGCGGTGGTGCAGGCGCTTTTGCCTTCAGGGCTGCGTTTGTTTCAGGCTGCTTCTTCTCGACAAGCGACAGACTACAACCTTTGCTGCTCACAAGCTTTCCACCCCATCAGTCTTGGCGTCCCACAATGCTGTTTCTGTTGGAGCAGCCTGGGCGTCACGCAAGATACGGCGTCGGGCGCGGTGCAGATAGAGGTGTGGCTGCAGGCCTCAGGCGGCGACTTCCGGCCCTCCGAATTCTGGCAGCAGGTGCTTCCGCAGCGATACGCCTGCTGAGCTGCTCGGTCTCCTGAGCTTCTTCTGCGTTCCTCCGAGTTCCTCTTGTTCGCATGCGGTAACTTTGTTTCAGCTATCCCGACGACAACTCTTCTTGGTATGACTTGGTGCCTTTGTCGCTGTGGGGAGCCTGCACGAACAAGTGCGAAGAGCTACTTGACAGATTCGTCCTCGTGCCTCATCCAAGAGGCTTGCATGCCCTTTTGTGCAGTTGGCGCCGCGGCTGCCAAATGCGACAAAAGATCTCGGGATGCCCATGCGCGTGTGGTTCCAGGCGGCTCAGACGTCATATGTGAGCTCCCCCACAGCACCTGACATGCGCCAGCTGTCCTGCACAGACCCGTGCAGTAGTTCACATTTGACGATGTGGTGATCCTGGCTGCGCTGAGCTGCCCTGCCATTCTGCACTCTCTGATGTATAGCAATCAGCACCCAGCGAACCGCCAGTTCCCGTGCTGCCCGTCTTGATTCATCACGAGCTTGCTTGCAGCCACTGCAGCAGGGGTCGCCAAACACTGACAGCTGACCAGCAGCCGACCTTCAAATCTTTCCATGCCGGCATGCAGACGACGCCTAATGGCACACTCGTGGGCAGCGCCAATGACCCGCCGCTGCCCGGAGATGACGAGAGTCCCTTTGGACCCGGCTTCCTTGACCGGTGAGGACCCCGCTGTGGGTGCTGGTTTCTCGGCGCAGCTTTTGCAGCGTTCTTATGTCCTGATGCGCTTGCAGCGCCCTGCACCTCACCCCACGAACATCCCTTTGCGGGGCTGCAGCACTCTGGATTCCAGTCGTCGCACTCCCACTGTTCCACTTGATTTCCTGAAAGACGCCCCCATTGCACGCAGGCCCAGCAAGGGCATCACCGCCGGCACGGTGGCCGTCGTGGCCGTGCTGTCCGCGGGAGTGGTGCTGGGGGCGGCTCTCGCCGGTGCGAACTCTTTTATGCTGCGCTAGCCGCTGTGTACTGGTGTGTCATTACAGCACGCCCAGGGTGCTATTCTGCTGCCAGACTCTGGACAGCCACAGCTGCCGCCCCTTCATGGCCGCCACTCCAGTGCCTGACCTCCCAGGGTGATGATGCACGTTGCTCTGGCCTTTCCTCGCAAAGCTAAAATCAGGGCTGTGGGGTGCATGCGTCCATGCTATGCATGCTTGCAAGCTCGTGCAGCATGCTGACCTGCTTGACTGCACGTGCAGGCCTGGCAGTGTACCTGGTGCTGCGCTGCCGGCGGCGCCGGCGGCGGACGGCCGAGGCGCTGGCCGCGTCCCCGGCTGGCTCCACTGACCAGGTCGTGAAGGTGCGCCACGAAGCTTGGCGCTCTGTCGTCTTAAGCTGGCACACACACAGCCCAAAGACTGCGCATTTGCCCACACTTCGTGCTCTGACACAGCGCGTTGATTTTGACAACGTCCTGCAAAAGTGTTGGTTGCCGTGCATTGCCACTGCAGACGGAACTCGCGATGCTGGGGTCGGGCGCCGCGCTGAGCTGCACGGCGGCGGCGCAGCTCGGAAGTCAAGCCTCCCACGGCACCGCGTCAACCAGCAGCGCCCCCAGCAGCGGTGCCCTCGGCAGCGGCGCCCCCGGCAGCGGCGCGTTCGACGCCCTCCGCAGCGGCATCGCGACGCACAGCGACGCCTTGCGCATGTACGGAACATCGGACTTTGGCGTGTCCGGCGGCTCGCCGCAGCAGCAGCAGCCGCGCAGCGCGGTGGGCGCCTGGCGGGGCGCCGGCGGCGGCGCTGGCAGCGCCAACACCTACCCGATGCTGTCGGCCGGGGCAGCGGACCGGCTGCAGACGGCGCAGTCCTGGTGAAGAAGAGCGCCGCGGAAAGATCGAAGTGTCAGATCACGAAGAACACGAAGCTGACAGTGGGATGCGTTCCCGCGGCGGCGCGTGCGCCGCTCGAAGAAGATGAAGGTAAAGCTACTGCGCGGCTTGCATCTGCGGCAGCGGTGACCATTGCATGAAGACCGGAAGCACGTGGCGGCCTCGCGGGGCAGCAACAGCAGAGGCAGCAAGAAGATGCACACCCCTCACCCGGTGGGGGAAGTCAGAAGTACGGGTGTTTCACAGCAGCAGCAAGATGGTCTGTCAGCAGCCAGCAGCGAAGTATCGACGAAGTAAGCACTGAAGCCCGCTCTTCGCAGCCGCACAGATTTCGTACAGATGACGGATGTCGCACTGAAGTAGTTTCTGGAGTACTAAACCTCGACACAATGCATGAAGCGTTTGGTGTATCCGTGATGATTCATTGAAGTTGCAGCACACCGAGAGCTTTGCTGTGTAAAGTATTGGTGACCATGGGGGATATGCCAGCTGCGATTCGGCGGCAGCGCATCTTGCAAACTGCTTCCATAGAGAATGGGGCTCTACGCCCTGCCGCTTACCTGTACGAAGCGTGTGGCCCTGCTGCTAAAGTAAGTAGACAGCAGAGCACTTCGCCAAGTCATCTCGAAGCATGAGTGCTGCTTGTTCCCTAGCACAGGAATGTGTCAAACACCCTTCACTCCGCATGCAGTCCCCGCAGGTGGTGTCCCTAGTGCGCGACTCATTTTCAGCTGGATGCAAACGCGGCTGAAGACGTTCCGGCGCTGGAGCTCACACCCATGAGCCGCAGAACCTGCTGTCGCCGGCGCCAGCGCGGTCAGCGCTGCAGGAGACTCTAAAATCGCTGAGGCTGCACGCTCGGCGCTTCCTGCCGAGCCAAATGGGCCGCTCAGCCTGCAACCAGGGCAAGCGGACGCCGCCGCCGCCGCCGACGACGCTGCCGCCGGCGAGTTGCAGGTCGACATACCGGTGCTGCGGCGGCTTTGGCTGCTGGACTGTAGCGTGCCGCTGGCGCTGCTGCTGGGCCGGTTGTTGGCGCTCACAGGCCTCACAGAGCTAAGTGTCTGCGACCCGCCCGCCGCCGCCGGCAGCAGCGCATCTGCCGCCGTCCTGGAGCAGGCGGGCGCGCTGACGCAGGTCCTGAAGCTGCGCGGCTGCGGCCTGACGGAGGCGCCGCCGCTGGCGCCGCTGCAGCAGCTGCGCGTCCTGGACCTTGGCACAAAACTGGCCCGGCAGATGCAAAGGCGACGCTGCATGGCCGCTGCACGTGCCGGCCCTGCGCACCCTGGTACTGACGGGCCAGGAGGCGGTGGCCAATGCGGCGGTGGTAGTGGATGCGGTGGAGAAGCTGGGAGGCTTGGAGACCTGGACGTGCCGGGGCGCACCTGGGAGTCCAATGCAATGCACCTCGGACAGCTGGTGGGCCTCGTGCAGGGCCGCCCGCGCGGCGGCATTAGGCTGTGAAACAAGATCTTCGTTCCCATGATGCGGATAGAAGATGCCACGGCAAAAGGCCGGCAGCGTGCAGCTCCTCGCATTGCGACACTGTGTTTTGGATCGGGCTTGACTTGAAGAGCCCACAGCACGACCTGGTATCTTATCACCGATGGAGCAGCTCCTCAAAGTTAGGGCCGCAGAGGTCCATAATTATGCATTACCGTCTTAAGTACTGTGCTGGCAAGCTGTCCAATAATGTTTGGTGCCCCATGCATCACGGGCAATAGTGTCCGCCAAATATGATGGCAGCGGCATCGGGCGGAACTGACAATCTGAAGGCGGCTGTCACCACACGCGCATGGAAGCAGTGCACGGTCGTTTGTTTGGTGCGTCCGTGATAATTTTGCTTCAGCAGCAACATGCTGCTGAAGCAGAGTGTTGTTAAGGAATCTCGGCAAATTTTTTGAAGTAGAGTTTGGTCCAAGGAATCTCAGCAAAATCAAGGGAATCAAAGAGATTCCCGATTTCCCCAGATTGCCCACCTCGCCCTAAATGTATATTCGCCCCCTTCATGCAACTCCTTTCTGACTCGTCTGCCCACACTTCCATACCTGCACCGCACTCCAACGCTTCAACGGCACTACCTACATCACTTCTGCCACCTAGATATTGGACACGGTCAGCCGGCGGTCGACTACCGGTGAGTGTGCCGCGTGCCAATTCCTCGTCCATTCCCGGTGCCAGGACAGTTGCTCTGTCACTTGGCTTCACGTATCCAGACGAGCCTTCATAAGAGCCTTCCTGTTTCTTGTAATGATGAGCTCGTATTAGGTAGCGCTCCAGAGACTGTCTAGGAGGTTCGACGGCGATAAAACTCCGCCTGAGCGTCGGTCGGTCGGTTTTACCTACCATGTCAGCCCGCAGGGCCTGCTGCTCCTACATGCGTGATAAAATCTATTTGATCTGTCTCTTCGCTCGAGCTTGCTGTCGTATTGACAGCAAAGCGACATACGCCCGCACAAGACGAGCGTCTGCAACGTCTGGCAGTACAAGCAGCACTGATCGGCCCGCGAGCCTCGCGCCGGTCTCTTCATAGCCTTTCATGCGCATTTAAGAGGGCTCGTACGGCTGCAGCTTCATGCGGTTGCCTCGATGGTCGATCTGTTTGTGACGCACCAACAGGGCACGTGCCCCTCGTCCTTTCACGGTCGCGATCGTATTCAGCGACGGCACACCAGCATTGCTTCAATGCAAAGCTGTGATGATATCCACAAAGGGCAAGAGTGGCTTCATTCTCGTACAGCGAGCGCACTTTCTCCAGGCAACACCTGACCTGTCCTTGCATCATGCATGCAGAGTCAGCTTCCGATCTACGATCCGGGTTCAGGTTCACAGCTAGTATGCAGCTCAAGATCAATTATATAACTATCTTTGATTCCTGTTCGACACGGTAGACCTTCACGCCGGGTGCAGTTGCCTGCACACAACTGCACCCCTGATGGGGTGCAGTTGTGTCATCGATAGCATACGACTGTCCTCTTCGAGTGTTACGAGCGGACCAAGGGCACTCGTACTGGATAACTCTGATACAAACAACGCGTCCATCAAGCTGTAGGTTGGTCGTCACGGCGCCAAGGTTCCAAGGTGTGCCTTCCTGCGACGCCGCTCAATCTCAACAACACCGGGCGTGCCGGCCCAAGGTTTCGTCTGGACAGTCGTGCTGGTACTGAACCAAAATAATTTGATCCTGCAGGAGCAGCAGGAGTCACCGCAGTCGGACTTTCCATGGCGAAGGCCACCATGTCGACGCTGCTGCTGGCGCTGTTGGCGGCCGCCGCCGCCGGCGCCGCCCACGGCCAGACGACGTCCGTCGACACAACGGTCACGAACCTGGCCTTCGCCCCAGCGGCGCCAGCGGCAGGCGACAGCATCACCATCACCGGAACCCTGGCGTACAGCAACGGCGGCGCCGGCCCGGCAGGCAACCGCATCGTGACATGCACAGATACCACCTTGCCGTCCATCTTCGGCACAGGCCAGGTAAGAGGGACATCTGCTTTCCTGGTCCAGTGATGGCCTTCTGTGCTTCAAGCTACCGTCCATGCATGATTCTGGGAGGTTGCTGCATCTGGCCATGCGCTCTTGTCTGAGCCCTAAAAGCACTCCTGCATCCAGTGATGTGTCTGCATCATCGCAACCTGCGCAGTGCACCTGCTGTCATTCTGCTTCGTTGCCTGCACACGTTCTTCCTCGGCACAGCAACACTGACTTTTTCCATCTGCAGGCAACGAACACGGTCCCTTTCACCGTGATCGTGCCTGCCGTGGTGGCGGGCCGCCGCTTCTTCCAGTGCGCGGTTCAGCAAGTCACGGACGCCACCACATTGGTGCGCCAAACAGACCTTGTTGTCCCTTCTGGCTGCAGATTCCAGGCAAGAACGCGTGATCGCAACGCTAGCAATTGATGGCTGGAGGCTCGGTCGTCATCAACTGGAATCATCAACGGCATGTCAGAACCACAGATGGCATGCATACCAGCAGACTATTGGTTAGTGTTCTTCACTCACAAGTTGTCCAGCATGAGTTCGGAATCTGAACTGCAATCACTTGCTCCCCATATAGACCGTTTACTCGTCGGGTTCCTCGACCATCCAAGCCGACGTGTCTGCCGGCGGCACCCTCGCGCCGACGTCCGCGCCGACGCCCACGCCGGCGCCGACGCCAACGCAAATCAACGGCACCGGCGACATCGACAGCGTGCCCAACAACCAGCAGCCGCCGGTGACACTTCGCCAGCATATGTTTTCACCGTCTTCTGGCATGTTATACTCTGCCAGCTCCTGCTGTCCACCTCCATACTGTTGGTGGCTTTCGGTCGTTGCATGCCCGGCAACAACGCGCTTCTGTCCATCGGAGTGTTGACACATTGGTGTTGTGCGTGCCAGACCGGCTTCGGCGGCGTCCCCGGCCTCCAGTGGACCGGCTTCGTCGTCGTGCCCTGCACCGGCGACTTCGCCGGCACCCAGGAGGACGGCAACAAGGTACCAGCACTGCATTGAAATGCATGATGCCGGGCAGTCGCTCAGGACACAGCCGGCTGCCGGTGCAAACTGCATGGCGGTACCGGCAACGGGCACACCTCATTCACTGATCCCACAGCATGGACCTCTACTCACTCCTACTCACGATCGAGAATGCGGCGGCTCCAGGTCATCACCAACGTCAATGGCGGCACCGCCTCCCTGACGGCACTCATCCCTTTCAACCTCAACGGCCTGTACTACGCCAACCCCAACCCCGGCAGCGCCCAGACCCTCACTGTAACCTGCGTGGTGCATCCCCCTCCCCCCCCCCCCCCCTCTCCCCCCTTCGCGGGGCCGGTTTTCACCCTGTGCCGCATCATGCCCAAGCCGACGCCGCGCACAAACCCTGCTCTCGCTGGGCGCTAGCGAGTTTCAGGTTCCGTCCACCCTGGCCCTTCGCCCCTTCCGCACAGTGGGGCAGCTGAAATGCTGCAGGCCTGCTCACTTGTGTATGGCCTTGAATGTGAAGCTCGACCAAAAGAGACGAAGCCTGGACCAATACGAGCTTCTGGCATGCGCAAAGGCCCCCACTCACCTTTGATATCCTTTCTTGTGCAGCCGAGCGGTGACACCGCCGTCGTCCAGCTGCTGCCAGACCAGGGACCGACGCTCCTCCGCCCGTTCCTTGCCTGCACCAGCCTGACGTTCACGGTGTGGCCCTTGCGCCTTGATCATCCCTTGATTGCTATCTTTGGCTACTTTGCCGACACATGTCATGCCGGGCTACAACGTCCTGCATACACAGGACCGCCCCCCTGATCAGGGCTCATGACAGAAGTCATGGTGGCTCGTGCCAGCACATTTGTGACGTTTGGCGCAGTCTTTGTGGTCACATCAGGCAGCGTAATGAGGTTCGCCCCAAAGGAGCAATACTGAAGAATGCACTTGAACCCCCGGCGCAGTCCTCCGTCTCCGTCGTCGGCCGCAAGCTGAGGGCCGCCTCCGCCGCCGCCACGCCCACCAGCTTTGCGCTCGACAACGTCGCCCTGGCCGTCGCCGCAGCGCCCGCGCCCCCCCCGGTTACTCCCACCGCCGCACCCACCGCTGCGCCAACCGCCGCGCCCACCGCCGCACCCACCGCTGCGCCAACCGCCGCGCCCACCGCCGCACCCACCGCTGCGCCAACCGCCGCGCCAACCGCCGCGCCAACCGCCGCGCCCACCGCCGCACCCACCGCTGCGCCAACCGCCGCGCCAACCGCCGCGCCCACCGCCGCGCCCACCGCTGCGCCAACCGCCGCGCCCACCGCTGCGCCCACCGCCGCGCCCACTGCTGCGCCCACGGCCGCGCCCACCGCGGCCCCGACTGCTGCTCCGACCGCCAGCGCGCCTCCTCCGGTCGTCTTCCCGACTGCGGCGCCGACCGTTGCCCCCACCGCGGCACCCACCGCCGCCCCGACTCAAGTGCCGACGGCCGCGCCGACTCAGGCGCCGACGGCGGCGCCCACCGCCGCTCCTTCCAACATGCCGGACTCATGCCCCAACCCCGCGGAGTACCGCTCGCAGTTCGGCTGCGCCCGCTGCGTGTCACGGTGCGCTCCAAAGTCTAAAGACCCGGCGTTGCAAGGATGAGGACTGCCCGCCAATGTCATTCAGCACGCAGGGGTGCATGCTCTCAGGCTCTGCCGGCATCCCGCTCCTGTGCTCAGACAACATACTTTCCAGCCTGCACTTGCACTACATCAAACCCCTTGCCGCAGGTCGTCGCCCTTCAAGGAGTTCGCCTCCGTCGGCAGCGTGTGCTACCCGCCCACCACGCTGTCTGACCGCTCCACCGTCTGCAGTGCGTTCTTCCTGCCCATCTTGTTCAACGGCTTCTGCGACCTGCTGAACCGTCGACTCGTTGACACAAGGTTGTCAAGGGTTGTGCGCTGAGGTTGCCGAGGTGCTCCGTGCGCGCCGCGATTGCAACTTTCCGGCTGCAAGGTTCTGCGGCCGAAAGTCCTGCTCCGCCATTTCGGACAGCCACCAGCAGCACAAAAGTCTTCACTGTGCGCCACGAAGCTTCTTTTACGTTGATTTCGAACGATTGAATGGTGCTGCCCTGTTCCTGGCTGCAGCGCCGGCGGTGATCCCCGCGTTCGTCCAGAGCAACGTCGACAAGAAGGCCACGGCGCGGTGCATCGACCCGCAGAAGGAGCGCGTGGTGCTGCTGCTGTCCATCAAGAACAGCAACCTGCCGTTCCTCAACGCCAAGAGCTACGTCGGCTCCTCCCTGCGCCTGAACGGTGAGTCGCAAAAATGTTTGTGACCCACGGTGACAGCGGTGACTATTTGTCCAAGTCCGCCGACGCTGCTGCGACGCTGCCAGCAATCCCCTGCACGATGCGCGGCCGCCACCACCGCGCCATTACCCCATCGCTGCACCCTGACTCCACTGCAGGCTAGTCCCGGTGGATCTGCACCATTCTGATGTCACGATTTCCAAGCCAGGTCCCAGGCCCATCAGGTTTGCTGAGTGCTCAAAGCCGGTTCGTGACCGCAGGCGTGATCCCCCGCGCCGGCTTCTCCAACGGCGCCCTGGTGTACTCGGGCTTCACGATGCGGCTGCGCTTCACCTTCGTGGACGTCAACCGCACCCTGCTGGCCAAGGCGGGCCAGACGGTGCAGCTGACGGGCACGCTGCGCCGCGGCGGCGGCAACGACCTGCTGGACTTCTGCTTCGTGGTGTGTTCCCTTCCTGCAAACCAACTTCACTATTCCTATTCCCCCTACTACTGTACTCAGATTCTGTTCAATATTCTGACGGGCACGCTGCGCCGCGGCGGCGGCGACGACCTGCTGGACTTCTGCTTTGTTGTGCGTGTCCTCTCCCCTTGATTATCATCCGTATTCATGCTACTTCCTCCAGTAGTTTGAAACTTCCATCCCAGTACTCTGGTGCGCACTCTGCGCCGCGGAAACACCTGCAGACCGCATACCACAAGAGTCCAGAATGAAGTGACGAACTTGTTTTGTGACTCGACAGGCGTACCTGAAGGTCTGCTGAGCGGTGCTGGCGCAGCAGCCTCAACGTCCTAGTGCGTACGGCACAGAGCCTGCCGGCCAAGCCGAAGCAGCAGGAGCCTGCAGGAGCTGCATGAGCCAGCGAAGCCGGCATCAACAGCATTCACAGGAGCCGTAGCAACCACAGCTGCCGTGCAACCGGCCCATCCCCGCCGTTCTCCATCAGCACATGCATGCAGCACCATGCAGAACCCGTCAAGGGGGCGGCCAGCGCATGCTACTCCAGCTGGGTGACTGCAACGTGATGATGCAGAACTCGATTGATATCCTGAAACGATGTTGTGCACGCATGCTTGTTTGAGATCCTTGTAGGGGGACCTTGCAGCTGGTGCGTCATCCGTGCGTGTGCATGCGCCGCTGGCCGGGCCTTGCCCAGGCAAGCAAAATACGCCTTTCGGCAGCAGGTGGAGAACATGCGATGTGAAATCTGGATATCGGGTAGTTGTGTAATGATGCTTTACAGTGCTTTTAAACCCTGCAGAACCCGATGCCCAGTCTACAATGCAAGCATGTGCCGCCGGAGCACCGGTGACAGAAAGGCGCAGTGCTGAAAGAAAAAGGTTTCTGTCTGTCTGGCACCAAACATGTACATGCATACCTATCTTGTTTGCCGAGAAAAGGCTGGAAACTTCGTGAGAGTCAAAATGGATGCGAACTGGCAGCGTGTGCGCATGTTCAAGTCATGCAGCCAGCGCCATCACGTCTTCCTGACAACATTTGCCCTCCTGGCAACATTTGCCCGCCGGAAGAGTGCGCAATCACAGTACACGGACAGCCGCGCCTGTACCCAATTCTGCAGCTGTGGCGGACCGGCTTAGAGATGAGAGCAAGCAGGCAGCAGAACTGCCAGGCAGTCCGCCGCCTTCAAACCCTCACCCCAGCGGACGCCGCTGAGTCAACCCAACAAATGAAAGGAGTGGCGCAGATTCAGGCTGGCCACACAATACCGAGCAGGCCGCAGTAGCCTCCACGGATACAGCTGCAGGCTGCCTTCCACACGCAGCAGTGCTCCCTGCTGGCATGCGACCAAAGTCACAAGGCCAGACCTTGCAGAGCTGCTGCGCGTTGGAGCAGTCGCGCTTAAGGAAGTCACCAAGAATCCCAGTTCGATCCAATGGGCTTCGGTTAAGTTATTGCTTTCTGCTGCCCGCGGAGACGCCGCCGACGGTGCCAGGAAACGGGGATAATTCTGCATCCCCCCTCTGCCGATGATCTTGCTGACGGTTGGAGCACACTCCCGAGCACACAACTCATTTTCCTGCCCATCTGAGACCCACAAACGCTCGGCATTCTTGCGTCTGCTCTCACAAGCAAGGATCACCAACTGCGACAACGCGCGAAGCCTGCTGTGCGCACTCTTCGCGCCACCCAACTTTCCCACATCCCTCCGCAACCGTCGACGCCGGCGCTAACAAAGCTGAGGTGAGCGCTGTTGCAACAAAGTCCGCGATCCGATGTCTGCTCCTACCCTTCTACACTCCGGTCTGCCGCATGTAGGCTGATCCGGCTCGCCAGCTGCTGAGCTGACATTTCGTAAATTCGCAACCACCGACCGATCTTTGTGAGTAATCCGGCCGCTACGCGCCGCTTTCGGCCAGATCTGAGCCTTTCGAGCATGTTCCATCAATCTATCTGCGGCGCTGCGGGTGGTGCTGGCCCGATTGCACCCTCGCTCGAGTTTCCGACACCCCAACACATGCATGCATGCAGCGGCCGCTCGGCGTGCAAACCGTGCAATCAGCGCGTCGCGCTCATCAGACCATCAGCAGATTTTCACAACCGCTCAGATTCGATTGCTTGCGCTTGCCTGCTCGCTGTATGTCGTGCAGCTCCAACTGAATGGCGGTTGCATGTGTACCAGGTGCCCTGATCTCCGCGGCAGAACGAGCTCAACATCTCAACATCAGTTCATACAAAATGGCTAGGAGCATCGCGCTCGTCGCGCTGCTGCTCGCGGCCGGCATTGCCGTCGCAAGCGCGCAAGCCCCCATCAGCACCTTCGTGAACCTCAGCCCGAGCGTGCTGCCGGCGTCGCCGATGGCCGGCGATACCATCGTCGTCATGGGCAACCTCACATGTGCGTCCGACTGCTGCTCTTTGCTGATTGCGCTTGACATGTTGTAGTTTCATGCAATGGCTGATGCACTTTGCGTCATAGATGGTGCTGCATTAATCTCGACACACTGCCAACGCCTTCGTACCGTATCCTCAAATAGTTCCGCTTCTGCTTTGCAGATGGTGACGCCTCTCAGGGCCCAGTCACAGATCGCGTCATTACATGCAAAGACCAGAACGCCGTCAATGTTTCTGGCGCCGTCCAGGTGTGCTCCTAGTTTGTCGTCAGTGGCAGCTTCTGCACCTTAGAAGGCATCAGAGTGCATGTGTCCATCATACTACATCAGGGAGCAGTCTCTGTGCGGATTGCGACGTTTCTTGGATGTGCTGACAAAAGCCTGGCGGCACATCGTGTCAGCATGTGACGCGATCCAACACGATGCACCCTGTGGCTCACGAGGCCTGCTTTTGACCGGAGAGATTCATCCTCTCCTTCCGCAGGTGGTCGGCACGCTGACGTTCAACGTGGGCCTCGCCGGCGTCGTCACCGGCAGCCCCCGCTTCATCCAGTGCTCAGTCGACGCCCTCACCGTCGGCGCGGTGAGAGCCTTTTGTGTCAGCCCTGCAAAGACCTTGTTAAAGCCTTTCCGAAGCCTTTCGATTTCGCCTTCCTGTCATCCTGCTGCCTTTCTGAGTCTGCTGACCGTCTGCTTGTCCTCCCCCACGCCGCAAGCTGTGTTGGTCGAGACCTGCGCACAGATCAGCTCCTTGGCATTTCTGTTGATCCCGCCGCCGCTGCTAAGCTGACCCGCTTTTGCCCTTGTCTGCCTCCTTCAGACCACCTACACCTCGGGCTCGGAGACCATCGCCATCATTGTGTCATCAAACGGCACCCTCGCTCCGACGCCGCCGCCGCGCATGCTTTCCCCGCCGAAAGCCGCGTTCCCCGGCAATGTCAACGTTGACAACTTCACCGACAACACTCAGCCCCCGGTGCGATGCAAGCCTCATGAAGCCGTCAGCACATGGCGTGCCTTCTTCCTTCTGTCAGAGAATCCCCCCTGCATCACGTCGCATTCCTGCTCCCTGAGCGTTGCCGTGGTGCAGTGGGCTGCAGTGGATCACCTCGCACTGCTGCGCCATTGGATCCATGTCTGTTGCTGACATTGGCTCTTAAAAGCTCGTGCTCATCGACAATGCTCTGCTGTGCACAGACCGGCTTCGGCGGCATCCCCGGGCTCCAGTGGAACGGCTTCATCGTCGTGCCCGCCGTCGGCGACTTCGCAGGCACCCAGGAGGATGGCACCAAGGTGCGCTGGTGCTGCAACACTTGCCATGATCCCTGGGCGCGCGCTCGGCTTCGAAAGATTGGTAGAAACGGTTCGCAGAGATTTTTCAAACCGAGTGTCATCGGTAACATGGAGCACCTTCTTCTCATGCTTACCAGACTGCGAAAACGAGTACCTCCTTGTTCATGTACTTTCTGAATGTGCAGGTGCTGACCAACGCCCAGGGCACCATTGCTTCGCTCGTCGCGCCTCAGACGTTTGACATCCTGGGCTTCTACATCGCCAAGTACGATTTGAATTGTCAGAAACACGTCGTGATTGTCAGTGATTGTGCGGTCGGACTCATCACCTCTGCATAGCACTCGTCTGGTGCAACTGCAATCCGAGCCAGGAGGATGATCAGTCCTGAAGTGCATGTAACACGGTTGTTATTCTTCCTTGCAGCCCCAATGCCGGCACCGGCCTGAGTGTGACGATCACCTGCACGGTGCGCCGTCCCGTCCCCTTCGCTTGCCTGGACCCCCTCAAAGCGAACATCTGCAACAATGCTGCCAACGTCAATGTGGCATCCGCATGATGTCTCAAAGCTGTGAGATCTCCTTTGCTATATTATCACTTCTCCTGATTGTTCTTTGCCGTACATAGCCTCCTTATTCTACGCTGCAGCCGTCCGGCGTCTCGCAGAACGTGACACTGCTGCCCAACCAGGGCCCAATGCTCGTGATGCCCTTTTTCGGCTGCGCCCAGCTCCTGTTCACGGTGCGCATGTGCCTCAGCCACGGCCCCACGGCCCAAGCCACGCTTTCATGCAAACTCACATGCGCCCGCCGCACTCCTTCATGGTTTCAAGCTCAGAACCTGCCTCGCAACTTTCCAACCTAGGTTGTATGCACCACACCTTGCGTGTCAGCACATCCCCAAGCCGTTCGATCTTCTATCATCCCCAGCCGTAGTCATTACCTTGAGCTTCATGCTTCAGCAAGCCAGCGACAGTGCCTGAGCAGCTGTCTCCTGTGTCCCGCAGCCCATGGCCACCCCCGGCCGCAAGCTGAGGCTCGCCTCTGTCGCCGCCCTGCCCACCAGCTTTGCGCTCGACAACGTCGCGCTAGCCGTCTCAGCCACAGTGCCGCCGCCGCCGACCGCCGCCGCCACGGCGCCACCTCCGGCGGCCGGCACGCCTCCTGCCACGCCCACCGCCGCCCCGCCCGCCGCCGGCATGCCGCCCCCCGCCAAGACCCCTACTCCTCCCCCGGCCGCGGCTACCGCTGTGCCGCCGCCGGCCGCCACGCCCACCATGAGCGCCCCGCCGCCGGCCACCCTCCCCACCTTCGCACCCACGAAGGTGGCCCCACCCCCGGGCACCCCCACAGCCGCCCCGACCACCGGCCCGACCGCCGCGCCGGCTGGCACGCCGACTGCCGCTCCCACCAAGGCCCCCACCAAGGCGCCGACCCGCGCGCCCACCAAGTCGCCGACGCGGTGCACCGCCGAGGGCGAGTACGTATTGAACGGAGGCTGCGCCAAATGCGTGTCGCGGTGCGCTACTTCTTCTGTGATATCGTCCTCGGTTCTCCTCACGTTCATGGATGTTTCTCTGCGTGGTTTCGGTTGTCTGTGTCAGCAACTTACCCGAGGGATGTAGTCTCGCACCATGTGCACGCACAGGACGCATGTCCGCGTGCCACAAGGTTTGCTCTGCAGCGTAAGCACCCTAAGAAAGTAAAATCGTGCTAAACTTGCAATGTGGTTTCCTGCTGCAGGTCGTCGCTGTTCAAGCAGTTCTCCACGCAGAACACTGTCTGCTACCCACCCATGACGCTGTCCGCCCGATCTACAACCTGCAGTGCGCTTCTCATTCCACATCCCAGTTTGGTGTCCCTCTCGCATGATGACGCACCCCCACTCAAATGCCAGCAATTTGCACGAGCTTTGAGTCGGCTCAGCCTCCCTTTACACGTCTTGCACCGTTGTCCAGCTCTGAGGATGCGAGCTGACGCTGTGGATTTCCGTGTGCCGCAGCGAACGCCGTGCTGCCAGCGTTCATCCTGAGCAACGCCAACAAGAAGGCCACGGTGCGGTGCATCAACCCGCAGAAGCCGCCTCACAGCCGCTCGTGCTTGCCCTGCAAAAGCTCCCCCACTGGGAACCTTGTCTGAGTCCTGGTTTCGAACCACCGCCCCGACAGGCACCATCCCTCGCGAGGGCAACGGCAACGGCAGCCAGGTCTTCCAGGGCTTCAACCACCGGCTGCGCTTCCGCTTTGTTGACATTGACCGGCTGCTGCTGAAGAAGTGGGGCCAGACGGTGCAGCTGACGGGCACGATCCGTCGGCCCGGGCCGCTGCTGGACTACTGCTTCGTGGTGAGTTCTCTTTTCCTGTCGCGGGATGCCTTTCCTTTAAATACTGGCGAACCTGCCGGCCGCTGCCGAGCTACTTCTTCGTGCGGAGTTTCTCTTCTGAAATACTTCCCAGACATTGATGGACCCACCGCTTACCAATGCAACATGACATTTGGGCTGCCTTGAGCTTAACATGCATACACTGACGTGCACCTTTTTGCTCTGTGCAGTCGTACCTCAAGGTCTGCCGCGTCTGATCGGCGGCTGCGGCTTGATCCAAGCACACGCCGCCGCCGCCTGGGCCGCGCCGCATCCTGCCTTTCGTCTGACAAGGCAGAGGGAGCACATGTGCTCCTCAACCGCCGCGCGGCGGGCAGACGCTGAATGACTGACCAAGACATAGAATTGTCACACATAGAGTAGATCGTGACCTGACGGAACCTCTACCACTGACGAACCACCCTGACCTGAACACATTTGTGGTTTAGCCGACAGAAGTATGTACCTGCCTGCAGTTTACCGTGCGTCAGCAAAAGTTCATCTGGGTTCAGAGTTGAGTGAGGTCTCTAGTCCATTTGACTGGTGGCATCCTCGGTATGCCAATCTATTCACTGTGAAGTGACAGTCGCGAGGGTCGAAGTTTCGTGCTGATGGTTGATTTGTGAATGCCGCCGTTGCGGAGTGGGTTTTAAAACCGTGGTTGACTTCAATATACGATGGCGCAATCACTCGTCTCACCTTTACAGAGTCGACACGACTTGTGGCAGTTATCGTACAAACAAATGACGTCCTTGCATAGTGCAAGCGGGAGGCCATCCCAGATATTGATTCAAAACTGAGCGCACACCCAAACTATAAGGCGCATTCTCGCAGCACCATTTCTCCTGTTCTGGTCCTGCTTTGATGGCAGAAGCGACAACACTTTCTACTAGTACAATTGCTCTCTAGAGATACATGGCCAACACGCTGCACCTGTCGTTGCATCTATGGCCTACGCCTCTTCTTACTGTTGCTGCTCTTCACAAGCTGCCACAACACCACCTTCACGTCGTACTTGCCTAGGAAACTAAGGCTGGAAAATGACTGGCGAACCGCTGCCGGCCGCCGGGGGAAATGCAGCGGCCGCCGCCGCCCTGCCGGCACGCGCGCGTCAGCGGCGGCAATTCATAAATGGCCGCCGCAGGCCGCACCGCCGCGGGACACTCCCGCCCGCAGCTCGCGGCGTTGCAATGGAGCAGGCGGCCGCCCGTGCTGCCAGCGCCGCCGCTGAACGCGCCGCCGCGAGGCGATTCCGCCTGCGGCTGACGAGGTTGCGGCGGCTCTGGAAACCTCGTCTGACGTCAGCAGCCGATGGGGTTGCGGTGGTACATGTGGCCGCCCAGGTAGGTCATGTGGTCGGCGACGCTGGTACACAGGCCCAGGTAGCACACGCTGTTGTGGCACGCCGGGTCCTCCCCGCTGGTGTCGCACATCCCGATGATCGTGGGCCCCGCGTCGAATGTCAAAATCCACACCTACGGAGTTGGAGAGGAAAGGGACTGTTGAGCGTCGTTTGTCGGTGAGGAGCATCGTCTCTTGGCAGGCTGGCCTCACACACAGTGAGGAGCCAAAACAGCGTTCACAGGAGGTCGCCCGTGCGAGAACTCTGGCGTGATGTCGCTGGTGACAGCCCCCGCGGTGTGCGGGTTGACAACACGTGAGGATGATGTGCAGACAGCTGGGTCCACACCTCTCGCGAGACGTGATGGAAGCCCATGATCTGGAGCGGCACGCTGGGCACGATGTCCCGATTGTGCGTGAACCTGTAGCTCTCCTGCAGGCGTACAAACACCTTTCTTGACACACTTCTGCCAGGCGCCAAAGGTGCACAGTAGCATTACCAAGACATCCCAGCGACACGGCCCAGAGGGACCTTGTGGGCACTCATGGACCTCTCAACGTGCAAAGCAGCCTGTGATGGTCAACTCCATAGACTGCTGGACTGCCCTGTCAGCAGGCAGCACAGAAGGGACGAGACACAATGTGCAGAATAGGGCCACGCACTGCGAAGCCGCTCTGGGAGAAGGTGGCGAAGGTGTCGTTGCCGACGTGCGGCGAGCCATTGAGTAGCTCAGATTTCATGTGCACGCACTTGAGGTTCATTAAATTTTGCATCACGCACCGCGAAGCCGCTCTGGGAGAAGGACGCGAAGTTGTCGTTGCCGACGCGCGGGGAGCCCAGGGTGTAGGTTTCACTTGCAACAATAACCAACAACTCAACAATAGTATCCAATCACACTGTGTCACGCACCGCGAAGACGCTCTGGAAGAAGGTGGCGAAGATGTCGTTGCCGACGCGGGGGGAGCCGAAGGTGTAGATGCGCACATCGGGGCTGGGCTGCAGCCGGAACTTGAGGTCCAGGGAGCACAGGGTGGCCATAGCCGCGCCCATGGAGTGCCCGATGACGTACCACGGCGCGCCGGGATACTGTGCGGTGGAATGCATTGCGGTCATTCACGGATGCGCTGTTGCCTGTACTTGTGTGTATTGCCCATGGAGTGCACAATGACATGCCACGGCGCGCTCTGGTACTGCGCGGCAATATCGTAGGGTGGTTTGTTGAACGCCGGTGGAGTGCCCAGTGACATACCACAGGTACTGCGCGGCACATTGATTCAATATTATACAACATGCAAATGTGTGCTTGACACTATGACTTTGATCAAGAGCAACATGCAGGCCGGCACGTCTTAAGCTGTGCGGTTGTGAAAGGGGCTGACACCATGTGACGCAGCAACATCAAGCCAAGAAGCGCGTTGATGAAGACCTCTGTGGCGCATCAATCTGGGAGCTTTTGAGCAGAGCAGGCTGCTGCGCACCTGCTGCTCGAGGTCCTCGCCCGCAGCGCTGATGTTGGTGGCCAGGCTGCTGAAGTTGTATGAGTAGAAGAAGCCTGCGCGCAGTAGACATTGTTCATATGCAACGCCACCAAGGTTGACAACGAAGGATTGCCTGTTTCATGTTGTGTGGACCATGCGGTGCCTGCTTGCTTGATAACCCCACCCGCAGCTGCAAGTGACGGTACATACAGTGGCTTGCAACAGTCGCAGCACTGTCCATTACTGCAGCCCGGACATGATTGTCGAGAATCCACTCGAGGAAGGCATCATCATGTCAGGCGCGCCTGGCATCACGAGGTGTCTTTCCAAGGTGAATTCTCGACACTCCTTGGGAGTGGGGCTCGTGAACACCTACATTGCTTTTTTAGCTTTCTTGGCTTTCTTAGCTGCAGATCAAAGATTGACGAGGCTGGTCTATGTAGGAACTCCCCTTCCCAGCTCAACACATCAAGTAGCGCGCACCCGAGTGCACTAGCGCGCCCGCCGCGCCCGGGTACGGCAGCTGCATGTCCACACGCCATGCACGCATGTTCTCCGCCCAGTTGTACCTGCGGTCAGCAGCAGTACAGCACCTGACATCTTGCTGACGCTCTGGCAGGACTAGCACGCTCAAGGTTGCTACGATTCGTGGCTGCGGTCAGACAGTGCATGGTGGTGACTGCTGGGGGGCGCATACAGGCAGCTGGAAGAGGCGGCCGAATGCCTTCTGCCAGACCAGACGTGGCTGTTGGTGTTGCGGAAGGCAACGATCTTTGCACCCAGCACCAAAGCTTTGTTCCACGGTCCCCAGCAGAGCTGCTCTCTTATCATGCGAGTCAAGCGCAGAGATGGTATATGAACTCAGTTTGTGTTTGAGCATGTGCTTTCGCCAATCGCACCAGGAGTGGCTGTCGGTGCCGCGGAAGGCGACGACCTTGGCGCCAAGAACCGGCGCGTAGCCGACAAAGGCACGCAGGTCCCACCCCACATCGTTAATCAGGCTGTGCAGCTGGAAGCCTGTTGCCGCCGCGTTGCACCTGTGTTGGTTGAATGTGGTCAGTAATTCGCTTCAAAGCACGCAAAGGTTCCATCCCCACGTCGTTGATCAGGCTGTGCAGCTGGAGACCCGTCGCCGCCAAAAAGTAGTAAGCGGCATGCAATCAGTGTTCTGAGCGTGCAAAAAGGTCTCTGATTAGGCTGTGCAGCTGAAAGCCCAAGGCATTACACCTGCGGAATCAGTTCGCGAGCGTCAGACACATGCTCACCCTCGCCAGACATGTGCAAAGAGGCATAATGCGTCTTCAAGACGCCATGAAAGCGCAGCAGTTCTCGCTCAAGAACCTGGGTACGGTGCGGTTGAGACAGAAGTGCAGTAGGAAAAGAACCTGCCAGCCAGCCAACTTTTGCAAGTTTCGCGCAGAATCATACTTTGAACCTGTGATGGCGCAGCTTGGCGTGCAGGCAGGGTGCTTCGTCCTTCGCAGTCCTGACAGCCCTGCCACAGGTGTTGTCATATATATATTGCATGTCGGCTTCAAGGGATTGTATGCCGGCACAAAAGCGTTGCGCGGAACCACTTTCAGCGCATTCACGGATGATTGAACAGGCGCTAGCTCAAAGTTTCCACAGGAGGTGCGTTCTCACCGGGTGCAATTCCAGGCCTGCACGTTGGGCGTCTCGCAGTAGGCGATGGAGTTGATATGCGCCAGCGACACCGCCAGCTCTACGTCCAGCTTATGGTGCGTCCTGTTGCCCATGCGCGCCCGCTCCTCCTATTGCAAAAGATACAACAAGCATACGATCACTGAATGAAAGTGTGAAATGTGCGCACGGGAAAATGCCACCTCCACGTCCAGCTTGTGGTGTGGGCGGTTGCACATGCGCGCCCGCTCCTCCAGGTGCGAATGAACGCGTGAATCACAGAATGAACGCGTGAATCACTAGCGTACAAGATTACAAACATCTAGGTAAAGAACACGTAGACAAATACCGCCACCTCCGCGTCCAGGTGTGTATAATTAACCACGCTGCTGCTCCTGTTGCACAACATCGTCCATGAGGGAATTAAAAAAGCTAGTTAGGCCAGCCAATGGTGTGTGTGCACGTGCTAGCACGATGTGTTCCTCCGCTTTTGAGATGCTTTTGGGACGTATGGCAGCTTCAGTACCTTCACAACGTCATTCTGTGCAGCCGCATCTGCAGTGGCCCGCTCCAGTTCCGCACAGAATGTCGTTGCACAGGTGCTCTGAAGCAGCCATGCTTACATGAGCCTGTCATGGACAAGCCGAGCCTGTTTTCCTCTCCCACCAGGCAGCATCACAGGGTCCGGAAGGCGCACCTCCTGCTCCATCATCCACGCTATGTCGTGGCTGTAGATCTGCGCCATGGCCGAGTCGTTGAACGAGGTCCAGGGCACGCTGTCTGCCGTCGCTGCGCTGCCGGGATGCTGCGCACGCGCCTTTGCTTCCAGCTTCCGCAGCGCTTCTAGGTCCTGCGGCATCGGCGCCGGCGGCTTGGAGCGCCACCACTCCCGCGGCCGCTGGAGGATGTCCCAAAGTGGCACGCCGGCGATATGGAAAAAGCGGCTGATGCCGCCGCCGGCTGATTCCTGTATGCGCTGCTGGTGTTGCTGCAGCTCCTGCCAGCACTGGCCGCGGGCGGCTGCCGCCATGCCCTGCGGCCGGCTGCGCCCATGGATGCAGTCTGGGTGCAGCGGCGGCGGTGGCGCACGCGGCGGCGGCACCTGCCGGCCGTGCCACGGCGCCGGCAGCCACGAGGCCCAGCCCGGCTGCTCGCCGAGCTGCTGTGTTGCAGGGTCCGCTGGCAGCTGCGCCCCTGATGCGCCTGTACCAACAGGGTTCACACGTATTTGAGCCACCGCTTCAGAAAAATATACGCAAGTGCTGCGGTAGGTCTGCTGTCCCAGATAGAGCACTGAACTGTCTGTATTTGCAAAAGCAACACGTGACTTCCCCTTTCATTTTTAACGCAGGCACACCTTTGGTGAGCAGCAGAGTCGTCAGCAGCAGGAAGCCAGAGGTGACCGCTGCGCGTGCGACCTCTGGACGGGATGGGCGCCCTTTGCCTCGATGACCATGCTGCGGATGTCTGGCGGCCTCCGTGGGGCTCGCAGCCTTCTCCATCTCTGCGTCAGGGCCGTCAGTGCTGGCCGCTGCCGCTGGCATGGCGGTGCACGTCAGCGGACCTCAGACCCCTCACACCCAGGACACACGTCGGATAGACCTGCGGCAACCACGGTCTCGACTCCATCGTATGCAATATATTTCACGATGATAGGATATGATGTGCTCACCGCCTGATAGCTCAAGCCTCAGTGCAGGTGAAGGTGGGTGGGATGCTGAGGTGTCACTGGTCAGTCCGAGCACACAAAGACACACACACACACACCGCACCTTGCCCGAATAGTAGTGGTTCTGCCTGTTATAGGATGCCGTTACTGGCATGTGCGGCTTCGTCTGCCAGCGCTGGGCAGGTTGACAAGGACAACCGAGAAGACCCAAGCTCGAGGAGACGTGGCCCAAGCTTTTTCCTCGCTGCCAGTCCCGCAAGCGATGCCCAGCACGACTGTGATGCAGACAAATGGCTGGAAGAGGATGCTACGCTTGTGTGCGTGCGTCGAGGCCTTCCGGAGCAAGACAATGTCTCGACTTTGAAAACTGGACTTGCGGCCGCAGCCAGGCGATTGACTGCTGTACGCGAGAAGCGCCGATGTCGGCAAGTTGCGAGCAGGCCAGAAAGCAGATTTTGCATTGCTGCTGGTGTGTGAGGGGGTTTGGATCTCCTTGCGACAAAGGATTACGTGGGACACAGGTTTTCGTCAGCAAGCAAGCAAGCTAGCAGACACACTTTACAGCAACGCAGACCAGTCGAGAACGCTTCAGTGTTTGGAGAACCGATGGCCTGAGCTGCGGATTGAACATCGCAAGTTTGATCTAAATCTTTCGGAAGCAAACTCTGCCAATTCAGACCTTCAACTGGAGCTGGAAGGATCTTCATAGTAGGTTCTCAACGGTCTTGAGGCTGCAGTCAGTGTCCACACTCTGCCGGGAGCATGAGTGGCGTTGTGCGGCTGGCAAACATGCAAGGTTCTGCGCCACTGAACCTTGTTCGCATCTTGAGGCGTGAGACACAGGCTAGCTTGAGACACCAGTAGGTTCTGCAGAACAGCTACAGTACAGTGGACCAGCCTGTGCGGAGCGCGTTGCGGAGGCGCGCCACCCCCAGGGAGGTCGCTGACTAGCCGGACTGGGGCGGAGGCGCCGTCAGATAAGCAAAAAACCCACAAAACCGCTGGGTCGAACGCTGCTGCGCTGTCAGCGCTTGTGGCGACGGCCAGGGCGCGATGCCGCCGCCGCGGGCGGCGCGGCGAGGGCGCCTACCGCCGCTGATGCTGCTGCTGGCGGCGCTCATGATTATCGGTCTTGCCTCCGTTTCCCATCAGAAGGTGCCAGGTCTTTCCCGGCTTGGATCATGCATACGCATGATCTTGTGCGGAAGAAGGGGTTCGAATGCATCCTCGCACGAGCCCTTGACATGGCTGCCTATGGGCCATCAGTCCACCGTAGCTGCAGCCGCACATGGATGCTTGTGTGTAATGACGTCTTATGGCTGTAAAACGCTGTGCACATGGGCGCTGTGCAGGTGATCGCCAGCAGCCAGCTGGGGCGGATGCTGTCCGCGCAACGGAGCGGCGGCGGCGTCAACCATCATCTGAGTGACGGCGAGCTGGAGAAGCGCCTCAACGCCATTGGCAAATCGACGCGCGTGAAGCTCGACCCCGAGCTGCTCAGACAGGTGCTCACCTTTGGTGGGTGCTTTCAAGCCTCTGTACCTGTTGCTGTCGATCGTGCATGACCACGGCCGCACTGTGGATCGTGCATGAACATGGCTGCAGTTAACCATTGCATTTGCTGAAGAAAATCATCGAGCTAGCCCTGGCAACACCAACACGGATGCCGGCCTGCGGTTGCGTGGCTGATACAACGAGACGTCTTGAGAACTGACGCCGTCTGATCGCTGCTGCCCGCAGATCTGGAGTGTGGCGCTGAAATTCCGGAATGAGGAGCCGCAGTTCGTGCGTTGGACAAAGGACATCGGGCTGCTGCAGATGCGGCAATACCAGCACTACTTGGTCCAGTGAGTAGTCTTCCACATTTTGACGCATAGTGAAACAAAACAGCATCTGGAAGCGACACCTTCGATCCACCGCTTTACTGGCAGCTGAACCTGCGTCAGATAGCCGCTGCTTGGGCTGGTGTGCGTGGGGCGAGGCAAAAATGCCTGCAGGGCAAGCCGCGAGGTGGATCAAGCTGCACTCGCTCCTTGCACCTCAGCTTACACAGTCCTGACGTGTTGTGGGCGCAAGCTGAATGCGGGCACGCTGCCGGAGATGAGAACTGCGGCTTGCTGAACTACTTGCGACTCAATGCCTTCAGACTCGATTCAAAATGCTCTGGTCTGCGGCCCAGGGCGAAAGCGGGCTCGCTGCCAGAGGTGGACCCTCAGGAGACACCTTTGGAATTGACTGCATGCCCCAACACACTTTTCGCGGCGCGCTGGCGTAAAATCCCAGATCACCTTGAGCGCAGGGTGAAGGAGGGCACGCTGCCGGAGGTGGACCCACAGGAGAAGCCACGAGGATGGTTCATACCTCTGCAGAACTTTTTGACCCTTCGGAACGGAACTGTGATTGTATTGCGTACGCAGGATGAAAGCAGGCACGCTGCCGGAGGTGGACCCGAAGGAGAAGCCGCGGGGGATGCCGGACCTGTCGTCTACCTTCGTGGACTTGGACCTATTGCGCCACGTGAGGCGCTGACACTATCTTCGAATGAAGGATATCTCAGCTTGCGCGACCAACGCACTCCTCATCTTTGGAACTTCGTCCACCTCCGTATACATGGACCTGCCTCTCCGAGCGAGGTTCCAGCAGCACTGTCTCAGTACTGCTCGACGCGCTGCTCTTCCAGGTTTCTGCTGCTTTTCCTTGATCCGCACACCTGCGGCATGCTCCATGAGGCGCGCCCGCCGGCAGGGACTTTACCCGTTTGCATACTTGAACTGCTGCTGTGGCGCTGCAGGCGTACCGGACGGCGCTCACGGCCAAGGCGACAGTAGGCCAGACGCAGCGCCTGCTTCACACTGAAGTCGCATTTCGGCCAGACGCAGCGCCTGCTTCACACTGAAGTCGCATTTCTGCCAAACCTTTGCCGGCCTGGTGCAGGCGTACCGGGCGGCGCTGGCGGCCGAGGCATCAGAGTTTCGCTTTGTGCAGTGGCTGCGCGGCGTGGGGCTGCTCAACGCTGACACCTATGCCACGCTGGAAAAGAGGTGCAAGCTTTGCCCTCGCATGACCAAATTTCAACGAATGAGGAGGCACATCTAGTTTAATGAGATGTGCTGCATGTTAACCTGTCGTATCGTGGTCGACGAGGAGCGAGAGCGCCGGTTGATGATGTCGCACAGTGCATTCGTACAGGCTTCGCGACGATGAGATCGCGGCAGGGGAGAAGAAAGAGTGGAAAAAGCTTGATGACGTGATCTTTGAGCGGCGGCAGAATATTAGAAAACGGGAGGAGGCCGCGAAGAAGGGCGAGAGCGCAGGGAAGGATGCCGCAAGGCGGCATTAGGATAGTGATTCGTGTCTTGAGGATTTCCAGCCCTTTGATCAACAGTCACAACACACGGCCCTCGCACCGCCCCTTGCAACCACACCGCCCCTTCACACATATCGCATGTCGCAACCGTCCCCTCGCCGCCGCCTGCCGTCATCACTGCTCGACGACGGTCCTGCCATCATCACTGCCTGATGATGGACCTGCCAGGTCGTCACTGCTTGATTATGGACGACCGGAGCTCCGTTAGCAGCTCGGCCTTGACGTGATCCGGCACCCGCTGCCGCCCCCGCGTCCGGATCGCGTCCACAATGTCGTCCGCCGTCACCTTGTGACCCTTGGCGCCCGCCACAAACTCTGCAGTCGACGGGAGGTGAACCTTTTGCAGCCGTCGAGTCGAATCTGACAACCGTGTCGGCTGGTGTCGTGCAGTTGATAGCTGCAGCTATCAACTGCAATCAGCTGCAGCATCGTGGAATCAAGCAGCTGCAGCGACATGAGCACATTCCTGGCCAAAGCTGCGCCGCTTGAAGGGTTGCCGCGCCTCCACCTTCCTTGCCCTGCTGCCAAGGCCTGGAGCTGGCGGCAACAGGGACACTAACAAAGCATATCGAGAACACAGCAGACAACAATGCACCGCGGGCGTGGCGGGTGACGTCCTCCTTCCAGCCGCACTCCACCAGCCGGTCTCGCAGTAGCGACTTCAGCCGCTCCCGCTCCCCGCTGGCCGCCAGCTGCAGCAGAACGAGAATGCGAGGTGTGGGAAAGAGTAGCGCAGCATCTTACATCGTGTGGCTGCTCCTCCATGCTGCCGCGGCAGGGCGGCCAGACCAGCCAGTCACGGTGTTCGGGGGCCACGACACTGGCTCACACGCAGCGCTCACAAAGGGTCGTCTGAGATCATGGATGAGGCAGCAGTCAGGTGCGCATCCTCCGCGGCACATTTCGCTCTGCACAGGCTTGCCTGCTGCGCGACGCCGTCCTCGAGTGCAGGCTCCGGCGGCGGCGGGCCGGGCGGGCCGGTGCCTGACCGCCCCGACATGCCTGCTGCGTTCGTCAACTCCGCCTTTCTGACTTGCTAACTGTAGATGGAGGCTGTCGCTCTTGTGATGGAGCCTCTACTGTCCCACCAGCGGGGCAGGGACGCCGCAAGGCCACTCGCCGCTGTTGCCAGGCAACCGCTGAGATCGGAGCTGGGAGCAAAGCAGCGCCGGCCGCGAGTCAGTGCGAGGATCCTGGCGGGCTTTCAAACCGCTGTCGTTGTCCGATCTCAAGGTTATGAGACCTGCAGCCACAGAAAATCCCGCTTCATTGCCACCCATTCGTGCTGCACGCAATCAACGGCAAGGTCCTGGACTGCCAAAGTTCGGGTAAACGCAAGCAACAGTGGATCAAACAGACATCGGACTCGCCTGTTAAACTGCAGTTTGGAGCTCTCCTGCGGTCGAATGGGTCGCCAGATTGGCACCTATGAAGACAGCTGCGAGACAGCACCTGGTTGATCGAGCAGGTACAGAATACCCGCCAAATCAAGTGTGACTTCTGGCAGCGGAACGGGCGAAGCCAATGCTGGCTCGTTTTCACGATCGCAGGATCGTCGGGGGCGCTACAGGGTGGGGTCCAAGCCCACATTGCTGACCTGAATGCTTGGAGAGAATTCCTGGCAGCACACTTATGTAGAGGCCCTAAACCCCGGCAAAGGCAGGCCTATCGGGCAGTGAAGGGAAGTGCCACTGGAGCAGACCGTGAGCACTTGCTCCCAGACCGGGAGTTCGCCAAAAGCCCAAGTACGGCCAGCAC
>JAABUW010002072.1_pt1 | contig 31333 bp, 36 predicted proteins | sample 5560081 | NCBI WGS metagenome assembly JAABUW01 (sample SAMN10711882, study PRJNA513363) | rock metagenome | isolation source: Antarctica rocks | place: Antarctica: Victoria Land, Knobhead sud | reverse complement strand
CCCCCCTCCTTGATGGTGCATGCCTCATGATCAAGTGTCCACGGCAGCATATTTGATTTCAAAGTGCCGCAGAAGTGTCTAAACAGGCTGTGCACAACTGCCCCTGCAGGTGCCTCCCCCCATTTTGGGGTACCGCCACCACCCCCTGGAGTACTTCCTTACCTATGATGGCTTCATGTATAACGAACCCCAGGTCAGCTTTCCTGATCGTATTTCTGTTGCTTCGGTCCAAGCAGTGTGTCATCTGTGTATGCCAAGGGCGTGTCAAAACAGCTTACTGTGCCTGCACTGTACATATGTATGTCTGTATCTTCAAGGCTTTGAGGGCTCATGCGCCTTGATTGATCTGCCGCATCTCAATGCTGAGCTCATTCAATCAGGATGGCTTTGTCAGAGTTCTTCGCGCAGCAAGGTATTGCACTCAAAGACATGGTTTCGTTTGCCATATCATCACTGTGTGATGACCATGTTGCAAGTTTCTAACACAAATCCATTCATTGATGTTACCGTCTTCAAAAACTGTGTCTTCCTTGCAAAGGGGTCAGGTACATGCAGTCCTGAGCAGCTTCCTGTGCGTGCTTCTCTCTTGACAATGCAATGCAGTACCTGGAATGTGTGGCATACATGAAAGCACTGCACTCACACATGCCACACAACTCATCTCTTAGCACATCATGGCCTCTTTCGTTTGGAAAAAAGCCCCAAGACGTCATGCTTTTCAGCGATCATAGAGGGAGCCTCCTAAGGCGGCAGCCCAGAGCTACATGGAGGCCTCCTGCCTCACAGGGCTCTTGTTGTGACTGTTGAAAATCTTGAGACGGCTTGAAATGGCTTGAAATGGCTCGAAATGGCTCGAAATGACTCGAAACGCCTCAAAATGGCTTGAAATGGTTTTTTTGTGCTGTTCACAGGACATAGAGCTGTGGAAGCTAGTGGAGTTGATCCTTTTCAATCGCCTGTATTGGTACAAGCTGTGGTACAACTGGAACAAGTTTGCTCCTGATGGTGAGTCCCTCTTGACACACTCAAGCTGGCCAGCATGCTTGCAGTGTTTGGTGCATATGCATACAAAATCTGCTACACTCTTCATACCAAGACAAAAACAAACACTCTGCATAGTGTGGTCAGAGTGTACAGAACACGAACCATACTATGTGTGTGATGCAGTGTACAAGACATATGAGGTACACAGATTTTGATGTAGTGTGGATTATCTGGGAGCAAGACGAGAATCCCACCTGCAGATGCTGCATGTGGTACATTGTGCTGGACATCATTCAGCAGATCCACAACTTCCCCTGCAGATGTTGACTGACAAGTCTCTCTGCAGATGTTGACTGAGAGAACTCAACCCGCATGCAACTCTGCATTGTGTAGCCTTGACCCACCTCCATGCAAGCAGATAGAAGCCAGTACAAGCCAGCAGTCTGGTCGAGTAAGTGTGTGCCCTGCTGCAGGGGCAAATGCCCTCTGTCACAACGAGGCCCTGGTACGCTTCAGGCGCTGTGCATGGCATACAGTTCTGCGTCTGTACTTCTGGACTGGAGGGTTTTTCTCCCTGTTTCTCATTCAAGGTAAAGCAGGGTTACGCATGCTGGCCAACATTACCCAGCTATGCGCAATCAGTCACATCAGCTGCATTCAGGTCGAGCCTCGGTTGCAATCCATGAATTGGAACAGTAATTTGCATTGCTTGCTTTACATGCTTGCAGATTTGAAATGGTCCATTATAAATTTGTGACGGGGCAAATGCCCTTGCTACCTGAATTTCAGAAACCTGAAGGCATTAGCCCGTTTGCATTGCAGTACAATACAGTGTGACTAAGGCAGTCCAGGTCAGTGCAAGGCAGTTAAACACTGCTTGTGTTCATTACGCTTTGCATGCTTTGCAGGTATCCTACGCTATATTCCAGACCACTGGCCCTCTGACTATGAAGTCAAGCTCAGAGTGATGGCAAAGGAGCTGTATGATTACAAGTCCAGTGCTGCTGGTCCTAACAGAGTTGCATTGCCAAGTCATCTGCTGACACGCACCAGGCCTGAAAGCCCCAAGCCCCACACCACTAGGGCCATTGAAGAATAAGCCCTGGTGGGCTTACTCGTGGGAATCTCCTCAACAGAGGCATGTCTGAGGGGCCCTGCCCATGTACACTACCGGTGCCACTTGGGCCAATGTAATGAATGGGGCGAAAGGCCAGATGTTGACTGGGCTTGCCTTTCGGCGCTGAGAAGGTCTTCCCAGGGGTGAAAGGGAAGGAAGTGCAGTGTGGGAAGGCCCTACTGGGAAGCTCTCAGATCTGGATTGGATCAGCCTTCATGCCTGCAATACATGTACACATTGTTGCAGCTAGTGATGCAGATTGTACACAAGCATTGAACCTAGTAGACAACATCATACAGTGTGGCGCCTTCAATTCTGTTTGGAGACTCACGCCTGTGATCAAATGAAAAAATAGTCAAGCTTCGGTGTGACTGTACTGTACGTTACTATGCTCTTTGGAGTATCCGCAAAATGTTGTATTGAGGTAATGCCTTGTCTGTACTTGGCTAAATGTACACTCTGCCAGTTTGTTGTTGTGACGTAGCCAAGAGTGCACTCTGTCAGTGTTTTGCTATGACTTGCCTGTGTTGCGCCATGGTAATCAGTGCCATCCAGACTTAATAAGTATAATACATAATATGTATATGTTGCCCGCAGTCTCACATGAATGTTGGAAACCTGCAACAAAGGCTCACAATTGTGATCGCGTGTAACAGGGTGGATAATACGCACCTTGACACGCTAGTACGACCTTTTCACCTTCGCCCCGTTACATATGGCTTCGGATGTCGGGAACTTGTCGCTATTGGATAGCGCGTTGGGCTCTGAAGCGAGTGGGCTTCAGGTGAATACGCTTCCGCGCGGGGAGGTGAATTTACTTCTTTCCCTTGAGGGTAGTGCCCCGCCCGAGTCACGGTGGCCTCGGATTTAACGGGGGGGGGGATGTAACAGGGTGGATAATACGCACCCTGACACGCTAGTACGACCTTTTCACCTTCGCCCCGTTACATCGCGCGCGTCCATGGCATCCTGTTACAATTCCTCCGGTATGCACTCTGCATCCAGATCTGTGGACTCGCTGGACCCTCTGCAATGTGCTTTACATTCACTTCGCTGGTATACCACCCCTAACGCATGTGTTGCACAACATCCAAACTACACTCAACATGCATTGTGCCTGTGCTGATGGCCGGCCGTCAAAGCTTCCGACCTTGACTTATCAGTCAGCAACAGACGCTACGAATATTGTTCAGCAGCTTGCAAGTTCTATTAGACATGCATCATATGACTGTAATACAGCCTCTGAGATGCATTTCATCGCATCGCGCAGCCTCACACGACCCTGCATGACTGCAGGTCTAGACTGTGCCACAATACATGCACCTTCATGATCCAGGCATGTTATCAGGCTCTGCAGACTAGTACATCCTTGGGAACGTGTGTCTGAAATCCAATCTAGCTTTAACATCTCCACAAAAGAGCAAAGGGATTTCTCAACAGAATGCCTTGCATTTCATGATTCCTTCCTTTGGATTTGGCTCATCCAGCGTGACGAAATCCACGTGTCAGTCATGACTTTAGGCTCCGCAGAACTCTTGTGGCTGAGTGTGATCGTCACAGTGCCGATATCTGTCGAGAGAAGTACCGCAACGGACAGTGACAGGATATGAAGCAATAAATCGACCGCAATCTAATCATCTGATGGTCTCAGTCAGACACTGAGCCGGCGCTGCCTCGGTTAGGTCAGCATGAATATTGAAAGTCGCGGGGCCAGTTTGCCGCAGAGGTCTTCCGATGAGCTGCGGGCGCAACTTAATCTCAAGAATACGCTAGGACAAAACTTCAGCCCGCAGGTCTGGTTATTGCTCATGTATATTCTCGCCGATCTCGCTGCAGCTGTGTTGTGGTGACAATACTTGCTAGTCAATGTGTCACTGCACAGTTTTGTATGCTCAATCGCTCTGCAGGCTGCGCACATACAGCAGCTTCAGGAGAAGCTGTCAGAAGTTCAGCAGCAGCTAGAGAAGGAGACAAGAAGGTCCCACCTGCTGGAGCAGGAGCTTGCGTACCTCAGATCTCTGACGCTCCAACATACTAAGCATCAGTCTTCCAGCCCATCAGCTACTGTAGGCCAGCAGTCATTCCCAAAAGCGCTAGCAAATCAAGCTGCCAATGTGCAACTAGATCATGAGCTGCATCCACAACTACGCCCGAGAGCCAAGTCTATTGATGGCAAACCTTCCTCTTTGCAGTCAGATAGCCCCAATGACATACACAGGGTGTGCTCTGCTCCTGCTGGGCCTGCCACGATGACTCAGAGGCCTGCCAGCATGGACAAAGCAGTCAGCAGCGCTTTGCATGCTGTGAGTGGGGCGTATTTGAAAGAGCAAGCTCAGCTTCAATCACCATCTCTGGCAATGCGGCAGCAGCCAATGTCAGAAGCTGAGAGCAAGGCTCGCCATTTCATTGAGCAAGCACAACCAGTGCTGCTCGGTGAGGCGTCCAACACTGTAAACATCAGCAAGCAAGCGTTTGAGCTTCTGGTGTTGAAAGACAGAGCAATCAATGCGGTCAAGGAGGGTATCACCATTGCTGACTGCAGCTTACCAGACCATCCGTTGATCTTTGCCAACGATGCATTCAGCAAGATGACTGGGTACAGCAGAGAAGAGGCCCTTGGCAAGAACTGCAGGCAAGGCTGCTGTCCTTCTGTTTCCTGCAATGTCATTTTGCAGCTCAGCCACCATCACAACTTGCCACAGTTATTCACACTAGCTCATTCACACCCCAAGTGCAGCCTGCAAAAATAAGATGTCAGCAAGTGCTCCTAGGTCTCCAATCTTTCATGTGCTGTTCCAGCAACACGGGTGCTTACCTTGCGCAACAAGAACCTTGCTGACCTGAAAGCTGTTGAGCACGCACTTCTGTGCTGTCTCAAAGTCTGCACTCACCAACTGTACAACAAGCAACAGAGACATCCTTTTGAACTGTTCACACGAGGTCGATCTAGAGCATCCCTGTTTCTCTCCAAAAGATCATGCCCCTTACTTGGCTCTGCTGAGGGGCACATCATGTGCAACCCTCATCCATGGCGTTTCAGAGTTTTGCTCTCTGATCTCTGACTGCTGCGCTTCTCATGTTTCTGTTGCACTTCTTCTAGTTTCTGCAAAGGCCTAGGTGTCAATTTCCCTGTAACATCCAGCAGGCTTCCACAATGTTGCCTAAGGCTCATGCTTTTGTGATGCGTCTGTAGGTTTCTGCAAGGGCCAGGCACAGACGAAGAGGAGATTCAGAAGATGAGAGATGCGACTCAAGAAGGTACATTCCCTGCCAGCTTCTGCACCAAACCTTCTTTTGTCACTTCACGCTCATGCAGTCAAAGCTCTCTCAAAGGACGTCAATTGCTCACATTCAAGTCAGAATAAGCATGGCAGCAATGATACATCACAGTGAGTCTTGTGTATGATGGCAGCAACAATGCACCACCTTGGGTTCGTGTAAGAGGCTCAAAACGAGAGGTTATCAACCAATACCTAAGGCCTGCATGCGATCTGCTAGTATGCCTTTTGACAGGGTCAGTCTGAGAAAAGTCATCAGGCATGCCCTTTGCGAGGGAAAGCATTCTATCTCTACAGGCTCATTTGTGCCCTGAAAACTTCCCTTGCAATATCATCTTCATGATGGCCATGCAGGCAAGCCCAGTGTAGTCCAGCTACTGAATTACAAGAAGAACGGGGACCCCTTCATCAACTATCTCTCAATCACTCCCATCCATGACAGCAGGGGCCATGTGACACACTTTGTGGGCATTCAGTCAGACATTAGTGATCTGGTGAATCACAAGAAGGCTGAGCTGGCAGCTAAGCATGAAGCTGCTCAGGCAAGTGACGCAACAAGCACAGTGTTTTTTGTAACTTTTCTTTGATGGTTCATACCTGTATGGATACCTGTATGTGTTGAAGTCATGCAATGGAGAAACAGTTTGTACGGTAATGCTTTGCAGTGGGATGGAATACTGATCCTTACACTCATCACAGCTACTGAGCTATGTGTTACAATTTCAGTCTGGAATGCTGTCAACACCGGCAACATGTATAAGCTCACAAGGCATTATTACCATATGTGTGTTACACCTCTGTCTGGACAATGTCTTCAGTGATTGGTCAAGCATATGCTAGCTAGATTTGCTGACTGCGTGCTGACTGATCAACAGGCAGCAGCTGCTACGGAAGTCAAGAGCCAGTTCCTGGCGCGCATGAGTCATGAGATAAGAACACCTCTGAATGGCATGATTGCTGTCGGCCAGCTGCTAGCAGGTGAGCCCTGGACTGACTCTTCTGATGTTTAACTCCGTATTCTTTTCTCTTCTGTGAGTCCTGTTGCTCTTCTTGACCTCGGGGTCATGCAATGTTGGGCACAATTTCTGTGACCATGCGCGTACACAATAGACACATGATGGACATCGGACAGATTTTCTGCAAAGGGGCCTTGCCCTGCTAGGGTCAATGCAATCTTACAGAAGCTGTGTGCTTCTGTAACAAGACACACACAGAAGCTGAATGTGTCTTGTTACAAAATGAAGAATTGCTGTAGCGTCGCACCCAAGAGCTTCACTGCAAGAATGTATTTGGTTTAAATGTCCTGCTGTAGATGAAGCACCCATGCCAAAGCCTTGTCACAGACAAACCGCCCGAGCTGGGCACCAGTCACAACCAGTGCAACAGCAAAAACATGCTTGACAGTAATTTATTTGCATGTCGAGACACATGGGTTCTGCTAGAGCCAGGTGCAAACAGTCGCGAGTCACTTATCAAGAAACCCTTGGGAATGAAGAACTCAAAGAATTACAGATCGCAATTGAGTTGGCACCAATGTTAGCAGCTGTTCAGCAGCACAAATGTGCCCAGCTATCAGATGGCCTAAAAGCTAAAAAGAAACTGAGAAATTTCTAGATTGTGCAGATGGGCTCTCAAATGTTCCTTTCAAAATTGTTTTTTTGACGTTGATTTTTGCACAATGCAGAGACAATATTGTCACCTTCCCAGTGGGACCTCATGAACACAATCCGCTGCTCTGGAGAGACGCTTCTCACCCTCATCACGGACATTCTGGATTTCAGCCGCATAGAGGCCGACAAAATGGTTTTGGCTCCGACAGAGTTCCACTTGCAGACTGCCATTGAGGCGGCAATGGAGATTGCTGGCTTGCATGCTGCACAGAAGCGCCTTCAGGTATGTATGTGTACACACACACACACATACATACATATACATACATGCCCTTGACCATGCAGCTGCACGCTTGCACCCCATGCACTTTGTTTGTGGACGTCATGTTATCAAATCTGCAATGTGAAATTGCTGACTTTAATGCTGCACGGAAGAGCCTGCAGGTATATATTTTATGGGCCTCACTTTCAAGCGCAACACGTTTGACTGCGCGTGTGAGGCTGCTTCATGCAGGCTTGCCATATTGGCAGGTCAGATTGATTGTCTCTGGGGTTGCAAGGGATCATGCTGGGTTGCATGCTGCACAGCAATGCCTCTATGTCATTTGCTATGTGCATGTAATGAACTGTACTGCAGTAACAGTTTGTGCATTGCTGCTGTACAGTATCAAACACGCTCTGCTTTGACACAAAACTCCTGGGCAGTAGGCACCGCTGTACGTTTTTCACATCGGCGTCTGTTGCCCTGACACATGCTCACATGTGCAGGTAGCTTACAATGTGGCAGACAACGTGCCCAAGCTTGTGACTTGCGACGCACAAAGGCTGCAGCAGGTGCTGCTGAACGTGCTCAACAATGCAGTCAAGTTCACAGAGAAAGGTGAAGTGCTGTTGGAAGTCTGGTGCGAGGAGTCTACCTCGGATGCATCAGCAAAGCAGGCTCAGCATGCACAGCAGGGTCTGAGCAGCAGCCATGTGCCCATGCCGATTACTCTTCAGGAGCCCGGGGATGCTCTTCGATCACAGCAGGAGCCCCTCCTCAGCATGTTTTCAAAGGACAGCGCGCAGCATGTTCAAATTCAAACTTCCCGCCTTGAGCCCTTCAGGCCCCTAACGCCTGATAACCTGTCCCAGCACACAGAACTCTCTGACATGCGCCAACAGATGCAGGGCCCCAATCCCGAGGAGGATCTTGGGGATGCTGCCAATACAGAGGCCCTTGCCGCCTCTTTTGATGTTGGCTGCAATCATGGCGGGAAGTGCTCCTGCCCGCCATCATCTACTTCAACCTGCTTCAACTCCTCACAGCAGCTTCAGCATGAAAGTCAGCACAAACCTGTATCTTCTTTGCAGCAGCAGCAGCAGCAGCCAGCTACTGACAGTGTGTCACAAAGTGAGCAAAGCACAGCGTCAGCCAGCAGCTTCTTGACTGCTGCTCCTGCAATTACCAAAGCAGGACAGCAACACATCATGGATGTCAGCGCTGCGTCATCTGCACCCAGGGCTGCAGTGGACTCCAGCGCTGAAGCTGCAGCAGAAGCTGCTTTGGAAGCTGGCTTTGCATCTGTACCAGAAGCTGTAGCTGCACCTCAATCAGAAGCTCAGCGGCGAGCTGGACTCGGTGAGGGCTTTGAGTCTGTTGCAGAGCAAGCAGCCGAGGAGAGAGCGCGCAGTGAGTCTCATCGTAGGCACAAGATCGATGGAAATACTGAAAGCGACTGCAGTGGGAGGCAGAACAGCATGGCCTCAACCAGCGGCCGTTCTGTCGAGGATACAGGCTTCTATACACTGAACTTCAGCGTCAAGGACTCTGGGATTGGCATTAGTGACGACAGTATGAAGAATCTGTTTCAGTGCTTTGCTCAGGTGCGTGGCTCGAGGAGTTCTCAACTTGGGTATCTCCTGAACATATCAGAACATGTGCTATTGTTCAAGCCCTGTCATGCTGTATTGTGCATGTCCACTCTTGATGTCAACAAAGTAGTTGGGCCAAGTCAGCCTTGTATGTGCATTCTTGCTTGGGTCTGTGCACCTTGTCACATGTGCGACACACGGTAGGAACCCTGTCGCAACCTACAAGGCCATTGCTCGTTGCTCAGCAGACAGCTTATGTCATGCAGGTTGATGCATCCCCAACCAGAAGGTTTGGGGGTTCTGGCCTGGGACTGGCTATATGTAAGAAGCTGACAGAAGCTATGGGGGGTCACATGTGGGTTGAGTCAGGCGGTCTTGGCAAAGGCAGTGTTTTCAGGTACATACTTCTGTAGGGTTTTCAGGTACATACTTCTGTAGGGTTTTCAGGTACATACTTCTGTAGGCCAATGTTGTCTCATGTCTCCTTTCAGCTTCACTGCACATGTGCATGCTTCTTGCATTCGGTTTTCTGCAAGTAGCTTCTGCAATTTGTTTCAATAGCAATCGCATGGCTTAAGGGCGCATGTGCACATCTCTTGTCTTCATGCTATTTTACATGCAACTTTTGTTCCCATGCTGCTGTAGAGTCTGACGTACACATGTTTGCATGAGTACCGCACCCTTTTCCCGGATTTGGACTTGAACTTAAGACTGCTTACAGTATGCCACTGTTGAGGTTATGATTGTTGTGTTACACATGGTGTCTGATGCTGTCTGACAACATTTGAGTGCGTTGTGGCTCTGCGTGTTCTGTAAGTCATCTGGCTATGACTCATCTGGCTGTGACTCATTTGGCTGTGACTCATCTGGCTGCTGTGCCTTGCAGGTGGACGCTTCAAGCCAAGGGGCATAATACTATGCTGCCGCGCTGCGCCAGCAGTGCTGACAAGGTAGGCCGCCAAGTCTCCATCCTATCTATAGCTCAGGGTTTGTGTTTTAGGGTCCAACTCCTAGCCATGTACACCCTAGACCCTAAGCATAGTAGCCAGCAGTGCTGACAAGGTAGGTCGCCAAATCTCCATCCAATGTATAGCTCAGGGTTTGTGTTTCAGGGTCCAACTCCTAGGCGTGTAAACCCTAGACCCCGCGCATAGTAGCCGGCCAAATCTACAATCAATAGGTCAGTGGCATTACCAATTCATCAGGGCTGGCATATGTCAGACATTGAGAGTCAAAAGATCATTGTGCATGTCTCTTTGGCAGGACCAGATTTGCACTCTGTTACGTTTTGTATGACATTTTCAGACTTTCAGACTACTGCTCCAATGGTCATGGTTGGCCCCAAGACCTTAAAATCAAATGAATGCATGAATGCATGCAATTGAAGCAGTTCCTGCCAGCTCCAAGGTGCCTTTCATACAGTGGTAGCATCACTGAGCAACTCACAAGGCACTCAGTCCCTCTTCATAGCACTCCTATAGTGGCAGGCAGAGTGCATGCCTGGGTGGCAAGCAGGGCTGCTAGTGCTTCTGCACACTCACTTATACACATACCTCCACCATGGCAGCACTGATTCATGACTACAGAGTTTGGTCTGAGCTTTGTCTGTTTCATATCCTGAAGACAGATTGCAATCTAAGCAAATGGGCTAGCTGCCCAACGACTGTAAAATCCTTGATGGGTTGATTGATTCATTGATTGCAGGACTCGGGCACAAGCCGCAATCTCTCCAGCTTATCCACATCTAGCAGCAGCAGTGGTGGCACCTCCAAGAGCGGTGGCACATCTAGCAACAGCAGTGGTGGAACCTTCAAGAGCGGTGGCACATCTAGCAACAGCAGTGGTGGCCCCTTCAAGAGCGGTGGCACATCTAGCAGCAGCAGTGGTGGCACCTTCAAGAGCGGTGGTGCCAGGGCGCTTCATCACAATCGATCCAGCACGGAATGGCACCGCGGGAGTGGCTCGCAGTCTGGCTCAACTGTGGAATCTGGGCTGGCGCTGTTTGCGGGCAAGAAAGTGCTTCTGGTGGAAGTCTGTGACATGGTGAGTTAACGCTTTTGTGTGTGTATGTGTCTGTCTGTGCGTGTGTGTCTGCCTGTCTGTGTCTGTTTCAGTGCATGTGTGCCTGCCTGCCTGATGTCTGTGTCGGTGCATGTGTGCCTGTCTGTCCGTGTCTGTCCATGCCTGCGTGCTTGCGTGTGTGAGGGTGTGCTGGGAGAATGCAAACAGTGACGCAGTGTGTATGCTCACTGGCCAATTTATTTTGAGCATTCCATGGCAAGTCTTCTCTGTGGCATTGCCTATCGCACGCCGACATGCTTCAGCACGGTGGCACATTGCTTTTCAAGACACAATATGTAAGTCAGACACAACGCTTTTTCCCCCCATCTTTTTCAATGCTTTTGAGGCTAAAGCGCTTGAGCAGTGGTGCTGCGCATTGGTTTGAAGCAATTTGACCAGCAATGACAAGCAGAGCGGTGTCATGCCATGGCTGACAAGGGTTTTGTGTTCTGCCAGGTACGGCAGGTGCTGACCCTAGCACTGCGGCGGTGGGGCTTCCAAGTGTGTGCCGTCAAGAATGAAGAAGAAGCCATCAACAAGCTCACTCTGCAAGGCGAGAAGATGGAGCTGCACCGTTTGTCCCATTTCTGATCTGGCAGATCCTGATTTCTGCTTTTGCTTTGTCTGTTTTCCAACAGTTTTTCTCTGTGCTCTTCTCAGTCAGTCTGTCCGTCTGTCTGTCTGTCTGTCTGTCTGTCTGTCTGTCTGTCTGTCTGTATTTTTTATCCGTCCTTGAGTCTGACAACGCTCAGACTGTTTGTCTGCCTGTTTGTCAGGCTGTCTGTCTGCCCACCCATCTGTCTGTTTGTCAGACCGTCTGCCTGCCTACTACCCTTTTGTCAGACCGTCCGCTTGCCTACTACCCTTCTGTCAGACTTGCACACATACTTGCATGCCTGGCCGTTCTTCTTCCCTCTGCCAGGGCAGCCCATGTCAGTCGTGTTATGCATTCCTTACCTTTCTGATTTGCTGCACATTGCCTTCGCAAAAACCATAAAACCTGAAGTTTTCTGTCTTTGGGAAGCTTATTTTAAGGCGTATCAATGCTTTTGTTGTCCCTCTTCATTGATCTTGCTGACATTGCAGTCTGGTCACGTATTCCTTACATTTCTGACCTTCATCTGCTGCACATTCCAATAATCAAAACAGGACAATTCTCAATTTTTTGCGAAGCAAACTGTTTGTTCTGAGATCAACCGTTTTGTTACCTATCTACTGTGATTCTGCTGACATTGTACTGGCAATGTGCTGCAAAAAACCCAATAGTCGTCATTTTTTGGGGAAAACCCACCATTTGCTTCCAGATCAATGATTCTGTTATCCATCTACTGTGATTTTCCCGACATTGTACTGGCAATGTGCTGCAGAGGGGCATTCAGACTTCCTGGCTGCATGCAAGAGGCGAGCCGAGGGCAAGCTTTCCCTGGAGCACTCAGGCACAGACGTGCACAACAGCAAGCTGTGCGATGCTGATGGGCCATATGACGTGGTCATCTTGGACATGGCCTTGACACAACTGGTGCTGGCCCTAATGCAGGTGAGATGCAGTTTGATAGTGGTTACCGGTGTGGTAGTGGTTATAGTGGTTGTCATCTTGGACATGGCCTGTCACAACTGGTGCTGGCCCTCATGCAGGTGAGATGCAGTATACTAGTGGTTACGATTAGGTTACATGTGGTGTGGTAGTGGTTGTAGTGGTCATCTTGGACATGGCCCTGTCACAACTGGTGCTGGCTCTCATGCAGGTGAGACGCAATGTGGTAGTGGTTATCGTTAGGTTACATGTGGTGCGGTAGTGCTTATAGTGTTTATGATCAGGTTGCATGCGGTGTGGTGCTGGCTCTCATGCAGGTGAGATGCACTGTGGTAGTGGGTACAATCAGGTTACATTTGGTGTGTTTTTGAGTACAGTGGTTATGTACACAGCCAAGGGAAAACACACCAGCGTCCAGACAATGTCTGTCTGTCACAGGGCGTGGAAGCAGAAGCCAGAACACTGGTCTTTCTTGGCTGGCCGGGACAGAACGAACCCGAGGATGATGATCTGAATGCCCTGGACGCAAACGGCCCTGCCCTAGCCAGCCCCATGCACTCCCAAGGCAGCGCGTATTACCCAGACAGCATGAATGGCCTTACCCTGGGCTCCAACCCAATCAGTGCTCAGATGTCTCAGGACACAGCGGAGAAGATGAGCAACAGACCCATTGGCAGCAAGCAGCTCATGTGAGTACTGACTGCTGACTGGACACCAAGGTTGCAGACTTCTGCTTGACTTCAGGCTGCATAGGTTTTGATCCATCTGGTGCATGTGATCTGTGAGCAGTTAAACAGTTATCGTTTGGCATAAAACCTGATCACACAAACCAGGCTGCTGTCATGCTTGTCATTGATGTAATGCCTTACAGTCTGGGCGGTGGAGCTAGTTGTGACTCATCAGACGTCCTGGCTTGAAAGCACAGATGTATGGTCTTGTCTGTCAGTGTCAGCAAAGCTGTCTGTTGTTCCAGTCCTAGCCTGCTGGCTAGCCTTACTGGCATTGAAACCTCTGCTAGACAACTTGCGATATGTTGCAGGTCTTCAGGCCTGCCATCACAACTTGCCTGGTTTCTTGCGCTTGCATTTGTGAATACAAGCTTCTCTTGCTGCCTTGATGTGGTGTGCAACATTGCGCAGCACCAAAAACCAAAAAACAATGTTGACAGTTCTTGGTGCTGTCCTGATGGCATGTATCATATTGTGGATCTGCATTCAGGTATGCCATTGTCACCCGCCCTGTGAGGCAGGGCCGTCTCAAACTAGCCCTTGAGGAGGTCCTCACCACCCAGCCCAACCCCTCAGACCCCACCCTCCTCCAGACCCCAAACGACTACGCCTCTGCCCCCACAGCTACCGCCCCAGCTTCTGCTCAGTCATCCTCCCCTGGACCGAACTCCCAGTCAGCTCCCGATCAGTCAACCAGCTCACTTGGGAATCTGAACTCAAGCCAGGTGCCAGCTTCTCCCGCAGCTCTCAGGATCAGTCAAGACGCTCAGCCAGAGCTGCAGACAGGTGGCAGGAGGGATTCTACAGTCAGCTCTGGAAGGCTGTCGAATGCTTCCAGTGCTTCTGGGAATCTGCTTCCGGGGCCGATAGATTTGTCGCACAGGAACAGCGCAGTCAGCAGTCCCTCATCGCACGGCACATGTGTTTGAGTTTGCTCTACAGTCGCGGCGACATAGCAGTCTTCAAAGAGCCCCGAAGGTCAGACTGCTGGCACGCTTCATATACACTGATACAGCTCATATAAACAAAGTGTCCATGAGCAACCAGGGAAGACCTTAATTGTACCATACTGTCATTTGGTGTTTGTACCACGTCGTTACCCAATGTTTGTGCCATGCTACCACCTGGTCTTTGTACTGCTTTGTTACCTGATGTTTGTACCATGCTATCACTTGGTGTTTGCAGCACGCTTTCCTCCTGTGTCGGCCTGTCCTCAACAACTGCAACATGTTACCAAATCTGTATGTGTGCCTGTGCAAACACACGATGCTTCAATCAATGCACATCCATGTGATTTGCATCGCAGATGGCCTGCTCAGGTTTTCTGTGCCAACTCAATATCTATGAGCCTTACTGACACTTGTCAGTGGCCGTGAACGTTGTCAGTACCTAGGTTGTTTACATGGCTGCTCTTCCACTGCGGCTGCAACATATACAAGTTCAGCTCTATGTGCGTACCCTTTGTGTCCCCTTTTCTTCAAAAAAGTATGAAAAGGGGCAGTTTTCGACACGTTTTCCTAGAAAGCTTATACTTTTTTGTTTTTATAACAGTTTTTGCCCTATGCTGAACCTCTTCTGCCTTTCTTGCAGTTGCGAGGTCACGGCAGTTACTCCGAGCTGGCAGAAGTCGAAGGGTCACGACGCTTTGTGAAGGTGCTCCTGGCTGAGGACAACCTCATCAACATGAAGGTAGACACTGTCTACTCTGTCTACTACTTCTGTAACAGCTGTCTACTACTACTGCAACACCTGTCTACTACTACTGCAACACCTGTCTACTACTTGTGCAACACCTGTCTACCACGAGTTCTGCAACAGCTGTCTTCTGATTCTGTAACAGCTGTCTTGTGATTCTGCAACATCTGTCTACTACTTCTGCAATAGCTGTCTACTACTACTGCAACAGCTGTCTACTACTACTGCAACACCCGTCTACAACTACTTCTGTAATAGCTGTCTTGCGATTCTGTAACAGCTTTCTACTACTTTTGCAATAGCTGTTTACTGCCAAGGCCACCTGTGCACTAGTCTCTTGGTACTTTTGCTCCCAGTGCTCTTCACTGCATCAGTCGCCAAGATGGCTGTTTGAAAATTATGCTCAATCCTGATTTGAACTCTGACATGGTCTGTCCAAATGAACAACTGTGATTCTGGTCCTTGACACCGTCAAAGAGGGTCTCACAGAAACTTTTTAAACAGAAAGATGACACAACAATGCTCAAATCAATGTCATCAAGCGTTTCCTTACTGGTAGGCATGTAAGAAGCAAGTTTATCACTGCTGTGTTTGCACGATCAAGTCAACACCCGGAACTTTGCTGCTTCCTGAGTTGGTTATGGGTGTCTTTTTATGCAGGCATGTGAGAAGCAAACTTATCACTTGCCTGCGACACAAAGGATTTTTCTGCTTTCCGAGTTGGTCTTGAGTGGCTCAAAAGTCATTTTTTGCACCATGAACAGCAGAGTGTTTAGCAAAGTTGACCACTGCTTTCTGACTTGCTCACGAGTGGCATGCAGGTTGCGCTAGGCATCTTGAAGAGGACAGGCTACAGTGAAGTCACCACTGTTGTGGACGGCCAGCAAGCCATGGATGAGCTGCACCGGCGCGGCGGTGCTGATGCTTTTGATGTCATCCTCACTGATCTGCACATGCCTCACAAGGTACTTCTCTGTCATTGCCACATCACATGCCTTTGACTTACCCCTGCAGCGTACTTCTTTGCGACTGCCACATCACATGCCTTTGACTTACCCCTGCAGCATGCTTCTTTGCGACTGCCACATCACATGCCTTTGACTTACCTCTGCAGCGTACTTTTTCACAATTGCCACCTTGTGTGCCTTTGACTTACCCCTGCAGGCATGCCACTGTCCCTGCATGCACCTTCTTCAGTGTAGTCAGCATGCACACCTAGGCTGTCGGTACTGCGGCCACACATTCATGCACACACTCGGTATGTATGTCACACAGCTTCCAACCTGCAGCCTGTTCTGAGGCCACACTTGTGTCAATACACTCAGTATGCACATCAGCCGTACTGTCAACCTACAGCCTGCCAGACTTCTATGATGCACTTACAATGCACTTTTATAACACGCTTTTATAGCGCACTTACAACCCACTCAGTATGCATGTTACTCAGCTGTCAACCTGCAGCCTTGCATCAAATAGAATCAGGATGTAAGCTGCAATGTCATTCTGGGCTAGTGTTGCTTCTGTGCAGTTGCTGTAGAGCATTTGAGCTGCGGGACAAGTGTATTTAATCAATTAGTTTTCCAAAGCAGTCGTCATGAATGAATACTATTTCAGTAAGTAAGCAGTACTAATGGCTCTGCAGGCAGGTATATAAATGGACTTTCAACAAAACAAATAAGCGGTATACGTCGCTCTGCAGGGAGAGATGGAATTGGTGACCGAGGTCTGGATATAATAGTAAAGATTATACTAAAGGTTTCTGTTTATGAATAGAAAGTTGATCACCATTACTTTCTGGTAAGATTTGTCTGTGGCTGTGCAGGGAGGTATGGAAATGGTAACCGAGATCCGACAGCTGTGGCCCAACTCCAAAGTTCGTGTGGTGGCTGTCACAGCAGACGCCTTTGAGGACCGGCGAGATCAGTGCCTGGCCTCTGGCTTCGACGGCTGGCTGGCCAAACCCTTCAGGATTGAGGATCTGGTCAAAATCATGGAGGCAGTCTCCTGAAGTGTCTGATGTCTGAAGCCTGGCTTTCAGCAATCTGGTCGCTGTTCAAATTATGGAGGCAGTCTCCTGAAGTGTCTGATGTCTGAAGCCTAGCTTTCAGCAGTCTGGTTGCTGCTCAAATTATGGAGGCAGTGTTTTGAAGTGTCTGGTGTCTGAATTGTGGGTGTCAGCAATATGGTCGCTGTTAAGATTGTGGTCTTCAGGCTTCAGGACTTGCTGTTTGCGCTGTCCTCAAGTTGCGGCGCATGCACGAATGCCATGTTGGCAGGTAGTGTTGATCACAGTGCAGTAGCTTCAAGGCTAGACATCTGAATGTCGTAGCTGCAGCCGTCATCAAGACCGATTTCAGAGTCTCGTCAGCATGGTGCTTTTCAGTTCAAATTTTCACCTGGTGCAATGCTGGAGTTAGATCTGCTTTGATTTTTTGCCTGCATTCAGGGTTTTTGTGATTGTTTCACATTCATTTAATTCTATGGTGTCGTTGTTTGTTGCGATACCAGCAAATTTGAAGGCCTGCTCCAGTGTGAAAGTGATACAGGGCAGTATTTGAAGGTTGGGCGCCATGCGTTGAGGCTTGTCAGTAGTCTTAGGTCAGCACTGACAAGCTGTGTACTCGCAAATTGCATTCATGACAGTTTTCATGGATGCTGGCATACAAGCAGGCTGTAGTTGATTGTGATATTTGATTGCTGCATCTGGTCCCTGTAGCTTTAGTTTCAGTTCGTTTGCTGAGGCACTTTGTTCGACAACATTGAGATTGCTGTACCCTTTGCTCATGCGCTAAAGATTCAAGTTTACAATTTTACACTGCTTGTTCATTCCAGAACTGATACAGGCATCCATCAGACCAAGTGGTATATAAAGCTGACTCAGCCATGATCTGGTTAAAACTTCGCTGGTCGCGCAAATTGTGTGTTTGCACGAACATCTGCAGCGTACTCACTACATGTACAATGGTGATGCCCCCGAGCTTCTGGTGTTAAAACATAGAGCTGCTTGACTGCACGGATCGCTCTGTGTTTCAAGCGGTGCAATGTGCTTGCAACTGAGCGTGCACTCATGGCAAGTCACTGTGCAATGACTATAAACAGCTGGATTTATGTATTTTTGCTGATGCAACACCAAAGCACTAAGAACAGAATGATGAGTGCGTATCTTGCCTTTATTGCTAAACACAGAAAATGTGCCACAAATGTGTCAAGCGCATGTATGTAACAGTGATCAGGGTCAAGTGGGAGCTCAAGGTCAAATCGGTTATCTTGTGGATCGTAATTTTTTTGTTTTGCAGTGCTAGTCATATATGGATCAATGGCTACATCGAAAGTGGAGTCCAAACTGTTGATGAGGCTGACAGGAAGCTTGGCACTGTCCACCTCTGTGCAGCCTGCTGCACAACAGCAGCAAGTTTCTTGTTGACAACACAAACAAGCCGTGTTGCATTGACAGCTGCATGCAATGTACACAGATTGAACTGACAGAACACTGAGGATCTGTCAAGATGCTACCTGCTTTGCTGATCATAATGCCATCATGGTTCCCAAGCGAGTGAGTGATGCGAGAGTGATGTCTACCATCACTCATAAGAAGTAGGACCAGGCTAAGCAGCTAACAGAATCAGAGCGGTGCAACCAATGCAACTTGGGTAGTAACAGTATGGGTCGCACCAGTGACCCAGACAAAGAAGGGTCCCACAAGATGAGTGACCAGGTAGCAAATTAGACTGATAAGCCGCACAACATTCAGCCAGCCAAGTACACCGCCAATCCAGCGGAGAGCAGACCTTGTAATCTTGAGCCCCCAATTTTGTTGGGACAGTTGCTATAGCATTCTTTTCCCATTGCGCTGTGTGGAATTCAAAGGACTGATGAATTGAATATTGAAATTGCTTGGAGCATCAAGCACAAATGCAAGAAACATGCTGATTTGTACTGCAACTTGTCTGTACCTGAAAACGCAAATTGTGAAAAATTGCAGTGTTTTGTCTATCCACGCTAAGGGTTGCAACAACTGTTGCATTTGGGTGTAATTATGCCAGGCTTGCAAGCAAAACTGGATTCCTTTAGCTCACAAGACTGCTATGGCTCACGACTGAAACCTGGAGAGGAGTTTGCAGTTGGCTGCCCCTGAGTGGTGTGGCTCTGATTCATGTCTTGGGGCGTGAGTGTCAATGGCATAGCTGCCAGAGCGGGCATCAGACTGAAGTGTATCAGATGCTGCATGTGGACTTTGCTTCACTCTCAGGATTGTCATATTGACATACTGTCCTACAACGTCTGCAAACAAGGATGCTTCTGAGTCAGCGTCTAGGGCATTAAAGTAGCTGTGGCACCTGTATGGCAGACCTTTGCTGATGCAAGAGGAACATACAAGAATGTTGCACTGCGATGTAACGAGCGGCTTCATGCCTTTGCCTTGTCTCACACACCTCAAGGACTTGTCATATACAATGTGTAATGCATACGCAAACTTGTTGCATGTCTTTTATCGACAGTCCAGCTTGACGCCAAGTGTCTTGATCATGCACTGCTGCTGCTGTTGTCAATGGCAACCTGACATTGCACATTCCCACACTTCACATCATGCACATGCAAATGGGTTGCAATCCAACATGCTGGAAACGTTGCAGAGCTTGCTCCATAAAAGCTATGGGCTTGTACTTGACGTATAGCATGTCCACACAGAGGTAACACTCATCATGCACGCACGCAGTCAGCTTGGCAGGTGAAGTCCTAGCACAAAACAAAGCAAATCATTAGGCTACTACAGATGCGTACCCCATTCATCCATGCAAGCACGGCAGGTTGCTCTAGCTGAGATGTGTCCAAGGCACAATTGTCCAAACCTCCTTGCACTGGAGGATACCATAAGCCTTTTGTTTCTGGACAAGGGTTACGGATGTGACTTTGTAAAGGTTTTTGTTATAACTTCGGCTACAGCCTGCTCAAAGAACGTCTAACTAGAGTCGATCAGGTTTAGCAAATTACCCTGCCTCTGGTGACATCGTGGCAGTGCCAAGACTTGCATTCCACCCGGAGTCATTGGTGATCCCAGGATCACTACGGTATGATGTTGAATGCAGACGCTGTTACCCGAATTATAGCCCTAAACCTGTCTCAAGCCGTGCATGCCAAATTGTACATTAGGGTATTGGTAGGTTCGCAAGATGTCCGAGTGAATTTTGCAGGCACAAAAGGTCGTGCAAGTCTTAAGATCAAAACATGTTACGGTGCTGTTTAGACGCCGCTCGGAAGGGTTTGCAGTCAGGGACTCGCTTAAAAATGGATTGGCACACCTCAGCTGGTGAGCATGTGCTACACGACGCATATAGATCATGTCTGGTATGGTTACTTATGTGCACACGCCCACAGGCTGGACGCAGACGTGCTCAAAAGTTGATGTCATCGACCGAAAGCGTACCTCACACAAGATGCCGGACGCCGAACAAGGGACCCACGAACGACCTTTCACGGACATGGACACGCTTACAGACCAGCGCATGACGGACACTTCATACCAGGTATTTCGCTTTATGACTGGTAATTGCAAAAATCTAAATGTCGTTAGGTCAGAACTGTGCAGGACATGCATATGGATGAACTATTTTCGATTGACCAGAAGGCTCTGGCTTTAGTACTGGCACGGCATGACCCTGAATGTCAGACTTTGATCAAGCCTGAAGACGTACCCATATTTGTTGAAGTTCTTGGGGGCGATCTGAAGCAAGCATATGTGAAAGCCGAGAAGAAGTACCTAGAACTTCTGAGCGCAGCTAAGTCGGACTAATATATCTGTGAGACACAATGGCAATCAGCCACTTTTGACAGTCGCATTTGTCTGTACAACCTAGTTGGTTGGCTGAAGATGTAAAATCCTCTCTCTCTCTCTCTGTCTCTCTCTCTCTCTCTCTGTCCTAATGCCGTATGCGGATTGTGTAACACAACTTTGAAAAGGACAAGTCTGGATTCCAAGAGCCACTTTGTTCTAACGCGTGCTCGCAGCATTCGCCAGTGCCTTTGAATGACGTACGCAGCCACTTGTCTGTGTGAGTGACTTGCATATCTTGTGGCAGCAAACGTCAAGCCCGCTCGACACATGAGCAAGTCTTAGACTGTTTCATATAGGAAATTCACTAAGAATCTTTCAGGTCTGTTGAAATGTATGTGTCCCTTGCACTTGATGTCGTATGTCTTGCGTTCCAAAAGTTAGACGACATGTTCACATTGCCACTGCTGGTGCTGCGGGTCAAAGGAAACCCGAACAGCTAAATCAGGGTGCTTTTCGCGCAGGAGTCGTATCAGTCTGCTCCTGGCATAATGAATGACAAACTTCATCTCTTTGTTCGTCCAGGCAGTAGTCCGGCAACAATCTGCTAGAGTGCTGTACAGCTGTGTCTCGAAACCGCGGGCCAGAATCCCATGATCCCCTGGCAATCCCACAGACCGCTGTGAACATGAACATCTATAGTGGCGAATAAAATGCAGGCCGGTAAGGCCATGTTGCTCACAAAAAATGAACCAGTACCTCTGTCATTGTGCACAACTACATGTACTATACTATGAACGAACCACATATGTACACCGATGCGCACGAGTTTTTGAACCCACCTAGGAAGAACAACTCAAACAGTTTTGAAAAACAGTCTGCAACAACCGGTTACAGCATCCTTCTGTGCATCTGCAGGAAGTACTTCCTGCAGAGATGCAAAACTAGTTCCTCAACAAGAAAGTCAACGACTTTTCCTACTTGTGACATAACACCACGCTGTCTAGACGATGAAACTCTAAGAGCTCTAGTCCTGCTCCGGCTTATACACTGCATTGTCAAGAAGTTCAGCGCAATGAAGCTGCACGAGTGCTGCAACATCACCTGATGATCATTGCATGTGAGCACACTTTGCAAGACATGCACGAACATCAAGGCAATCATTGAGATAACGACAGAAGTGGTCGCCCACATTCCAAGGCCATCTCTTAGACATCTACTCAGCAAAGCAATCTTCCCATGGGTTTAGGTTTCCCATCCCTTGCTAATGTACAAGACCTGGCTCAACTTAAGTGAGCCTTGTGTTGTAAGAGTTGCAGCGAGAGCACTTATGGTACACAAAATGGAATGGCGCCTCTCCTTTCTGCTCACAGTCATTGCACAAGATCACCTGCAGTGTTACACCAGCTATCAAGCAATGACCTTTGTCCCACAGGTACAATAACATATCAAGCTGCCAAGATCACACAAGTCTCAGCGACAGCAGCTAGCACATGGATACATTTGATGTCACAACCTATAACTCGAACATGCACCCTGAAACACACCCCCAGCCAAACTCCAAGTGGAACCAACAGGCAACCTGAGTAGACTGCAAGCAGCTGCACAACACGTACTGCGTAGGACTATGCTTCTGACCTGTCTAAATGACTGATACGCTGTTGCATGAATGAATCAAGCAACTACGAGTGAAGGGACAAGTAATGAGTGGATGGACAGGTGAATGGACAAGTGCATGAGTGAATGGACAAGTGAAAGAGTGAATGGACAACTGAATGGGTAGATGGACAAGTGAATAGACAAGTGAATGGACAAGTGGGTGACCTCTTTGTGGTTGCATGAATACACCAGCAGTGAATGAGAGGATGGACAAGTGGTTTACCTGTTTGCGGGTGGCATAGCCGGGAGGCAGGTCATCAGAGCGCGCCACGAGGGAGTCAATCATGCGGAAGTACATGCTCATGTCCCCCATGGTCTTGCTGCACACGGGGCAGGTGTAGTTGTAGCGCGTGTACTGCCCAAAGCAGTGGCTGTGCATGAAGTGGCCACAGGGCAGCTCCTGCAGCACCAGTCAGTCAGTCTGTCAGTCAGAAGAAAGAAAGAAACGATCACGCTTTGGCTGCCATGTGGGCTGCAAGAAAAATTCAAGCAGCTGTGTTTGTCTGGATGCACAGGTGACCAGCGCAACACTGGCCGCTGATAGCAGTGGGATGCAAATAAGTATACAGCATCAGCTCAGCACAAGAGCATGCAGGTTGCCAGGAGCTGCACCAAAGCCAAGGTCCCCTCATGGGGTAAATCCTTAGCCTTGGCAGGAATGTGAATTGATGCCAGCAACCATTGGAGTGTGCCATGTGCAATAGGCCAATCACGACTTTCAAGAGAAAAAGCAAGTTGCCAAGGACGCTCAAGGCCTAGCCAGGTACACACATAGCACCAGCTCAGCACAAGATCATGTGGATTGTTTTACAATTGAGAGATCTAGTAGACACCTGGCAAGAACGATTAGCTGGAACGACTGTGATTTATTCTTATTATTATTTTGATTATTGAGAGAGGCTCACCCGGTAAGGTGAGTTGCTGTCGAAGAGATACTCAGTGCAGACAGGGCACGTGGACAGGTCCCGGCACTTGTGCTGCTTGAACTCAGCCAGGTCCATGCAGCAGTTGCACTGCATGCAGTGACGCACGTCCCGCCCCAACCCCTTCCCCAGGCGGCACAGGTTACAGAAGGGGCAGTGGTAGATGTCGCGCCCTGGCTCATCGTCAAAGAGCTGGCAGATGCTGCAGTGGTAGTGTGCCATGCCGGCGTGGCAGGCCCGGCACTCAGCTGCAGCAGCATAGGTAAATTCATTCATTTGTTCATGATTCATTAGATTTTAAGGTCTTGGGGCCAACCATGACCGTTGGACCAGTAGTCTTGAAATGTGTACATCGTCTGGGTTGGTGGGCGTCTCGGGCAATTGCGCAGCAGAAGCATGCACAGTAGCAATATAGTGACAGTCATTGTCTCAAGTTTCGCTTGTTTCAACTGGTTCTTGGCCCTGCTTTTCACAATCTGTTGCCCTGTTTAGCTGAAGCTAGATCCAATTTTGGCATAGATGGAAACATAGTCATAGTTGGACTTGAACATCAAGCCTCTCTTTTGCAGTCAGGGGTGTTGGCAGGAATGGGGTTGTGTCAGTGTCAGATGCAGCAGCAAGCATGAGGTTTTGGGTGGGTATGCTAGGGCAGAGGGGCTCTGTGGGCAGCAAGCCAGGCTTGACACAATCCTTTCGTTTGCTGATTCCTTCTTTCCTTTATGCACTTATTCAGGCATTTGTCTCAGCTAGGGTCAGGCAAGTAGACTCCTTAGTAGCGCCCTGCGTAAGGTCCTGACTTGATGATCGACATAGCAGCAATGAAAGGCTTGCAAGCCAACTACAGTGGTGTCATTACACTCTGTGAGCTCAGCAAAGTGGACAGCCGCATCTTGCTGCAGATGGGCAAGCGCAAACAACCCAACAACAACATGCTGGACGTATTTGTTGAGTTCCACAAAAGACTGCACTCCCAGTGCTTGCGTTCCATGTAGAGCAAATGTTGTGCATCGTGCAAAACAGCTGCCGGAAGGATGACTAACATGATGACTGAGAGCATGACTAACCTGCAGGTGTCTGCTGTTCTCCGCACTCCATGCACACCATGTCAGTCACAGCAGAGGCCTCCAAGCGGTGGTCCTCTGCTTCATCATGGCAGTGGCGGCACACATAGGGCCGGTTGCAACACGAACCAATCAGCTGGCACCTGCACACATACGTGCATTCATTCATTCACACATTAATGAACAAATACCTGTTTATTTAATGAATCCATGAACTCATGAATCCATGAACTCATGAACTCATGAATCAATGAATGAACGAATGAATTGATTAATTCATTCGTTGAACTTCGAAGGTCGTTGCATCATGCTGCTGTTGTGCACAGACAAGAAGAAAAAGAGTCCATGGCTTCAGCCCATCAGAAAGCTTGAGTTGCCCTAGTCGCAGTGATCGCAAAGGTGAGGGCCAACTCGGTTCAGCTTTCATTCAGGACACATCAACACCCTGTCTGCTAGCAGCGCACTTTTTAAAGTACTGAAACAAAACTCTGAACCTGCAAACCCTAATGCCTCTTGTAGTGCTTGCAGCCAAGGACGTCTGGCTGGGTGCCACAGCAACACAGTGGCTACACCTGCCGTCAAATACCACACTAAGTGGTATTGAGGTATGTCAGCAGCTCTTCTCAATCCCAAAATGCTTATATTGATTCCAAAACATCATCCCTACACTGGGAGTCTAAACTCAGAAACGTCTGGGGACAGCAAAACGCGTTTTCACACTGTGGGTATGTTTTAGCTCACCTTCTTTTGTAGTGCTGGCAGCCGAGTATGTCTGGCTGGTTGTAGGAGCGGTAGACTGGCTTGCCCTGCTGGGCATGTGAGCCTTCAAGGACGCTTACAATCTGCCCACTGCCTTGAATGGCACCGTGACGGCGCTGCTGTGCAACAATGTAGCGGGAGGCCATGATGTTCTGCATCAGATACGCTTTGCGCTGCGGCTCCAAACCTGTGCTCAGACGACCCAAATGTGAGGTTTTGTGAACATATCAAAGATGGAAAACACAAAAAAGATCATTACAAGTTAGAAATTTGTTACGTCAGATATGCTTTCTGCTGTCGCTCCAAGCCTGCACTCGGTCATCTTGAGGTTTTGTGACCATACAACTGCACTAGTAGTGTGGCAATGTGACAGGCAAATGCAGCAAAGGCAGTGATGTGCCTGTGCATGTGAGAACAGAAATTCAACCGAGAATGTTGTTACTCAACTGAGAATGTTGTTGTGCTTGTTGAAACAGGTCAAGGGATGATGGCATGGAAGAGGGACACAGAGAAATCAAGTTTATGTTTGGCATAAGGACCCACCTGAGTCACTCCACATACGTCTGACAGCTCCCTCAAGCTGCTTCTGGTTCATCCTGAAAATGTCCTGCAGCATTGGGCAAAGAATGTCACAACCCCAATTATGGTAAAATTCATGCGCACATGGCTCAGTGATAAAGATCAGACCTGCCATGTGAGATATCAACAACCACTCAAAACTCCACAACACACAGTGCACCTGCAAGAGTGCTGTTCAATGCTGAGCATCATGACATGATTGACCATGTAGCAACACGACACACAGAAAGTCTAGGTAACAATAGATAATATACAGAATAAGATTGAGACCAGAGGAAAACAGGGAATACCCTGTTCTTACAGTTTTGCTTGTGTCAAAACCCTCAGCCACACTGGCAACAGATATGCATGCAAGCTGTAGACCCCTGAACTCACATCATACTGCTCTGTCACAACACACTTCAGCAGAATATGTTGACACCCGGGATGCCAACAGTGTATCGGATGAAACAAATCTCCCATCCAGGCTTGAAGACTCAGTCCCAGGGCCAGGCCAAATCTTAGACCAGGGCCTTCCATGCAACAAGATACAACGCAACAGGTGACAACTTCTGACAGTACTAAACATGTAAAAGGAAGATGAGGCGTACCTCCCAGCCAGGCTTGAAGACTCCTTGGCCGGGCCTAGAGAGGCCCTGGTCTATGCCAGTGAAGTACTCAACCACATCATCCAGAGACTGGCTGTTGCTCGCCTGAAATAAAACAAAAGAAAAGTTTAAGCTTTTCACGATCATAATGGGAGCCTCCTAAGGCGGCAGCCCGGAGGTTGCTCGCCTGAACAACACACGGCATCTGTGATGACACAGACTGCAGCGCTAAAGACAGTCATTCATTCACCCATTCACTCATGTGTTCCTCCGTCCAAGGATCCAATGGTTCATAGTTTCCCTCATTGGACTGCTCACCAAGCCACATCATGTTTGCTGAAATAAATACACAATGTCACAGTGTGGTCTTGACACAAGCGTATGCAACGGCATAAGATTGCACAGCAGCAGCAACACAGCAGCAGCAACAACAGAGTCTTGCAAGACATGCATGTGACGAAGCAAATGCAGCAGCAATAGCAGCAGCAGCAGCAGCAACAGAGTCTTGCAAGACATGCATGTGACGAAGCAAATGCAGCACCTGCTGCTGATGCAGCCGGTCTTGCTTGGGCTCCAAGGCAGGCTTCATGGTGGCGTCCAGCCACTGCTCAAACATGGTGTTCTGTGTGGCACTGCGCAGGGAGTCCATCATGGCGCTGTGCTCACCCTCCGTGATGGAATCTGCAAGAGCGGCACTTCTTGAGTTGTGGTCTTTGCTGGTAGCATTTCACCACACAAACAAGTGTTGTCAGTTCGGGGCAACGCCACTTGGGGGCATTGCCAGTTGGGGGCGTTGCCAACTGGGCTTTGCCAATTGGGCTTTGCCAGTCAGGCATTGCCAGTTGGGGGCACTGCCAGTTGGGGGCATCGCCAGTTGGGGCCATTGCCAATGGGCTTTGCCAATTGGGCTTTGCCAAACAGGCGTTGCCCAGCTGGCTTTGCCAGTCAGGCGTTGCCACTTGGGGCTGTGCCAATCGGGCTTTGCCAGTCAGGCATTGCCAGCTGGGCTTTGTCAGTTGAGGGCATGGCCAGTCAGGGGCATTGCCAGTCGGGGGCATTGCCAGTCAAGCTGGGCTGAGCATGAGTGCAGGGCTTGAGTGCAAGGCTTGAGTGCAAGGCATGAGTGGAAGGCTTGCGAGCAAGGATTGAGTGCACGGCGTTAGTGCAAAGAATGACTGCAAGGCTTAGTGCAAGGCTTGAGTGCAAAGGATGATTGCAATATTTGAGGCGCATGGACGGCAAACATACAAGGATGTGAAGCACCTGACCCCAATGGTTGCACAAAACTAAACTTACCACGGGAGGGATTCTTGGAGCATGCACTGAGCTGTGAACGTGTGGAGGCATGTACCGGGCAAAAGCAGCCCTACTTCAGCTTTGCATGCATTGCATAAGCCAGAGAACAAGCAGCAATGCAGACTACATGGGTGAAAAGGTTCAGTTCTATGAGAGAGAAAAAAGTATATTTTACAACAAAAGCCCAGAATGCTGCGTGCAACATGACTGCCTGCAGCCCATTGCTGTGACACTTGACACAGCTTACAGAGACAGACAAGACACCGCCGAGATTTGCACATTTACTGCAGGGTCCACGTGCACCCATATCTGCGATCCATGGCAGCATAGCTTGCAGCACCTCTGCTCCCGACCTGCCAATGATCATGCCCACAGCACACAATCAGGGTTTACACATCCGCTTTAGGGTTTCACGTACACCCATACCTGTGATCCATGGCAGCATGGCTTGCAGCACCTCTGCTCCCGACCTGCCAATGATCATGCCCACGATATGCTGCTGCTCCTCCACAGTGAAGTGCTCGTTGAAGAGGGGCCACAGCTCGTGCTCCTCGGCTCGCACATGCTGCTCCAGGGTGGCTCGCATGGCGGCGCACATGCGCTGCAGCTGACTGGAGTGCTGACGCAACTCCTGCAGGCTGCTGCTGGGCTGAATCCTGTTGAACACCTGCCAGGAGGGAACGCAGACAAAGTCAGCTACAACTGAAGTCAGCTACACCTTATAAACACCTCGAATAAAGTCAGACACATTCCATTGAACACCTGACATGAGGGAACACATACAAAGTCAGCCAAATGCTGTCGAAAACCCTTAGAAGAAGTCAGCTACATCCTGTTGAACACCTGCCATGAGAGAACACAGATGAAGTCAGCCATGTGCTGTTCAACGCCACAGATGAATTTAGCCAAATGCTGTTGAAAACCTGCCAGCAGGCTGAAATGCAGGGCAGCATGGCAGCTTTGAAAGCATACCTCGTGTATGTCTTTGAAAAGTTGCTCCTCCTGCTGGTGATCCAGGGAGTAGGCATGCGACACATTACGCAGTGCATCCTTAGACTCCAAGGCCGGAAACACAATCTCATCTTCTGCCTACAAGACAGAGTAACAAGGCTTGGTCCAAAATGAGGTACAGACATGCCCAGTGTGCATCAGTAAGGTCAGTGACTCATCAGTAAGGGGCAAGCATCACACTATGGTGGCTATGTACTGACACATTTAGGGTGTCTAGGGTTGAGAGTCAGGGTTGGGGGCTGTTGTAGGCACTGAGTGACACATTAAGCACTGTTGTATGACAACTGGAGGGACTGAGGACATTTTCTTCATGTCGACTCCACACATTGTTGGGAGTGTACTGCCTTACAAGGCGCTTTGCCAAATGAGACCCAGGAAATACGACAAATAGCTAGACAGTAGATTCGTTAAGCGTGCAGTGCATGCCCAACTGACTTCACACAGCACTTGGGAGCATGCTCTCAAGGGGTGCAGTGGGAAGGGCATACCTCTGAATGGGCCTTGTACATTCCCCACAGGAAGCGGAAGCGCCCCTTGAGCTGTTGGATGGCATGGGTGGGCACCCTGTCTGTGGTCTCTTCCACTGCAGCTGCAAACGCGCTGGCATCCTGCTCCATGTACCTCAGATCCCTCCTCAGCGCCTGCAACCAAGCAACGAACGATAAAAAAAGTGCAGAAACACGTGAGCATATTGACAAATGACAAGAACAGACGCTTTGTCACAATCCATTGTATACTTCTGTGTGTTGATCCTGCTCCATGTACCTCAAATCCCTCCTCAGCACCTGCAACAAACCAACAAGAAGCTCCATACACATGAACAAACACGTGAACATATCAATGAATGACAACAGACACTTTGTCAACAAAACAACAAACAATTGAATTCAAGCACAAACACATGAACATGAATGATGACATCAAACACTTTGTCTCAGTCCATTGTACACTTTTGTATGTCACAGCAAAGCGCCCTTGTGGTGTGCTTCCATAAATAGCTCTACAAGTAAATGCTGCAGAAAGCATAAAAGGGACTTGCCTTGTGAAATTGGAAGATGTGGTCGATGGGATTAATCAGAGCCTGAGGGCGAGCTGAGTCCACTGCGCCAGATGAGTTTCCCATGGCAGCAGGTACGTGCGAAGCCGAGGGCTGATGAGAAGAAGCAGTACGGCGGCGCTTCTGCTGGGGCAGAACCACATCTGCCCCTGACAAGGGCCCTGCTGGGCGGACCTGGCCCTGGCCGTGATGAAGAAGAGGGGGATGAGAAGGCGCAGTAGAAGCTGCTGGGTCAGAGTGGTTTATGACTTTAGTGGGGGAGCTGGGAGCGCAGGTGCTGTTGATGAAGTCTTCAAAGTTGCACCCGTCCTGCACAACCCAAGGTGTCCTGTTTAGGCAAGTCAGGGCAGGCCAAGGTGTTCTGTTTAGGCAAGTCAGGGCAGGCCAAGGTGTTATGTTTAGGCAAGTCAGGGCAGCCCAAGGTGTTCTGTCTAGGCAGCGCAAGGTGTTCTGTTTAGACAAGTCAGGTCAGCTCAGTCAAAACAGGCTGCTGTTACCCAGATTGCCCATTGTATTAGGAAGTGCTCGCACAGTCTGTCTCATCACGCATGACATCAAATAATGTGTCAGCAGGCTAGTTCTTGAACATCCAAGAACATGGCCTGATGCAATGGCAGTGTAGCCAGTAGCACGAATGGGCACTGCATTCTCCAAAGCTTTGCATACTGCAGCTTGGCTTGAATGCCAAATGCCATATACATTGCAACAACCTGGTGAGAATGACTGAGTGGGTGAGTGGGTGGGTGGGCGGGTGGGCGGGCAGGTGGGCGGGCGGGTGGGTGGGTGAGTGAGTGAGTGAGTGAGGGAGTGAGTGAGTGAGTGAGTGAGTGAGTGAGTGCGTGAGTGAGTGAGTGAGTGAGTGAGTGAGTGAGTGAGTGAGTGAGTGAGTGAGTGAGTGAGAGAGTGAGTGAGTGAGTGAGTGAGTGAGTGAGTGAGTGAGTGAGTGAGTGAGTGAGTGAGTGAGTGAGCACAAACACCACCACATACACCTGTGCTTTCAAGCCAGGATGTCTGATGAGTCACAAGTGACTCCACACCCCAGACTGTAAGGTGTTAGTAAATGAGTGAAAGTGTGACAGGTACCTGGCTTCGAGGAGAGCCATCTCTGCCACGCTCTGCCCACCTGCTGAGCAGCTGGACCAGCACACTGTCTACTTCAGGAGCTGCCAGCTGCATGTTCTGCAGCATCTCTGCTGCTTCCTCATCGTTCAGCTTGCCTGCAGGTCAGGTAGGCGAAACATGATGTGGTGAACAGTGGCATGACACAACACATATTGCGGCAATGTCACGGTTAACATCGGGCAGATGAGCAACAGCCCTTGTAGTGGCAGAGGTGCATTCAAGTCAAATAGAGTTTACTTTACCTCGGCCTGTACTGAAGTTTGCAGCAAGCCCTTTGTGATTGTTAGAGCCAGCCCTGGTGTTGTTTTACAGTCACATCTTGCTCTCAACCCTGACGATGTCCAGTGAGATTGATTAGGGTGAGTACCTACCACGCATAGTATGACCCTTCGGGTGTAGGGTTTAGGGCTTGTGAGGGCCAGTCTTCATGTTTGTACAGTCACTTTTTGCTGTCAGCCTTGATCATTACAACATCAGACCGGCTCTGACAATCCCAAAAGATTGTGCACTAGTTGGACAGACTCACCCCAAGTAGTTTCAGTTGTAATTAAACTCACGTAAACCTAGACTTTTGTCTGGATGCATGATGCAAACTGACCTACAGAGGAGATGGCCATTGTGATACGGATGCCATCCTTGAGCTTGCGT
>JAABUW010002065.1_pt1 | contig 31348 bp, 25 predicted proteins | sample 5560081 | NCBI WGS metagenome assembly JAABUW01 (sample SAMN10711882, study PRJNA513363) | rock metagenome | isolation source: Antarctica rocks | place: Antarctica: Victoria Land, Knobhead sud | reverse complement strand
CATCAATGAATGAATAGTCAGCAGCTTCGATGTCAATCAATGACTTCAATGAGTAACTAATTTTATTGCTAGAAAGTACACATTCAGTAGTCAAAGATTCAGAAGCAAAAGAATCATCTGACATGCTTATTGTTGAAGAAATTAACATCTCTTTCATTGCATCTTTGATGAAAGTCTCTAGTTTTTTGCCTCGCTATCTTCAAAAGAAGACATTTTCTCATTCTCTTTATTCTTCGAAATGACGATTTCATGTAGACGAGAGATGAATGCATGAGATGCAGAAGTATTAATCTTGTTCTGAGAGCAATTCTTGAACAAATGTCTTGAAGTCTTGCAGATGTAACAGATGATAGACGATTTCGCTCGATCAGACTCAAAGATAGAAAAGATGATAAACTTAACATAATCAATTATTGAAGTCATCACTAACAATGAAGTAGCAATGCATTTATCAGGTACGACAGTGACTTTGACGATGACAGTGCGAAGCTGACTGCGTAGCTGATAGTTGACTCGCTGTTTATTATTCACACTCTGAAGAAAGATTCTTAAGCGAGTGAGCGAAGTAAAGTTCTCTGAACAGACTGATAAAGCATTTTGCAAGCGATTATTGATCTTATTCTGAAGATCATTCATCAGAGTGCAATCATCATAATCGAGATAGCTAAATAGCTTCATAAAGTTGAAGTAGAAAACATTGAAAGACTTGTCTACTTGTCTCAGAGCGTTGTACTTGCAACGACACTTTCAATTTCTATTCAATTCATTGTATATTTCTTTCAGATGCTTAAATAGCTTGTCGATCGAGATGTATGAATGTGAAACATCATGTTGACGTTGAGCAAAGATGTGCTCAGCAGCATCATCTTCTAGTCTAGATATCACATAAACAATACAGATATTCTCATTATCAAAGTGATTGACATTAGTCTGAAGCTTGTCGTTTATCTTGATTCTTCAGCTGTTTCATGTCAATTCATCTTCTTCAATAAATATAAATGAGTTCAAAAACTTGAAGAACTTATGATGATCATTGTTGAATAAAGTAGACAACTCTTGTCAAGTATAGTTCTTGATAGAAGCTTGAGATTTCGTAGACTGTCGAGATCAAGACTGATTCGCTAAACGCTGTTTCTTTTTTAGACTCAAAACTTTCTCTTGTAGTTTAATGATAGTCTCTTCTTGAGTGTCTATTGTTGTTTGATTTGCCTTTAGCTCATTAAGTCTCTTGATGTGATCGACTTGAACATCAGTTCATTGCTCATTGAGTTTCAAAGTCATGTTTCGTTGATCTCTTAGCTCGATCAGCATCTTGATAATCTTGTCTGACTGATCAATAGCTCATTGACGAAGTTGTTGACTCATGTTGATGTCTCATGAGATAGCGACATTCTGAGATTTCGTTGAAGCATTGAAAGAAATAAGAGAAACTTGTTTACTAGCAATGCTTTTAAGCAGATAAGCTGTTCGTGACTTGACTGATTCAGAGTCACGTGTCATTGTGAGAAAGATAAGAATAGATTTGATTGTAGTAAAATTGAGTGATTGATTTGATAAATTTGAGTAAATTTGAGTAAATTTGAAGATGTGTTTTGATGAAAGTAATTCAAAGAATTTCTTGCGAATTTTCTGAATAAACGAAGTAGATTATTTCGTATCATCTACACGTCGATAGCAGAGTAGTTGACTAGCATTTATCTACTGTTAGAAATCAATATAAAGCGAGTCATAGAAATGTCATTTAACTAATAAATAAATGCTAAGAAAGAAAAGTATCTACAGAAAAGAACTCAATTCTTATATGTATGTTTCTCAGCTCTGTGCTAGACTCAATTAGAATGACATTTTACACATATGATGCAGAGTTCTAATGACATCATCTTTAGGTCAGATTTTCGCTAGACTCGATTAGAATGAAATCAGACGAAGACTAAACGAAGAATAGACGAAGGTTAAAATCATAACAATGTCAACTGAAAATGTTTGAATTCAAATCAATGCATTTACAACGCTAAAATCAAATGAGAGAAGCAATAAATGACTTGCTATGAAGTTTTAAAGAGTCAGAGTCATTTAATCGAGAATATCACAGCTATTCAACAGAAGAATGATGAGATCTTTCATGAAACATGTTTTGAAAATATTAATGAGTCTGAAGATGTTTTTTGATGATATATCAATCAATTAAACATAGCTTTAAAGCTTATCTTCTACATGAGCATTCTGATTGATCGAAAATTGCAAAAACTAAATCTTAATTTTAAACTTTTGAATATCAAAATCATTTTCTATTGAAAATTCAATTAATTAATGCTTTCAGATCAAATTAAAACTTTGATCAGAAGAAATCATCTTATTTTAATGAATTTTACACATTCTACTAATCATCTAGACTGATTTCTCTTTATGATGATAATGTGAGACAAGTGTGACAGCTGAATTTCATGCAATCATTTTTTTATTGATGTCAAAGATGAAGATATCATTAATGCAGCTTTAAGAATCTTCAAAAATTGATGTCATTAAATTTAACATTTGCGTTATTTTCTTACTGATGATTCAGCAATTGAACAACGTAAAATTAAGCTAGTCTTTAAAGATTTTCTTGTCAAGAAAACGAAGATTTCTCATCTGCTATGTCAGAAGTATTTCAAAAGAACTTTCATTCAAAATTTTAGCGTTGCAAATTGCAAAATGACTTTTCAACATTTGTACATGACTTTTTATACATATCATACTTTGATTGAATGTGAAAAGTCAATCACTGCTGCTATTAATGCAATGTCAAAGAGAAAAAAAGATTACATTCAAAGTGTTATGATTCTAGTCTTCATCTATTCTTCGTTTATTCTTCATTTATTCTTCATTTAATCTTCATCTGATTTCATTCTAATTGAGTCTAGCAAGAATCTGATTTAAAGATGATGTCATTGAGACTCTGCATCATATGTGTAAGACATCAACTCAATCAAGTCTAGCACAGAACTGAGAAACATACATATAAAAATTGAGTTCTTTTCTGTAGATACTTTTCTTTCTTAGCATTTATCTATTAGTTAAATGACATCTTTATGACTCACTCTAGATCGACTTCTAACAGTAGATAAATGCTTATCAACTACTCTGTTATCAACGTGTAAATGATACGAAATAATCTACTTCTATTCAGAAAATTCGCAAGAAATTATTTAAATTACTTTCATCAAAACACACATTCAAATTTACTCAAATTTATCAAATCAATCACTCAATTAAATTTATCTATCTATCTTTCTTACAATGACACACGACTTCAAATCAGTCAAGTCATGAACAGCTTGTCTGCTTAAAAGCATTGTTAGCAGATGTGTTTTCATTATTTCTTTCAATGCTTCAGCTGAATCTCAGAATGTCACTATCTCATGAAACATCAACACAAGTCAACAACTTCGTCAATGAGCTCATGATCAGTTGAACGAGATTATCAAGATGTTAATTGAGCTAAGAGATCAATGAAACATGACTTTGAAACTGAATGAGCAGTGAATTGTTGTTTAAGTTGAACATGACAAGAGATTGAATCAACTAGAGATCAAACAAATGATCATAGACACTCTAAAAGAGACAAACAAACACTATTGAAAGAAGATGTTGAATCTCAAGAATAAACTCAAAGAAGTATCATATTCAGTGAATCAGTCTCGATCTCGTCAGTCTACTGAATCTCAAATTTCTACAAAATCTCTATCTTGTTAATTTATCAAGAATCATACTCAACGTAAATCATTCATTCTATTTAATAATAATCATCACAAGTCTTTCAAGTTTTTGAACTCATCTGTATTCATCAATGAAGATGAATCAACATGAGATAGCTGAAGAATCAAGATAGACGACAAGCTTCAAACAAATGTTGATCACTTCGTCAATGAAACTATCTGCATTGTCTATGTGATATTTAAACTAGAAGATGATGCTGCTGAGCATATTTTCGCTTAACATCATCATGACGCTTTGCATTCTTACATCTTGATCTACGAGCTACTCAAGCATCTAGAAGAAATCTACGAAGATCAGAATAAGAATCGAAAGTGTCATTGCAAGTACAATGCTCTGAGACAAGCAGACAAGCTCTTCAACATCTTCTACTTCAACTTTATGAAGCTATTCAGCTATCTAGAATACGACGATCGCACTCTGATGAATGATCTTCAGAATAAAATTAACAATCACTTGCAGAATGCTTTATTGATTTGCTTGAAAGATTTTATCACTCTACATTGTCTCAAGAGCTTTCTTCAAAGTGTAAATAATAGACAGCGAGTCAATTATCAGCTTCAAAACGAACGTTGCATGATCATCATTAAAGTCATCATTGCATCTGAAAAGCGCGCTACTTTTCTGTCAGCAGTGATGACTTTGATAATTGAATATGTCAAGTTGACTATCTTTTCTACATCTGAGTCAGTCAGATCATCTATCGTTTGCTATATCTGCAAGATCTCAGATCACTTATTCAAGAACTGCTTTCAGAACAAGATCAACACTTCTGCATCTTATGCATTCACTTCTCATCTACATGAGATCATCATTTCAAAGAATAAGAAGAATGAGAAAATGTCTTTTTTCAAAGATAACGAGGCAAAAAACTAGAGACTTTCATCAAAGACGTGATGAAAGATGTGTTAATTTCTTCAACAACAAGCATGCTTGATGATTCTTTTGCTTCTGAATCTTTGACTATTGAATGTGTACTTTCTAGCAATGAAATTAGTTACTCATTGAAGTCATTGATTGACATCAAAGCTGCTGACTATTCGTTCATTGATGAAGTGATTGCGCAGATTGTTTATGATCAGTTGCAAATCAAGTCTCTGACTTTGATCAAAGCGAAGTCAATTCAAGAATTCAACGATCACTATGTTAAGAAACTCATTATTCATGTCATCTATTTGAATCTGACTGTTCAAGATCATACGATTGACACAGTCTTTATGTTGATCACTCAATTAGATTAACATCAAATGATTCTTGAAAAAACATGAATGAACAAAATTGATCTAGTAATAGATATGTAAATCAATTCTCTTTGATTTTCGAATTTCATTTCTAGTCAGAAATCAATTGTTCTACTCTCAAGTTATAAAATAATCACGAAACAGAAGAGTTTGACTTCTACTCATATACTGAGAAGATCATTCACTTTCATTATCTTTCAACTCAGTCAGAAATCACTTTCTTTTGATCAGTTAAAAGAGAAGTTTGTTAAATCAATCAAGCAGTCAAAATCGCTTGAAGCAGTTTCGTCTAGCGTCAATTTTAAATCGACGTTTAGTCTGAAATCAGCTTTCAGTTCAACCAACATATTCATGATAGAAGCAGCGACATATAGAATGTTAGTCAAATGATCAGATATCAAGATCTTTGCTGTTATCATCTTGAAAATCGATTGACTTATAACTACAGTTGAAAACAAGTTTGAAGAAGTGAATCTACATGAGCTTTTACACGTCAAGACTCTTGAGCAAGTCAAGATCAAGCTTCTCTCTAAATATCATGACTATTTAAATGTTTTCAATCGAGCAATGATTGATCAGCTATCATCTCATCGTATCTATGATCACAAGATTGAGTTGATCGACAAGAAAACACTTTCACGAAGCAGACTATATCAGATGTTCAATCACAAGCTTCAGAAGATAAAAAAGTATCTGATTGAACATCTGAACAAAGAGTTCATTTTCTTTAGCTTCGCATCATACGTCTCGCTCATTTTGTTCACTGAAAAGAAAGACGAAAGTCTGCGTTTCTACATCAACTACAGAAAGCTCAATGCTTTGATCAAACGAAATCACTATTCTTTGCTCTTAATAGACGAGACTTTTGCTCATATACAAGAAAGCAAATATCTGACTCGATTGAACATCATTGTCGCGTTCAATAAACTGCAAATGCATTCAGATAGCAAAGATCTGACTATCTTTATCATCTTCTTCGACTTATACAAATATCATGTAATGCTCTTTGAATTAATCAATGAATCAATGTTCTATCAACACTATATGAATGATGTGCTGTTTGAATATCTTCATCAGTTTTGTCAGATTTATCTAGATGACATTATCATTTACAGCAAGATCTTGAAGAAACACAAGCAACATGTATGATTGATCTTAAATAGACTACAAGAAGCTGATCTACAGATAGACATCAATAAATGCAAGTTTCATGTTCAGAAAATCATCTTTTTAGAACTTTTGATGTCAATCGAAAGACTTAAGATGAATTCACGAAAGATACAAACAGTAGTGAATTAATCTATTCTTAATAATCTCACTCAGATTCAGTCATTCATTGACTTCTGCAACTTCTATTGACACTTTATCAAGAACTTTTCAAAGATTATTCGTTTAATGATTCAACTCACTTAAAACAAGATCATATTTGAATGAAATGAAGTTTGTCAAACTGCATTCAATCACATGAAGAGATGTATGACTGAGACTTTTATACTTTGTCACTTTGATTAAACTTGCGATTTCATTCTTGAAATTGACTCATTCAACTACGTCAACGATGAAGTTCTGTCTCAATATGATGACAAAAATGTTTTACATTTAATTGTTTTTTATAGCAAGAACATGTTTTCTGCTGAATGCAACTACAAGATATACAATAAGAAACTGCTGATCATAATTTGAGCTTTTAAACATTGATGACTTGAACTGAAGCTGATCAACATTTCTATCAAGATGTTCATTAATCATCAAGCGCTCATCTCATTAATGAAAGACAAGAAGCTGAGTCAACAATAAATGCGCTGAATTCAGAAGCTGTTACAAGCATATCAAGACTGAATAAAGCTAGTCAATGTCTTTAGCTCAGATCTGATTCAGCCTCTATTTTCTTTCATCAACATCATCTTTCTTTCTACATCACATTTTACTTGTGTCACAAACACATTCTCTTTAAGCTTAGCGCAGTCTCTGAATATTACTTAAATAGAAGCTTTTGTACTCATCTTCTTCTGTATTCTTAATATTCAGTTATAACTATCTCTAAAGATCAAGCACAGATTTAACTCAGTCTTTATTTTCTTTCATCAACATCATCTTTCTTTCTACATCACATTTTACTCGTGTCACAAACACATTCTCTTCAAGCTTAGTGCAATCTCTGAATATTACTTAAATAAAAGCTTTTGTACTCATCTTCTTCTGTATTCTTAATATTCAGTTATAGCTATCTCTAAAGATCAAGCATTATTCAACCCTGACTTTCGCTGATTGACTCATTTAGACATGATTCTGACATTATATTAAGAATTCGTTAATCACATGATATTAATCTCATTACTCATTCAACATACTCATACAGACAGAATGAGTCTAAAGAAATTTGTTTACCTGATGATCAATGCAATCAAAAGACTGAACAACACTAGAAAGTTTGATAGAATCAATGATGAGACTGTTTGAATCGCTAGACAACTTATCACTCACTAAGTACGCAAAGTTCATTCAATCAAGAGAATCAACTCATTCTTGTGAAACAAACGAGTGAAAATAAGCTGTTCAACTCGATTAAGAGAATCGACGATAAAGAATCTTCGTGAATTGCTTGAGAATCACTCAAAAACTCACAAACCAAAAATATCTTTCTAATCAACAACATTCTTTTCTGAAGATTAAACACTTGATCATACATCTTCATTAATACTGTTGAGCATCATCATTCACTCAATTTCATTCTTTCTTCAAATTTCACCATGTTAAAACATTCATCTATTAAAGAACGTTTTGAAGAATTTCAAAGTTGCTTTTCTCAAATCTTTGAGACTGATTCATTGAAACTCTCTAGTGCTAAATCATTCATCAATGAAGACGACAAGTCATTCGCTGAAACAGTAATACTTTCTGTTTCTATTGAAAACTGAAAGACTCGATGCATGATTCTCAACAGAGAAACAGATCAACTCAACGAGCTGAGTAAACAACAAGACAACGAAATCAAAGAGTTGAAGACTAAACTTCAAACTAAAGAAATCACTTCTTCTGATTTCATCTACTCTGAGCGTTCTAAATCTCAGAAAATACCTGATTCTTTCTGATTTACTGACGAAAAGAATTTTACTTGAAAAAACTGATACGACAAAATTCAGAATAAACTAGAGATCAACGTCAATCTCTTTTCAAATGAACGAGTCAAACTGAGCTATGTACATTTCAGATTATTCAATGACGCAGCTGATGTCACTCAATCTAGACGCGAACGTGACTGTGTCAATATTTATAAGATTGTCGATGATCTTTTGAAAGAACTAGCTGAGTTGTTCAATGATTCAGATAAGAAAGTCAACTTTTGTAGAAAATACTACAATTTGATTCAAGAATCAAAGAAGTTCAGCGAGTTCTACACTCAGTTTCAACAATTATCTTTCTATCTGAAGTATCACGAAAAGCAACTGATCATTGATCTGAAAGATAAAATAAACTCTCGTCTTTGATTCATTTGAATAGATCAATTAGTTCAATCTGATTTTCTCAAAGAGATTCATTTCTACCTGATTCATTTGAATAATGATCAACGAGTCATTCAAGAAATCAAGAACAAAGTCAATCTCATCAAATGTGTCAATGATCTGTCAAAGATCATCTTTCATAAAGCTGTTGTTACTCAGTCAATCAATCATTCAAAATCTGATCATTTAAAGTCGTGTAACGCGATTTTAACTAGCATCAAGAAAGCAGATGTTCTAGTTGAAACCTGTTTTATATGTCATAAATCAGATCATAGCTTTAAAGAGTGCTTTGATCAACCTACTAAAATCAATGCAGTGAACAATGAATACAATCGTTTCAAGTTCAATTTCAATTCGAATTTCAATTCAAAAAACTAGTTATTTCTTCAAAAGTCATTGAAGAGATAGAGATTATATCTTTGTGCAAACTAGATGAAATTCTATCAGAAGAGAATTACTTTGAAAAGTCATTTCTAATTGACGTTTTTCTCAACTCTCAGAATCAATCTTTTAGTCTTCATTCTCTGATAGACAGTGATTCAGTCGCTCATATGCTCATACATGCTAATCTAGTCAATAGAGTATGCAAGAAACTAGAAATTCAACCTATATCATTGACAAAAAAGAAGTTAATAAGAGACTATGATGAGAAGATATTTAAGAAGATCATCATTCATAAAATTCTACTCAATCTCATCATTGAAAGTTATAAGAAATTGACTGTATCAATGCTGATAGCTGATATTGATCATCATGAAGTCATATTGAGTAAGCTCTGAATGAATAAAAACGAAATATTATTGAATATGTGAAACGACGTCATTGTTTTTTTGAATCAATTAAATACTTCTATTTCGATTTTTTTGATTTCTCTTAATTCAAAGCACTCAAGTTGATCATGATCAACTTCGCTCTCTTCTATCATTCAGACTAAGACTTTTATTATGCTCAAACGATCTGTTTTAACTACAACTAAGAAAGAATCATTCTCGATTCAAAGCATAAATGCAGCTTCGTTCAAAACTTTACTGAATTGATCAAAGAAGAATCAGACTGAAGTCTTTGCTCTATTCATGACTGATATTGATAGAGAAATCACGTACAATACTCAGTGCAATTTGAACGTTTTAAATGTCTCTTCAATCAATGAAATGACTCAGAATTTGAAAGATATTAAAGTCAAGCTGTCATCAAAATATCATGAGTTTCTAGATGTTTTTGATTGAGTTCAATTGAATAAACTATTGAAAGAGTAGAGTGAACAGTATTACATATGATGAAATCTATCTAGATTATGAAGAGAAATCACAGACTGCTTTATCTATATACTGTCACGCATGACAAAGTCGTGACACATGACTTTATCTTTGACGCTAGTTTAGAGAGAGCTGCTAGAAACAAGTCTGACTGAATTCAGACTGAATTTAAAGCTATCACAATAAGCTGCTAGAAACAAGTCTGTCATTGCACTTCTCAACACTCTCACTTGATGCTTGCAAGTTTCTCAGCTTTCACTGCTTTTCAGTTTCAGTTGTTCAATGAATCTCTTGAAGTTCTGTTGAGATAGTGACTTGATCAATTCATCTGCTATCATATCTTGACTAGAAACAAAATTCACTGAAATCTGATTCTTCTTGTGCAGATTTTAAATGTGATGATAAGTGATGTCAATGTGCTTCAATCTTTCGTGAATATGAACATTCTTAATCAGCATAAAAGATGCTTGATTATTTTTCTTGAGCTGTGTGAATGAGACAGATTGATGAGTAATCTTCTCAAGAATATCAACGTGACTGTAACTGATGTTTAAATACTTTGTCAGATTCATGTTCTTGAGCACTTGACTGATTCATAAATCTTTCTTGACGCAGATTGATAAAGTCATGTACTTTGTCTTGATGATCAATGTGACAACGAACTTTTGCTTTTGACTCATTCAGAAGACTGATTCTTCATCAAGCATGTAGATGTAGACGAGAATCGACTTGCAATCTAGTCTGTTTAAGACGTAGTCTGAGTCAGAGTATTCTACTAACTTCATGCTTTCACTGACTTCATACGTGATGTCTAAATCAATGATGAAACAAATGTATTGCATCAACTTCTTCAAAGCATGTTCATGATGTTTTGCAAAATCACTGAGATATTGACTTAGTCAATTGAGAGCAAAAGCGATGTTGAAACGAGTGTGAATTGCAGCATACATAAGACTTTCAATGACTTGTTGATACTTATGCTGATTGATTCTCACGTCTTCAAGTTCAGCTGAGCGAAGAGCATCATATTCATTCATTGAAAGATTTGTTGCCTTGTGCTTATCTTATCTCATGTTGAGTCTTTTAAGAACATCATGAAGATAGTGAGTTTGATTCATTCGTAAGGTTTGTGCCTTTCTGTTGCAAGTGATTTGAATGTCAAGAATCTTCTTCATTTTTCTCAGATTCTTGACTTTGAAAACATATTGAAACTTATGCTTAAATCATTTAATGTTGCTCAATGATTTGAAAACAATGACTATGTTGTCAATATATAGTAGCAACATGATTTCTTTTGACTCATGAATCAAAAGACATGAGTCTGCAACGCATTGAGCGAAGTCAAGTTCAGACAATGTTGTTACACAATGATCATGCCAGTCTTGTGCAGCTTGCTTGAGATTGTAAAAACTTCAAAGAACTTTCAGAGCACAATCAAGTCTGACTTTCACTTCTGATGAAAAGAATATGTAAATGATTTCTTTGAGAAACGATTCAGTAAACGCATTGTTTACATCAACTTAATGAAGTTCAAGATTCTTCATTGTTGCAATGACTAGAAAGACTCGCAGAATGTCAAACTTGATGATTGATGTGAAAGTATTCTCATAGTCAACTTCATGAATTTGAAAGAAATCTCTGACTATCAGTCTTGTCTTCAGTTTGTCAAGAAAATCGTTGATGTGCATCTTTGACTTGAAGACTCATTTGCTTGTCATGATGTTGATCTTTTTGAGCGACACTTCTTCTTGTTAAATCTTATTGATGACTAGCGTCACAAGTTCTGCGTTGATCGTTTCTTTTCAAAGTTTCTTTCAAACTGAGTTCTGCACTGCGTCTTTGTAAGTGTTTAACATGAGAATTTTTATTGCTTTAAAAAAGTCAGATTCATTGACATCAAATAATGCTTATGACATGCTTGTATCAAAATCACTCTCATCATTGTCAACTTTCTCTGTGACGAATCAGATCATCATAGCTTGCAAGATCTTGAATGCGCATTCTTTTAGTTGTTGATCTTCGCTGTCTCTTTTTCTTTTTGAAATGACTACATGCAGAAATGTTTAAGCTGCTGACTTAAACATGCTTGATGCAAAGACTTTTTGAGTGATTTGAACATTCATGTGAACTTCGCGCTCGTCTGACGTATGTGACGTGATCTTAGAATTGAGTGCATTCAAGTTGATCACAATAGTCTTTAATGCATCAGTTGATTCAAATGAAACATCAATCATGAGAGCATCAGATTTTGAAACGTTAGTTGAAATGTTATTCTTTGATGATTTTTTCACAGATCTTTGCTCTGAAAGAACATTGAATGTCTGCTTGCAAAGTTGCAAGTTCATGTTTTCACTCTTTTCATCTTCAGCAAACTTAACAGCGTGACTCTTGATGACTTGATCAAGATCTGAGACTCAGAGATGATATTACTTGTCGATATTTTTCACATATTTCATGAAGATGTTGAATCTGTCTCTGTTCATGAATTTGTCTCATCTGTCTTCGATTGACAATGACTTGAGATCAACGTATGAGTAACATTTGCATTCTTATACTTGTACATGATCAATTGAGAACTTGATCTCAATGAATGTCTTCTTCGAAGTTGTGAAAACTTCGTTGATTAAGAATCTCGTAATGATTCAATTTTGCAGATAAACATCTGTCTTCGCAGCTTCTGCTCAGAACTCAATGAAAAGTTCAACATTCTTGATCATGACTTGCATCAAGTTTTCTGTGATGTGTATGACTCTTTCAACTACTTCATTTTGAATCAACATGTGTGAAACAGTGTATTGAGAAACAATGTCAACTGATGAGCATCAGTCATTCAAGATGACTTTAAGTTTCATGACGTTATTACTGCATACTGAGAGAAGTTTGACATTGCTGTGAAGCTTTACACTGAGTTTTCATTTTCGCAAAGCATCTGATGCATTGAATCGTTGCTTCAAAGAAATGCATCAAGTCTTTCTGAAGTGATTGTCAACTATCTCTAGAAAGTACGACTTGCTATCGAGAAATGATGATAGTGATTCACAGATGTTTATGAAAATGAAAGTCAAGATACTTGTCTTTCAATCACTGACATTGTGTTCTCGTTTGTTAATGATGTTACGAGTGTGTCGAGATTGAATAAAGTTTTCTAGTCAATAAGTTCTAGAGGTTTTGACTCATGTTAAACCTCAGTCTCGATACTCTATTCTAGCGCTTTCGATACTTGAGCAAACCTGCTTCGCTCTCTTTGTTTTGCTCTACTATAGATACAGCTCGAAACTCTCTTTGATTTCTTCTGTATTCTTAATATTCTAGTTATAGCTATCTCTATTGATCAAACATTCTATTCAGCTACGCACTATCTCGCTGCAGTGTAATTAGATTCTAGACATGATTTCAACAAATGAACTTGATGAGCGCACATATTTTACACACATTCTTGTGACTGTCGTTGATGAAAATAGATTTTTTCAAAGTGATGATCTTATGAAGTTGACGAAGCTTTGCTGATTCAAGATGAGCGAAACGACAATGTCACAGCTTGTACAACTTGAAGCTTTTGTCATTTGCGAAACTAAGTTGATCGTGATCAACTTCGACCTCGTTCTCATGATGAATCACATCAATGTAAGATGTGAAGTGATCTAGATTCATTGAATCATCAAGATTCATTGAACTGTGCATCGTTAGAAATGCTGATGAGACGTCACGCTGCATAGCTGATAGTAATGCAAATTCATCAAGATCGTTTGCAATTCTCTCTACTATGTAAACGTTTTTGCATTCTAGAGTTTTAATCATCTGCTTTTCTTGCTTGTCATGCATGTACAGATCTTTATCATCAAAACTCTCTTGCAGATCTTTCTCACACATTCTTCTTTCAGAAAGAAGATTCATCTTAAGCTTAGAAACATGAAGAACAGAAGACAGCTTGACTGAGTTTTCATGATGATCTTGCATGACTGCTGTGTCACAGTGATTGATATACAATTTTTCTTCTTCAACTTTGATGATGCATCTCTTAATGCAAACTAGAGAATCATGACAATGTTCTTTGACAGAGCTGCAATATTCTCGCTCTTCTCATTTTCATCTTTCTCATTGTTATCAGAGATTTCAGAATCATCGCTTTTCACGTTGTAGACTCTGTGTTTCTTGTGCTTGCTCTTTAGAAGCTCAGTGAGAGTTTGAAGATCATCAACATTCTTGTGCTTTGTTTTGTCTTTGTCTTTGCATTTCTTCACAAGCTTTTAAGCTGCAGACAGATGAAAGCAATCGACTAAATGATGTTCATCTTCACAGAGAAAACATTTTAAAAATCATTACAATTGATGATGATGCAATTGATCGCTGTCGAAGCTTAAAAGACTTTTGCAACAATGACTGATTTTGCGTTTGTTTTACTCACAGTCAGTGCGCTTACGTTCGTTTTCTCGCTTGACTCATAACGCAGTCTCTGTTGTCTTCAATTGTGCTTTCTTCTTTTGTAACTTTTGAAGTTTCTTCTTAACATCTGACTTATTCTGCGCATCAATGACATCTTAAATGACTGTGTATTCATCTGACAGCAATTGAAGTAAGATCTGAAAGTGATGTTCTGACTTGAATAAATCACTTATGTCTTTCTGTGTTGCAACGATCTTTTGAGTCAACTTGACGAGATGTGTTCATGTCTTTTCAATGAAGATATTCGTCGACATTCTGTAATCAATGAAGTTCATCAGATATTGTCTCTCAGTGATTTGTAGCTTCTCTTTGTATTTATAGCTCAGAGCATTTCAAATCTCTTTTGCTGACATTTTGTTTGCAGTGTGTTCTTGATCATCAATGATGATGCAGATGATCAGTCAGTAATGAGCTTTCACATCGATCTTTTGACTTTCAAAGTCGAGAGATTGAATTTCGCTGATGATGCTGATGACATTGTCAAGTATGTTCGAGTCAGACTTGTCTTCAATAACGAATCACAAGTCTTTCTCAATGAGTCATCTCTTCATGAAAGAAAATCATTGATTGCAGTTCTTGCAAGTGAGAATAGAAACAGATCATCGTTTGACGAAGAAGTCATCAAAGTTCATGACGTGCGATGTAGACTCAGCTTGTTGTTAGAATCGAAAAAAAAATAAAGATATTAGATAGATTGACGAGTGAAGTGAAAAGAATTTAATCTCATCAGTGATGATGAAAATTTATGCGTTTTTTGATGCAATTAAGTGTGTCTATTTGTTCGCTCTCTTGAGAACTCGTAGTAGACTGTTGACTTGATGTGAGTGCTTATTTACCTTCTCATGAGATGCGTAGTAAGCTGTCGAATTTCACTGAACTTCTCTAAGTCAATGTACTTATTTGTCTTCTTGTGAGACGCGTAGTAAGTGATCGCTGATTGCTCATTTGAATAGATCTTGTATCGAGTTGTCAAGCATCAAATGCTTAGAGTGTTTTGATTTAATTACGTTGAAAGCTTCTTACTAATTGAGCTCATAATTTATTGAAAGAATAGAGTGAACAGTATTACATATGATGAAATCTATCTAGATTATGAAGAGAAACTGTCAGAATCATGTCTAAATGATACAATCAATGAAGATCAGAATTGATAGTGCTTGATCTTTAAAGATAGCTATAACTGAATATTAAAAATACAGAAGAAGATTAATACAAAAGCTTTTATTTATGTAATGTTCAGAGACTGTGCTAGACTTGAAAGAGATGTGTTTGTGACACGAAAAGAATGTGATGTAGATGAACAAGATGTTGATGAAAGAAAAGAGTGTTGAGAAAGAAAAAGAGTGTTGAGACATATCTGAGTCATATCTGAGTCAAACCTGACTAGCTCGCTGATTAGCTCTAATCATTACACAGAGAACTCGCTAGTGTTCACTGCAAATTGATTAAAGCTTCAGTCTTGTTCAGTCTTGATACACTCGTAACATTACTCTCTTCTTCGAAAATTCATGTTTGCATGAATGTAGTTCATTTGCTCACTTTTGTTAATAGTTATTTCGATATTTTAGCGCGGTTTGTTTGAATATAGCTTATGAAATTCGTTCAAAACTTTCTCTGAGTCATTGAATTTTTCTTTATCAACATAGTATCATTCGTCGTTTCTATCTAGATTTGTTCATTTGACTTTGTACTGTATTCAATCTTGATAGCGTCTGAAGTTCAATATATCATTTATCTTTCAATGTTCATCATCTTCAATAGTGATGAGTCTGAGTGATTCTGAATGCTGTTCTGATAAAGAGTTTTCTGAATACAGTTGCAGTAGCTTTGAGCTGAACATTGAATGCAGATGCTTCATGCTGATTGATAGACGAAGATGATAGAAGATACTCACTTTGACAGTGATTTGATAGAAATCTAGCTGTTTGTCTTTCAAATCTTTGCAGAGTCTCGTTGTCTTGACGTTTCTGAAAGATAGTCAAACTCAGTCATTTACTTCATAGATGACGTTTCATTTATGTTTATTGATCTGAACTTTGATGATCAGCTTCGTCTTTTTCAATTATTGACGATTGAAGTTCAGTAGCTCTTTCATTCAAATGACAATATCATCTGCTTTTCTAGCTTCAAGTCGTTCATGAGTTATTTTGTAGTCAGTCGTATCTGAATTGAAACTCATTCGAGAGTGAAATTCTTTATTGAAGTAGAAGAAGATCATTGAAGTGATTGAGAAGATATTGAAATTGTCACTGAATTTCATCATAGATATTCATTTGACTCAGTCGTTCTGCATGTAATTGCAGTAGATTCTAAGTTCTCATTCAACGTCTTGATTGACTTGTTTCGATTGATCGTTGATCTCAAGATGATAAACTGTGAATAAACTAACTGTGATTCTCAGTCGCTTGCAAAGACTTTTTCACATAGTTGATATGAATTGAGAGTCTCTGTTTGAAACAATAGAACTGAGTAGATCATGCAGTCAATAGACGTTTCATAGCATGATTCAAATCGTTTCTTCAACTGAGATGTCATCGTCTTCTTAATGACAGGAAACATAGTGATGTTCTTTGATGAGATGACATATGATTGTGCAAATGATGTTATAGTCTTCTGACAGAAGTAGTTCAGTAATGAAGTTCATAGCTATATCTTTTCAGCGTTTCTGTGAAATCAAAAGAAAATGATGAAGTTTATTGATGCTATCTCTAGAGACTTTGCTTCGCTGATAAGCATGACAGTTTCAAATGTATCATTGAATAGTAGCTTGATGATCTGATCAATAGTAGAAACGCTGAACTAGATCAATGATTCATTTATTGTTGAAGTGAGAGATTGAAGATTGATCATGCACTTCTTGTAGTAATTTCGTGTGCATGTTCTCAGAGACTCACAGTAGATCTTTTTTAAATAGAACGTCATCAATGATTTTGCAGTTTTTCAGTTTAGTGATATGAAATTTGAGCTTGTTTTCGTTCATAGCTTGTCTATATTCGCTGCAGAACTCATCTGTTTGATTGATCATTTGTACTCATTGATAGAGATTTGCTTTCGATTCAATAGATAGAACATTGACTTTATCAAAGATCAGAATAGTCTGAAAATGATCTTCAAGACACTGAGCTGATTCAGAAACATTCACTAAAGACATTCTGATTAAAGCATCAACTTTAGTGTTCATTTTACCTGATCTAAAGATGATTTGAAAGTTGAACTTCAATAGAATGTTCAGGTAGTTGACTTGTCATCAACTCAACTGTTTATTTTTTATGAAGATCTTCAAAGTCTGATGATTGATGAACATCTGAATGAGTAGTTCAGTGCATTTCAGCTCGAGTCATCAATGTTCGAAGCATTGAATAATGACTAGCAATTTCTTGTCATAAATGTGATAATTGATTTCAGCGAGAATCATGCTTTTACTGTAGAAGATCATTGAATGAAGAACTTTTTCGTCATTGTACTGAGATAGTATTTCATCTTTTACATAGTTTGAAGCATCAATCTTCAGAATAGCTTGTCGTTTAAGATCGAAGTGACGAAGTACTGAGATTGAGCTGACTTATTTCTTTAGATTATCAAAGACTTGAACACAGATCTTGTTTCAAACAAAAGATGTATTCTTTCTAGTCAGCTGAGTGAATGATTTGACTAGCTTCGAGAAGTTCTTAATGAAACGACGATAGAAGTTAACAAATTTCACGAAGCTCTGAATTTCTTTTAGATTGATCAAAGTGATTCAGCTGACTATGACTGTCACTTTGCTGAGATTCATACGAAGATCTAGTTCTGATACGATGACTTCTAGAAAGACAGTCTCTTCTACATTGAATTCGCACTTTCGAATATTTATCTGCAGTTCAGCTTCACGTAGTCGACTCAATACTAGTTTGACGTGATCTTTATGTTTCTTTCTTGTTTTGCTATAGATGAGAATGTCATTTAAATAGACTTGACAAAAGTCGTTCAGAAAGTTTCATAGAATGTCATTCATATATTGCTGAAAGAAGATCAATTCATTAGTCAGTTTGAATGATAGCATCTTGTATTTATATGCTTCTAAAGCAATGATAAAAGTGATGTAATTCTTGCTATCAAGATGCATTTGAAGTTTGTTGAATGCTGATATGATGTTCAATCTAGTCAGATGCTTGCAACTCACTATTTTATCAATGATCTCATTTATCAGCGATAGAGAATATCTATTTCTTTTGAAAATGACATTTAACTTTCAATAGTTCACGCAGAATTGAAGATCTTCATTTGCTTTGAGAACAAATAGAACGAGAAAGAAATAAAGAGTCTGACTAAAAGTGATGAATTTCTTCAACAGATTCTCATTTAAGTACTTCTTTACTTTCAGAAGTTTGACAAAGAACATTCAATAGACTTGACAGCAAGAGAGTGTTGAATCACTGATGAGCTCAATTTTATGATCATAGAAGCGATGAAAAAGTAGTTTATTCAATTGAGTTCAATCAAAAACATTTAGAAACTTATGATATTTTGATGACAGCTTTGCTTTAATATCTTTCAAATTCTGAGTCGTTTCATTGATTGAAGAGATGTTTAGAGCGTTCAAATCGTTCTGAGTATTATACGCAATTTTTCTATTGATGTTCATCATGAATAGAGCAAAGACTTTGATCTTGTTCTTCTTTGAATGATTCAACAGTGTTTTGAACAAAGCTGCATTTATGCTTTGAATTGAGAATAACTCTTCTTGAATGAGTTGTTTGAGCATCATAAAGATCTTAGTCTGAGTGATTGAAGAAGACGAAGTTGACTGCAATCAACTTGAGTGCTTTGAATTGAAAGAGATTGAAAAAACCGAAATAGAAGTATTCAATTGATTTGAAAAAACAATGACGTCGTTTTGCATATTTAATAATATTTCGTTTTTATTCATTCAGAGCTTACTCAATATGACTTCATGATGATCAATATCAGCTATCAGCATTGATACAGTCAATTTCTTATGACTTTCAATGATGAGATTGAGTAGAATTTTATGAGTGATGATCTTCTTAAATATCTTCTCATCATAATCTCTTATTAGCTTCTCTTTTGCCAGTGATATAGATTGAATTCTCAGTTTCTCGCATACTTTATTGACTAGATTAGAATGTATGATCATGTAAACGACTGAATCACTGTTTATTAAAGAACAAAGGCTGAAAGATTGATTCTGAGAGATGAGATGAGCATCAATTAGAAACGACTTTTCAAAGTAATTTTCTTTTGATAGAATTTCATCTAGTTTGCACAAAGATATAATCTCTATCTCTTTGATGACTTTTGAAGAGATGACTAGTTTTTTGAATTGAAATTCGAATCAAAATCAAAGTGATCATATTTATTGTTCACTGCATTAATTCTAGTAGATCGATTGAGACACTCTTTAGAGCTATGACCTGATTTATGACATATAAAACAGCTTTCAACTAGAATGTCTGCTTCTTTGACGCTAGTTAAAATCGCGTCGCGCGACTTTAGCTGATCAGACTTCAAGTGATTGATTGACTGAGTGACAATAGTCGCTCTATGAAAGATAGTTTTAGAAAGATCATTGACGCGTTTGATCTTGTTCTTGATCTCTTGAATGACTCGCTGATCATTATTCAAATGAATCAGGTAGAAATGAATTTCTTTTAAAAAATCAGATTGAACTAGTTGATCTACTCAAATGAATCAAAGACGAAAGTGTATTTTATCTTTCAGATCAGCGATCAGTTGCTTCTCATGATAGTCTAGATAGAAAGATAGACGTTGAAACTGAGTATAGAATTCACTGAATTTCTTGAATTCTTGAATCAAGTTGTAGTATTTTCTACGAAAGTTGACTTTCTTATTTGAATCATCAAACAACTGAGCTAGCTCTTTCAAAAGATCGTCGACGATCTTATAAAGATTGACATAGTCACGTTCACATCTAGCTTGAGTGATCTCAGCTGCGTCATTGAATAATCTAGAATGTATATAGTTCAATTTGACTCATTCATTAGAAAAAAGATCAACGTTGATCTCTAGTTTATTCTGAATTTTTCCGTATCAGTTCTTTCAAGTAAAGTTCTTTTCATCAGTAAACAGCGAAGAATCAGGTATTTTTTGAGATCTAGAACGCTCAGAGTAGATGAAATCAGAAGAAATGTTTTCTTTAGCTTGAAGTCTAGTCTTCAACTCTTTGATTTCGTCTTCTTGTTGTTTATTTAACTCGTAGAGTTGATCTGTTTCTTCATTAAGAGCTAGACTTCAAGTCTTTCAGATTTCGTAAAACATGAGAAGTATTATCGTTTCAACAAATGATTCGTCATCTTCATGAATGAATGATGCAGCACTTGATGATTTCGTTCGTGATTTCAATGAATCAGCATCAGAGATTTGAGAGAAACGATTTCGAAATTCTTTGAAATGCTCTTCAGTGAGTGAATGACTAGACATGATGAGGTTTGTTTTGAAAGAGGGTTGAATGAATGATGATGCTTGATGATTGAAGAAGAAAAACGTATAAAGTGATGTTTAATCTTCAACAAAGAAGATGAGATTTATTTGTTGATTGATTTGATTGATTCTCTAGCAAAAAACGAAGGTTCTTTATCGTTGAATCTATCGATCGATTTGATTCTTGAGCAATTCACGAAGATTCTTTATCATGATTCTTGTAATTGAGTGAACTTTGCATACTTAATGAGCGATAAGTAGTCTAGCAATTCAAACAGTCTTGTCATTGATTCTATTCAACTCTCTAATGTTGTTCTATCTTTCGATTATCATCGATCATCAGGTAAATGAATTTCTTTAGACTCGTTCTGTCTAGACGAGTATGTTGAATGAGTAATGAGATCAGTATCATGTGATTAACGAATTCTTAATATAATGTCAGAATCATGCTTAAATGATACAATCAATGAAGGTCAGAATTGATAGTGCTTGATCTTTAAAAATAGCTATAACTGAATATTAAGAATACAGAAGAAGATTGATACAAAAGCTTCTATTTATGTAATGTTCAGAGACTGTGCTAAACTCAAAAGAAATGTATTTGTGACATGAAAAGAATGTGATGTAGATGAACAAGATGTTGATAAAAGAAAAGAGTGTTAAGAAAGAAAAAGAATGTTAAGACATATCTGAGTTATATCTGAGTCAAACCTGACTAGCTCGCTGATTAGCTTTAATCATTACGCAGAGAACTCACTAGCGTTCACTACGAATTGATTAAAGCTTCAGTCTTGTTCAGTCTTGATATGCTTGTAACAGAAATCACAGACTGCTCTATCTATATACTGTCACGTATGACAAAGTCGCAACACACGACTTTATTTCTGACGTTAGTCTAAAGAGAGCTGCTAGAAACAAGTCTGACTGAATTCAGACTGAATTCAGAGCTATCACAATAAGCTGCTAGAAACAAGTCTGTCATTGCACTTCTCAACATAAACTACTCTCTCATCATTTCTATGATCATAAAATTGAGCTCATCAATGATTCAACATTCTCTTGCTGTTGAGTTTATCAAATGTTCTCTGTCAAACTTCTGAAAGTAAAGAAGTACTTAAACAAGAATCTGTCAAAGAGATTCATCACTTCTAGTCAGACTTTCTATTTCTTTCTCATTCTATTCGCTCTCAAAGCAAATGAAGATCTTCGATTCTGCGTGAACTATCAAAAGTTAAATGTCATTTTCAAAAGAAATAGATATTCTCTATTGCTGATAAATGAGATCATTGATAAAATAGTGAGTTGCAAGCATCTGACTAGATTGAACATCATATCAACGTTCAACAAACTTCAAATGCATCTCAATAGTGAGAATTACATCACTTTTATCACTGCTTTAGAAGCATATAAATACAAGATGTTATCATTCAAACTGATTAATGAATCAATCTTCTTTCAGCAATATATGAATGATGTTCTATGAAACTTTCTGAACGACTTTTGTTAAGTTTATCTAAATGACATTCTCATTTATAGCAAAATGAGAAAGAAACATAAAGATCACGTCAAACTAGTATTGAGTCAACTACGCAAAGCTGAACTGCAAATGAATATTTGAAAGTGCAAATTCAATGTAGAAGAGACTGTTTTTCTAAAAGTCATTGTATCAGAACTAGATTTTCGTATGAATTTCAGCAAAGTGACAGTCATAGTCAGCTGAATCACTTCAATCAATCTAAAAGAAATTCAGAGCTTCGTGAAATTTGTTAACTTCTATCGTTGTTTCATTAAGAACTTCTCGAAGCTAGTCAAATTATTCATTCAGCTGACAAGAAAGAACACGTCTTTTGTTTGAAATGAGATCTGTGTTCAAGTCTTTGACAATCTAAAGAAACAAGTCAGCTCAATCTCAGTACTTCGTTACTTCAATCTCAAACAACAAGCTATTCTGAAGATCGATGCTTCAAACTATGTAAAAGATGAAATACTATCTCAGTACAATGACGAGAAAGTTCTTCATTTGATGATCTTCTACAGTAAAAGCATGATTCTCGCTGAAATTAATTATCACATTTATGACAAGAAATTGCTAGTCATTATTCGATGCTTCGAACATTGATGACTTGAGCTGAAGTGCACTGAACTATTCATTCAGATATTCATCAATCATCAAGCTTTAAAGATCTTCATGAAAAATAAACAGTTGAGTTGATGACAAGCTAACTATCTGAACATTCTGTTAAAGTTCAACTTTCAAATTATCTTTAAATCAGACAAAATGAATATTAAAGTCGATGCTTTAACTTGAATGTCTTTAGCAAACGTCTCTGAATCAGCTCAACAACTTGAAAATCATTTTCAGACTATTCTGACTTTTGATAAAGTCGATGTTCTACTCGTTGAATCGAAAGCAAATCTCTATCAGTGAGTGCATATGATTAATCAAATGAATGAGTTTTGCAATGAATATAGACAAGCTATGAACGAGAACAAGCTCAAATTTCATATCACTAAATTGAAGAACTGCAAAATCATTGACAGCGTTCTCTTTAGAAAAGACTTACTGTGAGTTTTCAAGAATATGCATACGAAACTGCTACAAGAAGTGCATGATCAACCTTCAATCTTTTATTTCGACAATAAATGAATCATTGATCTAGTTCAGCATTTCTACTATTGATCAGATCATTGAGCTACTATTCGACGATACATTCAAAACTGTCATGCTTGTCAGCGAAGCAAAGTCTCTAGAAATAGCATTAATGAACTTCATCATTCTCTTTCGATTTCACAGAAACGCTGAAAAGATATAACTATGAACTTCATCACTGAACTATCTCTGTTAGAAGACTATAACGTCATTTGCACAATCATATGTTGTCTCATCAAAGAACATCACTATGTTCTCTGTCATTGAGAAGACGATGACATCTCAGTTGAAGAAATGATTTGAATCATGCTATGAAACGTTTATCGACTGCATGATTTACTCAGTTCTATTGTTTCAAACAGAGACTCTCAATTCATATCAACTATGTGAAAGAGTCTTTGCAAGCGACTGAAAATCACAGCTAGTTTATTCACAGTTTATCATTCAAAGATTGATGATCAGACGAAACAAGTCAATCAAGATGTTGAACGCAAACTTAGAATCTACTGCAATTACATGCAGAACGACTGAGTTAAATGAATATCTATGATGAAATTCAGCGACAATTTCAATATCTTCTTGATCATCTCAATGATCTCTTTCTACTTCAATAAAGAATTTCACTCTCGAATGAGTTTCGATTTAAATACAACTGACTATGAAACAACTTGTGAACGACTTAAAGCTAGAAAAGCAGACGATATTGTCATTCAAATGAAAAAGTTACTGAGCTTTGATCATCAACAATTGAAAAAGATGAAGCTGATCATCGAAGTTCAGATCAATAAACATAAACGAAACGTCATTTATGAAGTAAATGACTGAGTTTGACTATCTTTCAGAAACGTCAAGACAACAAGACTCTGCAAAGATTTGAAAGATAAACAACTAGAATTGTATCAGATCACTGTCAAAGCGAAGATCTTCTATCATCTTTATTTATCAATCAGCATGAAGCATCTGCATTCGATGTTCAGCTTGAAGTTACTGCAATCGTATTCAGAAGATCTTCTATCAGAACAGCATGCAGAATCTCTCAAACTCATCATTATTAATGATGATGATGATGAACATTGAAAGATAGATGACATTCTGAACTTCAGACGCTATTGAGGTTGAATACAGTACAAGGTCAAATGAAAAGATCTAGATAGAGACAATGAATGATACTATGTCGATAAAGATGAATTCAATGACTTCAAGAAAGTTTTGAACGAATTTCATGTGCTATACTCAAGAAAGTCACGCTAGTATCGAAATAACTCAATAAGAAAGCAAGCAAATGAGTGTTATAAGTATGTTGAAATTGAATAAAGTTTTCTAGTCAACAAGTTCTAGAGATTTTGACTCATGTTGAATCTCTAGCCTCAACACTTTATTCTAGCGCTTTCGATACTCGAGCAAATCTGCTTCGCTTTCTTTGTTTTGCTCTACTATAAATACAGCTTGAAACTCTCTTTGATTTCTTCTGTATTCTTAATATTCTAGTTATAGCTATCTTTATTGATCAAACATTTTATTCAGCTACGCACTATCTCGCTGCAGTGTGATTAGATTCTAGACATGATTTCAACATTATATTAAGAATTCGTTTATCACATGATATTGATTTCATTACTCATTCAAGCTACTTGATGAACAACGAAACAAGTATAAAGAAATTTGTTTTACCTGATGATTGACGCAATCGAAAGACAGAACAACATCAGAGAGTCAATAAAATCAACGACAAGACTGTTTGAATTGCTAGAGAATCTATCACTCATTAAGTATGCACAGTTCACTCGATTAAGAGAATCACGATAAAGAATCTTCGTGAATTGCTCTAGAATCAACCTATTCTTGTGAAGCAGACGAGTGAAAATAAGCTGTTCAACTCATCTCTTTTTCTCTTTGCCTTGAATCAAGCTCATGAATCAGGCGAGTCAAAACAATCTGTGTTGTCAGATTAAATTAGTGAGTCTGCTACTACAAATGATGTTCTCATAGTGAGTCTGCTACAATGACACTCTTCGTCAATGCAATGATCTATCTACTCTCATCATTCTATCTATCAGTGAACTGATCTACCTCACGTTCACATGCAACTAGTGAGTCTGCTTCAATGACAAGTCGATAGTCGATCTCTTCGATGAGCAAGTCAACTAGTGAGTCTGCTTCAATGATACTCTTCATCAATGCAATGACATATCTACTCTCATCGCTCTATCTATCAGTGAATCGATCTATCTCACGTTCACGTGCAACTAGTGAGTCTGCTTCAATGATCATTCTATCTCACATAGTGAGTTTGCTACAATAGACATTTGACGAGTTGATTTGAATCAATAAAAAGATTGATAGAAAGACAGGCATCAAGACTCTACGTCAGTGCTATGAACTACATTACAAGTCATAGAGACATGACTTTTAAAGAGAAGAAGGTAATGTTACGAGTGTGTCGAGATTGAATAGAGTTTTCTAGTCAACAAGCTCTAGAAATTTTGACTCATGTTGAATCTCTAGTCTCAACACTCTATTCTAGCGCTTTTGATACTCAAGCAAACCTGCTTCGTTCTCTTTGTTTTGTTCTACTATAGATACAGCTCAAAACTCTCTTTGATTTCTTCTGTATTTTTAATATTCTAGTTATAGCTATCTCTATTGATCAAACATTCTATTCAGCTACGCACTATCTCGCTGCAGTGTGATTAGATTCTAGACATGATCTCAACAATGAGTGACATTCATGCGAACATGAATTTTCAAAGAGAAAGATAATGTTATGAGCATATCAAGACTGAATAGAACTAGTCAGTGTCTTTAACTCAGATCTGACTCAGTCTTTATTTTCTTTCATCAACATCATCTTTCTTTCTACATCACATTTTACTCATGTCACAAACACATTCTCTTCAAGCTTAGCGCAGTCTCTGAATATTACTTAAATAGAAGCTTTTGTACTCATCTTCTTCTGTATTCTTGATATTCAGTTATAGTTATCTCTAAAGATCAAGCACAGATCTGACTCAGTCTCTATTTTCTTTCATCAACATCATCTTTCTTTCTACATCATATTTTACTCATGTCACAAACACATTTTCTTCAAGCTTAACGCAGTCTCTGAATATTACTTAAATAGAAGCTTTTGTACTCATCTTCTTCTGTATTCTTAATATTCAGTTATAGTTATTTCTAAAGATCAAGCACTATTTAATTCTGACTTTCGCTGATTGACTCATTTAGACATGATTCTGACAGAAACTAGCTGACTTCAACTTCAAGATAATGTATCAATCTGACAAACAGAACATTAAGATTGATGCATTAACTCGTTGAGCTGACTTCATGTCTAGAGATTTCAATGATGATCACATCTGTTATCAAAGAACTACTATTCTGACATTAAATTGAATGAAGATCGCTGATCTAAAGAAGAATAATGATCAATCAATCTATAAACAAGTGCTTGATGCAAATAAAATCGACAAGAATTGTACATTACTTCGCGAAGCAATAGCAAAAGATGAAGCACAATATGAAGATATCAAATTGAAGAATTGTTGAACTCAGAATGAAATCTTGTTTCATGATAGTCAGTTATGAGTTTCGTTCAATGAACTTCTACAAATGAATCTGATTCGTGAAGTACATGATCAGTCATTGATTGATCATTCTGAAATTCTTAGAACAGTGAAGATCATAAAGCGAAATTACTATTAATCTTCTATGCGAAAAACGATAGATTGATATATTTGAAACTGCTATGTATGTTAACATTCAAAGACATCAAGAGATAAATCAAATGACTTGCTTCAATCTCTATCTATATCTGAACAGCAATGACAGAACATAGTCATGAACTTCATTATCAATCTATCTGATTCATATGATTACAACGCTATTCTGACTGTCATCTGCAAATTGTTGAAAGAAAGACATTATATCTTTTGCATCACTGATGATGAAGATATCATAGTTGAAAAGACAGCTGAAATGTTGCTTCAATGAGTATATTGAACTCACGATTTATCAAGCTTCATTGTATTCAATCGAGATTCTCAGTTCATCTTCATTCTTTGAAAGTTTCTTTGCAAATGACTGAGCATTTCTCTTTGATTATTCATCATTTATCACTCTCAGATCGATGATCAAAGCGAACAAGTCAATCAGAATGTCGAGCGATATCTTTGTTCTTTCTGTTTGTATATGCAGAATGACTGATTTAAGTGACTACTCATGATTGAGTTTGTCAACAATAACATCTTGTTCTCAGTCATCTTCTTGATTCTCTTCTTCATAAATAAGAACTTTCATTCTCATATGAGCTTCAACTCTGACATCATCAAGTATGAAAGCATTCGCGAACGTCTGTAGATTGCTCAAGTCGAAGATATATTTGATCACATGAATAAGACACTGATCTTCGCTCGCGAAGCTCTGATCAAAACATGAAAACAAATGATGAATCAAGCTAATAAACATAGAAAGAAGATCAGTTACAAGATTGAATCAAAGATGTTTCTGAATGAATGAAACATCATTACAGTGAGACTTTTCAAAAAATTGAATGACAAGATGCTTGACTCTTTTCAGATCATTGATTTCATTGACTCATTCTATAAATTGAAACTATCTGAAACTATGCATATACATGATGTATTTCATTCAGAACTTCTTCATCTTGTCATCAATGATTCTCTGTTTAATCAGAAGAATGAATTCTTGAGATCAATAGTGATAAACGATGAAGATGAATGAAAAATCGACGATATATTAGACTTTCAATGATATCGAAGATGACTTCAATATCAAGTCAAATGAAAGAGCTATGACAATGATCTCAACTGATATAACGCTGATGATGACGAGTTTATGAATGCTCAAGAGATGATTGATGACTTTCATATTAAATATTCAAGAAAAGCGCACTAAGAAATAACATTCATATGAACATGAATAGTCAAAAGAAGAGAGTAATGTTACGATTCTAGTCTTCGTTTATTCTTCGTTTATTCTTCGTCTATTCTTCATTTAGTCTTCGTCTGATTTCATTCTAATTGAGTCTAGCAAAAATCTAACTTAAAAATGATGTCATTGAAACTCTGCATCATATGTGTAAGACGTCAACTCAATTGAGTCTAGCACAAAGCTGAGAAACACACATATAAGAATTGAGTTCTTTTCTATAAATACTTTTCTTTCTTAGCATTTATTTATTAGTTAAATGACATCTTTATGACTTGCTTTAGATCGATTTTTAACACAAAGAGAGTGATGAAACACTAAACATCAGTGAATCTACTATGCTTATCAACATTTCTGCATACTTTTGCAAATATTGATGATTAACACAGTTGAGTCTTGACATTCTTTCTTGAAGCATCATGCAAAAGATAAGAAAATCATGTTTCATTTCAGTCTTGCTGATGCTGCTTTGCATGTCATGACTATTGCAAAGCAGTGAATTCATCAAGTCATTAAGAAAGAGACTACATTTTGAACTACACATTACTCAGAATGCAAAAATCATCTCGATTTAATCTTACTGTTTGACTCAGTTCAAAAGCTTATCATTGATCAAATGAAGCTGACTATGAAACAAGTTGAAGTCAATGAAAAGTTATGAAAGAAAACTTCAGATGAGCTAGTTTATCACTGCATCTTTTTTCATTAATATCAACTATTCTGTTATTACATCTGACATCATGATCTACTGTTTCAAATAGTGAATCTCAAGCATTAATATATGTAAGCATTCATGTTTGAAGATTGTGACTTTGAAATTTATAAATCAATCACTAAAAGCTACTTCATCAATGAAATTCATGAAGAGATCAACGCACTCATCAAATTGAGACTAGAAATATGAAAGATCATAAATGAAATGATGTCACAGTTTTATGAGCTTATGAATGAGACTGCTGAGTGACAAAAAGAAGATCAGAAAATCTGCATATCAACTTGAATTGAATTAACTCGTCATGTCAACGACTTTATTTAATGACAGAAGATGAAAGAAGCAATGATTATGCTTCAGAAGTTAAAGAAAGATGAAGTGAGCTGTTGAGAAATTTGTCAATCAGCGAAACAAGATTTATGTTAATTAACTAGCAAGCGAAGAATTGAATAAAAACGATGATGATGAACTCAATGAGACAAAGAAGTATTTGAAGAAAAACAATCTGCTCATGATCACTGAAAATCGCTTGAGAAAGCTGACTTTCTATGATATAACACATCTACGACTCAAAGCTTTGCTCAAAAAACGATGATGATATCACTAGAAATGAATGAGTGAAAGATTGAATGAAAGAGTGAATGATGAAATGACGTTAAAAATGATGTTATATAAACAAAAATTTATTGAACTTTTGACTTTATATTTTCATGTCTTCATAATTTGACAACAGCGAGATTGATTGATAATCTTCACAATTTACTATGACAATTGAAAGAGAAACACTAAAAGTCTTCTAGTTGATGACTTGCATTAGCGTAGCTGAAGTATAAAAGCTCTCATGTATTCAATGTAAAAGTATTAATGAGATTTTAATTTTTTTATTTGAAAGAAGTGAATAAAAGACTGTTTACAAGTGAAGTTTTAACTGTTTTTACTTCTTCGAACCGTTGTTTTTTCACTTGAGTGATTGTTCTTTATCAAGATACGATGTATTTGATGCATCTGAACTATGAATGTACTCATTCATGAATAAAATACTTAAATTCATGAATCAAATGATAATTCATGAATCAAGTACATCATTGATGAAGCTTCTTGATTCATGAATAGAGTGCAAATTTGAGTCTTCATTCATGAATCAAATGACATTGATGAATCAGAATTTATGTAAAACATGAAGCAACTCTTGAATTTATCATGATCTTCAGCTGAATGACAATCTCACTGTCGTCTTTTGACTCTACACACATGTTACGAGCGTATCAAGGCTGAATAGAGCTAGTCAGTGCCTCTAGCTCAGATCTGACTCAGCCTCTATTTTCTTTCATCAACATCTCTTTGTTCAACATCATCTTTCTTTCTACATCACATTCTACTCATGTCACAAACACATTCTCTTTGAACTTAGCGCAGTCTCTGAATATTACTTAAATAGAAGCTTTTGTACTCATCTTCTTCTGTATTCTTAATATTCAGTTATAACTATCTCTAAAGATCAAGCACTATTCAATTCTGACTTTCGCTGATTGACTCATCTAGACATGATTCTGACATTATATTAAGAATTCATTAATCACATGATACTGATCTCATTACTCATTCAACATACTCGTCTAAACAGAATGAGTCTAAAGAAATTCATTTACCTGATGATCGACGATAATCGAAAGATAGAACAACACTAGAGAGTTGAATAGAATCAACGACAAGACTGTTTGAATTGCTAGACTACTTATCACTCATTAAGTACGCAAAGTTCACTCGATTATGAGAATCACGATAAAGAATCTTCGTGAATTGCTCAAGAATCAAATCGATCGATAGATTCAACAATAAAGAATCTTCGTTGTTTGCTAGAGAATCAATCAAATCAATCAACAAACAAATCTCATCTTCTTTGTTGAAGATTAAACATCACTCTATACATCTTTCTTCTTCAATCGTCAAGCATCATCATTCGTTCAATTCTCTTTCAAAACAAATCTCATCATGTCTAGTCATTCACTCACTGAAGAGTGTTTCAAAGAATTTCGAAATCGTTTCTCTCAAATCTCTGATGCTGATTCATTGAAATCACGAACGAAATCATCAAGTGCTGCATCATTCATTCATGAAGATGATGAATCATTCGCTGAAACAATAATATCTCTCGTGTTCTACGAAATCTGAAAGACTCGAAGTCTAGCTCTTGATGAAGAAACAGATCAACTCTACGAGTTAGATAAACAACAAGAAGACGAAATCAAAGAGTTGAAGATTAGACTTCAAGCTAAAGAAAACACTTCTTCTGATTTCATCTACTCTGAGCGTTCTAGATCTCAAAAAATACCTGATTCTTCGCTGTTTACTGATGAAAAGAACTCTACTTGAAAGAACTGATACGGAAAAATTCAGAA